>Ga0080006_1130811_pt1 | contig 43151 bp, 59 predicted proteins | sample RS3BMetagenome_FD_69209 | JGI IMG/M metagenome (GOLD analysis project Ga0080006, IMG submission 69209) | Ferric oxide microbial mat and aquatic microbial communities from Rainbow Spring, Yellowstone National Park, USA - RS3B (SPADES... ... | reverse complement strand
AACGAATACGTGTTCGACGACGTCTTGCAGTGGGTTAGGGACTGTGCGTCTAAGGTGGGGGACGTTGCCGACTTACTTACAGCCAGCAACCTTGAGGAACTTGTTGAGAAACTTGACGACTTAAAGGTGAAAGACGAGTCTTTGGCTGACTTACTTTTGGAGGGTGTTAGTAAGTGTATGGAGGGTCTAAGTGAGCGTAGACGTAAGGTTGTTAAGGAGGATAGGTGGGACGATTTTGTTAGGCTTGCCACTATCGACTATCTTCTTGACACGGTCGTGGATTCGGTTGAGGGTAGCTTCTAACCTTATAATCCAACATAACGTTTATATGTTACTTGGACGTATATTGTTTGGTGGTCGGAATGAACGTATTTGAACCCTCACGGGTTAGTGACATCGCTAGGACTACGGCTGAAAGCCTTAGTGTGTCCCGTAAGGAGGTGTCCTGAATGTTCAGAGTTCACGTGCGTAAGGGAAGGTACTATGTGTTTTCCGAGTACCTTCATGACTATATACTGAAGAACGCAACGTCTGACCAGGTTGTTCAGTTCTTCTACCGTATGGCGTCGACGACAAGGCAACTCACAAGGGAGGAGGAAATACGTCTGGAGACGACGGTGCTAAGAATTTTGGAGGGGGCCCAAGTTGTCGCTTAACGAACAGAACCCACAGACGCAACAGGTACCTATTCAACCACAAACACCGACGTTGCTTACCTGTGATGTTTGTGGAAGGACGTTCAAATCACAGTTAGCGGTGAACACACACAAGGGTTTGGTACACAAAGGGCCAGAAAGGTATCAATGTGTTACCTGCAACCTAACCCTTAATTCTAAGCACGCTATGAAGGTTCACAACGGTATCGTACACACGCCTAACAGTGTTCGTAACCTGACCAAAGCTGTTTCACAAAACGGAACAACCAACAGAGGTGTAAGGGTGCTTGACGTCGACACGTCCAAGTTCTACGCCTTAGAGACTCCTGTGTACGTCGAACAGAACAGTGAACTCAAAGTGTTGGAGGCACACTGGAAGTCTCAGGTACCTTTATTGTTCGTCGGTCCTAAAGGTGTCGGTAAGACGTTGAGTATAGCACACTTTGCTAGGACAAACACTGTTCCAATAGTGCAGTACGACTGCAGTGAGGATAGTAAGAGGTGGGACCTTGTTGGACGTTTCGTTGACGTCGGCACCTACGAGTTAGGTGTCATGCCACTTGCAATAGAAGTGGCAAATAAGGAGGGTAAGTGTATCCTTGTCTTCGAGGAGCTTAACGCATTGTCGCCGAACATGCAGAAAACGTTGAACCAGCTACTCGACTGGAGACGTCACGTTTACGTCCCTGAGCTCAACAAGTTGTATCGCCTTGAACCCAACGCGAAGCTACTCATAACGGCAACTATGAACCCTTCTACGTACGGTGGTGTTTTTGAGTTGAACGAGGACCTACGTTCAAGGTTTGCTGAGTACCATGTTACTTACCCGCGTACCGAAGTTGAACAGAGAGTAGTTAGCATGTATGACGGGTTACCTGACGACCTAGTACAGAAACTTATAACCTTGGCAAACGAGAGTAGGGCTGGCACGCTAAGCTACGTTATTTCTCCGAGGGACTTAACGTTGTTTGCCACTCTGTATAAGACATATACGGAAGTGTTCGCACAGGACAAGGCTTTAAGGATGGCTTTAAAGACGACAGTGATAGACAGGTTTAACGAGGAGGAAGTGAAGACGTGGGTTAAACCACGCATCTTCAGTATCTTTGGCGTAGAGGTGTGAGCTATGGAGTTCAAACCTTTGGCGTGGTACAAGCTGAGGGACGTCTTTGAGAAAATCACAGGTAAGGAGATACACTTAACCAAGGACTACTCCACTGAAATCTATTGGGACCCTAATGGGAAGTATGTGACGATACGGTGTCCTATGAGTAACTCCAACGATTATGCACGGTACGAACACGAGTTGGCACATTTGACATTTGGGACTAACCCTTCCTATTTGCAGGACTTGGCTGTACGTATAGGCAAGGAGCTAAACCTAATACCCTGGTCAGTCGTGAATGAGTATGTCACTGCCCTGGAGTGTGTGAGGGTGCAGAGTTTATGGGCTAAGCTCTACTCTGGTTCACACTCCGTTTTTACTAGGACAATTAAGAAAGAGGTTACGCCTTTGGACGTAACTTTGGGGTTAGCCTTTAAACTCGACTTTGTACCAAGCGAGTTACAGAAGCTGAAACCCATCGTGGACCGTATCAAACATAAAAGTATATGGTCGTTGTACGACGTTGCTAAGTCTTATGTATCCGAGTTGAAACTACGACAGCAAGAGCAGGAACAGAAACAGGACAACGCAGGTCAAAGCCAAGGTCAAAGCCAAACACAACAACAGAGTAGCACAGGTCAGACACAACAACAGAGTGGCACGATACAAACACAGCAAACCAACACGGTTCAAGTACAGCAACAGGACACATCACAGACACAGCAACAGAGAGACGCAACGTCACTGTTACCTGACCAACAACGAGGCGTTAAACGGCAACACATGTTGTTTGGAGCTAGTGGTTACGACAAGGAGAAGTACGAGGAGCTTGAGGACATCGACGACGAGGACTCAAAGGATATAGCCATGCGACAACTAGAAGAGGTCAAGGAGAAGGTTAGGGAGCTCAGTGAAAGTGAACGAAGCGACAAGAGATTGATGTTCCCTGTCGAGGTTTCTGTGCAACGCGGTAATAACTGTTTTACTGACGACTCTGAACTTACGAGGGAGCTGACAAGGCTTTTCTCCAAGTTCAAAGGTACTAACTACTACATTCCTTCGGAACAAGGTACGGCTATCGATATAGAGGGTTACATACAGCGTCTAAGCGGTACTAACGCCGAACAGTGGTTAGACGTTAAGAACAGGTCAAGGCTTACAGTGGTTGTCGTACTGGACTTAAGTGACAGTATGGGCGATGTGTTGGAGTTACTTGCAAGGGTTGGACTAAGCTTGAGAAAAGCCTTGGAGGGTGTCAAAGCAATACGTTTTAGAGTGTACGGGTATTACGGGTGGGGCGAACGAGTACATGTTAAGGAACTCGCAGAAAACGAAATGATACACCTAAGCTGTATTGGTACAACACCGACGGCGGAAGCCTTAGAGTACGTAGACGCACAACTTGAAGACACTTCTGACAGGAAGCTGATGATAATAGTTACAGACGGTGAACCCACAGATATGAAGGGTCATAGAAGTGACAAGACTGTTGAGCTAACAAGGTACCGTGTAAACTTGTTGAGGCAACACGGCGTTCAAGTGTTCACAATAGTACTACTGCCCCAGCAAAGACAGGTGCAGACGTGGATTAAACGAGCCTTCGGACCTGAAGGGGCATACACAGTCGCTAGGTCTGACAGTGTGGGTAAAATAGTTGTTGGAATGGTTGCGAGCCGTGTTGTTAGGGCTCTAACCTATTAAACCACGATTTTTTTGGTTCCTGTTTTTTGGCGGTTTTTACGCGTGGATGACACAGGGTTTTGCCGATTTTAGGTTGAATTACTACACGGCAAAAATACCCTATCATCCTAGGCATTTTTAGTCTTGTTACCCCTAGGGGGATTTCGGGTAAAAACATGTTGTCGGAGTCGGTGATTCTGTTTGGTGTTGTCTGACAAAGTGGCAGCCGAGCGCAAGCTCCGATGCTTTAGCGAGGAGTGAGCGAGGCAAACTTTAATAGCGCCCTGCATATTTCCATTCAAAGTAGGGTGGGGCACACCCGAATTCACGCCTGTGGAGACACCTCTAGCGGGATACCTCTCACGGAGAGGTATTAGCCATGTGTCGTTGAAGCAGGAACCTCAGTCCCTTCAGGGATGAGAGGATGTCAGAATAAGGTTTATAACTACGTACAACGATTATGTGTCATGTCAGAATACACAACTGTTAGACTAAACAAGCAGACCGTAGAACTGCTTAGGGGGATAGGACACAAGGATGAGAGTTACGACAGGATTATCCTGAGACTCATAGAAGCCTACTACGAAGGGAGTGAGAAAAAAGTCGTTAAGTCTCGTCTTGAGGCTAAGGCACAGTAGGGTTCACAGATGGTCTGTTGCACCTAACAACATCACTGCAACCCAAACACCTAAGCCGTAGAAACTCCAGTCGACTAGTCCTTGCGTCACAAACCCACTTTTTTCTACAGCCTGGTCAAAGGTTAGCTCCTTAACTAAGTCCAACGCAATTATGGTTCCAGCACCCTCGTACCATTTATGTCCTATCGCAACAGCACCTAAAGTGAACACTGCTCCAATTGATGTGTGTAAGAGTTGTGCCATGAGTTGGTTAGAAGGTTCCCAAGCCACAACCCTTATAGTCTTAGGTGACACTTTTAGTTTGTGGATAAAGGGGTACGAGACTTCATATTAGGAGTAATAGGAGGAGTAGTAAGCACGGTGGTGGGCGTCTACGCTTACCGTGCGCTAGCTGTTAAACCCTACTCCTATCTCCCTGAGCCTTGGGCTTCGGCAACAGACGTTATAACGTCTTCCCAGTACTTGGAAAATGCTATTCACGACCCAACCGCACAGGACACGTATAACGACCTTGCGAACGTTGTGGCACAGCTTGAACACGCACACGCATACCTAGTCTCAGCGTACTCAACTTACAGGAACCCGACTTATAACACGTTAGCCACTTATACAGCTGGACTGATATCACAGGTGCAGGGGTTCATGGCGCAGGTGCAGTCAGCCCCGGACTTGTCAAGCTTCCAGAACAACACTCTGTATCCTTTTCAAGCTCAGCTGGGCTACCTGTACTACCGTCTGCAAGAGTTGGTGTGAGTATAAAATTTATATAACCTCGGAGTGTTTAGTTTGTGGTGGTTATATGTGCAGTATAAGTGGGTGCCTAATCTTTAGCAAACTGCGTACACATGAGGAACTTACTGAAATAGAACGGAAGATGCGGAGTATAATCGTTAAGGCTGAGGAACGTGGAAGGGACAGCTACGGTATAGTCAGTATCGGAAGTACTTACCAAGCGTACAAGAACGTGGGTAAGCCTAGCGACACCATAGACAAAGTACCTAGGTTCGTGTATAAGGACACAACTATTGTGTTGAACAACAATAGGGCTGAGCCTATAACTGAGTACGTTTCAAGTAAGAGTGTCGAAGACATACAACCGTTTGCTAGCCACGGGTACGTGGTTGCACATAACGGTGTTATTGCAAACGACAAGGAACTTGAAAGAGAGTTACACTTGGAGAGGGGAAGTAGGATAGACACTGCAGTCATACCTCCCTTACTGAGTAAGCTTTGGGATGGAACACTAAGTAGTCTGAGAGACATGCTTGTGGACACACTGAGAGGTAGTTACGCGTTAGCCATAGTGGACTTGAAACTTCCAACACAACTCTACTTAGCCGTGAACTATAAGCCTCTGTACCTTCAGTACGACAGGAAACTAGACGTGTTGTTCTTCACTTCCCTTGACACGTACTTTGAGGACGCACCTTTATGGGAGGCTAACCCAGTTAGACAGCTTAAGCCTTACTCACTGTTATGTGTCGACAACTTTAAGAGGCATAGTCAGGTTAGCCTTTGGAAGAAGGAGGACAGTGATAGAAAGAAGGTGTTGGCAGTGTGCAGTTCAGGGTTGGACAGTACGGTTGCCGCACACTGGCTAAAGACGCAGGGTTACGACGTTACCCTTCTACACTTCAGGTACGGGCACAGAGCACAGGCTAAGGAGTTTGAAAGTGTCAGTAAACTTTCACAGGCACTTAACATGCCGCTGATAGTTGTTGACACAGGGTTCTTTAAAACACATAGTCATGAGTCACCTTTACTGGACACGTCTAAAAAGGTTTCAACGAAAGGGGAAGGTGAAAGTGGGGCTGAATTTGCACATGAATGGGTGTCTGCTCGCAACCTTGTTTTCTTGTCGCTGGCAACAAGTATAGCTGAAGACAGAGGGTTTGACTACTTGTCTATAGGTGTCAACCTCGAGGAAGCCGGGGTGTACAGTGACAACGAAATGATGTTCGTTAAGAAGTTTAACGAACTGTTACCCCACGCAACCAACTTGCAGAACAGGGTTAAAGTGCTTATGCCTGTGGGTAACCTAATGAAACACGAAATAGTGAAGTTAGGGGTTCAAATAGGTACGCCCCTAGAACTAACATGGAGCTGCTATCAGGGCGGGGAAAAACGCTGTGGGAAATGTGGTTCATGTTATATGAGGAGGAAGGCTTTTGAAGTGAACGGGTTAAAGGACCCTGTTGTCTACGAGGATGATAGTGGTGTGGACAAAAACTCTTAGTGTGAGTGTGAACTCAAATGTACATGATGGGTATAAGTGTTAAGTTTAGTGCGGCACACACAATTAAGGGACACCCTAAGTGTGGACGCATGCACGGACACAATTACAGGGTGTCGGTAACACTGACAGCCAACACCCTGGACAACAACATGATAGTGGACTTCTCGGACGTCAAGAAGGTTGTAGAGAGGGTAGTGGACAAGTTTGACCACGTTTACTTGAACGACGTGTTGAAAGTGGACACAGTAACAGCTGAGTACCTAGCTAAGTATATCTGTGATAAACTCGTCCTAAGGCTACCCTCTGTTCACTCAGTACAGGTGTACGAGAACGACGACTCCTGGGCACTCTACGCTCCTACAACAGGTGAACAGCATGGCTGAAGGATACTTTGACGGTTCTTGTATGGGTAACCCCTGCACAGTTGGAGGGTTAGGTTGGTACCTGAAAACAGACAACCTAGAAATTGAGGGTATGAGCGTAGTTAAGTCTGACGTCGGAGTGACTAACAATCAATGCGAGTACTTAGCTCTTATACACCTTTTGGAGGATGCTGTAACCTTCAAGGTACGCGACTTGGAAGTTAGAGGTGACAGTCAGCTAGTAATACGTCAGGTTAGAGGCGAATACGCTGTTAATAACCCAACCCTTCTAAGGTTCAGGAACAGGGTTATAGAGCTCAGTAAACCCTTGAACGTCAGGTTTACATGGGTGCCGAGAGAACATAATCGTTATGCTAACGACCTATCACAGAGGGCTTCAAGGTTAGACGTGACACCCTGGGAGTAACCTTTAAGTGTATCCGCCACCTATAGGCACGTTGACGAGCCTCGTTAAGGGTAGGGTACGACGACCAGCCGGTAGAAAGATAGTACAATAGGATAACTAAACAATATTACTAACAGGGTAAGGGACTTACTTACTAACTAATTTAGGGTTATGTTATTTAACTTATTTAATTACCCAAACCCTCAACTTATAGGGTAACAAACACCCTACCCTTACCCTTAAAGGGCTACCGGTGTTTGTTAGAGTTGTTTTTTAGTCCCTAACCCCTACCCACCCCCACCATCAAAGTGTTTAAGTTTGTGCGTCGATTATTGTTTAGCGGGTGTATTCAAGTGGATATATGGGTTGTACTTGGCGTTGGCTTAGCTATCATCTACTTCCTGAGCTTTATTCGGCTTATCTGTCACCTTGACACCTCTGACACTGACACATAAATATGAGTAACACGTTTATGTGTCATGGCTAAAAAAGTTTTCTGCGATGGTTGCGGGAATGAAATTGTGCCGCCAACGCCGTTCACTGCACGTTTCAGGTCTGACGTGGAGTATCAGGGACGTGATGGAGCCGTTAAGTACCGTAAGGTCTTCAGGACGTTCGATTTCTGTGGGGATGGGTGTTTTCTGAAGGGTGTAAACGCCATGGTTAAGGCAGTCGGGGAAACAACCGTTGAGGATGAACCTGTTACTGAACAGCCACAGGAACAGCAGGAACAGAAGGTTGCTGATGAACCTACTTTCAAGTGTGAACAGTGCGGTAGGACGTTTAAGAATGCCGGTGCACTCAAGGTTCACATGACCCTTGCTAAGCATGTTGCAACACAACCAGCCTAAGGTGGTATAACAGTGCCTACCATTGAACAGTCAGGTGCCCAACAGATAAGTGCAAAGCTGACTATAAAGGACTTCCACAAGTCACTTCAACCTGTGCGTTACTCTCTGCCAGGCCTAAGTCATGTAGCTCCGTTTGGGGTAGTTGTGAGTTGGAAGTGGTTTGACCAGTCGCAGGGACTAGTTGAGTGGACCTTCACAAATCACGGTAGAGATAAGGAGAGTGTCATCCTTCTACGGAATGGTTACTATTTTGGGGGAGCCTTTGCACCTGTTTACCTAGCTAACAGTACTCCTATCTGTTCCACGTGTTCGGGTAGTAATGGGTTCGGTACAAGCTGGGTATACACTCAACCTGTAGAGGGCGGCGTCTCCCTAGTAAACGGCGAGATTCCACCCTTAGTTGACCACGGTTCACCTGAACTTAACGCCCCACCCACGGCACCCGTCCAGTTCTTGAACGGGGAGTGGCTTAACTTTGCGTTCATCTTTACGTTGAACCCTGGTCAGACGTGGAGTATGCTTGAGGGTGGCTTCTCCACTCTTATTCCACCCTACCCGCAGGGCGTCTACCAGGTCAGCCTGGGATACACTGGTCCAGTGTGTGTTGGCTATGACCCTCAACGTGTAAAGGACTGGGACACACAGACAGGGACAAACCTGCAGGGGTACTCTCCTAACCCGAACACGTTTAACATAGCCACACTCGTAGCGGCTGGAGCACCCTACGATATCCTACCTTTCAACGACCCCGAAATACAGCTCTCAGTGTGCGCCCCGCAGCCAACCCCTCCATCTCCATCTCCATCTCCGCAGCCAACACCTTCTCCGAGTCCTAATCCAACCCAGTGCATAAACGATATATTGCAGGCGATAGCCGACTATCAGACCAACCCTGCTGAAGCCACTCAGCTCCTCGTGGAGGGTATAATCTGCATACTGGACACGTTGAACGCGTCGCCGAGTGTCCTCGTCGAGTCGCTCCTCGAAGAGAAAGAGTTAACCGTCGAGGATCTTATGAGCACAGTGCTTCACTACGACGAGCAGAAAGTCAAAGCACTCGTCAAATCCTGGTTCAGGTAGAATGGAGGAGGAGGAAGAGAAGAGATGAGTCTACCAGCACCACTCAGTAGCCCCAGCCTCTTCATTGGGTTGGTCATCTTCTTAGTGGCCTCTGTTCTCCTCTACTTGGGGAGGATACCCTTATCAGCGTGGACCACGATTGTGGGTGTGCTACTCGGCTACTATTTCGGCTACCAGTACGGTCAACGTGTTCTGCGTAACAAGTAAGGGGTGGATAGTTGTGTTTGACTGGTTTAACCTCGACGAAGAAGAGGAGGTTAAGAGTAAGGGTTGGTCTCCCTCTTCCTGGCTCCTCGCCCAGGATTGCCACTTCGCCTGGGGCCTCGCAATCACTTTTGGAGTCTACGCCGCCCACTTAGCCCACTGGTTTATACCTGTTATACTCGTCTTAGAGTTTGTATTCAAAGAGGGTTTGTTCGACCAATTCGTTGAGGGGAACTATTTGTTCCCCGACGGCTTCGTCGACTGGTTGTTCTACGTGTTCGGCGCAGGCGCGGGCTACCTCCTTCTTCACTTATAGGTGGTCAGCATGAGTGTTGCTGGGGGCATGTCGCAGATCTTAGAGAACCTCTACTTGGGTAGCCTTGAAGACGCTTTACACGTTCCACCCGACTTCGTTATCGTGTGTGTGCTCGAGTACCAGCCTCCAAACGAGCCTTCGGGTGCCTACAGGTTCCCTTTTCTAGAGGGTGGTGTGGCCAACGTTAAGGTTTTAGACGACTTCGCCCACCTCGTGGACAAGCTCCTATCAGAAGGAAAAAAGGTGCTTGTTCACTGCGGTATGGGTGTTGAGCGGTCCCCCTTAGCGGTTGTATGGTATCTGCACAGGAAGAAGGGTATGAGCATAGCTGAGGCCTACAAATACGTGATGGCGAGAAGAAGTGTTGTTGCAGACCGCTCTTCTTGGCTACCTAACTGACAAGGTGGTAGCCGAGCGCAAGCTCCGAGGCTTCAGGTGGGGGTAGCTCATAGCTCTGAAAATAGATTTGGGTTGCGGTATGAGGTGTAGGGGGGACGTGGGTGTTACATTAGATGACGGCTCACTGGAACAGGAACACGTGCACCTCGATAAATATTTCGTGCATTATGGGTTTGTTTATAATCCTAATGCGGAAATAGTAAAGATGAGTATCGAAGAATACCTAGCGATGAATGGGGATGAAGTTATAGGTTCATGCGTGCTCCTCAGCCATGTGCTTGAACACACCTTTTGTCCAGCTTTCATCCTGAAAAATCTTATGAGAGCCGGACTGATTGTTATAGTTGTTCCTAATTCTAAGGTGAATGAAGCTGATAGCTATGATGATAACCATATTTATAGCTGGACAAAAGCCAGTATGACTAACCTGTTAATGAAAACATTTAGAAATGCTGATATAAGCGTAATACCTATTGAGGGGGGGCTTGATTTGATGGGTGTAGTCAGGAATCGAGGGGAAAAAGATTGATTATTGTGGGTGGCGGAATAGCTGGTTCTTTTATGGCTTACCTGGAGGCGAAGAAGGGTGAAAAGGTAGTCCTGTATGAGAGGAACCCTAATCAGGAAAAGAATCCGAAGGCTTGTAGCGGAGGTGTGGCGACCACATGGTTGAATTATGTAGGGCTCAAGCCTCCAAAGGATGTTATAGCTGATGAAGTAACGGGATATGACATATATTTTGAAGGAAAGGAAATTGTGAGTTACAGGGGGAACAGGACGATACTTTACATATTAAAAAGGGGATATTTTGAAAGGTGGCTTCAACAGGAAGCGGAGAAAGAAGGGGCGAATGTTATATATAAGGCATTCTACCCCTCTGAGATACCCGCTGAACACCTTATCCTTGCTGAAGGAGCGGGTGGTTTCATCAAGAAAAGTATGGGTTTTGATGAGAAGAGGAAGCTAACAGACTTCCATACGGGTGTTCAGTTGATAGGTGAAACACCGAATGTAGAGGAACATGTTGTAAAAATATACCTCACCAAATACGCTTCAACTGGGTATGCGTGGGTGTTTCCACACCATCTTGGTGGGGAAGTGGGACTTGGGGTCACCCTTCCTCACTCGAAGGAAGCGTGGCCGTATCTGTATAAATGGATGGAAGAAAGCGGGATAAAGATTAATCCCGTTATAAAGCAGACCCACATAATACCTACAAATTATCCTCAGAAGTGGAGGTATAAGCGTGTTACAATATTGGGCGATGATGCCTACATGACCAACCCACTTACGGGTGGGGGAATACAGGCAGCCCTCTACTCCGCGTATTTCGCTTCTAATAATAAGTCGCTTCCACTATCTCTTACCCTGATGTATAAGTTTCTGTACAGGATGAGGAACAAGTTCCTTTCGCAGCCACTCGATAAGTCTGCGAGGATGATAAAGACGTATGGAATGGAAATGGGGAAGGTTCTCGATAAGGGTTGGGAGAAGAGTATAGGTACGAATACCAGGGCAATAATTAAAACGCTACTTCTGGGTTGAGTGGAATGGGTGTATCTCCCTCCCCCCCTCTAAGGAGGCGGGTTTCAGATTGGATGGTTATCACAAGGTTCCCACTTGTGCCGATTTCCACGGTTTACGCTCTAGTGGCGACTCTTGCTGTTACAAGGTCGCTTCCTGTAATAATCGAGTGGTTTGTGTTCGCGTTACTCTTCCACGTGCTCGCGTTCACCGATAACAATGCGTGCGACTGGATGGTTGATATAAAGAATGGTAATAAGGCTGAGTTCCCCATAGGGAAGAGTGTATCGGTTAAAGATGTATACAGGTTTGAAGCCATTGTGAGTGCCGTGTTCATAGCGTATTCTGTGTATCTCCATGTAGACCCATTTATACTTGGAACCATGGTTGGGTTCGGATTATTGTATAACAGGACTAGTAAGAGTTCACTGGTCTCCGTACCCTCTGTTATGCTGTCTTATTCCCCTCTTCCATTAGCCGTGTATTCGGGCATAACCCATCACTATTCGATACCCATCATAATGCTCGTGGTTTACGCCATGCTTTATCTGGTGCACAATACCCACTTCATGGGAAGCCTGAAGGATTTAAAGTATGATGACTGGAATTTGATGAAGCTCTTAGGGGGAAGGGTCGAAGGAGATAGAATCGAGGTTCCTACATTTGTCCGCCTCATACCCACGATAATAAAGGCTTCGTCGCTCATCCCTCTTTACTTCATGTATCACTATATTCCAGCACTCGTTTTCTTCATCATACCCATCGCAGCCAGTTACTACACGTTCATGATGAAGACGTATAACCAGAGGAAGATGGCGATAGGTTTCTATTTCATGAGTATACCGAGCACCTACGCCATAGCTATGGCTTTCATCCCAGTTATAGGGATTATAAACTTTATAATTATCGCATTATTCATACCGTTGTGGAGATTCGCATTTAATTATTTTATCACAGGCTTTCCTGCGAATACGGAAAATTAGATTACTATATGTAACGACACTCATAGTTTTGGCGTGCTTTTAGCCGTATTATACTTAGTATTCCATCTATGACAGTAAAATCTTTTGCATATATATGTAAAGTATTTTTGGCTTTTTTCTTTTGCTCTGTCGTAAACTGTCATTAATCACGCTTGATTCTTTTTTTTCTCTTCATGTACTGTCGTACTGTCGTCATATGACAGTGTTATCTTAATATGAAAAATATTTCGAATATTTTTATTAATTAAATAGTACTGTCATTAAGACGACGACAGAGATGAAGAAAAACAGTGTCATATGACACTGAAAAAAATCATTTCAAAGAATAGTAAATTACCGTTTTCCCCTGAGAATTGATTTTCTGCTCCGCTCTGAGCTCATCTTCCATAGACTCCAGAACCTGGTCGAGGTCTTTCACAAGCCAGTTTGTAGAGCGAAGGAGTTCTCTTTTTGTAGTCTTCCCCCCATTCTTCTTTATAGCTGCCCTCACCTTTTCTTTGTAATCAGAATAGTCCACATCCCTCTTTACGTCTCCTTTGCTCAGGTTCCACTGTTCGATGAATTTATCGAAGTTGTGTTCATAAACCTTCATTGATTCGATTGCGGCATCGGCATCACTCTCACGCACGATGACAACCCGGCGGTTTGAACCCGACGAAATGAGGCTATGTGAGTTGGATATCGCAGATATTACAGCCAACTTTATTGTATTCACCCCTTCATTCGCCAGATAACTATACTTCATCGATTTCTCGTCCTTCTTATACTGGTTTATAGCTTCATTATCGCACCTGTTCCACCATTCACTCAGATTCTTTGAAGCACCAGGTTCATAGGCAACGTTCCACGTCTGCATGCTTGTGTTCTTCCACACATCGTAGAACTTCTTTGCAAACCCATTTATTTCATTCGCCATCTTCTGTTTATTTATGAGTGGGCTCAGGTCATCATCCGTGTGGTTCGGAGACTTTATATTCTCTATAACACAGTAAAGGAACCTGTTCCCAAGACCCTGTTTGAAGAAGGAAGGCTTCAACACCTTATAAACCTCTGGGGTTGTAGCCGAAATCAGGCTCACGTATGTCCCACCCACCTTCAAAACCCCAAATTTGTTGGTCGTCCTCTTCAATTCCTGACCATCGTAGATTCTTGAGAGGAACTCGTAGGCGGTTTCAAGGTATCCACTCCCCTGAGCCATTTTTATGAGCCATGTGAACTCGTCGGATACAAGGAGACCCGTCGTATACTGTGAAAAGTGCTGTTGGATGAGACCTTCAACTGAAAACGTATCGGGAAGCAGGAAATCGTAACCACTCATTTCACTCAACTTGTGCATTATTGGTATCACAACTTCCTTCACTGGAAGGGTTTTCACGGCTATCTGACTCGGGCCGACAGCCATAATGAACAGGTTAAGATTCGCATCCCCCATCTTTGTTACGCACTGAATCCCCCTGAGTATTGTAGAAAACGAAGCAAGACTCACGGTTTCTGCCCACAACTCATCCGCTCTCGGTATCCTTTCGAGAATGTACTCTCTCAACTCTTCAACCGTCCCTGTGAACAACCCCCTTCACCCTGTGAGGAAACATTTAAATACTAAAAAGCATATATTCATATGTATCTATCCCCCCGGTCGGTAGCCCTGGCCGCCTTCCCCCCTTGGCGACCAGCTACCCAATATCTTGGAAACTCCGCTATACCGTGACCCTTAGGAAGCGCTCTCATCAGCTTTTTATTCCAGTAGAAATCCGAAAGACACGCCACTTCTATAGCTCTATACACATCAATCCCCCACCAGCACCTTGTCGCATTATCCATTACCCACACATCCATGTTCTCCACATCCTTCCCCCTATCACCTTCTATAAACGAGTTCACATCATCCTTTACATTACGCTTTTTATACCCCTCCCCACCTTTCAGAACCGCCTCAACAGACCTTAAATCTTCCGAAAGACCGCCTATGTTCACCTTCCCGTTCTTTATCTTCTGGGAAAGAATGGAGATAACTTCATTCATATACGCCTTCCTCACGTTGACGACGTTGCACAGCGTAAGCATCTTCTGACTCAGTTTAGGAAGGGAATTAGCCGTCATCACCACAAAATTATTAACCTTCATTCTGTCAATTGCATCCAACGACTCGAATTTATCTACATCATCGAATAAATATAGAACAGGGAAGAGCGCTTTATGACTGGCAGCTTCAACTACACCTTCGACCACTTCCTTCGGAGTATTGGGATTCACTTCAACAACACTGAAACCGTGGGACTTTGCTACCTCATAAACCGAATATGTCTTCCCAGAACCCGTCGGTCCGACCACTATAACAGGTCTCTTAGTTTTTAGAAGGAGGTTTATTTTATCCTTCAACTCAAATGGAGAGACTACTGAAGCCATTGTTCAAGCCCCCTCTTCTCCTCTTTAGGGTCGAAATTCATTATGAGTAGTTCAGTTGCCTTTGGCCTCGAGAAACCTTTATTCACCTTAACAGAGAACTTTATTACTTCTTTTGTTTCATAGTGGAAATCCTTTTGGGGGTACAGGGTATACACGTCGCTGTGAGGATAGTAAGACAGCACGAACTTACCTCTTATGTTTTTCAATATATCCGCAAGCTCCACATGTTTCATCCACCCCCAACCCGTACCGTAGTAATCCTTATCTCTGTTTTTTACGTGTAGCTTTTTCGAGAACATATACGGTGGGTCTACATAAAATAATGCGTCTTCCCCATCGTATTGTTTTATAACCTGCTTGAAATCCAGATTTTCTATGATGACTTCCTTAAACCTTTCTGCGTATTCGTAAAGCATATCCACCTTTTTACGAAGCCTTTTAGCCGTAGACATCTCCGTACTGGAAACTCTGGTTACGAAGCTACCTATACCGTTTATAGATGAACAGTTCATATAGAGGAACAACGCCGCTCTTTCAACCTCATCTCTGCACTTCCCCTCTTTCAGCATCTCTCTTGCTTCATAGAACACCTGTCTCGACATCGGTGTCAGGTCAAGATACCGCTTCAATTCATCAGTCCTGTCCCTGAGAACCTTGAAGAAGTTAACAACCTCACCGTTTATATCATTGTAAACCTCTACATCCGATGGTTTCTTTGCTAAGAGAACACTGGCCCCACCACCGAACACCTCGACGTACACCCTATGTGGAGGGAAGAAAGAAACTATCCAGTCGGCTATATAGCTCTTTCCCCCTATCCATGTCACGAGGTTAGTGTTCGCTGGCCTATCCATTTATCGAGACCTCCTATATTATACGCATATTTAGTTCTATCCTTTATTTTCATCCAACACACCTCTCCATACCCCCGTTGCACGCTTTCAACCCTTCTGAGTTTCTTCCCACACCTTCTACACAACACTGAGGACACCCAGCCATATTCCACTTCCTTCAAGCTGACAGTCAAGAACATACACACACCTTGAACAGTGTTCCCCCACGTTCTTGGGATAGAAACCAGTCTTCATGCTTTCTTCTATTTCATCAGTAACCTTCTTGAGCCACGCATCGGACATCAGTGGAACCTGCATTTCCCTCTTTGTTTCAAGGAACACGAGTTTCATGGTTTTTGGGTGGTATCCGTTTTCCTCAAGTATTTTTTTGTAAATGTTCATCTGAACCACATATGATTTCTTCATCTCTTCCAAACCAGTCTTCCAGTCGAGGATAACACCTTCAGTTTCGCTGTAAAAGTCTATGATTCCATAGAACACGCTTCCTTCAAGCTCTTTCTCAACGAATGTAGGCCCATATTTTTTCCACTTCTTGAACCTCTCTTCCTCATAAGCCGTGAAGTTTTCAATGAGCTTCCTGTTCTGGTTGGGTGCAAAGAAACGTGCCGCTACATCATTCACAACTCTTCTTATATCAGTTATTTTCTCCACCTTATTCTTAAAATACTCCTCTATGAAGGCGTGGAACTCTGTACCCTTCTCCATCGAGTCGCTTGTCATCGGTAGAGCAATCACTTTTCCCTCTTTCTCTTTGACGTGGAAGTAGAACTTCTTTTTACACAGAGTAAACATGTTCACGGAGTTGGGGGAAAGCTTCAATCATACCACCGGTTTCGCATGGGGAAGGAGCCACACATAGGCAAGAAAGCCCACAATCTGAATCGTGGGGTTTGAGCCCATCCTGCACCTGAACTCGGTTTCAGCGAGTTTTATCATTAATCTGCTCCTGTATTCTTCATCTTTAATCGCATTAACACCATCCCACAGTGAAAGCACAACTCCTTCCCATCCACTACCCCTTATGTCATCTTCAATCAGGTTCTTGGCGTCATCGAGATTCCCCTTAAGCGCTAGCTCAAGACTCTTGCTCACCTCAACAGGTTTTAACAGGAGAACCAGCTTTTGGGTGTCCACCTTCCTGTCTCCATCCATGAGTTTCTCAAGCTGGTTGAGCATATACCTCATATCCCCGTCACACTCATCCAGAAAACGGCTGATTAAAATACCCATCACTTTCCCATCCTCTTCACTATTCTCAACTAGCCCCACCTTTTCGGCGGTGATAACCCTATCCAGAACAGTGGCGAGCTCTTCCTTTCTGAATTTCTGGAACCTGAACTTAACGCATCTACTCTGAATCGCATCTATCAACTTGTTCTCCTGGTTGGCTGCAAGTATGAACATTGCGGACTTTGTTGTCTCCATTATTCTCCTGAGTGCCTGTTGGGCATCCGTGGTCATGGCGTCGCATTCATCCAGAAATATTATCCTTCTACCCTTGAGCTGACTGAAGTTCTTAACCTTCCCCCTTATGACGTCTATCCCCCTCTCATCGCTGGCGTTGAGTTCAACAAAGCTCTCCTTCCACTCATCTCCAAAAACCTCCTTTGCGAAGAGCTGTGCACTCGTAGTCTTCCCAGTACCCGGTGGCCCAACAAAAAGCAGACTGGGCGGGGTACTCCAGTTCTCCTTCAGAGTTTTAGCCAACCGCTTCAGGGATGATTTGACATCCTCAGGAGCGACCAGCTCATCCCACGTTTTGGGTCTATATTTCTCTGTTAACCTCATTTACTAAACCCCCCAGAAAGTTTGAAGAAAAAACATTCTTTATTTTCGTAGCCGTTACATGACCTATGCCTTCAACTTCCATCAATTCATCTATATCCGCCCCCACAAGGTTCTCAATCGAACCGAAACGTATAAGCAACCTCTTCGCTTTATCCCTTCCCACACCGGGAAGCATCGAAACAACCCTGAGCGACCATTCACTATCATCGGCTTTTTCTTTATGAACCTCAGGAAGCCTGATTCCATCCCCCGCAACCTTTTCGCTCATACACGCAATAAAATGAGCTGTATGAACCTCGTCGGGAAGGGATACAACGGATATTCTCCCCTGTTTTCCAACAGGGGCAACCTTCCATATCGCACCAGCAAGGGATGAAGCGTAAAGTTTCGGGTTGACCATTCTCCGCTTCCACGCCTCTTTGAGTACGTTTCCTTCTACAATGAGAACTGAGACTTCATAGTTTCTGCCCATCTCGTAGAGCTGGGTGTGAAGCCTTCCATCAAACAGGGAGTTCAAATAATCCCCCACTTCCTTCCTCTCTATGCACACGGCATCCCCAACAATGTAGTCCCCAACTTCCAGTACACCCATATCGAAGTTCACATTCATACTGCGCAGAAGCGAAGGTATGGGTCCATTATTCTCCCTTATGTCAACTTTTATCAACTTTAACCACCCCACACACGCAGTTTCTGCAAACCCCCAATTCTTCCAACCTCCTCTTCGAATACCTTCTATAGTTCCCATTGATTATCTTCCCAACCTGATACTTTGTTATCTCCCTGTTCCAGTCAATCCACCCAAGCCTCGAATATATGTCTATTATCGCATCCTTCGTGAACCCCAGATGTAAAAGCTCGATTGTTACAGCAACTCTGACATGGTGTTTCGGGTTAAGGGATGTTATGTGTTCGTAGAGACATGGTCTCAACACCTTCCTGAGTATCGGCTCATCTACCCTGACGTTCACATCCTCTTTCACATCTTCTTTCTCCTTCTCATCCACGACAGTTGGAAGGGAAGACATCTTCATCCTTTTACCGCTTATATCATACTCAAACAAGTTGGGTCCAAGTTCAAACTGAAGTAGCGAAATAAAATCGAGTTTATCCCAGTATGGAGGAAGATAGGAAGCCCATGTGTTCAAATTGTATCTTTTTGTATTCGGTATCCTGACCATCTGCCTGATGTTTCCAACAACATGCATATCTACACACTTCGGCAAATCCTTACCAAGAAGCTCGTTCAGAAGGAAACGCGATGCATTCCTGTACGTAAACGAATCGCATTTTTCGTACTGGGTCAGAAAGTAGAGGTGTATCCCCTTCTTCCCCGTTATAACGGGTATAACACCGTATCCTCTCTCAACTCCTTCCCTATACATTCTTTTAGCGGTGGGTATAGCGTCATAACCATCGAAATCAAAGAAAACCGCATTCGTACCGTATACACTGCTACCTTCAAAAGAGAAAAGTGAAATGAAGTTCTCTTCCTGACCGTTCATGCGGATAATATAGACCTCGAAATCCCTCTGTGAGTAAATCCTCTTCCTGTATCTTCCGATTTCCTTCTGAAAAGGAGAAAAAAGGGTTAGGGTTGTAGAGTCCAAATCAACCACCTTTATCCATGTTGGTGAAGACGTACCCTGCTCTGTATATTTGGTTTTTCTCATCCCTGCTCGAAACGCCGAAAAGTACATCAGAAACAAACATCACGACCTCCTTCGAGGGGAACAGGTTCATGGCTTCCATCGCATAATCCACCTGTTTGGATGGAACCAGAACTTCCCTGTTGTGTTGCTGAATGTTTGCAGCTGACACTTTTTTGACGAACTTCCAGATACCGCTATCATCTTCGACTTCGAGATACACTTCACCTTCAATCCGCAGTTTATACACCTTTCCCTTTCCAGGCATACTTTCCCAGTTGTCCAGACCCATCGATATGATAGACGCTTCTCCCATTTCCTTCTCTGGAAGTGCGAGGAAGGAGTTATACTCGGAGAACGGGAATTCCTTTGTATCCTCTAACTCGGGGAGTTTAAGCGATAGTTTCCTGTTATCTGCGTTGATGTTGATTTCCTTTTCATTCACACTGACATGTAGTACTTCGGCCCGTTTCAAATTTGGAATCATCTGACGCATGACTGCAGGAAGCATGATGCTCCCTTCCTCTTCGACTTCATACTTTGCGAACCACAGTTTCTTGTATTCCCCCCGAAATACCATAGTTCTTCCTGTTGATATTGCGTTGACTGTGACTCCTTCGCGTTCAAAATAGAACTTTGGATTCATTGGGTCTTCACTCCTTCCCAAACTGGTCTCCACCAACGCCTCGAACAGGTGAGGCTCTATATCAAATTCCACTTTCATGCCTTGACCACCTGACCATAAACACCCTTCCAGCCAATACCTGTAACGTTGAATTTCTTACCCGTGAGTTGAGGATAGAGCTTGGAGCTTTCCATAGTGGCATAGAATACACCCTTCTCACTGGAAAGCGCTATAACATCATCAGCACTCAGGGCGAACGCTTCAACCCACTTCGGAACCTCCTTTCTTTCTATCACTTCTCCATCCTTCATGAGCTCGCTGATTTCGGTGTAAACGGTGTATACAACCCCTCTCTTCGCAGCCCTTACAGCCTTCATGTTTATGAAGTTGTTATACAGGTTTCTTTCCTTCCACAGATTAAGGTTAGAAATCCCCTGAAATGGAGAAAGTCCGTTTCTAAGCCTCATGGTCATTTCGCTTATCTGCTGAACCTTATCCACGTTATCCAGAACTATATAATCCGCACCCACGAATGGAGGGTTACTCAGGAGTTCTATGATATAGTTGTAGCTCTCTCCACAGCTCTCCAGGTAGCGTTTTGGCGTACTCGAATCAATTTTTGCGCTTCCATCAACAACGATTATCCGCCTGTCACCCCTGTAATACCTCATGTGAACGGTCGCAGTTGAAACATCAAACGCCAGACACGCTATGTTACCCGGGAAGCTGAGAGCAAAAGTGGTCTTCCCCGTCCCCTTGAAGCCGTGAATAAGGTAGACCTCAACGGGTCTCTGTTCGCTCACCTTTACCTCCTGATTTTCTTGTTTGGTTTCCACCTGTTTAACCTCTTCCTCTTTTTTCTCTTCTTCTCTCTTTTCTTCCTCTTTCTTCTCTTCCGCCTTCTTCAACAACTGGGCTATGTTACTCATTTGTTGCCACCTTATTCATCTTGGGTATTATGGCGTACGCGGTCATACTCGCACCTTTCGGCGTCAGCTTTATAGTCCCGTAGAAATCACAGGTGCTTGTCTTCTCATATCTCCAGAGCGAATCGTCAACCCATACCAACAACTCCTTCTTCACTTCCTTTCCATCCTGCACTTCAACCTCTATTGGAATTGAGTCATCGGTTATCACGTAGAAGTATGAGACTCTTCCTGTTTTCTTATCCGTGTAAGTTCGCCTAGACTGTATTACCGCGTTCCTGATTACACGCCAGTCGGTTAATATCACATACCCCGAGGAGTCCACCATCGAAGGTCTGCTGTAAGCCTTCATCACACTTATTTCTTCTATCCCGAGGGGGTTCAGGATTTTTTCGAGGCTCTGGTCTTTGTAGGACAAATCTTCCACTTTGAAGAAGCTCGTCCTCACAGGGTCAGCCGTATATTCGGTGTCCGAATGCTTTACCAGTTTCAGCTTATAGAGTGAACCCATGGGAACCGAATACGCTTTCGTCGCCGCCTCATCGGGACACCTGATTCTCGCAAGCACCAGCTTATCATTTATTATGACTGCCCCGAATAAGTCGAGAGTTATCCTTCCAGATTTGGTCTGCTTTATACCGCTTGTGCCAATGGAGACAAACGACACTTCATCTAGGGGTACATAGTTTACATAAAACGACCTGAGGATGCTTAGAGTTAGTTTATACTTCTCTTCTTCACTGCAATGTATCTCGTACTGAGGGTCATCGAAGATACTCCAGTACTCGCTTTCAACCGAAGAAACATCTACGCCCACTTTAGAGGCTATTTCATCTATAACCCTCTTCACGTACTCAGGAAGCTGTCTTTGCTGTTGCGACACCTATGTCCCCCCTTCCCTCTTTTCTTTCTGTTTCCCCCCGTTCTTCCCTGACCTTATTCAGGATGGATTCAAGGTCACGCTCCGCTTCCTTCAAATCTAAACCTTTGGGGTAAAAAACCACGACCTTTTCATCCACCATCATGACCAGCTCAGCGTTGGATACCTTCCTACCGAACAGCGCTTTCCTGACAGGCGCGTACAGTGGGATGTATCCACGCATCATGGATACAGAGATTTTCATCATTTTAATATAATTTGCAGAGATATTTAAGTTTTTTGGTAAAAATCCAGAATATGAAGGGAAAAGTGAAAAAAATTTAAATATAAATGCTAAAAATCCCCAGCATTTTTATAAAGCCTGTGGCTCGCATCGCGAATATGGGTTCCATATTTTTCATGGCTCGCATAAAAGAAATGGGTTTCATACCTGCTTCGGCTCGCATGACGAACTTGGGTTCCATGGGAATCATGGTTCGCATAGGATTTCTGGGTTCTATCAAAGTGCCGGCTCGCACGACACGCCCGGTTTACATTCTCCTTTAGGCTCGCATCCCTACCATGGGTTCCATCAACTCTATGGCTCGCATGAAATCTTTGTTTTCCATCCTAATCGTGGCTCGCATATTAACCTTGGGTTCCATCCTCCTCCTGGCCCGCATGTTCAATATGGGTTCCATTTCGTCTTTGGCTCGCATACGGATGATGGGTTCCATGAAGACATTGGCTCGCATAATTTCAATGGGTTTCACCAAGTTCCTGGCTCACATTAAACCCGCGGGCTTCATTATTCTTATGGCTCGCATCTGTGTGGTGGGTTTCATGAAGTGCTTGGCTCGTATATGAAGCATGGGTTGCACCCTCTTTTCGACTCGCATTAGGCAGGTGGGTTTCATCTACCACTTGGCTCACATCGTGTTTCCAGGGCTCCATCTCAACATTGGTTCGCATCACTTTCATGGTTTCCATTGTTTGAGTGGCTCACATATCTCTAATGGGTTACATCTAAAATATGGTTCACATTTTTTACCGTGGTTTCCACACCCCCAACGGTTCGCATCCGTTTCGTGGGTTCCATGGGCACTCTGGCTCGCATTAAAACTGTGGATTTCACAGGCTTTATGACTTACACAAAAAAGGAAAAAAAGGGTTACTTTTCATTCGGCCATTCCAGTATATCTGTGTGTTTCAGGTACTCCTGAACGTATGGAACCCTTGTTGGAAGGCCAACAGCCTTCCTCACGTTTACCCAGTAGTTCGCCAGGAATATTTTGACCACTTTTCTCCTAGCGGTCATGTATGCTTTACCTTTGGGTTTCCCTTTGTTCAACTCCTCGGCATAGAACTGTTTGTAGAGTTTTTGACCCAGGCACTCGTGTTTTATGAAGGAGTCAGCGATTTTGAAGGCGAGAACCCTCGCATTCTTATTCCAGTCGGGTATCTCGTCTCCCCTCATCGATGGTGCGCATGAGTAGGGTTTGGGTTGTTCACAGCTACAAATCCACCCTTTAACCTTCTTTTCGGCTTCTTCTTTTTTGAACGATGAAACAACCTTTCTTCTCTGCGCCATCCCCTCAAGTCTCTTCACCGTCTTCTCTACGTACCTCTCCTTTTCGAGCTGTGTGTCGAAGTATCTCTTCTTGCAGTTTTCACATCGCTTAATCACGTGGAGACCCGTGTACGCCCACATTTTGCTTACTGTGTCGAACCTAGAGCAGTCACCATACGTGGAGACGAGGTTCGCGGCGAGTATGACTCCAATCCCCTTGACACCCGACAGCCAGAGCCACACAGGGGAGTTGACCACGTATGCCTGGAACGCCTTCGGTATCGACTTCTCCATCCGAACAACGTCGTCAAGCACCGAAGAAAGAACCTTCGCTTCTTCCTGTGATTGGTGGCTTGTCTGCTGGTTTATCGCCCTCAACCTGTTCTCCAAGGCTATCCTCGACTTCTGGAGGTCATAATACAAATCAGTTAACGCTCTAACTGATGTTTGCTCCACACTTCATCACCACCCTCTGACCACAAACTCCTCTTCCTTGTTTTCCGGGTCGTAGACAGCCTTGTAGGTCGGAGGCTCAAGCGGATAGTAGTCGACGTAGCACGAGTTGAAATATTTTTGATACTTTTTCAGACTTTCAAGCGCTTTATCATCCACGTGTCCGCTCATAACCACGTATTCCAGATGCAACATCATCGCTTCTTTACTGCGTACTAGTGCCGCACCCGTATCAAACGTCGAATAGTACTCATCAGTCGACGAATATACCTTCAGGTTTGGTGCTTCGAGGGTTTTGAGTATGTCCTTTATCACTTTAATCGGCGTATCTTTCTTGAGGTCTATTACACCCTTTATTACGAATGACCAACCCATTCATCGTCCCCCCTGAGGAACTTCAATAACCTCTCCCCCTTTCTCCTGTTTACACAACTCTCGGTTTCATCCCCTGCTTCATCCACATAAACGGCGTGGCGGTGAACCCCTCCAATGCAGCACGCTTCCCCCCTTTCATCCATTTTGAACACCCTAACTAGTTTCATCATTCATTCATCTCTGGTTTCCCTTCCACTCCTCTTCGTGTACCTCAACCGAATTAACTAGACCTTTCACTAAGTCGAGCACCTTCTCCACGGTTTTATCACCCACGTATATACTTATTCGGTCTGCAGTCTCTCCATAGGTATACGAGACGTATAATTCGTCTTTTCCTTCTTTAACCATGACGGAAGGGTAATTTGAAAGAATAGCCTGTTTGAATGTTGCTTTCTTTTCCGCAAGTCTTTGCTCTTCTTCCTCTTGTTTTCGTTTGTACTCCTCGAGACGCTGCTCACCGTTCAGAGGCAGCACTACTTTCACCGTCCGCACCGTAGCCGCTCCCGCCGCACCTGCGACGGTAGACCCCGCACTCGTTGGGGTCGCACTTTCCTTTAGGGGCGCACCTGCGCCCTCTTTCTGTTCTGACATGGTTTACACCAAAGCACGTTTAGCCTCACACTCACGGGTGAGTTGACCACCCCACACCACGTGGAGGTTGTGCCATGTGGGGTATGAAAAAGGAAAAAAGGAAATTGAACCGTGCCTGCTCACCTATGAAGTCACCACTACTATGTTCAGAGGCCCGCTGTAATTTGTGTTTGGAGCCCGAATTACCAAGGTGATTGTCACCGAACCCCCGGGGCCTACGCTGTACGGTAAGCTTGGAGAGATTGAGAGCAGTGTGAAGCCCGGTGTGCCCAGAAAGATTTGGTTTATCGAGTGTGTGAGCAGTATGGCGTTGCTGGTGAGTGTAAACGTGAAAGAGAACGTGTCTCCACTAGGCCCGTTTGTCGCGTAACCGAGGCTTTGACTTGACGGGCCAAAGTAGCCTCCGAATGTGCCAGTGTACTCAATTTCCAAGTTAGTACCAGTTATTTGAACCGTTGGCGTTAATTGACCGATTATTCCGATGCCTACTATGATTAGTAGTACTGCGGCAGCCACGCCGATAAACACTTTGTCTCGGGTTCTCATGTGAATCACCTTATTGATGGATACCATATATCGCTCATCTTTCTTTGTGGTCTTCGCCGAATCATTCTTATTGGGTCTAACATACATTCATCAAAAGACCCAATTGGAACAAAGCCGTTTTTAGTTCTCCTACAAATAGTGTCGTTTTGTACATCATCCTGATTAGTGGCGTGTGTCCACACAAAAAAGGACACTTCTTTGTAGTTACCCATGCCCACATAGGCTAGCCTTTTGGCTAGCCACCTGTGGTGTTTTCTGGGGCAAATTTGCTCTTCACTCATGCTTCACTCACCTTTGGCGAAGCCTATAGGTGGCACTAGTGTCAACCCGTTTTCATCAGGGTACCCCAATTCTACGAACCAATTGCCGGGTTGTTTTTCGCACACCTTGTTTTTTCTGACCTTATTCCATGTTCGGTGATGGGAATACACTGCGAAGTATACATAGTCGCAACCACTCACCCAGCGGTAAACTAGCCGTTTTGCGGTAAATTCGTAGTGCTTGCGGTGCCTGCAAATTTGGGGCACGCTTTGGGCTGAGCCCGAAGCCCCGCCGATTACGCTAACCTGGTTTCCTTCCTGTGCGGACATTTTTATATCACAGACTCCTGAGCCTCAAACCTGGCGTAGTGAAACCGCGCGGTAGGTTGTCGGAATAGGGTATCCAATAGTACCCGTCTTCGAAGTCTTGGTCGAACACAGCCATATCTAGAAGCGTTTTCCCCTCTTGTAGAAAGGCGAAGTCTTCGAGATACCGCTCGAAAACGAAGCGGTATCCTGTGTCAACGAACTCAAGAGGGGGCAACCCTCTCTCGATTCTTTGCGAATTCCTGTTTATTCTTTTTACGAGTTCTATTATTTTTGTCTTAATAGTTTCACTCATCCTGCTCACCCTTGTAAAATATGTGTGAAAGCATATTGATGAACTCATCCTTCATCATTTGCTCGTCGAACTCATTGCTGTCAATGAATTGCCTGAACGGGTTTGGCTCGTCAGGGTGTAACTCTTGAAAACGCTCAGCCGCATCGTACAGTATGTTAATCGCAACGTTTGCGTTGTCGATTGCCGAAACTGCATAAGGCTCTTCGAACTCTCCGTCGAAATGCGTTACTAGGACGACGTTGCTGTTCCTCTCTGTGCGAATAAGGTATACGTTTATCAACCCACCGCCTTTCAGACAAAAAGTAAAGCGGTGGTTGAGTTTCGGCTTAACAATTCGGGGCTTAGCAAGGCGTCTAGCCGTAGCCCCACCGGTGTCGGTACCAGAAAAGGTTTTTTCTGCCATATTCTCTACCTATAGACGCGCTTCGCCTCACCCGTATGGTGAGTCGCCTCCCCCACACCGCGTAGAGGTGGCGTCCAACGTGGGGGAAAAAAATCACAGAATCAGCTTTTCGCTTCTCCTGTTCCCGACTATCATTGAAAGCACAGCTTGAGGAAACTTGCCTATATCGGTTATACCCGCTACTTTTTCATATCCCAGACTCCTGCATTCTCCAGCCAGTTTTTCACACCACTCCAGTTTCGGGTTGTAGGTTATCGCATACATGTTGCACGTGTTCTTGTAAACAGCTATGATTTTCTTTGTGTCATACTCACGGTCAGGTTCACCGTCTGTGAATGTTATAAATATGCAGTTATCCCTCGACTTACCCGAAACAACCGGGAACAGGGTTTTATATACCTCAGAAAGCGGTGTCCCACCGTCGGCTTCAATTTGGGCAAGACGCATCATGGAAGTTATATTCCATTTCTCAGAGAGGGCTTTGATTTGCCATACAGAGGTTATTCCCCTGCCATTCCTTGCGGGAACGTTGAAGGCATAAACCTGAAACTTGGTATTTATATAGTTGAGACCTTCACACAGGGCGACAACCACTTCTTTGTATTTCTCTTCATAGTACCCCATGCTACCTGAATGGTCAAGAAGAATGATGGCTTCCATATTCTTCGAACCCACTCTTTGTTCATCGATGAACGGCGGGTACCTTCTCGCTACATAATCATCGACCTCAAAGGAGCCAGTATCAGATTTCTGTTCCTTCCAACCTCTCCTGACGTTTCGAAGCGCCTGTTTCACGTGGTTAGCCAGACCTTCATTGTAAATGTGCAAGTAGTCGTTATACATTTTTCGTGGAACCAAAATCCTTATCTGTTCCCCACCCTTACCCGCATGCACCTGTTCATACTGGAACTCCAGTTTTTCTATTTCCTTAATTTCAGACTCGATTTCTTCGGGTACCGCCAAAATGTTCTCGGATATGCGTTCCGCCAGCTCTTCTATGCCAACCTTCCCTTCAATAGGTTTGTTTTCATCTTCTTTCTCCTCTCCTTCTCCACCCTGTTCACCCTGTCCTTCCTGACTATTCTGTTCCTCTTCTTCCCCACCCTGTTCACTCTGTGCTTCCTGACCCTCCTGTTCCTCTTTTTCCTCTTGACCCTTTTGTTCTTTATCGTTTTCGAGCATGGAAGGGTTGGTTTCGATGAGTTGTTTTATATAGCTCTCCACAGCCTGTTTGACGAGTTTCTGGGAAAGTGGAGAAGCCTCAGAAAAGATGCATTCCACGTGTTGCTCGTTAAGAGGCGTGTTGGGTAAACTAAGAAGCTTCCACACTTCTGCAACCCACTCGGCTGTTGGGACTTCATTGTCCATTTTCTCCTTTGCGAGTTTAACCGCCTGAAGGACGTATGAAGGCGGATTCGGGTTTTTGGTGGCCCCAAAAAGCATCAGCTGTCTAAAGGTTTCGAGAATCCCGTCAGGAGTGTTATCAGGGACACGCACATGTTCAAAGTATATTGCGTTCCTGAAGAGGAACTCCTTCACCATACCTTTATACGTCTTAACGGACTTTGAGTTGATTCTGTAATCTTCGAGTATATTTGCAAAAATCTTCTTCGCATCAGAACTCAGCGAAAAAGTTAAGCCGAATGGAGATATCGCAACTTTGTTATCCCTGTCAAAACTCCCGAGTGCTATGTGCTGGGTTTCGTGGAAAAGTGAAGCACGCCACAACCTGTACCCTGTTTCCTTCGTCCTCGAGAACTTTGAAGGCATGGGTAGAAGGATTTGAGACTCGTTTGAGTAGGACGTTATGGAATTCAAGGAGACCTTCACATTTCCTGAACCCGACCACGCACGGGTGAGAAAGCGGGCGATTGGTAGGATGAACTCTTCCCTCAACTTAATCACTTGGCCATATGCTGGTTATCAGGTCATCAACCTTTTTCGCTTCACCGCTACCCCACTGGTAATACACGTTCTCAAACACGAGTACAGCGGCCTTCTTCCCGTTTACACCAGCTTTCACGAGTTTAGCAAACGCGATTACTTCCCTTATAGATGGTGAGTAGGGTAAAAGCAGGTCTCCAGCACCCTCTTTGAGCTTGTTCATCAGCATCACAGCCCTTTTGACTTCTTCTTCGTTCCAGCCTTCGACGTGTCTGTTCACTATTTGATATATGACGTCTTCACTCGGGTAATCCATGTATAACCTGACTGGGAACCTTGAGAGCAACTGAGGTGGAAGCTCTCTGGTTCCAGCGTGGGAGAGCGGGTTAACAGTAGATACAGGGAACCATGTTTCTTTTGCTTTCACAACCTTTATCTCACCCGCCTCTTTCAAGGTTAGCTGTCTCCTGTCGTCGAGGGCTTCATCAAAACGTACAAGCATGGAGTCTTCCGCCGCGTTCAACTCATCAGCGTAGAAGACACCACCCGCTTCCATGCTTTTTGGCAGTATCCCCTCGACGAACACGGTCGAGTTGTTCTTGAGTTCAATCCTTCCGATTATGTGTTCCTCTTTTGTCCTCAAAGAGAAGTTGGCTGTGTAAAGTTTCAGGTTGTGCTTTTCACAGAACGCCTGAATGAGCGTTGTTTTACCCGTCCCCTTCGGCCCAATTATCAAAACTGGCTGTCGGCTCTTATATGCTATTTCGAGGACTTCCATGAAGTTACCCCAATCCACGAACTCGATGCCCTGCGGAATGAATCCAACCCCGTTTGTTGCCTCTTCCTTCTTCTCTTCCCTCTTCTCATCCTTCTGGTCTTCTTGTTTTGTCTCTCCTTTATCGAAGAAGTGGTTGAGTGGTATCACGTCGTACAGTTTACCCCCGCTCATGTGTTCACGGTAATAGTGTTCTACCACATTCACGTCGTAACTATAGTTCTTTCCGCATTTAGAACAGATAAACCCATCCCCTTCCTGCCTGAAGACGCTATCACCCTTATAGTGCTGGAAGTAATAGTGCCGAACCACACCATGAAAATAGGGTTTTTCGTAGGTGCATTCGGGGAAGGCACACTTAAACATGCCCCCTTCCTTCCTGACCCATGTTTCAGCCTGTGGGTTTGTCGAAACAGGCTGAACACTGACTTTTTCCTCAACAGTTTGGTTTTCACTCAAATTCATCCCCCCAGTTGTAGGAGGAGTTCCCGAAGGAACTCCTCTGTCTACCCGTTCGGATGAATCACAGAGGGTCATATATTATGCGACCCCCCTCAGCCTTAACCTCAAAAAACATATTTTCATCAACCCCAAGCTCCTGAACTACGTGTTTGGGTATCACTACAACGTATGACCTGTTGGAACGGAAAACTTTTACAATTTTTTTCATGAATATATATACGTCAAGGATATATATATACTTTTCGATAAAATGAAGGGAAAATAAGAAAATTTTATCACTGCTTCATGCATGAAGGAAAGGAAAAAAAGATTAGGGTTGAAGTTAATCGACCTCGTCTCTCTTTGGACGCGGGTGAACAAGCAGGTATTCACCCGCGTACAGGAGTATGGTTTCGTGGTCGGGGCTGGTTATATTCGTTTCCCTCGACAGGTTCACTATCCTTATTTCTGGACCCAGAGGGATGACGTTAGAATCTCCTTCGATGACGTGGTTGAAGAATGTTAGTTTTCTGCGTCTAGAATACAGGTAATCAGGGAACGCGTAAGGGTCATCACTGATTATTTTGAATACGTCAAGGTGACCCTGAGAGGTAATGTAGGTCGCAGAGATGCTGGAAACCTGCTTGAACTTAAGAGAATACTCAGGCATCAACTTGACGTACCAGTCAAGTTTATCACTTGTGAACCTAGTCATCGCTGGTGAATACTTGTATTCAAATATTTCATACTCGATATCCCGCCACAGACTCCTGAACACCTTGAACTCTCTGACGCTGTAAAACTCTGTGTCGACGCTTACATCATACAAACTAACGACCTGGTGAGCGCTCAGGGTTTCATCGTGTCTGACGCTTATGGTGAAGGGAAGCTTTGTTTTCGCTAGGAAGGCGAACACTTTTTCCGCTTCATCAACGGTTTTAACGTCGATTGCTTTCTTGACTACAAAGTAGACGCTGTTGTTAACCTTAACGTAGAATCCACGTTGTAGGGCACCAACAGAAGAGCCATAACTGACGTCTACCACGAGTCGGTAGATGGGGGAAGTATCAACAACTTCCCCGTCCGACGCTTGGAAACTGAAACAATACGTCGACCCACTCTCACCATTCTGGGGCGCGCTGAGGCTTTGAGCCGAAGCCCCGCCGGTGTTGCTACTTAGGTTTAGGTTTTCTGTTGACATGGTTTTCCAACCTGTTTTGGCGCGCTTAGCCTGTCCTTTTGGACAGTTGCCCACCCCACGCCTAGAGGAGGCCGCGCCATTGTGGGGTGCGCCCACGCGGGGATTCGAACCCCGCAGGCACCCACCACTCCAGAGGAGTGGCCCACACTTACAAATATATGAGCAAGAAAGCTCCGAGCTTCAGAAGAGATGAATTCGAAAAGCATATATGCACAGTAATGCCATAATACCTCGTGGAAAGTCCTGTGGATAAGTCCTTCGGAGAAGGCATGCAGGATACTTCCATGATAAAGCCAGTCCACAACTGGTTTGGAATGCCTCCACACTCTGCCCAAAACAGTGTGGGTAAAGGCGTGTCCAGATTGCGCGTAGACAGGGATGCGTGCAAGGGGAGCACTGATACCCCCGACCGAGAGGGGCAACGTTCAGGGCGGGGACGACCTCGAAACTCAAGAATGGAGGCCCTGCGAAACGCTCTCCGACCGTGAGGAATGAGGGAGTAACGGGAAGCAAAAGTAGAGCCTCCGTCGCTTCAGCGAGGAGAGTATGTCAGTGGACACACGCGCATCCACCCATACACACACCGCTTGGGACTCGAACGGTGTGCGCTGGTATGGAGACGTGTGTTACGCAAGTGCGGTAAGGTGCTCTCCCGATGCCCTAGGGTGTCAGCCCCTTTCCCTTTGGGCGTGGGCTCTTTCCCGTGAGCAAGACCAGACCCCCTCCACCACGAGAAGGTTCCGACCTTTGGAGGGGAAAAAAGAGTTAGAGTTTGCTGAAGTTTTCTGACATTCGGCTAAACCTCCTTTTTAACCTGTAGGCAACTGCTGACCCGTGAACGACCTCGACGACGTCTATGATTCTTTGTATGTCTGTGTTTGCTGTCCACCATTCGCTACGGAACTCGTAAAGACCGAATCCCGTAGCCCTTACTGTGAACCCGTACTTCCTAGAAGAAAAAACCCTACGGGTCTGGGGTACGCTGGATGAAACCTTCTTTTCACTCATGCTTTATTCACCACTCTCAAAAAAGCTAGCTAAGATACTAGCTAGCTTCTCCATAGCTTCCTGGTCTTTTTCGAGTTCAAAGAAAGGATTGTCATTAATGTACGCATATCTCTCTTTTGCATTGTGTACAAGTTCTTCAGCCTCAAATTTCGTGTTGCTTGTTAAAGTTTGAACGGCGTAGGCAAACTCTGAAACAGTGTTGTCAAAGGTAATTATAGCTAGTTTGGTTACTTCTGTTCGCACCAGATAGACATATACATCACCCTTTCCGCTCGTGCGGAAAGAAAAAACAGGGTCGATTTGGGTCGCACTACTTGAAGGAGACCCACCGCTTTCGGCACCTGAAAAGGTTTTTTTGGTCATTTTTCTCACCTGTGTAGTCGGATTCGCTGGTCTGGCTCTATCCCGGCTTGGGTCTTAAAAAAGCCGATGTGGGGGTTACCTCTTCCTTCTCGAAGTTAACCCCCATTTTCCAGGTCGAAGCCCGTAAATACGGGCTTCTCGTAGGACTTCTTTCAATTCATCCAATTTTGGCACCAGCTTGGGTTTACCCAAGCCTTCGGGGAGCCATCTAACGGAGCTTTTCCACACCCCAGTCAGCCGACTCCAAAAAAAAAGTGAAGTTTCGCCCCCCGGCATAGGGGGCTCGTCAGGGCCGACGCGCTGTTACGCTAGACTGTTGACGTAGTCGAGCACTTGGCGTAGCTCTTCCTCAGAGAGGCTTTTCAACCTCTCCAAGATTTGCTTGACTAGTGGGCTGGTAACGTTGCGAAACGCTGGATTGACGTGGCTGTGGTAGAAGTGGCTGGCTACTGAAGCGCTGTTGCGACCATCGGTGCTCCACTTGCAAGTGGAGCACACGACGAGGGTTACCGTAATGCCGTAGTCTTTGATGGTAACTTTCTGTGTGCTGAACGCTTTGTTTTTCAGTGAATCCGCTACGTGGTTGGCATAATAATGCCGTATGGTTGTTTCCTTGTACTCGTTGATATAGGTGCACTGCGTGCACCTATACGTGTAGTTTGGCGCTTCACCCTGAGTCTCTACCCAGTTTTTGGGTAGAGACTCTAATTCAGATATTTGGGACATTTTTTTCACCTTTGGCCACTGGGGGCTCTGTGGAGCCCCGTTAGAAATCGCTAGTTAGAGCTCTTAATTCGGCTCTTCCTTCCACCCCCCGCCACGTGGAGGCGACCACCATGGGGGGCAAAAAAAGGTTAAAACGGGGCTACTGAAGAGTTACTATATACCACTTCGCAGTCACTTGCCTTATCTCATCAACCCCGAGGATTTTACCCTCAGGAAGACGAGTTAGCAACTGATAGACTATAAGCACGTCTCCTGCTGACAACTTTATACTGACGCGATTAGTAGGTACCTGTATACCCAATTGGGTACTGATTATATTTGCTGTACTCTCATGACCCACGGCACTTGTAAAACCGCGGGTGAGGATGTTTTTCACATCCTCGATGCTAGCCTCGACCACTGTTAAAGTGGTCGGGGGCGTTAGCATTGATAAGGAAAAGGCGTTAGAGATGTAGACTGTCATAGCTACTCACCGTTGACCAAAAGGGCGATGAGCCACTTTCGTAGTTTGTTGTACCCGTCATTAGCGGCCACTGGGGTATGAACTCCAGTAGACGCCTCGTTTGCAGTTAGCATTAGAGCCTCATAGATTCCTAAATCAATTGATTTACTGCTACCGCGAATGAACGCGGCTTTTAGTAACTGAGACACACTAGTGTTGTAGTAACTTAATGACATACCGAACTGGTCGACCCCTGGGTGCCAGCACATGGCACCGCAGGGGAAGCCCTGACCAGTGTTATGGCATGGGCAGTCGCACACTACTTGGGGCGCACTTCGTGAAGTAGCCCCTCCGCTGTTGTTAAACTGAGAGTTTGGGTTTGACATAGATTTTTCACCTGTTTTGTGGTGGTCTTGGTAGGAAGAGCAAAAAAAAGAGCTCTTCGTTGATGATTAGCGTTTTTATTGTGCTCTTTGTCGTCGAGCGCTTTTTTCTTCCCCCGCATCGCTAATGCGGGCATGCGCGCGCGCTTACACGTGCGTGCTTACACGCATGCGTAATATCACACGTGCGCACTTCTTAGAAGTGCGCACATTACGCACACGTAAACACTTCACACGCGCGCTTACGCGCACGGTTTGATTCGGCTTTTGGATTACGGCATGTTTGTCACCTTGCGGAAAAAGTTCGAAAACGTGACATTTTCGAACTTTTTCAAACAAAAAAACGCAAACAAACATTTAAACTTTGCGCCAAAGAAATAAATTTATTACTCTCTTACATAAGGGTGCCTTTTGTAAAATTTTTAAAATTTTTTTTAAAAACAAAAAAACAAAAAGGAGGGGGGAGAAGGAAGAGGAAGAGGAAGAAGAGGAAGGAGAAGAGGAAGAAGAGGAAAAAGAAATATAAGTGTATATCCATTTGAAGATTTATGGTTCGTGTAAGCGTTGTTCTTCCCAATGAACTCGATGAAAGATTTAGAAAGGAAATCATAAGAAGAAAGGGGTATAAGAAAGGATATTACTCGGAGAGTGTGAAAGAGGCGATTGAACTCTGGCTCAACCACGGATTAAACCAAAGACAGTTGAGAACATCCTGACGGAGAGGGATGTGGAGAAACTGTTGAAGGCGTGTAGAAATAAGAGGGAAGCCTTCATTGTAGGGGGTCTCGTATTCACTGGGATGAGGGTTTCAGAGTTCATCCACATGGATAAGTCGTGGATAAGGGATGGGGCGATTCACATACCGAGGTCCAAGAGGTGTTCGTGTTCGGAATGTGCCAAGAAAGGGGGTATTTGGACGCCCAAGACCCCTAGCAGTATAAGGGTTATTCCCATAGTCCCCGAGATAGAAAATCTGTTCTCCGAGTTCTTCTCCGAATACACTTCGGCGATGCAGTGCATCCCGAACAGGCAGAAAGCCCACTACATCGTAAGGGATGTTGGGGAGAGGATAAATAAACAGGTTTTTCCTCATTCACTCAGAGGAACCTTCGCTACAATACTTGCCAAAAAAGGTTTTAATCCCTTCGAGATAAAGGATGTTATGGGCTGGAGTAAGATAGATGTCGCCATGTCCTACATCAGCATGGTGGGTACATACGTTAAGGAGGCGTTCAGGCAGAAATGGTAGAACAGAAGGAGAGGATTAAACGTATTTTTTCAGACCTGAGAGGATGGGGAAGCATTTCGGAGTACAACACGGGTATGTTCATCAGGAAATTCATGCTGGATGCGGGTAGACCCGTTTATCCCTACGAAATATGGAGAGCCTTAACGCTCGAAAAGAAGTATAAAGGTGGATTAGAGCCGGGAAGATATGTGAGCTTCATCGCAAACTACGTCGTGCCGTTAAAGAAACACGGTTACATAGTGGAGTATGGGTACGGTGACCAACCCCTGAAGTCCAATGGGGAAGGCTACATACCCCACTCTAAGAGGAAAAAGTTTTATATTATCAATAAGAGTAAAGTGAACGACCCATTATGGTCGAATGTTCAAAAGCTAAAGGTGATGTGATGTGGTGTTCATAAAAATCTATAAGAAGGTTCCCACATCGGTCTCCACGTCGGGAGCACCTGACGATGGAGATGTGCAGTACTGTTTGGATGTACCTTCATTGGTCGATAGGTTCACGCTTGCGATGATTGTTGGTGCGGTGTCGAAGGGTTCCAAGATGTCTGAACGCGATGAACAGCTCGTGAAAAAATACGGGTTATACGATGATTATAAGAAGCTTGAAAATACAAGGGATGAAGGGAAAAAAGAGGATATTGAAATAGAAATCCTGAATAAAATATCTGGTATTACACGCGAAGAGCAGCCATAAGTTTGGATTTCCATTTATCAGCTATATTCGTCGCGTTGGTGCTTACCGCGTTTCTCCAAGCCTCTGCTAGGGTTGCACCACTCAGCGACTCTATTTTTGTTCTGTATTTACTCTTTATATAGTCGGGGGCGTTTGGATACGCCTTACTCCAGTTCTCAGCCGCCTTACCCTTATTCGCATCAAAGTCCTTCTGGAATGCTGAGGTTTCAGCGTCAAGTAACCTTGGTTCCGTGAAGACCGCTACCAGTTTCTCTCTTCCCGCATTTATCGTTGACTCTGTTACCCTTTCTACAGTTTGTTTAGCCATACTCTTAAAACGTGAAGGGGGTTAAAAAAGTTTTTGGTAGGTGCAGGGGTCTCCCCCCACCGATGAAGAAAAAGGGGAACTACTGTCTTTGTTCATCCAATGTATAGGTTACCAGACCCGAGATGGCTGAACCCGCTGGAAGGATGGAAGTAAATATTATCTGACCTCCACCATTCACTGTGAAGAGAGGTTGGGTTATTTCTCTTTCCTCTTCCGCGTATCCACTGCTACCCACGACGGCTTGGTATACAGGTGCGTTTATGGAGTTATCGGTGATTGTGAGTGTTACTGGTGTTGAAGATGGAGTTGAGGCTGTGAATCTCCTACCATACAGCTTGTAGAAATTGGGTACATATGTGTTTGCTGTTCCATCGGGCCCAACCGTGGCTGTTATGGTCGCGGCTACAGTGGCTGTGTTAATCAGGCTGAATGGTACCGTGAATCGGGTTGAATACCTCAGAAGTTCGAATGACATGACTATCTACCTGTTATCCTCTGAAGTAGACCTGGTGGTTGGAATGGTCTAGCCACAACCGGTTGTGAAGTGGGAACCGTGACTGGGGATGGTGAGGGTGTCGGAGGTGCCTGTGATGTTATCTGGTAGAACTTTAAATCTAAGTCTGAGATAAACTGGTCTGGTGCTCCTGCTGGGTTCGCTATACCACCCATCCTGTAAACCTCATTGTTCCTGATCGCTTCCGCTACATCATTCGGGTTGTTTGTGCCTTCAACCCTCAACCACTGGATGTACGTCTTCATTCTCCAAGGGGTCACGAAAGGATAAGTGTTTAGAAGAGAAAAGCGCCATGAGAAGCCCTTTATGGCAACAATCGGTCTTATCCTCTGAATGTCCTCATAAGGAGAGTCGCTTCCTTTCAATGCACCGAAGTTGAAGTCGGATATCGTGGGTGCGAATAGTGGTAGCGCGGCGACTGCGGTATTATCCCTTTCATAGTAATCATACATCCACACCCCTGTGGGGTACAGACCCCTGTAGAATATCATTATGTTCGAGGAATCCAGATTGGAAGGAATGGAGAAGAAATCAGTGTTCGGCGACTGCTCAGCGCGTATGGCACTCAGGGTGTAGGGACCAATGAACACGGGTATATCGACCACTATATTTACATTCTGACCCCCAATACTCACTGTCTGAACTTTCTGCTGGATTGGTGGAAGCACCTGAAGAGAACTGATGTTGGTTTCCAGTACCGGGTTATACTCGTATACGAAGTCCTGTCTATCCAGAACCCTGAGAGATACGAGGCCTTCATTGAAAAGAAGGGAAAAAACTTCTCCTGTCCCAGGGCCCTTTATGTTTTCCTTCATCACTTTGCACCGTTAAGTGCAACTATCACGGTAGCTGTAAGTGTTGCTCCTGCTGCAACTGATACACCGGTTCCCGGTGCAGACCAGAACTGGGCTGTAAACTGGTTTGTGTTTGGACCAAGCGATGAGAGAGTTGAGAAGCCAACCAGACCACTCGAATTCACCACGAAGAGTGGAACAACCTCGAACAGATTCTTAAATTTCTGGGATGTGAGCGTCTGTGCTGGAAGGGTCGCTGTAACGGTGGCTGTGTTGGTATAGGTTATGGGTAACCCTTCTAGCAGTGGATATTGATGAAGAAGCTTGGGGTAGCTTGGGATAGTGAGCATATTACTCATTAATGCTCACCTAGCTCTGGTAGTAGAACATGTCGGCTGGCATGAAGATGAAGCCTATTGGGACGTATTCGGATAGACCTGTGTATGTGGGCATAGCCTGCATGTAGAACTGGGAGTTGATGTTTATCAAAACCTTTGGGTTTGCATCAGCATAATAGTAGTCGCCCACATCGATGTAATTAAAGCGCTGGATGAACTGTCTGGCGTTTGAAGCTTGAATAACCCACTGCTGACGTGAGAACTTGGGGTATGGCGCCTTCTCCAAGTAACCCGTTATCGCTATCTGAACTCTATCCCTGAGCCATGTAAAGCTTGATGGGTTTCCTGTACCCTGTGAACCCGTGTTGATGGGAAGTGTTGGGCTTCCAAAGAAGTCAATCCATTGCTCTGAGGCACTTATGTTTCTGGCAAAGTTAGTAGCCACATAGTATGGGCTTGTTGAGGTACCCACGTTCCTTACGTTAAGGTAAACCGGGTTGTTGGCGTCGTTTGGAGTGGCACCCGTTGACGTGAGCTGGAGGCTGGAAGTGAATATCTCAGCGTCTACGGGTATGAAACCGAACTCTCCCTTACCTGGGTACGCCCCGCCGAAGGTTTGATAGTTGGTGTTTTGAAAGCCGACCTTCACCATTCCCAAGAGGTACTCGTACACTTGGAGATTGTCGTACAGAACGTTCTGTATGTTTCTAAAAGTGTTGTCTATCTTAGAATATATCTGTATGCCGTCGATCAGTGACTGTCTCTCGTCCGGTGTTACGTTCAGTGGTTTAGTAGACCCTGATAGGGTACTAACCAGATTTAATTCCGAAACCATAAAACATATAGTGGAGAAGAGAAAATAAACCTATTTAAATTGGTGACCATATGGCTACCAAAAAGAAGAGAATAATAATCAGACTCCATGGGGGAAAGGGCACAAAATATGTGCTTGAAATGTGGCTCTACCACAGAAACAAGTATAGGAACTCGGAGTATGCGCTTCTCGACCTCCTCAGAACGAAATACCCATACCGTGAACAATAATGTCGTGTAGCTTCTGAGCCGCGTTTTCCCACGTGTACGTTTCGGCTTTCCCCTTCGCGTTTTTCTTCTCATCCAGTGCTTTGATTATCTGTTCCACCGCGTTTACTGGGTCTATGAGAACCTCGAAGCTTCCCCACGAGGTGGGATAATATGGGTTACCACTTATATAATACACGTCGTCTCCGTATAATTCATGAAATACTGGGTGGTCGGTTACTACGCATGGAATTCCACTTGCGGATGCCTCAAGCACTGGTAAACAGAAACCCTCAGCAGTGGATACGCTTAGGTAAATATCACTCGCACCCAAAATGTTTGCGTAGTCTTCCTCAGGTATCCCCCAGTTTTTGGATGTGAAACGGGGATAATACACCATTCCCTGAAGTCCGAGTGCGCGTTCCCATACGTCAAGGTCCCAGTAGAATACGGGTTCAGTTCCCAGAAAGAGTTGTGCGTCTACTCCCCCATTCAGTAGTAGACGATACACGGCAAGGGCGAGGGGAAGCACCTTTCTGTAATCGATGTTCATCGCAACATAAGAAATAAGGGGTTTCGCTGGGTCGAAGCCGTATTTCTTTTTCATTTCATTTTTATCCTTCAAATTGTAAATAGCCGTATCAACCCCATGGTACACATAATCCACTTTATCAACTCCATACATACCGTAAATCTGGGCACCCCACTTAGACATGGTTATCTGATAGTCGCATCTGTTCTTCGCTACGTCCGCAACTTCGGGTGGAATCATGCTCTGCACAGGTGAATACAGCATGAGTTTGCTTCCCACCCTTCTACACAAATCATATATATCGTAGGGTGTCTGGAAGAATTTGGGGGTAAACACCCAGTTATCCCTCACATGAATAATCACATCTGGTCTCTCGGTTTTTATATAGCGATACATCCCGGTAACCTCAACACCGGGATACACCCTTCCATACTCGGTTTCGATGGGAACCCCCGAAGAGCCTACATCACAGAATGAAACCTTGGTTGAGTAGAGTTTTCTGAGCTGGACTGATAGATTTCTAACCACTTTCCCATAACCCGTTGAGTACTGAGGGGATGAAGAGATGAAGCCTATGTGCATTTTTATCGCCGATACACAAGGGAATCCTCATCTATTTTATCTATTTTCAGAATGTAGCCGAACTTCTGCGCTTCATTCTTCAGTGTTTCTATGAAATCCACGAACTCTCCTTCACTTTCAAACTCAAGGTCTTTTATAGTTATGCGCATATATGCCTGTATTCCATACTGTTCATAAAGTTTTTCTCTGAGTTCTACATGGTTGTTTTGTGCCATACAGAATAGAGTTGGGAAGGGTTCCTGGTGCAATATATAATCCCCATTTCAATATATCCTTCGTTTCACAGGCTTCACAGGAACAGGCGAAACTGGTTAAACCCATCGGTCAGGGGAAGGCGGAATACACAGACACGGATATACGCTACTTCTTCGAGATTCCCTCGATAATGGAGAATGGGAAGATCATTGGTTACTCACCCAAATATTCGGGGAAGGGAGTCAACATAGCGCTCATAGATACCGATGGATATTACAATGTTCCCGGTGTAACCTACGTTTATCATATAGGTATAACGAGGCTGTTGCTGAGGACGATGCACGATAATCGGAGTGTTGCTACACTCAAAGACAACTCTCTCCCTTTTATTGGCGTTGCACCCGAATCCAACGTGTTTGTCTTCCCCACAACGGATAGCATATACACGAGTGTACCCGATTTTGCCTACGCATTTAACGCGTTGGATGAGTTCTCAAAACACAACAGGATAGACATCGTATCCATTCCAATGGAGGCGCATGGTTTAACATCGGTTGAGAAAGAGGCGTTCAGAAGGATTTTTGCATGGTTCGCGGGTAATGGAATACCCATCATAATAGCCTATGGGAATCAGGGTATATCAGAACTCGTTGGAATCGAGGGTTCTTATGCGGTTAAAATAGCGCAGTGGGATGCCCCATGTGAAGGCGCAAATTATCTTTATGCCCCTTCCAATTTTGGAACCACGCAGGGTGTATTCACGGGTACAAGTGCTTCAACTGTTGCATACTCTGGCTTCCTCGCAGTGCTCAAACAGAATGGATACGATATAGTTTCATTCGCCCAAAGAGGGGGATGTCAGACCTATCCCGATCTACTATCGGGTTGAAAGCTTTTCTCATGTGTTATTAGAGTTTGTGCTAACGTCGACATTATAGGTTTGAGCTGTCAGGGTTGAGTTCGCTGGGAAGCTTAAGGAGAAGCCGAAGGAGAAGTGGCTTCCAACCGTTGTCGTGGTAACCTGTGTACCATTGGAGAACACATACAACACTGTACCTGGATTGATACCCATCACTGTTCCACTGAAGGTAACTGTTCCACCACTGGATGGAAGATTTGTGGTATTCGAGCTTAGAGTAATGGTGGGTGTAGGCGCAGCTTCTGTAACATCCACCACGTTGCTGTTAACAGGGCTTCCATTGTAGGTGGCTGTTGCCTGAATTCCATATGTGAGGGTTGAGGCGTAAGGATTGGCTGGAAGAGTCGTACTAGTGGAGAAACCACCCGAACTAACACTCGTACCCAGTGAAGCAGAATACCCAGATATACTTTCACTGATGTTAATCGTAACCGCAGTGCCATTAGGAAGGTCAGTGGTACCCGTTATCGTAATGCTTCCACCACTAGCCGAAAGAGATGTGGGACTCACACTGATATTTATACTCGCAACCTCTGGGGAAACGGTAATTTTAATTGTATTTGAAAAAACCATGAATGCCTAATTATACAAAAATATTTAAGGGCTCTTTTCAGCCGCATTGCGCCGTAACTGTGGTGGTTGCACTTACACTTTGACCTGAATTATCATTGATTGTAACAGTAGCTGAAGAATAGACTGTGCTACCCGGTGGGAAAATCCTACTCGTAGAGGCTACACCTGATGTACCAGAAGATAGAGACCCAGTCTGCTTGTAACCATCAGGCCACACCCAGACCCAATTATAAGGTGCCAGACCACCTGAGAAGTCCACGTTGAGCTGAATTTCCTCCCCAACATATGGTATAACCTTATAACACCCATTCTTCCCCGTGATGGTGAGTTGAGGTGCACTCTGCGCAGCAACGGTTATCGTTATGTAATTGGAAACAGTCACAACATGAAAATGTACCAGAGGAAAATAAAGTTGATGCTCAAGGATAACTTCCACACCTCTGAAAACTTTATGAGTGCCTCCCCCTTACTTATTCCAATGGTTAAGTCGAATGTTTTAGAAATCACGGCAGTTCAACCCACACCCTCATCAGGTGGAGTAATACTCAAATCGCTTGTTGTTAATCCCCAAACAGTCCAGATAGGTCAGCCAGTGACAATCACTGCTACGTATGTTAATGGTTCAGGTCAGCCAATCAGTGGTCTACCCATTGTTATTACCATTCAATCAAATGTTTCGTATGAAACTGTAGGACAGAGATATACTCTTCAAACAGATTCAAACGGTCAGGCTACTGTAACATATACGGACACCATTGTTACAGGGACGTGGAGTGTTAGTGTGGCCCACGAAATACTCAGCGGTGAATATAGGGTTGACGGGACGGCGTCGTTCACAGTTGAGGGTACAGCGGAGGTCTTCCTCTACGGTGGCTCCGTCAGTTTAGGGTACTACACTGGTGCAACCAGTTACTGGGCCGCCATAGTGAACACTTCGTTCAGGTGTTCATCGTGTCCGTCAGATACTACTGGGGTTGCAACCGTGTCTGATAGTCTGGGTTCCAGTCAAACAGTTGACGTTACACCTGCGAACAACGTTATATATGTGGGTTTCAAGCACCCATCCCTTTCCCCAGGCTACACAGTTACAGTTACAGTAGAGGCACCAGGCGCCACCAAGACTTACACCTTCGTCTTCGATAAGATCGTCAACCTCGCTTCTATATCCATAAGCCCAGATCAAACCTACTATGTTTATGGATAGCCTCAATCCCTTTCCTCTATTTTATCAAGTTTATGCTTTATTTCCCTGATATCTTCCTCAATGGGTTTCAATTTGAGGTCAAGCATTCTGGCTATGTTCCCCTCAAGAAGCGATTTGTTTATCTGGTCTTGGATTATCTGTTTTATTTCCTCTGATTGCCTCTTCATTTCGTATTTCGTCGCACGCGTGCGTGCATAGTATACCTGCATCGCACCAATAACCAGCACTCCAAATAAACTCACGAGTGATACGTAAATGTTGGCATCCACGCTATTTATGTTTACGAGGATAACTAAAAATCCATCTGAAAACACATATATGCAAAAGGGAAAACGTTTTTATTTCTCGCAAGAAAATATGCTTTATGTCCTCTACATACACAGGTTCGATTACGGGTTCAATTACGGGAAGTATCACAGGAACCTGTACCCCGCTTATTCCCATCCAACCTCAGTGCCCATCACTCCCTTCACGTATACTGACTTTCAGGTCGAGGAGAGCCAAGTTCAATCCCTTTCCCCCAGAACCCTTCGCGTCGATGATTGACGTTATAACGGCTGGTCAGTATATGGAGGCAGCCATACACGCATCCGATGCGAATTCCACGTTGGATGCGCTCACATCAGCCCAACAGCAAC
>Ga0080006_1124448_pt1 | contig 43151 bp, 31 predicted proteins | sample RS3BMetagenome_FD_69209 | JGI IMG/M metagenome (GOLD analysis project Ga0080006, IMG submission 69209) | Ferric oxide microbial mat and aquatic microbial communities from Rainbow Spring, Yellowstone National Park, USA - RS3B (SPADES... ... | reverse complement strand
CAGACGACCACGTTGATAGGCCGGAAGTGTACGTGCGGTAACGCATTCAGCTGACCGGTACTAATCGGCCGAGGGCTTGGGAACTTGCTCGTGCTCGCTATGGAACGCTCAGGGTGACCCTTTCGGGGTCACACCGGGCCTTGAGGTCGACCCCGTCCGGGGTCTCGCACCTCGGCTCGAGGGCGCACGATTTCCGGTGGCCATGGCGACAGAGATACACCCGTTCCCATTCCGAACACGGCAGTTAAGCCTGTCAGCGCCGATGGTACTTGGGGGGTAGCCCCCTGGGAGAGTAGGACGCCGCCGGGATTTCTCTGAAGAAGCCCTCCGCTCTGCGGAGGGCTTCTTCGCGTCCGGGGACGGATCGCACTGCGACGTGCCCGTGCCGACACGCCTGGCGGAGGCGGGCCCGGCGGCGGGGCGGCGTCGTGGGGGACGCACGCCTGAGCGCACGGCTCCGAACGGAGCGGTTCAGAGCAGCCCGTGGCCCCAGGGACGGCCGGGAGCGGGACCGGGTGGACAGGCGAAGACGCCGGTCCCGGTGTGGACGAGGTAGGTCATCAGGGCGTCGAGCTCGGACAGGCGCTGCTGGATGCGGACGAACTGTGCGGTCGGGTCCTGCTGGAAGCAGATGAAGAACAGCCCCGCGTCGAGCTCGCCGGAGACCGGGTCGACCCCGTCGGCGAAGCTGTAGCCGCGCCGCAGCAGGGCGGCGCCGTGGTTGGTGGCCGGTGCGGCCACCCGGATGTGGGCCCCCTGGGGGATCCTGGACGCCCCGAAGTCGTCGACTGCCGCGAGGTCGAGTGGATCGTGCTCGTGGGCGGACCCGAGCGGCGCGCCCGAGGCCTTGACCCGGCCGATGGTGTGCTCCTGGTCGGCCAAGGTGCTACGTCCCCACGCCTCGAGGTGGATCCGGATGCGCCGCGCCACCAGATAGCTCCCGCCGTGCATCCAGGACGGCGCCGACGGCCCGGCCACCCAGACGTAGCGGTCCATGGCGGCGGCGTCCGACGGGTCGAGGTTGTCGGTGCCGTCCTTGAAGCCGAGCAGGTTGCGGGGTGTGGCCGAGTCCGCGCCGGCCGACGCCGTGCGGCCGAACCCGGTCTGGAGGTAGCGCAGGGTCACCGTGCCGAGTCCGAGTCGGGTCAGGTTGTGGATGGCGTGGAAGGCCACCTGGGGGTCGTCGGCGCAGGCCTGGATGCACAGGTCGCCGCCGGACCGTGCCGGATCGAGGTCGTCGCCGGCGAAGGCGGGCAGGTCGACGAGCGATGCCGGCCGTGCCGCCGCCAGCCCGAACCGGTCGTCGAACAGCGTCGGCCCGAAGCCGATGGTGAGCGTGAGGCGCGACGGCGTCAGCCCTACGGCCTCGCCGGTGTCGGGCGGGGGAGCGAAGGGGCCCGACGGCCCGTCGACGGACCGGCCGGCCGTCAGCGCGGCGGCCGCGTCGGTCCAGGTGGCGAGCAGGTCTCGCAGCGCCCCGCGGTCCGAGCCGGTGACGTCGTAGGTGGCGAAGGCCAGGCGGGCCTGTTCGGGCGTGGTGATCCCACCCTGGTGCGTGCCGTGGAAGGGGACCGTGGACCCGGTGCTGCCGGAGGTGGTGTCGGCCCCGGCCTCGGCCGGCACCCCGACGCCGGTGACCAGGGCGGCGGTGGCCAGTCCGGACCGCGCCAGCAGCTGGCGCCGCGACAGGGCGCCGGGCCGGCGGGGGGTCACGAGGGGGCTCCGGCCGTGCCGTAGGGGGCGAGCTCGGCCGTCAGCCGGGCGAGTCCGGAGGCGGTGGCGTCGAGCTGCCGGAAGAGCGCGAGCCGGGCGGCGGGCGGCTCCGAGCCGTCCTGCGTGGTCGTCGGTGGGCCCAGGGCGGCACAGTCGGCGGACAGGGTGGTGAACTGCCCGGCGACGGTGGCCGCCCGGCTCGGGTCGACCAGCTGGGCGAGCGGTTGGATGTCTCCGAACGACTGCTCGGCGGAGGCGATGGTGGCGGCCACGTCCACCAGTCCGAGGTGGGAGACCTGCTCCTGGCTCTCCGGCAGGGCGGTGTCGGTGACCCAGCCGAGCTGGTCGACCGCCGTGCTGCCGATGGCCTCGGGCCCGAGCCGCTCGCGGGACAACAGGAACTGGGCGACCGGGGCCTGGGTGGCGAGGTCCGCCTCGTCGGCGGCCGTCGGCCCACCCGACCACAGGTCCCGCTCGACGGCGTGCAGGCCGCCGAAGGACTGGCCGGCCGGAACGTCGCTGGGCAGTTCGTCGAGCGCGGCGGCGTTGATGGAGTTGCCCGACTCGAGCACCCGCACCGCGTCGTACGCGCCCTGGGCCGTCAGTTCGTCCGCGCGGGCCGCCGACAGGTCGCCGCGGGCGGTGTCGGTCTGCAGCGCGGTCACCGCGGCCACGAACGACGCGGCCGAGGCCTGCACCTGGGCGGTGTAGGCGTGGGTGGCACCGATGGCCGCCACCGTGGTCGGGGCACCCGGCGTGCCGGAGGCGGTGCCGTAGCGAGAGGTCACGCCGGCCTCGGGGCCGCTGGCCGGCGCCGACGTGGCCGGGGCCCGGGAGGTGGCGCCACCGCCGCACGCCGCCCCCAGCGTCGCCAGCACGGCGAGGGCGGGTACGGCCCGGGTGCGCAGGCCACGTCGGGCTGGGGAGCGGGGAATGCGTGTCGTCGACATGGGGAAGTGGGCCGCGACGCTACGCGGCGCAGACCAGGCTAGGTGACGCCGGGGCGGCCGAGGCAGCGGTGCCGGCCGCTCCGGTGGCCGCTCCGGTGGCCGGTCCGGTGGCCGGGCGGACCCTCCCCGGTGGCCGACGCCCCGGCCGGGATCCGGTGCCCAGGTAGAGTGGAGTGATGTCGCCGAGCACCCCGTCTGGTTCACCGCGCCCGCGCACGCCCGGCAGCGGTTCGGGGCGCCCACCCACCTCCGGTAGCCGCGGTGGGGCCGCGGGCGGACGCAACGGTGGGTCGGGTGGCACCGGTTCCGGCGCCGGACGATCGGGTGGCACCGGTTCGGGTCGCCCCGGCGGGAAGTCGACGGGAGGCTCCCGGGGGAGTGGAGCACCGGGTGCCCGACCCACCGGATCGGACCGGTCGGCGGGGAGCGGATCGGGTGGACGTAGTCCGTCGGGATCCGGTTACAGCCGACCGTCCAACTCCGGCTCGCGCTCCGAACGCCCGCCCCGGGGGGACAGCGCGTCCGGCGGCTATCAGGGCACGCGTGGCAAGCCGTCGGGGAGCTCATCCCGGTCCAGCGGCTCGGACCCGCGCCCCTCGGGTCGCCCGCCGGCCCGTCGGAGTGGTCCCGACGGCGCGTCGGGGTACCGGGGCGACCGCTCCGGTCGTCCCGATCGCGGCCAGTCCGATCGCGGCCAGTCCGATCGTGGCCGGTCCGATCGCGGCCAGTCCGACCGCGGCCAGGTGGTGCGCAAGGGCTGGGGCAGCGTGGCCCGCCGCGGAGCGTCGACCGTGCGGGACGGCGTCGAGCACGGACCGGACGAGGACACTCCGGAAGGCCGACGCCGGTCGCGGAAACGGACCGACGAGTTCGTCCCCGAGGAGTTCGTCCGGGTCGACGACCGGAGCGGTCCGACGTCGACACGCGAACGTCCACCGGCCCACCGACCCGTGCGCGAGCCCGACGAGCTGCCGGCCGACATCGCCCAGGAGCTGGCGACGGCGGCCGGGCCCGACTGGAACTTCCTGCGGGTGCGCATCAGCGAGCGGATGGCGGCCGGCATCGGGGCCTACCAACGTGAGCGTTACCGGGACGCGGCGCGCATCCTGCGCACCGTGGTCGACGCCGTCCCGAACGCGCCCTCGCCCGTCGAACTGTTGGGCCTGTGCCAGTACCACCAGGGGAACTGGAAGGCGGCCCTGCCCAACCTCGAGCGCTTCGCCACCCTGACCGGCTCGGTGGACCAGCACCCCGTGCGCATGGACTGCCACCGGGCCCTCGGCCGGCCCAAGCGGGTGGAGGCGCTGTTCGACGAGCTCCGGGCCGGCTCGCCCGACGCCGAGGTGCTCTCCGAGGGCCGACTGGTCCTGGCCGGCACGCGGGCCGACCTCGGGGACCTCGACGGTGCCGTGCGTCTGCTGGTCGACGCCGGGGCCGGCCGGCTGGTGCGGAATCCCTCGGAGCGGCACCTCCGCCAGTGGTACGTGCTGGGCGATCTGATGGAGCGCTCGGGGGACCTGGCCCGGGCCCGGGAGCTGTTCCTGCGGGTGGCGGCCGCCGACCCGGAGGCCTACGACGTGGCCGCCCGACTCGACGCCCTCGGGCCCCCCACCCGACCCCGTCGCACGCCGAACAGGGATCGCGGCGGCCAGTAGGCTCTGGCGCCATGAACCTCGAACAGCTGTTGGGTGACGAGGCAGGGTCCCTGCTCGGCCACACCGCCACCGCCTTCCCGTCCGAGCACCTGACCCTTCCCGGACCCGGTGTCATCGAGGACGTCTTCATCGATTCGGACCGTTCGCCCACGGTGCTCCGCAACCTCGGGACCCTCTACAACACCGGGCGCCTGGCGGGCACCGGCTACGTCTCGATCCTGCCGGTCGACCAGGGCGTCGAGCACTCGGCCGCCGCCAGCTTCGCCAAGTTCCCGGCCTACTTCGATCCGGCCCGCCTGTGCGACCTGGCCATCGCCGCCGACTGCAACGCCATCGCCACGACCCTCGGCGGCCTCGGCATCGTCGCCCGCCGCTACGTCCACCGCATCCCGTTCATCGTCAAGCTGAACCACAACGACTTCCTCAACTTCCCGAACACCTACGACCAGGTGCTGTTCGGCTCCGTGCAACAGGCCGCCGACCTCGGTGCCGTGGGTGTCGGCGCCACGATCTACTTCGGGTCCGAGGGTGCCGACCGCCAGATCGTCGAAGTGTCGGCAGCCTTCGCCGAGGCCCACCGGCTCGGTCTGTTCACCGTGCTGTGGTGCTACCTGCGCAACCCGGCCTTCAAGCAGGGTGCCACCGACTACCACGTCTCGGCCGACCTGACGGGCCAGGCCAACCACCTCGGCGTCACCATCGAGGCCGACATCATCAAGCAGAAGCAGCCCGAGAACAACGGTGGCTACAACGCCCTCCAGTTCGGCAAGACCGACCCGCTGGTCTACAGCGAGCTGACCACCGACCACCCGATCGACCTGACCCGTTGGCAGGTCGTGAACTGCTACGCCGGACGCATCCCGCTCATCAACTCCGGGGGTGAGTCCAAGGGTGCCGACGACCTGGCCCAAGCCGTGCGCACCGCCGTCATCAACAAGCGGGCCGGTGGCGCGGGGCTGATCGTGGGGCGCAAGGCGTTCCAGCGTCCCACCGACGAGGGCGCCGCCCTCATCCACGCCATCCAGGATGTCTACCTCGACGCCGAGGTGACGGTCGCCTAGGCCGGTCACGTGTGGCTCGGCTCCGGCCGTGCCCGGCGGTAGTGTCACAGGGGCCCGCCCGCAGTACCCGGCGCGGACCCGTGCCCGGAGCCCCGCCGGGCCCGGCAGGGAGGACGGCACCGGTGGGCCCGGTTTCGAGCACGGTAGAGCAGTACGAAGAGGAGCAAGGTGTCCGACACCACCGAGGAGACGCATCCCCATCTGATCGACCGTGTGGTCATCCGGTTCGCCGGAGACTCCGGTGACGGCATGCAGCTGGCGGGGGACCGGTTCACCACGTCGTCGGCCCTCTTCGGCAACGACCTGGCCACGTTCCCCGACTTCCCGGCCGAGATCCGGGCGCCCGCCGGGACCCTGGCCGGTGTGTCGGCCTTCCAGGTCCACATCTCGGACCACACCATCTCGACGCCGGGCGACTCGCCCAACGTGCTGGTGGCCATGAACCCGGCCGCACTCCGGGCCAACGTCGACGCCCTGCCCCAGGGCGCCACCATCATCGTGAACTCGGACGCCTTCGACGAGCGCAACCTGGCCAAGGCCGGGTACGAGGGCGACCCGCTGGCGGACGGCTCGCTGTCGGCCTACACGGTCTACGAGGTCCCGATGACCTCGATCACCACCGAGTCCTCGAAGGACCTCGGGGTCAAGCCCCGGGACGCCGAGCGCTCCAAGAACTTCTTCGCCCTCGGGCTGATCAGCTGGCTCTACACCCGCCCCGTCGAGCCGACCCTCGACTGGATCGCCGCCAAGTACGCCGGCAAGGATCTGGTGCTCGAGGCCAACCAACGGGCCTTCAAGGCCGGCTACCACTTCGGCGAGACGGCGGAACTCTTCGAGTCGTCCTACGAGGTCAAGCCGGCCGTGCTGGCGCCCGGTGAGTACGCCAACGTGACCGGCAACACCGCGGCGGCCTGGGGGCTCATCGCCGCCTCGCTGCGGAGCGATCTGCCCCTGTTCCTCGGCACCTACCCGATCACCCCGGCGTCGGACATCCTCCACGAGCTGTCCAAGCACAAGCACTTCGGTGTCCGCACCTTCCAGGCCGAGGACGAGATCTCCGGCATCGGCGCCGCCCTCGGTGCCGCCTTCGGCGGCGCGCTGGGCGTGACCACCACCTCGGGTCCGGGGATCGACCTCAAGTCCGAGATGATGGGACTGGCCATCAGCCTCGAGCTGCCCCTGCTGATCATCGACATCCAGCGGGGCGGTCCGTCCACCGGACTGCCGACCAAGACCGAACAGGCCGACCTCCTGCACGCCATGTACGGCCGCCACGGCGAGGCGCCGATGCCGATCGTGGCGGCCAAGACGCCGTCGCACTGCTTCGAGGCCGTCATCGAGGCCTGCCGCCTCGCCGTCAAGTACCGGACGCCGGTGCTGCTGCTGTCCGACGGGTACCTGGCCAACGGGACCGAGCCGTGGAAGCTCCCCGACCTGGAGGACCTGCCGACCATCGACCCCGGATTCGCCACCGGCCCCAACCATGTCGAAGAGGACGGCACCGAGGACTTCTGGCCGTACCTGCGCGATCCCGAGACGCTGGCCCGCCCCTGGGCCCCACCGGGCCTCGCCGGCATCGAGCACCGCATCGGCGGCCTCGAGAAGTCCGACGGTCCCGGCAACGTGGCCTACGACGGCGCCAACCACGAGCGGATGACCCGGCTGCGGGCGGCCAAGGTGGCCGGTATCGCCGCCGACATCCCGCCGACCGACGTCGACCACCAGGACGGCGCCGAGGTGCTGGTCATCGGCTGGGGTTCCACCTACGGGGCCATCGCCGCCGGCGTGCAGCGGGTGCGGGCCCGGGGCCACCTGGTGGACCAGGCCCACCTGGTCCACCTCAACCCGTTCCCCGACGACCTCGGCGACGTGCTCCGCCGCTACGAGCGGGTGCTCGTCCCCGAGGTGAACCTCGGCCAGCTCAGCCGGCTGCTGCGGGCCGAGTACCTGGTCGACGCGGTGTCCCTGACCCAGGTCTCCGGCATCCCGTTCCGGGCCGCCACCATGGAGACCGCCATCCTGCAACTGATCGACGAACTGGCCGCCGACGCCAAGGCCGACGAAGAGGGGTCCCGATGACCGATGTGACCGAGGCGGTCCCCGTGCCGCTGACCACCCGCAAGGACTGGTCGTCCGACCAGGAGGTGCGCTGGTGTCCCGGGTGCGGCGACTACTCCATCCTGGCCGCCGTCCAGATGCTCATGCCCGACCTCGGGGTCCGGCGCGAGTCCACGGTGTTCCTCTCGGGCATCGGCTGTGCCGCCCGATTCCCGTACTACATGAGCACCTACGGCATGCACTCGATCCACGGTCGGGCGCCGGCCATCGCCACCGGCCTGGCCGCGACCCGGCCCGACCTCGACGTCTGGGTCGTCACCGGCGACGGCGACGCCCTGTCGATCGGTGGCAACCACCTGATCCACGCGCTGCGTCGCAACATCGACATCACCATCCTGTTGTTCAACAACCAGATCTACGGGCTGACCAAGGGTCAGTACTCGCCGACGTCGGAGGTGGCCAAGGTCACCAAGTCGACGCCGTTCGGATCGCTCGAGCACCCCTTCAACCCGCTGAGCCTGGCCCTCGGGGCCGAGGCGGGGTTCGTGGCCCGCACCCACGACATGGACCGCAAGCACATGACCGAGGTCTTCCGTCGGGCCCACGCCCACAAGGGTGCCTCCTTCGTCGAGATCTACCAGAACTGCAACGTGTTCAACGACGGCGCGTTCGAGCAGATCACCGGCAAGAACAACCGGGCGGACATGCTGATCCCCCTCGTCCACGGCGAGCCGATCCGCTTCGGCTCCGAGGGCCAGTTCGGCGTGGTGATGGACGACGACGGCTCCGTCGAGGTGGTCGAGGTGGCAGCTGTCGGCGAGGACGCGTTGCTGGTCCACGACGAGCACAAGGAGAACCCCGGACTGGCCTTCCAGCTCAGCCGACTGTCGCGTGGCCCCTACGAACCCACGCCGATCGGGGTGTTCCGCGACGTCGAGCACGACGAGTACGGCGAGCAGATGACCGAGCAGATCACCACCGCCACGGAGCGCCGGGGTCCGGGAGATTTCGCCGCCCTCCTGCGGTCGGGCTCGTCCTGGACGGTCGACTAGACCGGGGCACCGGACCGGGCGCGAGGAGGCTGGACGATGGCCACGCACGTCGTCCTGCTGCGAGGGGTGAACGTCGGCGGGCACAACCGCCTGCCCATGGCCGAACTCCGGCGGGTGCTCGGCGCCCTCGGCTACGGCGACGTCGCCACCTACCTGCAGAGTGGCAACGCCGTCTGCACGGCCCCCGGGTCACCGGACGAGGTGGCCGAGGCCGTGGCTCGGGCCCTCGACGCCGACCTCGGGCTCGTCGTGCCCGTGGTGTCCCGTTCGGCCGAGGAGTGGGCGGCGATGGTGGCGGCCAATCCGCTGGCCCACCTCGACGACCACCCGAAGCGCCTGCACGTCACGTTCCTCGACGGGCGGCCCGATCCCGAGCGGGTCACCGCCCTGGCCGCCGAGGCCGGGGCACTCGCCCCCGAGCGCATCGAGGTGGTGGGGGCCGATGCGTATCTGCACACACCGCACGGCTTCGCCGACACGAAGTTCACGCCGACCTTCCTCGAGCGTCGGTTGGGCCGGGTGGGCACCACCCGCAACTGGCGCACGGTGCTGGCCCTCGCCGATCTGGTCGCCACCGGCGGCTGAGCCCGGACGGCCGTCGCCCGGGCCGATGCGCCGAGGTGCCGAGGTGCCGTCCGGTCACCCGTCGGCGTCGAGGGAGCGGAACACCATGCCGGTGCGGGGCTTGGGACGGAAGAACGTGCTCTTCGGGGGCATCCGCCGGCGCGCCCGGGCCCAGGCGTCGATCTGGGGGACCTGGACCGGGGACATGAGGACGGCGGCCTGCGCCCGGCCGTCCGCTACCGCACCCACGGCGTCCGGCCAGCAGTTGGCGAAGGTGAGCCCGTGGTCGGGCAGTTCGGCGAGGACGAGCGCCACCATGGAGGAGACCAGGTCCGAACCGGCGGCCTCGGCGGTGCCGTCGCCGGGGGAGAGCAGCCAGCAGCCGGACGGCAGCACCAGGGCGAGCGAGGACGACTCCCCGAGGGCGGCCGTGGTGCGGTCGGTGAAGTCGCCGGCCCGGGTCACGTCGAACCAACGGCCGAAGGCGTCCACGAGGTCGTAGCCGTCGGGCAGCCCGGACAGCAGCCGGTGGATCGGTCCCACCGAGAGGGTGTCCTCGGCCAGTTCGACCACGAGGGCGAGCACACCGTCCGCACCCGGGGTGGCGGCGCCGGTGCCGGCCAGGTAGGTCTGGGCCGTCGCCAGGCGGTGGTGCCCGTCGGCCACCACGATCGGCGCCGAGTCGACCACCTCGGCGACCGCCGCGGTGACGGACGGGTCGTCGAGGACCCAGAGCTCGTGGCGCACCCCGTCGTCGGTGGCGTCGGCGACGGGCGGACCGTCCGGGGTGATCGCCGCGGTCAGACCCGGGGCCAGGGACAGTCCCCAGATGGGGGAGAGGTTGTGCCGCGTGGCGGTCAACAGTTCCAGGCGGTCGCTGCGGGCCTTGGCCAGCGTCTCCTCGTGGGGCAGGACGTCGGCCGCACTGGTGTCGTCGAGGCCGAGCACGCCCAACACCCCGAGGGTCACCGCGCCGTCGCCGTCGGTCATGCGGTAGGCGTAGAAGGCGGGAGCGGGATCGGCCACCAGGATGCCGTCGGCCCGCCACGCGGCGATGCGGGCGGCGGCGGCCTCGTAGCGGTCGGCCCCCAGCCGGGGATCGGGCTCGGGCAGCTCGACCAGGATGGCGTTGGCGCTGTGGCGGGCGGCGAGTGCGGCGCGCTGCTCGGGTCCCACCACGTCGTAGGGCGGAGCGACCACCTTGGACAGCTCCACCCGGGACGGGTCGTAGCGGAGCCCGGTGAAGGGTGCGAACCGGGGCATGGACCAGGGATACCACACCGCGCCGTGGCCGCCGAACAGCTGTGCGCCGACCTGGCCGACGAGGTGGGGTTCTCGACCCTGTGGGCCGGGGAGCACGTGGTCCTCGTCGACCCCCGGGACCAGCTGACCGGACAGATCGACGAACTGCGTCCGGATGGGCCGTGACCCCGGCTCAGGCGTAGCGGGCGATCAGGGCCGCCAGGGCGGCGGCTCCGGCCGGGTCGAGGTGCACCTGATCGGCGGTGAACCACTCGGGGTGCGGGGTGGCCAGGGCGTTCCAGTCGGCCAGTACGGCCACGTCGGCGTGGCGGGCCACCCCGGCGGCCAGGACGGCGTTGTCGGGAGCGGCCCAGGGACGGGGCACGCACACGTTGACGAACACGATCCGCGACACGCCGGCGGCCGCCGCGACCATGGCGTCCACGTCCGACGGCGTGACCGCGCCGTTGGTCCCGAGCTCGACCACGAGCACCCTGCCGAGGGTCCCGGCGGCCCGGTCGGCCTGGACGACGGCGATGCCGGCCTCGAACTGGCGGCTGACCAGCCCGTCGACCTGCACGCCGGGGACGTCGACGGTGAGCTCGGGCTGGACGTCCAGCATGATCGAGTCCCCGACCGCCGTGACGGGCCCGGCGACCGGGGCCGGGAGGGTCGACGTGGTGGTGGTCGGCGGTGGCGGGGCGGTCGTGGTGGTCGTGACGGGTGCGGCGGTCACCGACGGGGACGAGGGGAGGGTGGCCGGGCCGGCCAGGGGAGCGCGGGAGGTGGTCCTGTCCTGGGACAGGCCCAGTCCGGTCAGGCCCACCAGCACCACCACCAGAGCGACTCCGATGACCCGGTCCACCCGGCTGATCCCCGACACGTCCCCCAGTCTCGCCGACCGGGCGTCGGACCGGGGGGCACGCCCGTCCGCCGCCGGGCCCACCCGGTGGCCCGCCGGGCACGGGTGTCCTCGTAGACTCCGTGGAGTGGACGGTGTCAACGACAGCCCGGTGGCGACGGCGGGGGCCGCGTCAGGCCCCTCCGGTGCCGCGGCCGTCGCCCCGGTGGCGCAGGATGCGGCCGTCGACGACGGGCTCGACCGCATCTGGACCGTGCCCAATGTGGTCACTTTCATCCGTCTGGCGTGCATCCCCCTCTACGTCTGGCTGCTCTTCGGGCTCAAGAACCAGGTGGCGGCCGCCGGACTGCTGGCCGCCCTCGGTGCCACCGACTGGATCGACGGCTACGTGGCGCGTCGCTTCCACCAGGTCTCGACGCTCGGCAAGATCCTCGATCCCGTGGCCGACCGTCTGCTCGTGGTGACCGCCGTGGTCACCATCATGATCCACGGGGCGGTCCCCGTCTGGTTCGGGGTGGCCACCTTGGCCCGCGAGGTCGTGGTCTCGGGAGCCGTGCTGTTGCTGGCGTCGCTCGGCGCCGCCCGGATCGACGTCCTGTGGGTGGGCAAGGCCGGCACGTTCGCCCTCATGACGGCATACCCGCTCTTCCTGGTGAGCGACGGCACCGCCGGTTGGCAGCAGGTGGTGCGCGTGGCCGCATGGATCATCGGCGGCATCGGCCTGACCCTCGCCTGGGTGGCCGCCGCCTCGTACGTGCCGGTGGCCCGCAAGGCGCTGCGCGACGGCCGCCACCACGACCCGACTCCGACGACGAAGGCAGTGACCCGATGAAGGCAGTGATCATGGCCGGCGGCGAGGGGACGCGGCTCCGGCCGCTCACCTCCAACCAACCCAAGCCGATGCTCCCGATGGCGAACATCCCGATGATGGAGCACGTCGTCAACCTGCTGCGGACCCACGGGTTCGAGGACATCGTGGTGACGGTCGCCTTCATGGCCAACGCCATCCGCACCTACTTCGGGGACGGGAGCGAGTTCGGGGTGCGCATGGTCTACGCCACGGAGTCGACCCCGCTCGGCACGGCCGGCTCGGTCCGCAACGCCAAGGACGAGTTGGACGAGCGGTTCCTGGTGATCAGCGGCGACGTGCTCACCGACATCGACCTCGGTGCCGTCGTCGACTTCCACGACAGCCGCGGCGCCCTCGCCACCCTGGCCCTCAAGGCGGTCGAGAACCCGCTCGAATTCGGGATCGTCATCACGAACGAGGACGGGTCGATCGAGCGCTTCCTGGAGAAGCCCACGTGGGGGCAGGTCTTCAGCGACACCATCAACACGGGGATCTACGTCCTGGAGCCCGAGATCTTCGACTTCATCCCCGAGGGGCAGGCGGTCGACTTCTCGGGCGAGTCGTTCCCCGCCGCCCTGGCCGCCGGCAAGGGCCTCTTCGGCTACGTGGCCGACGGCTACTGGGAGGACGTGGGCACCCTCGAGGCCTACCTCAGCTCCCACCAGGACATCCTGGACGGCAGGGTCCAGGTCGACATCGAGGGCTTCCCGCTGCGTCCCGGCGTCTGGGTGGGCAAGGGTGCCGAGATCGACCCGAGCGTCGAGCTCGTGGGTCCCGCCGTCATCGGCGACAACTGCGTGGTCGGGCCCGGGGCCCGTCTCGGGGCCTACTGCACGCTCGGTCGCAACGTCCGCATCGGCGACAACGCGGTCGTCGAGCGCTCCGTGGTCCACGACAACACCTATCTGGGTTCGGGCGTCCGGGTCGAGGGCAGCGTGCTCGGGCGTGGGTCGGACCTGCGCCAGGGCGTCCGCTGCGAGGAGGGCGTGGTCCTGGGCGACGAGTGCTTCGTCGGAGCCCACGCCGAGATCAGTGCCGGCGTCAAGATCTACCCGTTCAAGACCGTCGAGGCCGGCGCCATCGTCAACTCGTCGATCGTGTGGGAGTCCCGGGGGGCGCGGTCGCTGTTCGGCCGGGACGGGGTGCGGGGCCTGGCCAACGTGGACATCAGCCCGGAGCTGGCGGTGCGGCTCTCGATGGCCTGGGCCTCGACCCTGGAGAAGGGCGCCACGATCACGAGCTCGCGGGACACCAGCCGGGCCGCCCGGGTGCTCAAGCGGGCCATCATGGTGGGCTGCAACGCGGCGGGGGTCAACGTCGACGACCTCGAGGCCGCCACGGTGCCGGTCACGCGGTTCCAGGTGACCTCGTCCAAGAGTTCGGCCGGCGTCACCGTGCGCCTCGACGCCGAGGACCCCCAGTCGGTGGTGCTGCGATTCTTCGACAAGGACGGCATCGACGTCGACGAGACGACGCAGCGGAAGATCGAGCGCCTCTACCACCGAGAGGACTTCCGACGTGTCCTGGCCCGGGAGATCGGTGACCTCGGCTTCCCACCCCGGACGCTCGAGCACTACACCCAGGCCCTGATCGACTCGGTCGACCTCTCGTCGGCCCGGGCGGCCGGGCTCAAGCTGGTGCTCGACTACTCGTTCGGCACGTCCAGCTTCGTCATGCCGAACCTCCTGGCCAAGATCGAGGCCGAGGTCCTGGTGGTCAACCCGTACGCCAACACGGCCAGCGTGCTGACCTTCGACCGGTCGGCCGCCGCCGCCCGGGTGGCGGACCTCGTGCGGGCCTCGGGTGCCCATCTGGGCGCCGTCCTCGACCCCGGCGGCGAGTTCGTGGACATCGTCGACGACGAGGGCCACATGCTCAGCCACGACGAGGCGCTGCTCGTCCTCGTGACCCTGATCACCGAGGCGGTCCCGGGCGCCCGCATCGCCCTCCCGGTGGCGGCCAGCGGTGCGGCCGAGCGGATCTGCCGGGACGCCGGTGCCGAGATCGTGTGGACCAAGCTGTCGGCCTCCAGCCTCATGGACGTGGCCCGGTCGGAGAAGGTCACCCTGGCGGCCAGTCAGTCGGGCGGCTTCATCTTTCCGGCCTTCCTGCCCGCCTTCGACGGGGCCGCCACACTGGTCAACCTGATCTCCCTGCTGACCTCGACGGGCCGGAAGCTGTCCGACCTGGTGGCCGCCATGCCGCCGGTGCGCATCGCCCACCAGTCCGTGCACACGCCGTGGGACCAGAAGGGCATGCTCATGCGCACCCTGGTCGAGCGGTCCCAGGGACGCGAGCTGGTCCTGGTCGACGGCGTCAAGGTCCTGGAGGACGACGGGTGGGCCCTCGTCCTGCCCGACCCCGAGGAGCCGCTCACGCACGTGTGGGCCGAGGCCCCGAGCGCCTCCGGCGCCGAGGCCCGTGTGCAGGAGTACACCACCCGCCTGGAGCACCTGCTGCACTGACCCGGTCCGGGTGTCGCGGGCGTCCGGCCAATGGGCGTGCCCGGCGCCGGTCAGGTAGGGTCGGGCGCCATGGACGTGCCCGAGGACCTGCGCTATTCGACCGACCACGAGTGGGCGCGTCTGGACGGAGGGCGCATCCGCGTGGGCATCACGGACTACGCGCAGGGCGCCCTCGGCGACGTGGTCTTCGTCGACCTCCCCACCCCGGGGACGACGGTCGACTCGGGCGGCATGATCGGCGAGGTCGAGTCGACCAAGTCGGTCTCCGAGATCTATGCGCCCCTGGCGGGGGAGGTGGTGGCCGTCAACGACGCGCTGTCCGACTCCCCCGAGCAGCTCAACGCCGACCCCTACGGGGACGGGTGGATCTGTGAGATCGCCCCGACCGACCCGGCCGCGCTGGGCGCCTTGCTCGACGCTGCCGCCTACCGGCAGCTGACCGAAGGTTGAGTCCCGCCACCGGCGTGCTCCCTAGGAGCGCATCGCCCGGAGCGGCTACGTTGGGTCACGTGTTCTGTCACCAGTGCGGCCATCGGAATCCCGAGGGGGTGAACTTCTGCTCCTCGTGCGGCGCGTCGATGTCGACGACGGCCCCGGACACCTCGGTGGGTGTCGCCCCGGTCGACGAGCCCGGCGAGACGGCCGAGGGTGCCGGTACCCTCGGACGCATCGAGCTGCCGCGGGGTGTGGGCCTGTTGGTGGCCCGGCCGGGGGTCGACGAGGGTGCCCGCTTCCCGCTCGAGCAGCCCGAGACCCGCGTGGGTCGCCACCCGGACTCCGACGTGTTCCTGGACGACATCACCGTGTCGCGCACGCACGCGGTGTTCGTCACCGAGGGTCAGGTGACGACGGTGCGCGACGCCGGATCGCTCAACGGGACCTACGTCAACCGCGTCCGCATCGAGGAGGCGGTCCTGGCCAGCGGCGACGAGGTCCAGGTGGGCAAGTTCAAGCTGGTCTACCTGCGCGGGGCGTCCGAGTGAGCTCCCGCTCCTACCTCTCGATCGGTGACGTCCTGACCCTGTTGCGCCAGGAGTTCCCCGACGTCACCATCTCGAAGATCCGTTTCCTGGAGAGCCAGGGCCTGGTCAACCCCGAGCGGACGCCGTCGGGTTACCGCAAGTTCTACGAGCACGACGTCGAGCGCCTGCGCTGGGTCCTGCGCCAGCAGCGCGAGCACTTCCTGCCCCTCAAGGTGATCAAGGACCGACTGGAGGACGAGGACGGCGGTGGCACCCCGGTGTCGGGCGCGGCCGTGACCCCGTCGGCCCCGGTGCCCGTGGCCGAGCCCGTGGAGGCGCCGGTGCTGGTCGGCGCCGATGCCCGGGCCGCGGACGGGGGCACGGCGGTCGCGCCCACGACCGCACTGCCCGGCATCGAGACGGCCGCCCGCCACCGGACCCCCGCCCGGGCCACCGCCACGGTCGCGACGACCACGTCGGGATCCGCTGGCGCCGCCACGACGGCCACCGACCTCACTGATCCGCCGGCCCACCGGGCCCACCGGGCCACCCTGGCCGCCCCGACGGTGTCCCCGACCGGACCGACCACGGCACCGGCGGTCGGGTCCGTGCCGGTCACCAACGGCGCCACGAACGGGGTGGCCGCGTCCGGCTCCGGCGGCCACGCCGGGACGGAGTCGGACGACCGACCGGCGAGCAAGCCGGCGAAGGGCACGACCCGCCGCACGGCCGGCGCTCCGGTCCGTTCCCGGGGGGCCGCCTCGGGGGCTGCGTCCTCGGACGCTGCCGGGGACCGGGGGGAGCCGCCGGTCGATCCGCCGGTGACGGACACCGGCGTCGGTGTGGGTGGTGCGTCGCTCTCGCTCGACGAACTGTGCGCGGCCAGCGGCCTCTCGCCCGAGGGCGTCTCCGAGCTCCAGGACTACGGACTGCTGTCGGCCAACGTGGCCGCCGGCGTCGAGTTCTTCGACGAGGAGGCCCTGGCGGTCGCCCACCTGGCCGCCGGGTTCGCCTCGTTCGGGGTCGAGGCCCGTCACCTTCGGCTCTACAAGAATGCGGCCGACCGCGAGGCCGGGTTCATCGAGCAGATCGTCATCCCGCTGGTGCGCCAGCGGAATCCGGAGGCCAGGGCCCGGGCCACCCGGACGGCCGAGGAGCTCTCCCGGCTCGGACAGCAGCTGAAGGCGTCCTTGCTGCGCACCGCACTGCGCGACATCCTCTGAGCACGAGGGCGACACGCGTGGCCGCCGCTCCGCGTCCCTCCGCACGGCCCTGGTGCGCCGTCGCACGTCCGGACCTCGGCGAGTAGGTTTGGGTCATGGTCGAAGTGCGGCTCCGTGCGGTTCGGGTGGACCTCCAGTCGAACACGCCGGTCCTGCTGCTCCAGGAGACCGAAGGACTCGGACGGACCCTGCCGATCTTCATCGGCGCGCCGGAGGCGACGGCCATCGCCTTCGCCCTGCAGGGGATGGACACGCCCCGGCCGATGACCCACGACCTCATCCGCGACCTGCTCGAGGCGCTCGGGACCGACGTCGTCCGGGTGGTGGTGACCGAACTCCGCTCCAGTACGTACCACGCCGACATCGTCCTGAGCACCGAGGGTCGTGAGATCCCGGTGTCGTCGCGGCCCTCCGATGCCGTCGCCGTGGCCGTGCGCACCGGCGCACCGCTGTTCGTAGCCGACGACCTGATGGACGCCGAGGGGATCATGCTGGCGGTGGACGAGGAAGAGGACGACGGGTCCCCGGACGAGGACGGCGCGGAGGACGCCGGCAACCCCGAGGAGATCGTCGGTGAGTTCCGGAGTTTCCTCGACAGCATCCGTCCGGAGGACTTCTCCTCCTAGGGGCGCCCGACCGGCCCGACCGTCAGGCCGTCGGTCGCACGAGCATGCGCCCACGGACCCGGCCGGCCAGGATGTCGTCCAGGACACCGGCGACCCCGTGGAGGTCGACCTCGCCGTCGACCAGGGCATCGATCACCGCGGGGGAGAAGCCTTCGGCCAACCCGGTCCAGACCGCACGCCTCTCCTCGATCGGGGTCTGCACCGTGTCGACGCCGAGCAGGGCCACGTTGCGCACGATGAACGGGTAGACCGAGGTCTCGAGCGAGCTCCCCCCGGTCAGCCCGCTCGCCGCTACCGCCGCCCCGTACCGCAGCGTGCGCAGGACGGCCGCCAGTGTCGGTCCGCCGACACAGTCGACGGCTCCCGCCCACCGCTCGGGACCCAGGGTGCGTCCGGGGGCGACGACCAGGTCGTCGCGCCCGATGACCTCGGAGGCACCGAGCCCCACGAGATATCCGGCCTCGGACGTGCGCCCGGTGCTGGCCACCACCTCGTGGCCGCGGGCGGCGGCGAGGGCCACGGCCATGCCTCCGACACCCCCGGACGCCCCCGTGACGAGCAGCGGTCCGGTGCCGGGCACGAGCCCGTGGTGCTCGAGGCGGTGCAACGAGAGCGCCGCGGTGAACCCCGCCGTCCCGAGCACGGCCGCCCGGCGGGGGGTCAGGCCCGCCGGCAGCGGCACGACCCAGTCGCCCGGAACCCGGGCGTAGGCGGCGAATCCCCCGTGGTGGGCCACCCCGAGGTCGTAGCCGTGGGCGATGACGTCGTCACCGACGGCCACCGAGGGATCGGTGGACGCCACCACGGTGCCGACCAGGTCCACCCCGGGCACCAGGGTGGCGATCCGGGCCACCCGGTTGCCCGGACGGGAGACCATGCCGTCCTTGTAGTTGACCGCCGACCACGACACGGCGACGAGCACCTCACCGGGCGGGAGGTCGTCGGTGACCAGGGTGGTCACACCGGCGGTGAGCCCGTCCCCGTCCGCCGTCACCACGAAGGCGGGGAACGGCCCGTCCGGGACGCCCGGCAGGTGGTCGGTGGTGTCGGAGGGGGGGGACGGGGCGCTCTCGGTCATTCCGGGTACCGTACTGATTCCATGGGCAACGAGGACGACACCGGCGTCGCGGTCCGGGACGGCCACGCCCCGGCGGTGGTCGCCGCGGGCTGGTGGCCCTCCCCGTGGTCGGCGGCCGAGGTGGCCGCAGGCAAGGTCTCGCGCGCCGGGCTGCAGGTCGACCGGGGCCGGATCTTCTGGTCGGAGTCCCGCCCCGCAGAGGGCGGGCGCCAGGTCGTAGTGGCCGTCGACGTCGGTGAGGACGGGTCCGTGCGGCGCACCGACGTGTCCCCCCCGGGGGTGAGTGTGCGCAGCCGGGTCCACGAGTACGGGGGCGGTGCGGCCACCGTGGCGGACGGCGTCCTCTACTACGTCGACCAGGACGATCAGGACTGGTACCGCGTGGAGATCGGCACCCCGGGCGGGACGCCCGCCGAGCCGGTGCGGCTGACCACCACGGGGCCGGCCCCCGTGCGCCACACCGACGGTCGCACGGTGGCCGGGGGCCGCTGGCTGGTGTCGGTGGAGGAGCGGGTGGAGGGGAGCGCGGCCGTGCACCGACTGGTGGCCGTGGCCACCGACGGCTCGGGGGTCGGGGTCGCGCTGGTCGACCACGGGCACTTCGTGGCGGCCCCCCGGCCGTCCCCCGACGGGCGGTGGCTGGCCTGGTGCACCTGGGACCACCCGGACATGCCCTGGGACGCGGCGCGCCTCGTGGTCGCCCCGCTGTCCGAGGGTCCCGACGGCCCCTCCCTCGGACCGGGGACCGACGTGGCCGGCGGCCACGGGGTGTCGGCCGGTCAGCCCCGGTGGGCGGCCGACGGCGGTCTGGTCTTCGTCGACGACCGGACCGGGTGGTGGCTGCCCTACCGGGTGGCGCCGGCGACCTTCGCGCGCCCCCTCGGCGGCACGGTGCCGACCCAGTCGCTGCTCGACCCGTCGACGGCCGAGGAGTTCCACGGGCCCGACTGGGTCTTCGGGCTCCACACCTTCGACGGGTGCCCCGACGGCACGCTGGTGGCCCGGGCCGGCGGCGGGGGTCGGGACTCCCTCACGGTGCTCCACCCGCCGCCGGACGGGCCCGACACCGGCCCGTGGGTGCGGACCGGCGTGGACCAGCCGTGTGTGTCGCTGGCCGGCGTGGTCTGCGCCGGGGCCGGCTCGGTGGCGGTGCTCGGCACGACCCCGACCGAGGCGCAGGCGGTGTTCGCGGTGGCGCTCGACGGATCGTCGCCGGCCCGCCGGCTGTCGGCGGCCCCGGCCGTGGAGACGGCAACGGAACGGGCATCGCACTCGGTGACGCGTGCGGCCGTCGTCGGCGACCACCGGGTGCCCGGGCTGTTCTTCCCCCCGACGAATCCCGACGTGCCGGCCGGTGCCGACGAGCTCCCGCCGTTGGTGGTCTTCTGTCACGGTGGGCCGACGGCGGCGGCCGAGCCGGGCTACGACCCGACGGTCCAGTTCCTCACCAGCCGGGGCATCGCCGTCGCCGCCGTCGACTACCGGGGCAGCACGGGCTACGGCCGGGCCTACCGGGACCTGCTCCGGGGGAGCTGGGGGGAGGGCGACGTGGACGACTGCGTGGCGTTCGCCCAGGCGCTGGCCGACGACGGCCTGGTCGACGGAGCCCGCCTGGCCATCCGGGGCGGCAGCGCCGGCGGCCTGACAGCGTTGGCCGCCCTCATCCGGGCGCGGGTGTTCGCCGGGGCCGTCGCCTGGTACGGCGTGACCGATCTCGACGCCCTGGCCCGCGACACGCACGACTTCGAGTCCCGGTACCTGGACGGGTTGGTCGGGCCCCTCCCGGGTGCCGCCGACGTCTACCGGGACCGCTCGCCCATCCACCACGCCGCCGCCCTGGTCGGCGGGGTGCTGCTCCTCCAGGGAGCCGACGACCCGATCGTCCCGCTCGACCAGGCCGAACGGTTCGCCGAGCGCCTGCGGGCCGGAGGGGCAGACGTGGAGCTGATCGTCTTCGACGGCGAGTCACACGGGTTCCGGAGGGCGACGACCGTCGAGGCTGCACTCGAGGCGGAACTGGCCTTCTACCGCCGGTTGTTCGCCGGGCCGAGGGATCCCCGTGCCTGAGCAGGCGGCGAACGGCCCGTTCTGGCCGGTGATCCGGGGTTGGACGGCGCTGACCGCCCGGCTCCGCGCCCTGTCGGCCGATCAGCGCGACGCGTTCGTCTACAGCCTCTCGACGGTGTTCGCCGCCCTCACCGCCCTCACCGCCAGCATCCCGCTCTACCGCGAGTGGGGCCGGATGGCCGTCGGCCCCTACGCCGCCGGGACCCTGGTGATGGTGGTGGTCGCCCGCCGACGCCGTCGCGCCTCGGAGGCCGCCCCGGGGGCCCTGGTCAACGGACCCGGCTGGCGGGCGGCCCGTCTGGTGGCCTTCGCCGTCGTCCTGCTCGGGGCGACGGTGGTGCCGTTGGCCCTCGAGGTGACGTGGGCCACCCACGGCGACGCCTCGCTCCACGTCCAACCCGAGGTCCTCGTGGTGGAGCGCGCCGGCGTCCGGGCCGCCCACGGCCAGGACCCCTACCAGGTGGTCGACCGCGCCGGCCACATCCTGATCCGCCAGAGCGCCATCCCGGTCTACGAGCTCTACTACCCGTACCTGCCCGGCATGGTGGTCTTCGGCTTCTCGAGCGGGAGCAAGGTCGAGGCGCGCCTCACCGACGCCCGGATCCAATTCCTCCTGTTCACGCTCGTCGTCTCGCTGTTCGCCCTCAGTCGGATCCGACCACCGAGCGATGCCCGGGGGCGGTCCTTCCAGGCGCTGACGGCCCTGCCCACGGCGGCCCTACCGCTCGCCACCGGTGGCGACGACATGCCCGTGGTGGCGTTGATGCTCCTGGGGCTGGTGGCGCTGCAGCGTCGACGGCCCGTCCTCGCCGGGCTGGCCCTCGGCGCGGCGAGCACCCTCAAGTTCACCGCCTGGCCCGTGGTGCTCCTCGCCCTGTTCGCCGTGGGCGACCGGCAGGGTCGACGGGCCATCGGCCGGTACGTGGGGGCCGTGGCGGTGCTGGTCGTACCGGTGGTGTTCCCGGTGGCCCTCCACAACCCGTCGGCCTTCGTGGACAACGTGATCCGCTTCCCCCTCGGGCTGGCCGGAGTGGCGTCCCCGGCGGCCAGCCCCCTGCCCGGCCACATGCTGGTGGCGGCCTTCCCGGGCGTCCACCGCGCCTACGTGATCCTGGTGGCGGTGGTGGGACTGGCGGTCCTCGCCCGCTACCTGTGGCGGCACCCGCCGCGGAACGCAGCCGCGGTGGCGTCGGTGACGGGTTGGGTGATGCTGGTGGCCATCCTGGTGGCGCCGGCCACCCGGGTGGGGTACCTGCTCTACCCGATCAACCTGTTCCTGTGGTCCTGGATGTTCCGACGGGCCGAGGACCCGGTCGAGCTCGTACCTCCACCCGACGACGCCGGCACGGGGTCGTCAGCCGACGGGGGTCAGTTGCCGTCGGTGGTCTCGAAGATCTCGACGGAGTACGGCGTGGACCCGGTCGGGGTGGTGGGGGAGACGACGATGCCGGTCTCCCAGTAGAAGCCGTCGCTGCTGCCGTGGGTGGCCAGCAGCTCGTCGGAACCGGCCACCGCCTGGGGGGCGGAGCCCTGGTAGATCAGCTTCCACCCGGCGACGGTCAGCATGCGCCGGTAGGCCTCGGTGACCTGGGACTGCGCCAGCTGGCTCGTGAGGTTGACCGTGCGGTCGAACTGGGCGGCGTGCTGGTCGGAGTTGATCACGCCGGTGACCGTCGACTCCTGGGCGATGCCCAGGTTGCCGATGATGTCGGCGGGCGGCTCGCCGTTGTTGACGATGGCGTGCAGCTTCGTGGTGGCCGGCACCAAGGGCACCGTGGTCCCGTCGGCGAGGGTCACGTATCGGATGGTGAAGACCGGGTTGGTCGCGCTGGACAGGGCGGCGGCGGCCACGCCGCCGAGGAGGATCACCACGGCGAGTCCGAGGACGATCAGGGCCGGCCCCTTGATCGACATGGGCTCGTAGGAGGCGACCGGGGGGGTCTCCCCCGTGACTGCGTCGTCGGGCCGGCCCGGGCCACCGCCCCCCGGGCCACCCGGGCCCGGCACCTGCTCGGACATCGTGACCATGGCTGCATCCTACCGGGGCGCCCACCTCCAACAGGGCGGGCGGGTGGAGGCGCGACCCGGGTCGCCCCGGGATCAGACCGGTCCGGTGTCCGCCCCGGGCTCGAGGGCGACGGCCACACGGAAGGAGACGAGGGCGGCACCGACGGTGGAGGCGAGGATGCCCCACCGGGTGAGCGGGGGCAGCCGGCGGAAGGCCAGGATGGTGACGGTTGCGTCCACGGCGTCGGCCGCCCCGGCCAGTGCCACCCACGGACGGGCCTCGGCGTCGTCGACGGTCAGGGCCCGCAGGGTGCCGATGCCGAGGGCCAGGTCACGTCCGCCCATGGTGCGCGCCAGCAGGCGGGCGTCGGCGGTGCCGGCGCCGTCGCCGATCCAGGGCCGGGTCATCAGCGTGGGGGCGACGAGGGCCGTACAGCCGATCCCGATCCGGCCGAGGGCGATGAGTTGGGCCAGGCGACGGGGGACCGTGGGAGTCATGGGCCAACGGTACCGGGGGTCCGGGTCCTGTCAACCGGGCCCCGGAGGGCCCCGGTGCGCCCGATACGGCACACCTGGTGGCCAGTTGGTCACGGAGAGGGAAAACCGTTCACCATCTGTTTACATTGTGGCTGCTATCCCTCACAATGCGACGGTCGATGACCGGCCGAGGCCGGGCATCAGTTGGGGGAGGGCGATCGGGTCCGACAGGACCGAAGCGCCCGAGCAGTAACCGGGGGATTCCGGGGGGACAGGAGGCCGGGTCGTTCGACCCGGCCTCCGTCGCGTCCCGGGACCAGCCGGTCACTCCCGGGACCAGCCGGTCACACGCGGGACCAGCCGGTCACTCCCGGGACCAGCCGAAGGGGTCGAGCGGGCCGTGGCCGCGTCCGAGGTCCCAGCCGGCGGCGCCCTCCAGCGCCCGGTGCACGAAGCCCTTGGCCCGGGCCACGGCGTCGGGGACGTCGTGGCCGGAGGCCAGCAGGGCGGCGACGGCCGAGGCCAGGCTGCATCCGGTCCCGTGGTTGTTGCGGGTGGCCACGCGTGACTGGGTGAGCACGGTGACGTCGGTGCCGTCGAACAGCACGTCGGCCACCTGTCCGGGGGCGGAGCCGGCGCCGGGCCCGTGCACGCCGGGCAGGTGCCCGCCCTTGACGAGGACCCAGGTGGCGCCGAGGTCGTGGATGCGCCGGGCCAGTTCGACCATGGTGTCCGTGTCGGCGTCCACGACCGGATCCACACCGGCCAGGATGGCCGCCTCGAACAGGTTCGGCGTGACCACCAGGGCACGGGGGACGAGTCCGTGGCGATAGGCGTCGACGGCGTCGTCGTCGAGGAGCCTCCGCCCGGTGGAGGCCACCATCACCGGGTCGACCACCAGCGACGGGAGGTCACCCGCCGCCGCCCGGGCCGCCACCAGCCGGACGGTGTCCGCGGTGGCCAGCATCCCGGTCTTGGTGGCGGCCACGGCGAAGTCCTCGAGCACGGCGTCGATCTGGGCGGCCACCAGCTCGGTGGGCAGGGGGTGGACGGCGGTGACCCTGGCGCTGTTCTGGGCGGTGACCGCCGTGAGCGCGGTGGTGGCGAACACGCCGAGGGCGCTCATGGCCTTCAGGTCGGCCTGGATGCCGGCACCGGCGCCCGAGTCGGACCCGGCGATGGTGAGGGCCACCGCTGGTGTCGTCGCCGCTCCACGGGCGGCGACGGTCATCCCGCCCCCTCAGGACCAGAGGCTCCGATCGGCGCCACACGGCCTTCGAAGGACGACGACGCCTCGGCCACGAACCGTCTGGTGATGCGTCCGGCGAGCCGGGCCGACCTCCCCGCCTCGACGGCGTGGCGCATGGCCGTGGCCATGCGGGCGGGATCCTCGGCCCGGGTGACGGCGGAGGCGATGAGCACGGCGCTGCACCCGAGCTCCAGGGCGAGGCAGGCGTCCGAGGCGGTGCCGATGCCGGCGTCGAGCACGACCGGCACCCCGGCCCGTTCGACGATCAGTTCGATGTTGTGGGGGTTCCGGATGCCGAGGCCGCTGCCGATGGGTGCGCCGAGCGGCATGACGGCCGCGCAGCCGACCTGCTCCAGGCGCTGGGCCACGACGGGGTCGTCCCCGCAGTAGGGGAGGACGACGAAGCCGTCGTCGACCAGCTCCTCGGCGGCGGCCAGCAGCTCGACGGGATCCGGCAGCAGGGTCCGGTCGTCGGCGATCACCTCGAGCTTCACCCAGTCGGTGGCGAACGCCTCGCGGGCCAGCCGCGCGGTCAGCACCGCGTCCACCGCCGTGAAGCACCCGGCCGTGTTGGGCAGGATGCGGATGCCGAGGCCGTCGAGCAGGTCGACCAGCGAGTGGCGCGTGGCCGGGTCGACGCGGCGCACGGCCACGGTGGCCAGTGTCGTACCCGACGCCACCAGTGCGGCGGACAGGGCCTCCGGGCTGGTCATCCCGCCGGTGCCGAGCAGGAGCCGCGATCCGACATCGGTGCCGGCGACCGTGAAGGGGTCGTCCGGGTGGGGGCCGGCTGGGTCGATGGCGCTCATCGCCCGCCACGGTACCGCCGTGGGCGTGCGGCCCGACGCGGGTCCTCAGCCCCCGGCCGCCGCCGACACGATCTCGACGGCGTCGCCCGGACCCACCTCGGTGTGCGGCCACGCACTGCGGGGCACCACCTCGCCGTTGAGGGCCACGGCCACCCCGCGGGGTGAAGCACAGTGCTCCGCCACGAGATCGGCCACCGTCGTGCCCGGGGCCGGGGAGCGGCCGACCCCGTTGACCGTGGTCGGGCTCATGGACGCCCTGACACCGGGGTACCGACCGCGGCGAACCGGGACGGACGGAAGGCGTCGAAGGGACCCGGTGCCCGGGGGGTGGCGTCGGCGACGGCGTCGAGCAGGGCCACGACCTCCTCCGCCGTCGCCGGGGCGAGCAGGACGCCGTTGCGGTAGTGGCCGGTGGCCAGCACCAGACCGGCCACCGGGACCGTGCCGACGATCGGTCCGTTGTCCGGCGAGCCGGGCCGCAGTCCGGGGGCCACCTCGAGCACCGAGTACTCGTCCAGGGCGGGGACGACCCTGCGGGCGTCCTCCACCAGGTCGGCCAGTCCGCCGAGAGGTACCTGGAGTGCCGTCCCCCGCTCCTCGACCGTGGCCCCGAGCACGAGGCCGCCGTCGTCCCGGGGCACCAGATAGCAGGAGCGACCGTGCACGAGGGCCCGCACCGTGCGTCGCAGGCGCGGCACACCCTCGGGGGCGTGGAGCCGCACGGTGACGCCCCGCACCGGCCGGACCGGGGGTCGGAACGCCTCGGGTACGCCGTCGACGTCACCCGACCGGCTGCCGGCCGCCAGTACCACGGCGCCCGCCGACAACGACCCGCCCCCGGCCAGCGTGACCCCCACCACGCGCCCGCCCGCGACGTCGATCCGGGCGACCTCGTCGGCCACGGTCTCCACCCCGGACCGACCGCAGGCCTCGAGGAGGGCCGTGGCCACGGCCCGGTTGTCGACCTGGTGGTCGCCGGGCAGCTCGACCCCACCGCTGATTCCCGGGGCCAGCAGGGGCTCGGCCTCGCGACAGGCCCGGGCGCCGAGACGGGTGGCGGGCAGTCCGAGGGCCTGGTGGAAGGCGTGGACCCGGTCGGTCGCCGCCCGGTCGGAGGGATCGCCGGCGACGAACAGGGTTCCGTCGGCCCGGAAGTGGACGCACCGATCCGATGCGGCCTCGAGGTCACGGGCGAAGCCCGGCCAGACGGCCGCGGCGGCCACGTTGAGCGCGGCCAGGGCCTCCTCGCCGAAGTGGGCCTCGGACACGGGAGCCAGCATGCCGGCCGCCGCCCAGGTGGCGCCCCGTCCCGGTGCGGGGTCGATCACGGCCACCGACCGACCGCCGCCGGCCGCCCGCCAGGCGGTGGCCAGGCCGATGACCCCGCCCCCGACGACCACCACGTCGTGGTGGTCGCTCATGCCCGTGGGGCCCGGCTCGTCATGGCGCCATGCTACGGCGACCGGTCCCGGGGACCGGGCGGAACCGGAGTTGGAGGCCGCCGGAGGGGACCGTGTAGGCTTGTCGGACCACGCAAGGGCCAACGTCGTCCCGCGCGGGTGGATCCACTTCCCTCCTGGAGCGACCCGATGACGACTGGTGTACCCACAGCTGACGGCGGCACGACGCCCCCATCCCGTGTTCCTTCCGGAGTCCCGTCGGGGGTCCCGGTGTCCATCGGCCGGTCGCGTGACGTTCCCCGCCCCCCCGAGGGCGGCCTGTACGACCCGCGCTTCGAGCACGACGCCTGCGGTGTCGCCCTGGTGGCCGACCTGCAGGGCCGTCCGAGCCACGCCCTGGTGCGCCAGGCGATCAGCGCCCTCGAGCACCTGGCCCACCGTGGCGCCACCGGCAGCGAGGAGGACAGCGGGGACGGCGCCGGCATCCTGATCCAGATGCCCGACGGGTTCTACCGTGAGGTGGTCGACTTCGAGCTCCCGGACCGGGGCCGCTACGCCACCGGGATCGCCTTCCTGTCGGCCGACCCGTCCGCTGCCGCCAAGGCCCAGGCCGGCGTGGAGCGCCTGGCCGCCGAGGAGGGCCTCGAGGTGATCGGGTGGCGGGACATGCCGGTCGACCCGTCCACCCTGGGGTCGATCGCCGAGGCGGCCCGTCCCTCCATGCACCAGCTCTTCGTGGTCCCGGCCCCGGACACGCCGCTCAGCAGCGGCGATCCGGCCCTGGCCATCGACCGTCTGGCCTTCGTCCTGCGCAAGCGGGCCGAGCACGAGATCGACGAGTGCTACGTCGCCTCGCTGTCGGCCCGGACCGTCACCTACAAGGGGATGCTGACGTCCCACCAGCTCGCCGAGTTCTACCCCGACCTGGCCGACGAGCGGCTGGTCAGCGGCCTGGCCCTGGTCCATTCGCGCTTCTCCACCAACACGTTCCCGTCGTGGCCCCTGGCCCACCCGTACCGGTACATGGCCCACAACGGGGAGATCAACACCCTGGCCGGCAACCGCAACTGGATGCGGGCGAGGGAGGCCCTCTGCGCCACCGACCTGATACCGGGCCTCGAACGGGCGTTCCCCGTCGTCACCCCCGGGGCCAGCGACTCGGCGTCGTTCGACGAGGTCCTGGAGCTCCTGCACCTGGGCGGTCGGCCGATCCACCACGCCGTGCTGATGATGATCCCCGAGGCGTGGGAGAACCACCGCACGATGGACCCCGCCCGGCGGGCCTTCTACCGCTACCACGCCTCGCTCATGGAGCCCTGGGACGGCCCGGCCGCCGTGGCCTTCACCGACGGTGCGGTCATCGGTGCCGTGCTCGACCGCAACGGCCTGCGTCCCGCCCGCTACTGGGTCACCGACGACGGCCTCGTGGTGCTGGCGAGCGAGGTGGGCGTGCTCGACGTACCGCCCTCCAAGGTGGTGCGCAAGGGCCGCCTGCAGCCCGGGCGGATGTTCCTCGTGGACACCGAGGCCGGCCGCATCGTCGACGACGACGAGATCAAGTCGACCCTGGCCGCCCAGTTCCCCTACGGCACCTGGCTCGAGCAGGGGCAGATCGACCTGGACGACCTGCCGCCGCGCACGATGCTCACCCCGCAGCACGCCTCGGTGGTGGGACGCCAGCAGCTGTTCGGCTACACCAACGAGGAGCTGCGCCTGATCGTCGGTCCCATGGCCCGTAGCGGGGCCGAGCCCATCGGATCCATGGGTTCGGACACCGCCATCGCCGTCCTGTCGGAGCGGCCGCGTCTGCTCTACGACTACTTCACGCAGCTGTTCGCCCAGGTGACCAATCCTCCGCTCGACGCTATCCGCGAGGAGCTGGTCACCTCCCTGTCGTCGACCCTCGGACCCGAGTCGAACCTGCTCGAACCTTCGGCCGAGTCGTGCCGCCAGATCATCCTGCCCATGCCGGTCATCGACAACGACGACCTGGCCAAGCTGCTCTACGTCAACGAGGACGGCAGCACACCGGGCTTCTCGGCGTTCGCCGTCGACGGGCTCTTCGAGGTGGCCGGCGGGGGCGACGCCCTGCGGTCGGCGATCGAGGACGTCCGCCTCCAGGTGAGCGCCGCCATCGAGGGCGGAGCCGACGTCATCGTGCTGTCGGACCGGAACTCGACGGCGGAGCTCGCCCCCATCCCGTCGCTGCTGCTGGTCTCGGCCGTCCACCACCACCTGGTGCGCACCAAGACGCGGACCCGCGTGGGTCTGGTGGTGGAGTCCGGGGACGCCCGCGAGGTGCACCACATGGCCCTGCTGAAGGGGTTCGGCGCCGCGGCCATCAACCCGTACCTGGCGTTCGAGTCGATCGACGACATGATCGCCAACGGGCTCCTGACCGGCATCTCGCCGCGCCAGGCCCAGAAGAACTTCATCAAGGCGGCCTCCAAGGGCATCGTCAAGGTGATGTCCAAGATGGGGATCTCGACGGTCGCCTCCTACACCGGCGCCCAGGTCTTCGAGGCGGTCGGGCTGGCCACCGAGGTGGTGGACGAGTACTTCACCGGGACCGTGTCGCGCATCGGCGGTGTGGGACTCGACGTGCTGGCGGGTGAGGTGGCCCAGCGCCACCGCCTGGCCCACCTGGACCGGCCGACGGAGCGGGCGCACCGCGAGCGCGAGGTGGGCGGCGAGTACCAGTGGCGGCGCGAGGGCGAGATCCACCTCTTCAACCCGAAGACGGTCTTCAAGCTCCAGCACGCCACGCGGTCCAAGCGCTACGGCGTCTTCAAGGAGTACACCCGGGCCGTGGACGACCAGTCCGAGGCTCTGGCCACCCTGAGGGGCCTGATGCGGCTGAGGACCGGGGCACAGCCGGCGGTGCCGATCGACGAGGTCGAACCGGTGTCGGCGATCGTGGCGCGGTTCTCGACCGGCGCCATGTCCTACGGCTCGATCTCGGCCGAGGCCCACGAGACACTGGCCATCGCCATGAACCGGCTCGGCGGCAAGTCCAACACGGGCGAGGGCGGCGAGGACCCGGACCGCTTCACCCCGGACGCCGACGGCGACTCGCGCCGCAGCGCCATCAAGCAGGTGGCCTCGGGCCGCTTCGGGGTGACCTCGGAGTACCTGGTCAACGCCGACGACATCCAGATCAAGATCGCCCAGGGGGCCAAGCCCGGCGAGGGCGGCCAGCTGCCGGGCCACAAGGTCTACCCGTGGATCGCCAAGACGCGGTTCTCGACGCCCGGTGTGGGCCTCATCTCGCCCCCGCCCCACCATGACATCTACTCGATCGAGGACATCGCCCAGCTGATCCACGATCTCAAGTCGGCCAATCCCACGGCGCGGGTGCACGTGAAGCTGGTGGCCGAGGTCGGGGTGGGGACGGTGGCGGCCGGTGTGGCGAAGGCCCACTCCGACGTCGTCCTGATCTCCGGCCACGACGGGGGCACCGGCGCCACGCCGTTGACGTCCCAGAAGCACGCCGGCATCCCTTGGGAGCTCGGCCTCGCCGAGACCCAGCAGACCCTCATGGCCAACGACCTGCGCGACCGCATCGTGGTCCAGGTGGACGGCCAGATGAAGACCGGTCGGGACGTGGTCGTCGGCGCCCTGCTCGGGGCCGAGGAGTACGGCTTCGCCACGGCTCCGCTCGTGGTGTCGGGCTGCATCATGATGCGCGTGTGCCACCTCGACACCTGTCCGGTGGGGATCGCCACCCAGAACCCGACCCTGCGGGAGCGGTTTACCGGTACGCCGGAGTTCGTGGAGACGTTCTTCGAGTACATCGCCGAGGAGGTGCGGGAGTACCTGGCCGCCCTCGGACTGCGCAGCCTGGAGGAGGCGGTCGGTCGGGTGGACCTGCTCGACGCGGCCGCCGCCGTCGACCACTGGAAGGCGTCGGGCCTCGACCTGACCCCCATCCTCGTGTCCCCCGAGTTGGCCGAGGGTGCCGTGCGCCACCGGGTGGCCGACCAGGACCACGGGCTCGACAAGGCGCTCGACCAGCAGTTCCTGGAGCTGTGCCGACCGGCCATCGAGGACGGCACGGCGGTGCGGGCCGAACTGGAGGTGACCAACGTGGACCGCACCGTCGGGACCCTGCTCGGCTACGAGATCACCCGCCGCCACGGCGGCGCCGGCCTGCCCGACGGCACCATCGACCTCACCTTCCGGGGCTCGGCCGGCCAGAGCTTCGGGGCCTTCGTCCCGAGGGGGGTCACCCTGCGGCTCCTCGGCGACACCAACGACTACCTGGGCAAGGGCCTGTCGGGGGGCCGGATCATCGTGCGCCCCGACGAGAGTGCGCCGTTCGCCGCCGAGGAGAACATCATCGCCGGCAACGTCATCCTCTACGGGGCCACCGCCGGCGAGGTCTTCCTCCGGGGGCAGGTGGGGGAGCGCTTCTGCGTCCGCAACTCCGGTGCCATCGCCGTGGTCGAGGGCGTGGGCGACCACGCCTGCGAGTACATGACCGGCGGCCGCGTGGTGGTGCTCGGACCGACGGGTCGGAACTTCGGGGCCGGGATGTCCGGAGGCGTGGCCTACGTCTACGACCCCGCAGGTGAGCTGGCCCGGGTCTACAACAACGAGATGGTGGACCTCGAGCCCCTCGCCCACGACGACCGGCTCTGGCTGCGGGACCGGGTGCACCTGCACCACCAGGAGACGGGTTCCGAGGTGGCGGCCCGCCTGCTGGCCGACTGGACCAACGAGGCGGATCAGTTCGTGACGGTGATGCCCCGGGACTACCGCCGGGTGCTGGAGGCCACGGAGCTGGCCGTCGCCGAGGGCCGCTCGGTCGACGAGGCGGTCATGGAGGTGTCCCGTGGGTGATGTCACCGGGTTCTTGAAGTTCGGCCGTCGTCTGCCCGACCGGCGGCCGGTGCCGGTCCGGCTGCGCGACTGGAAGGAGGTGTACGAGCCCTTCAGCCCCGAGGCCGCCTCCGAGCAGGGCGCGCGGTGCATGGACTGCGGCATCCCCTTCTGCCACGAGGGGTGCCCGCTCGGCAACCTCATCCCCGAGTGGAACGATCTCGTCTACCGCGACGACTGGTCCGAGGCGATCGAGCGTCTCCATGCCACCAACAACTTCCCCGAGTTCACGGGCCGGCTGTGCCCGGCCCCGTGTGAGGGTGCCTGCGTGCTCGGGATCAACGACGATCCGGTGGCCATCGAGCGGATCGAGTACGAGATCGTCGAACGGGCGTGGTCCGAGGGCTGGGTGACGCCGGTGACGCCGGCCGTCCCGACCGGAAAGCGGGTGGCCGTGGTGGGCTCCGGTCCCGCCGGTCTGGCCGCGGCCCAGCAGCTCTGCCGGGCCGGTCACCAGGTGGTGGTCTACGAACGGGCGGAGCATCCGGGTGGTCTGCTGCGCTACGGCATCCCGGAGTTCAAGATGGAGAAGGCCGTGCTCGACCGGCGACTCGAACAGCTCGAGGCCGAGGGCGTGGAGTTCCGGTGCTCGACCTCGGTGGGGGAGGCGGCACCCGAGGTGGGCCGCGCCGTGGCCACCGACGCCGTCGTGGTCCCCACTGCGGACCTCGTGGCCGGGTACGACGCCGTGGTGCTGGCCGGCGGAGCCACCCTGCCCCGCGACCTGCCGGCCCCCGGGCGCCATCTGGACGGGATCCACCGGGCCATGGACTACCTGAAGCCGTCCAACATGGTGCGCGAGGGACTGCTGGCCGAGGCCCCGATCACCGCCGAGGGGAAGCACGTGGTCATCATCGGCGGCGGGGACACCGGGGCCGACTGCCTGGGCACGGCCCACCGGCAGGGGGCGCTCAGCGTCCACCAGCTCGAGATCATGCCCGAGCCGCCCGGGGCCCGGGCCGAGGACAACCCATGGCCCACGTGGCCGCTGATCCTGCGCACCTCGTCGGCCCTCGAGGAAGGCGGTGACCGGATCTTCTCGGTCACCACCGACGAGTTCGTCGACGACGGCTCGGGGGCGGTGGCGGCTCTGCGCGGCCACGAGGTCGAGGTGTCCACCGGACCCGACGGCCGGCCCTCGTTCGCCGCCGTCGAGGGGAGCGAGTTCGAACTGCCCTGCCAGCTCGTGCTGCTGGCCATGGGGTTCCTCGGGACCGAGTCCGATGGCGTGGTGGCCGACCTGGGACTCGAACTCGACGCCCGGGGCAGCGTGGCCGCCGACGAGCGGTGGGCGACCAACGTGGACAACGTGTTCGTCTGCGGGGACATGACACGGGGTCAGAGCCTCATCGTGTGGGCCATCGCCGAGGGCCGCTCGGCGGCGGCCGCCGTCGACCGGCACCTCATGGGCACGACCGCCCTGCCGGCCCCTATCCGGCCCGGTCAGCTCGCCCTCCGCTGAGTCCCCGGTCCCGACGGGCGGGCCATGATGACGGGTGGGCCATGATGGTGCCGTGGAAGCCCAGCGCGCGGGACGGAGTGACGTGGCCACCATCGCGTGGACGCTGGCCGGCGCCTTCGACGGCGATCCGGCGTGGTGCTGGGTCTTCCCCGATCCGGACCACCGGCCCGGCCAGCTGCACGCGTTCTGGCTGCTGCTGCTCGAAGGGGCGGTGGACCTGGGCTGGGTGTGGACGACCCCGGACGGCGGGGCCGCCACGTTGTGGATCCCGCCGGGACATCCGGAGCTCGCCCCGGCCCAGGCCGCCCGTGTCGACGGACTGTGGGAGGAGCTGCTGGGCCCCGACGTCTGGCGCTCCGAGGTGTTCGGCACGGCCTTCGAGGCCGCCCACCCGACGTCGCCCGAGCACTACTACCTGAGCCTCCTCGGCACCCGGCCGGACCGGCGCGGCCACGGGCTGGGCATGGCCCTCCTGGCCGACAACCTGGCCCGGATCGACGCCGAGGGGGCGCCCGCCTACCTCGAGTCCACCAATCCAGCCAATCTCGAGCGCTACCGGTCGGTCGGCTTCGCCGACCTCGGGGAGTTCCGCCTCGGCGACGACGGCCCGGTGGTCACCACCATGTGGCGGGACCCACCGACGTCGGTCTGAGCGACCCGCACGCCCCAGGCCACGCGTCCACGCCCGCGCCGGGCAGCTCATGCCGGTCGGGTGGCCCCGGCCAGTCCCGTCCATCCCGCCGACTCCACCCGGACCAGGGCACCGGTGTGGGGGGCGTCGATCATCAGGCCCGAGCCCACGTAGAGCCCCACGTGGTCGATGCCGGCCGGTCCGGATCCGAAGAACACGAGGTCCCCGGGCCGGACGGACCCTCCGCCGCCGAGGGCCGGTCCGCGGTCGAACTGGTCCTGGGCCACCCGGGGCAGGTCCACTCCGGCGTAGCCGTAGGCGGCCTGGGCGAGGCCCGAGCAGTCGAACCCCCCGGGTCCGGTCCCGCCCCACCGGTAGGGGGTACCGAGTTGGCGGGCGGCGAACGTGAGGGCGGCCACCACGGTCCCGTCCGCGGTCGGGTCCTCGCCGAAGGCCAGCGAGAGGGTCAGCACGGTGTCCACGTAGGTGTCGTCGTGGTTGTAGGCGTAGACCGCGCCGCGCAGTCCGGACGGCGAGCCGGCCCCGTCGACGCACAGCAGGGACGCCGCCGAGTAGACGGCGTCGACGGGGTCGTAGGGGGAGGCCGGACGGGCCCCACCGGGACCGACGGTGGCCACGGCGGCGAACGTGGACGGCTCGAACTGCATCGGACCCTCGGCCCCGGCGGCGTTGGCTCCCGAGGCCACCCCAGGGGCGGTGGAGCGTCCGCTGTCGGACTCGACGGTGCCGATGGCGGCCAGCACCGACCAGGGCAACCTTGTTATTGACAGGTAGGCAGCTTATCCTCGCCACATGGCGACAGTGAAGCCACAGGCGAACCGAGCGGCAATCTACTGTCGCATCTCATCGGACCGAGAAGGCAGGAGGTTGAACGTCGAGACCCAAGAGGCTGATTGCCGTGAGGCGTGCGAGGCCGAAGGGTGGCGGGTCATCGAACCGTCCTACATCGACAATGACATCACTGCGGCAGATCCTGACAAGCCACGACCGGCCTACCTGCGGCTCATGGAAGACATCGCCAGGGACAAGGTCGATGTGGTTGTTGTCTACAAGGAAGACCGGCTCCACCGTCAGCCCATCGAGCTTGAGCAGTTCGTAGCCGGTGCGAAGAGCGCCGGAATGACGAAGCTCTACTCGGTCAAGTCGGGATTCACTGATCTCAGCGACTCGGCTGCGCTGATGATCCTAAGGATCAAGGGGGACGTGGCGGCTCACGAGGTCGATCAACTCCGAGACCGAGTCGTCCGAAAGAAGCGGGCGCAAGCTGAAGCAGGGGAGTGGGCCGGGGGCAGGCGTCCATACGGATACAGGGCAGTTGACGGCAAGCTTGTGATCGACAAGGCCGAAGCTGCGACTATCCGGAAGCTGGCGAAGCGGGTCATCGAGGGAACTCCGCTAATGACGCTGGCACGGGAACTCAACGAAGATGGCGTCAAGGCCACCTACGTGGACAAGTGGTCCGCCGAGGCGCTTCGAGACATGTTGCTTCGTCCTTCGGTTGCGGGCATCCGCCAGTACCGTGGCGAGGAGATCGGCAAGGCTCAGTGGGATCCGATCCTGCCTGAGGATCAGTGGAGGCAAGTCGTATCGATCTTGACGGACCCGGCTCGCAAGACGCCACGGCTCAGCCGGAACTACCCGCTGAAGGGATTGCTCAAGTGCGGAGTCTGTGGACGTGACCTGAAGGCGGCTTCGAGACAGACCAAGCGACAATCTGGCGGTTCGAAGCGATGGTACGCCTGCCTCAAGAAGGCTGGCGGCTGTGGCTCGATCTGGATCGTCGCAGACATCCTTGAGCAGTACGTCTTCCGCCTTCTCCTTCCACTGCTCGACTCACCCGATGTCCGTGGAGCGATAGCAGAACACGAGAGCGTCACGAACGAAGAGATTGCAGTCCTAGTGGCGGAGAAGACGAAGAACAGTCACAAGATCGAAGACTACGGCGACCTCTTCGATGCCGATCAGATCGACGCAGGCACCTATGGTCGTCGGACGAAGAAGCTGAGGGACCGGACTGAAGCGATTGAGGCACAGATTGCCTCCATGCGCAGCCACAGCGCCCTAGATCGTCTTGGCGGTGAGGTACAGGCTCAGTGGGACTCGATGACTCCTGAGGATCGGACGCTGCTCCTGTCTACGGTGATCGAGGAGATCGTGATCACCCGGTCCACGAAGCCCAAGGGCTACAACCGACTCGATCCCAGCCGGGTCAACTTCAAGTTCTTGAAGCACACAATCACTGGCCTTCGTGCCGCTATTGCCCACAACCTCAGTCACATGCCATTGAGGACTGTGGATCCAGACCAGGCGGCTGACGACATGTGGGACGAGTACGTGGACGGGTATCTCGAAGATCGGCCGCCTTCAAAGCACGACGGCATCGACCCGGAGCGTGACTTAGGTCTCGAAGTGGAGGGCGGCGCCTAACGAGAATCCCTAGACCACGGAACGACCGTGATCCGGACTTCCATTCGACTACATAGTATCTAAGGCCGGTCTGAGCATCGGATGAATAACGAACGCCGCCGAGCCATTGAGGTTACTTGACAGTGTGGCAAAGTCAGGCTGGTCGTGGCCGAACGCTGTCTTACGGCCCGGTCGCCGGATCCCCACCACTCCAAGGTTATAGAAAAACGCCACCATCTCCTGGTGCTGTGCTGCCCAGTCCTCATCGGACGTTGCGTTCCACATGTTCCGAGACAACTCTGTCATCCACATGACCCCTGGGAAATCAGGTTCCGCCATCAAGAGAGCCGCATCGGTGAGTCTCCGCCCCATCTCCTTCTGGTCCATCACCGCAGGGGCACCATTGAATACCGCAATCACCCGCTCGATGCCAGGGAAGTTCGGTTTCCACTCATCCCGAAGTGCCAACAATCGTTGATGCGAATAGCTAATCTCCGCAGTATCAATATCCGCCCAGCGCACCCTGTTCCGACCTGTCGCAGCGCCAATGCATTCGTTTAGGAAAGCGATGAGATCACGAGGTCGCAGCAAGGTCCGATCAAGCACGTAGTCAATCGCCTTGATTCCGTCCCTCGGCGTCGGAGGCAGAATATCCTTGATGCTCTGAATCGCCCGTGCTTCACCAATCTGACTAGCTGCTCTAGCTCGCTCATCTGCAAATTTGACGAGTTCGCCACGGGTCCATCGCATTTGGATCTGAAGAGACCGGAACTTCTCTTCCTGGCCCCCGGTCTTGGAGCCAAAGTTCAGTTGTTCGAAGATGTTTGAACGCAGTGCTACGACTATCTTTAGGTGCCTTACTTTCTGCAAATCCAGGACGGCTCGGAATAGACATCGAATCAAGTCATTTGCCACATCATCGTCAATCCAATCACGATCGAGGTCGTCAATGACCACATAAGTGAAGTTCTGAATGGACTGCAATATCTCTTCATCAAGAACAGCGATCATCTTGTTAAGTCTCGCAAGCTGAGTCTCGTTAACGATTCGCTGGTACCTGTCAGCTTCCTCAGACTTGATCTCCGAGCCACTTGTTCTCGAAGCCTTCGCTGCACCAGTGATCTTCGTCGTGCCAGGAAGCTGAAGTTGGGCTGAAGCATCAAAATCAAAAGATCGTTCGAAGTTCTCAGTGATCTCTTTGACCCTCTGATCAGTTTCGCACCAGAAGCTCTCCCCAAACTGATCAAGGTAATCAAGAGCGGCGGTCTTGCTCGTATCTCGGCTAATCGCCTCCCTCAGCGAAGTGAGTATATTGCGCTTTGTCGCTGGGCTGTCGATACTGTATCTATGCCGAATAATCTCGACCAATAGAACGTGCTTCCACAGAGCAATAAAGAAGGGATCAAGGTGAACCCCAAGGTTTGATAGAGATTGCACGACATTGAGGTCCAATAGGTACGGGAGCGACAGATCCTCTGGGTTGATACGAATAGTGTGCTCGGGTGCCTGGTCCTCCAAATGCTGAAGAATGGCTGATTTTCCGCTCCCAGTTCTTCCAATAAGGAAGCAGTGAGGATTTCGCTGGTTCTTGATTGACGAAAACTTACCTGAATCATAAAAGGCAGCCTCAAGCAGGGGGTCGGCTTCGGCTTGCTCACCGCCAAGGCTGAAATCGCTCCTGAGATGACGCTTCACGCCTTTGGAGGTTGCCAAGTTGCTCCTCTCGCCATTCCACACAGCTTCGACTGGCTGACCATCGCAACAGACTCGATGGCGCACTGATCGTATGCCTACGTTTCCAGTTGTTGCCGGATCCTTGCACGGAGTCTGGGCCTGACCCCTGCCCGCAGAGTTGGTGTCGGTGCCTGGCGAGTTGCCGGGCAAGCTAATCAGCGGGAGGCCGAAACGTGAGGCGAGACCTGCCGATCGTTGCACCCCTCAACGACGCATGACCTCCCATTCCTCGCCAGGTGGCCAAGGCTAGAGTCAGCACGAACGCCGACTAGAGCCGACCGGGAGCCTGTTCTTGACCACGATCTTTGACGTGCTGGACGAGTTGAGGTCGACGGCCACAGACGAGAGGGACAAGGGCGACCGCTTCGAGCGGCTCATGGCTGCCTATCTTCGCACCGACCCTCTCTACGCTCGCAAGTATTCGAACGTCTGGCTGTGGAATGACTGGCCCGGTCGAGAAGGCAAGCCGGACACCGGAATCGACCTAGTGGCTGAAGAGAGCGACGGGGGTGGTCTCTGCGCCATCCAGTGCAAGTGCTACGACCCTACGCACAGCTTGCAGAAGAGCGACATCGACTCGTTCTTCACGGCCTCGGGGAAGCTCGCCTTCTCGTCACGGATGGTGGTATCGACAACTGACAAGTGGTCGGTGCACGCTGAAGAGGCACTAGAAGACCAGCAGATCCCGGTCATCCGCCTCCGAGTGCAGGACCTTGATGAGAGTCCTGTTGACTGGTCGCAGTTCAGCCTTGTCCACCCCGACGTTCTGGAACGGAAGGAGCAGAAGCACCTTCGCCCCCACCAGGCTGTGGCACTTCAGAAGGTAAAGAGTGGCTTTGACACGACTGACCGAGGCAAGCTCATCATGGCCTGCGGCACTGGCAAGACCTTCACAGCGCTCAAGATCGCTGAAGACTTGGTTCCGGCAGGTGGCTCTGCGCTGTTCCTGGTCCCATCGATCTCCCTTCTTTCGCAGTCCTTGAAGGAGTGGTCATCTGAGGCGTCGGTGCCATTACGCCTTTTTGCCGTCTGCTCGGACGTGCGGGTTGGAAAGCGGACACAGAGCGAGGACATCGGAACATATGACCTGGCCTACCCGGCGTCGACTAGCTCGCAGAAGCTCGTCACACGTATGGCGGCTGGTGCCGACGACGAAGCCAGGACCATCATCTTCTCCACATACCAATCCCTGGGCGTAATCTCAGAGGCGCAGCGACTCGGGATTGGCGAGTTCGATCTCGTGGTGTGCGATGAAGCTCACCGCACGACAGGCGTGACCCTCTCCGGCGAAGACGAGTCCAACTTTGTCAGCGTCCACAACCAGGAGTTCTTGCAGGCCAAGAAGCGGTTGTACATGACGGCCACCCCTCGCATCTACGACGACACCAGCAAGTCCAAGGCTCAGGAAGGTGATGCTGTCCTTTGCTCCATGGATGACGAGACCCTGTTCGGTCCCGAGTTTCATCGACTTGGTTTCGGTGAGGCCGTTGAGGCAGGACTCCTGTCTGACTACAAGGTCCTCGTCCTCGCCGTGGACGAGGAGCACGTGTCCAAGGTCTTCCAGGCCCAACTATCGAGGGAGGGTACCGAACTCAAGCTCGATGATGCTGCCAAAATCGTCGGGTGCTGGAACGGCCTCTCCAAGAAGGGCGTTACCCAGGACGCTTTCTCAACCGACACGCACCCCATGCGACGGGCTGTCGCCTTCTCCCGTTCGATCAAGGATTCCAACCGGATCACGGCACTCTTCGGTGAGATTGTCGACGAGTATTCGGCGCTGGCAAACGAGCGGGACCTTCTGCGCTGCGAGGTTGAGCACGTGGACGGAACTTTCAACGCACTGCGACGAAACGAGAAGCTTGACTGGCTCCGGGAAGAGACGGGCGACGACGGGCTGTGTCGTGTGCTTTCCAATGTGAGGTGCCTATCCGAGGGAGTAGATGTACCTGCGCTTGACGCCGTCATGTTCCTCAACCCCCGGAACTCCATCGTTGATGTGGTCCAGTCGGTTGGCCGGGTCATGCGGAGAGCGGAAGGCAAGGCCTACGGGTACGTCATTCTCCCCATCGGCATTCCATCGAACCGGACCCCGGACGAGGCGCTGAACGACAACAAGAACTACCAGGTGGTGTGGCAGGTGCTTCAGGCCCTACGGGCACATGATGACCGCTTCAATGCCATGGTCAACAAGATCGAACTGAACGAGAAGAAGGACGACCAGCTTCAGATCATCGGCATCGGCGGCGGAGACAGTGGTGCATCCGCCAAGGCAGGCTCAGATCCCGCTGCCGCCGTGCAGGGGATGTTCAATCTCATCGACATCTCCGAATGGAAGGACGCCATCTACGCCAAGATCGTCCAGAAGGTGGGTGATCGACGCTACTGGGAGGACTGGGCCAAGGACGTTGCAAAGATCGCCACCCGTCATTCCACCCGCATCAAGTCACTCTTGGCAGCCCCCGAAACCGAGATCGAGAGAATCTTCCAAGACTTCGTGGCTGGGCTGCGCCTGAACCTCAACGACTCGATCACAGAGGACGACGCCATCGAGATGCTGTCCCAGCACCTCATCACGAAGCCAGTCTTCGATGCCCTGTTCAGCGACTACTCGTTTGCGTCCCACAATCCCGTCTCGATAGTGATGCAGAACATGGTGGACGCTCTGGACGAGCACAACCTCGACACCGAAACGGAGTCGCTAGACCGCTTCTATGAGAGCGTTCGTCTCCGTGCCGATGGCATCGACAACGCTGCAGGCCGTCAGCGCATCATCACCGAACTCTACGAGAGGTTCTTCAAGGCAGCCTTCCCCAGGACGACCGAGAGCCTCGGCGTCGTCTACACGCCGATTGAGATCGTGGACTTCATTCTCCACAGTGTTGAGGCGACGCTGATCGAGGAGTTCGGGTCTTCGATGGCCGAACCCGATGTGCACATTCTTGACCCCTTCACCGGCACCGGCACCTTCATTGTCCGCCTGCTTCAAAGCGGGATCATCGAACCCGAGGCGTTGGCACGGAAGTATGCCAACGAGCTTCACGCCAACGAGATTGTCCTCCTTGCGTATTACATCGCTGCCATCAACATCGAGGCCACATTTCATGATCTGGTTGGCGAGGAGTATCACCCGTTCGACGGGATCGTACTCACGGATACCTTTCAGATGTTCGAAGGGGGCCAGTCGATGGAGGACATCTACTTCCCTCAGAACAATGCCAGGGCCAAGAAGCAGAAGGACACTGAGATTCGAGTGATCTTCGGAAATCCTCCGTACTCGGTGGGACAAGGGAGCCAGAATGACGGGAACGAGAACCTGTCATACCCTCATCTCGACAAGAGGATCGAGTCAACCTACGCAGATCGCTCCTCAGCGGGCCTCAAGCGGAACCTCTACGACTCGTACATCCGTGCCTTCCGATGGGCCTCTGACCGAGTGAAGGATCGAGGCATCGTCTGCTTCGTTTCCAATGGTTCATTCATCGATACCGGATCAGCGGACGGCTTCCGAAAATCTCTGACGGACGAGTTCAGCGCCATCTACTGCTACAACCTGCGAGGCAACCAGCGGACTGCGGGCGAGGTCTCCAAGCGAGAGGGTGGAAAGATCTTCGGCGCAGGTAGCCGGACCCCGGTTGCTATCACGTTGCTCGTGAAGGACCCTGCCCATACCGGTCCATGCAAGATTCGCTACCGGGACATCGGGGACTACCTCAGCAGGGAGGAAAAGCTGAGGATCGTTGAGACTCACGGCAGCGTCGCTGAGGTGCCTTGGGAAACGGTGGTCCCCGACGATGCGGGTGACTGGATCAACCTTCGTGATCCCGTTTTCGACTCGTTCGCTCCGTTGGGAGCCAAGAAGGACCCGAGTGCTAAACCCATGTTCGGCATCTACTCGCTCGGTCTCGTGACCAACCGTGACTCGTGGGCGTACAACTTTTCCGAGGACCAAGTGGCTCGGTCCATGGATCGCACGATTGAGTTCTACAACCGGCAGTTGGACGAGTTCGAGAGTAGGTCAGCGGAACTGGGTGGCCCCAACGCCGATGCGGTCGAACGGTTCATCGATCGAGACCAAGCGAAGATCAGTTGGACACGTGGTCTCAAGAGTGATCTGAGGAAGGGAAAGCGAGCCACGTACGATCCTAAGAAGATCGTGCCAGGGATGTACCGCCCGTTCTGCAAGCAGTGGCTCTATTTCGACCGCCAGTGGAACGAGATGGTCCTGCTCATCCCGAAGCTATTTCCGACGCCAGCGCATGAGAATCTGGTGATCTCGGTGAATGCCGCAGACGCACGGAAGCCGTTCGGGGCGATCATGACCAACGTCATTCCGAATCTTGCGCTGAGTGACCCTGGACAATGCTTCCCACTCTTCCACTACGTACCGTCAGAAGGCGACGGCTCTCTCTTCTCGTTGGAGGCTGTGAGCGGGGGCTACCGTCGCCACGACGCCATCACTGATGAGACCCTAAGCAGGTATCAGGCTCAGTACGGATCGGAGATGACCAAGGAGGATGTGTTCTTCTACGTCTACGGAGTCCTGCATTCCCCCGAGTACCGCCGTCGATTCGAGTCTGACCTGAAGAAGATGATTCCTCGAATCCCGATGGCTGCCGACTTCGAAGCATTCTCTGTTGCTGGCCGAGGGCTGGCGGACGCCCATGTCAACTACGAGACGGCGATACCGTGGCCGTTGCTGGGGCTTCCAGATGCCTCGGCAGATGCATCTGACCTCCGAGTCGAGAAGATGCGATTCTCCAAGGCGGGCAAGGTCGCAGACAAGTCCACAATCGTCTTCAACCCATCTGTCACCCTCGGCGGGATTCCCGAGGAAGCCTACGGTTACGAAGTGAACGGCAAGTCGGCCATCGAGTGGATCATGGATCGGTACGAGGTCACGACCAACAAGGACACTCGGATCGTCAACGACCCCAACGCCTGGTCCGACGACCCTCGTTACGTTGTCGACCTCATCGCACGCATCGTCCGGGTGTCCATGGAGACTGTCGAGATTGTCAACGGGCTACCGGCTCTCGGTGTGTGACGACTACCTTCTTACAGATTGACGGGACATCTGGCGGAGACGTGTTCCTATGCGCTCCATGGAGGTGCGGCTCCGTTGCCGCCCTTGCCCGGTTCCCTCCTGTCCCGACAACTGCGACATTCAGCGATTCGAACCTGCCCTCCGGGGACCCCTGTGAACCGGTCCAGGTTTTGTAGAGACTCCGGTGGTTGGGTTTCTCATGCCGCATCAGGCTGAGACTGGTGAGCGTAGTGCTCGGCTTCGACCTCGGCCGGTGTCTGGTCATCGAGTTCGGAGTGCAGCCGCTCGTCGTTGAACCAGGCGACCCATCGGGCCGTCGCGATCTCGAGATCGTCGAGGCCCTTCCAGGGTCCGCCGTTCTCGACGAGCATGGCGGGGTTCCGGTAGAGCTCGGTCTTGTAGAGACCCATCATGGTCTCGGCCATGGCGTTGTCGTAGGAGTCGCCGATGGTCCCGATCGACGGTGCGGCCCCGACGTCGGCCAGGCGTTCGGTGTAGGCAATCGACGTATATTGCGAGCCCGCGTCCGAATGACAAATCACGCCGTCGATCCCGACGTGGCGCCGGGCCCAGGCGGCCATGTTGAGGGCGTCGAGGACCAG
>Ga0080006_1195524_pt1 | contig 43246 bp, 39 predicted proteins | sample RS3BMetagenome_FD_69209 | JGI IMG/M metagenome (GOLD analysis project Ga0080006, IMG submission 69209) | Ferric oxide microbial mat and aquatic microbial communities from Rainbow Spring, Yellowstone National Park, USA - RS3B (SPADES... ... | reverse complement strand
TCGCGCCGGTCGCGCCGTCGTCGCCGGAGGCCCCGCCGTCGGGGAACGGGGCCGCCCCGCTCGGCCCACTCGCGCACGCGACGGCCAGCGCCCCCACCGCCGCACCCCCGATCGACCGAAGCACCCTCGTGCCCGCACGCACGCGCATGCCGGGATGTACGCGCCGTGGGCGGCGTTCTTCCCCGGCGGCCGCCAGCGAGTCTCGTCCGCCCTCGCCCCTCAGGGGAGCTGCTGCATCTGCACGTCGTCGAAATAGATCGCGACGGCGCCGGTCTGGCGGGTCGACGAGAGCCCGATGGAGAACGTGACCGTGCTCGGTGGCGACGGCGGGACGGTCGCCACGTTCGTGTCGTCGAAGACGGTGTTCCCGTCGACGGCGACGGCGACGCGCCCCGCGGACGGATCGAACGTCTCGTCGAGCCGGAAGTGGTGCCAGCCTCCGGGCGGGCTGCGGAGGTCGCCGAGGTCGTGCACCGTCTGCTGGGAGGCGTAGCCGCCGTCGGGCAAGAACGGGAAGTACGCATACGACGCGCTGGAGAACGCGCCGAAGCCGACGGCCCCCGTGTAGGTGGAGTCGATGGCGACCGAGAACATGTTGGAGAAATCGTCCGTCCCGTAGCCGGCGGGCGTGTAGGCGAGGCTGAAGTCGAGCTCCACGCGAACGCTGCGGCCCGCGCCGAGCTGCAGCGTCTCGCCCAGCCAGCAGACATGGGTCGGCGCGCCGGCTTCTTGCGCCGGCAGGGTGAAGAAGGCGGAGTTGGGCGGGCTCTTCGCCTGCGCGTCGGTGATCCGCGCGCTGCCGCTCGTGGGCGGCTGGAACGACGTCCACGCGCCCTGCAGCGCGCTGGTCGTCCGGTCGTCGAAGTCGTCGCAGAAGCCGGGGCAGACGAAGCCGGCGTCGCCACCGCCGGCGTCCGGCGCTGCTTCGGAGGCGAAGGCGTCGGCCGGCGCATCGGAGCTCACGTCCATGCCGCTGGACGGCGCGCCGTCCGACAGACCGCCGTCGGCCCCGCTGCCCGTCTCGACGAGGCCATCGAGGCCGAAGAGGACCGTGCATCCCGAGGCACCGACGAGGAGGGCGGCGAGCACGATGCGCGGAGCCACGCGTCGCATCTCACAAACATCCGTCCAGGTCGGCGAAATGGCCAGCCGGAGCTCGCCTCCGCAGCGCGTATGGCGCGCACGACCATACGCCTGGCGCCCGATGCCACCGTCCGGCCGGTCCGGGGGACGTCGCCCGGCACGCGCGATCCCCGCCCGCGCGCGCTCAGCCCCCGATCGCCCCCTTCATCGCCTCGCGCACGCGCCCGAGGGCGGAGCGCGCCGCGTCCTTCTCGTCGCGATCGAGCGCCGCGATGGCGACCTCCAGATCGCCGAGCTGCTTCGTCTCGAAGTCGCGCAGCCCCTTCACCATCTCGGTGAACGTGTCGAAGAAGTCCTGCAGCTCGTCGCCCTTGCGCAGCCGCGCCTCGACGTGCAGGTTGCCGTGGCCCACCTCCCTGAGCAGCCGCTTCATCTTGAAGACGGGCCCCGCCACCTTGTGGGTGAAGTAGATGCCGAGCAGGCCGATGAGCACGACCATCAGCGCCAGCCCGCCCACCAGCGAGTAGATGATCAGCGTCTGGCCCTGGATGAGCGCCTCCTGCTGATTGGCGATCGCCTTCTGCTGGTCGGCGGCGACCTTGTCGTGCGCCTCGGATTCCTTGTTGAACTCCGCAAGCAGCTCCGGGCTGTCCGGCGCGAAGTTCTTGATGTTCATCTGGCTGACCTCGGAGACCTTCTTGTCCTCCTCGGCCACCTTCCGGCTCTCCTGCACGACCGTGCCGCTCTCCTCGACCATCGCGCGCGTGGTCCGGTAGAGCACCGAGCCCATGACGCCGCTGATGACGACGGCGACGGCCACCAGAAAACCCGAGTACTTGAGCTGGAAGTGCGAATCGAGCAGGTAGTTCCGGACGCGGCGCTGGTGGGAGCCGGTCTGCTCGGTCGCTGCGGCGCTGGTGGTCATCGATGGCCTCTCATAGGAAGTTCTGGGCGAAGAGCTCCGCGGCCCTCCCCGCGACGACGCTCATCAGCTGGTCCTCGGCGCCCCGGTCGCCAGGGCTAGCGCCCGGCAGCGTGGCCCCGGCGGGGACCTCGCCGCGCAGATCCTTTCCTGGATACGAGAATACCGCGATCTTCACGCGTACGCGCAGATTGCCGTCCGAGTAGTCGAAGCGCTCGACGCTGACCGACAGGTAGTAACCCTTGAGCTTGCGCTTCGCGATGACGGCCTTGGCCTGCGCGTTCGACTCGTTGCGGGGGGCGAGCTGGTAGCCGCCGAGCTGCGAGAGCTTGGAGGCGATCGCGTCGTGCACGATGCGCTCGACCTCGGCGGTCGATCGGTTCGTGCGGTTCGTGACCGGCGAGATCGAGACGTAGTACTTCGCGCCCGCCACGTACGCGGGCGCGCCTTCGCCGCCGCCCGACGAGCCGCCCCCGGCGGCCTCGATCGCCTCGACGGCGCGCTGGATCTGCAGCCGAACGGCGGAGTTGGGCTCGACCGATGCGCGCCGGCGCAGGCAGTCGAGCGACGACGATCGCGCCAGGCGCTTGAGCGCCACCGCGACCGCCTGGCGAACGACCTCGCTCGGATCGCTCAGGCCTCCGCACAGCGGTGGGACCGCGTCGTCCTGGTTGGTCGCGCCGAGCGCCAGCGCGGCGTTGGTGCGGACGCGGAAATCGTCCGGCTGGCCGGCCGCCGGCGGGTAGCGCAAGCGCTCGGCGAGAAACTGCACGCGCCCGTCGCCGAAGGCCACGGAGGCGGTCGTCACCAGCGCCAGGACGACGAGGATGCGAAGGGCGAGCCTCGCCATCTTTCCCAGAATACCATGACCGACGGAGGCGACGCGGAGAGAGTGCACGCCATCGGCACGAGGCATTTTCTCGGGGCTCTCGCGGCTCTCGCGCTCGGCGCGGTCCTGCCCACGAGCGTGGCCGCGCAGGCGGCGCCGCGCGTCGCGGTGCACGGCGGCTCGCGCATCGACGCGCACGCGGCCCGTAGCCAGGGCAAGGTCGTGCTCTCGGGAACGGTGGTCGACGACACGGGGCGTGCGATGCCGCAGGCGCGCGTCGTCGTGGCCGCCACGCCGGGCGACGGCGGCGACGGCGGCGACGGCGGCGCCGACATCGCGCTCGCGTCGGCCGCGGCGGAGTCGTGCAGCCTGCCGCCCGCGGGGCTGCCCAGCCTCGATCGAGCCGATCGGCTTTCCTTGCCCGCCGACGACGCGGGGCGCTTCTGCGTGCGCCTTGCGCTGCCGAGCGGGCGCTACGTCGTTCACCTCGAGACGACGGCGACCGGGCTCCTCGACGGGGCGAAGCTCGATCTGCCCGTCGACCCGGCGCTCCTGCCGGTGACGCTCCGCTTCGATCCGGAGCGCGCGGTCCTGCCCCTCGACGACGACACGACGATCCTCGACGTGGTCGCGTCGACCGAGGACGACGGCGTGACGAGCGCCGCGGCGGGCCTGCCGCTGACGCTGACCAACGAGACCGGCGCACCGCTCGGCACCGCGACGACCGACGGGACCGGGCACGCGCGCTTCGTCGTCGACGCCGCGCGGCTCGGGCCGCCCGGACGCGGCGAGCTGCGCGTGGCCTTCGTCGGCAGCGCGGATGCCGAGGCGAGCACGCACGCGATGCCCGTCGAGCGACGCACGCGCGTGGACCTCGTCGCCCCGGACGCGACGGGCGCGCGGCTGCCGCCCGGCTCGCCCGAGGAGGGCATCGCGCTGCGGCTGCTCGCGGTGCCGGCGTGCGCGCGGCGCGGATGCGCGGGAGCGCCGACGGGCACCGTCGAGGCCCTGAGCGCGGACGCGGTCGTGGGAGCGGCCCCGGTCGAGGGGGGCGCCGCGCGCGTCGTGGTCACCTTCTCCATGCCGGGCGGCGAGACGACGCCGCTTCGGGTGCGCTATCTGCCGGACGCCCCCTGGTTCGTGCCGGGACCCGAGCTGTCGCTCGAGCAGCCGGTGCGCGCGCCGAGCCCCTGGAAGAGGTTCCCGCTGCTCGCGGCGGGGCTCGCGGTCGCGCTGTGGCTCGTGCTGGCGCGCATGCCGCGGCGAGCGCGCGGCTCCGGCGCGGCGCGTGCGAGCCGCGCGCCGCCCCTGCCCGCGGGCGTGGGAGCGCACGTGGAGCTGGTGCGCGCGGGTTCTTCGTCGAACGGCTGGACCGGGCGACTGCTCGATGCGCACGATGGCGGGGCCGTCGCCGGCGCGCGCGTCGCCATCGAGCGCCCCGGCTTCGAAGGGGTCGAGACCGTGGCGCAGACGACGTCGGAGGCGGACGGCGCGTTTGCGCTCGGGCCGGTGGACGCTCGGCCCGGCGACGAGCTGGTCGCCGAAGGCCGAGTCCACGCCGCGATCCGACGACCGCTCCCGCCGGCCGGCGAGCTGCAGATCACGCTCGTGCTGCGGCGGCGGGCGCTCCTCGAGCGGCTGGTCGCGTGGGCGCGCCGCCGCGGGCGGCCCTTCGACGCGCAGCCGGATGCCACGCCGGGGCACGTGCGCCGGGCCGCGGGCCAGGACGTCGCCCTCGCGCGGTGGGCGGAAGCGGTCGAGCGCGCGGCGTACGCGGGGGGCGAAGTCGACCAGCGTACGCAGTCGGAGGTCGATCGCCTCGCCCCGCCCGACGCGGCGCCGCCGCGCGCGAATGGGGCCGGGACGCCCCCGTCGGACGAGCCTGGGGACGGACCACGTTGACGGCCCTCGCCCGCGGTCCTTATAGTCGCGCGCCGCCGCATGACCACCGTCGCCATCGTCATCGCGCTCGTCGTCGCTGCGGTCGTCGTGCTGCTGCTCGCTCGACGCGGTCGGGGCGGTGCTCAGCTGCAGGGGCCCGCTGCCGGAGCACCCGGGCAGCTCGAGGCGCCTCGCGGCCGTGCTGCAAAGAAGGAGGAGGCGCTGCCGGCGGCGCCTCGCGCGCCTGCCGAGCGCCCCGAGCGCAAGGAGGGGCGCCCGGCCGCGCCGTCGCCGGAGGCGCTCCCGTCGGCCGAGGTGCTCCCCGCGGAGTCGCGTCCGCAGCAGCCCGCGGCTGCGCCCTCCGCTCCACCCGCCGCCCGGAAGGACATGGCCGGCCTGCGCAAGGGCCTCGCGGCGACGCGCGGAGGCTTCATCGCGCGGCTGACGTCGCTGTTCCAGGGCAAGAAGGACATCGATCCGGCCATCCTGGAGCAGATGGAAGAGGTGATGCTGGCGAGCGACGTCGGGCCGAAGACGACGCACGCCATCCTGCAGCGTCTGCGCGAGTCGCTCGACAGAAACGAGCTGCGTGACAGCGACGCGGTGTGGGCCGCGCTGCGCGCGGAGGCGATGCGCATCCTCTCCATCGGCGGTGGCGCCATCCGCACCCCGGCGAAGCCGACGGTCGTGCTGGTCGTCGGCGTCAACGGCGTCGGCAAGACGACCACGATCGGCAAGCTCGCGACCCGCTACGTCGGCGCGGGCAAGACGGTGATGCTGGCCGCGGGCGACACGTTTCGCGCGGCGGCCGTGCAGCAGCTCGACGTGTGGGGCAAGCGCGTCGGGGCCGACGTGATCAAGGGCAAGGAGGGGGCCGACCCGGGCGCGGTCGCGTTCGACGCGACGACCAGGGCGCGCGAGGGCGGCGCCGACCTGCTGCTCGTCGACACGGCCGGGCGCCTTCACACGAAGGTGCCGCTGATGGACGAGATCAAGAAGGTCCGAAAGACGATCGCCAAGGCGATGGACGGGGCGCCGCACGAGACGCTGCTCGTGCTCGACGCGACGACCGGTCAGAACGCGCTCACGCAGGCGACCCTCTTCAAGGACGCGCTCGATCTCACCGGCATCATCCTGACCAAGCTCGATGGGACCGCGAAGGGCGGCATCGTGCTCGGCATCTGCGACGAGCTGAAGGTGCCGGTTCGCTACATCGGGCTCGGCGAGCGCGCCGAGGACTTGCGAGAGTTCTTCGCCGAAGACTTCGTGGAAGCATTGTTCGGCAAGGGAGACGAAGAGGTCGCGGCCGCGTGAGACCGCGAGGATTCTGATTGCTGAGCTGAAAATGAGCGTGATATAGTCGCGCTCTCTTTTGCTGTAAGCCTGATTCCCCAGCAGTTCTCGTAGTTTAGGCACGACCCGTCGTCAGCAGCATGTGCGGACGGTCCGCCCACGAGGGTGACCGGCCGACCATTCCGTGTGCGGCCGCTCGCCCCTTCGGGCTGCGGTCGAACGCCCTCGAAGGATGCGGAAGGGGTAGCAATGAAGCAGGCTCGCAGGTGGCTTCTACTCGCGACAGCCCTCGTGCTGCTGCCGCAGGTGGCGTACGCGCAGAGGAAGAAGAAGCCCGCGCCCGCCCCCAGCAGCGGAACGGCCGCCGCACCGGCCGACGCCGACGCGGATGCCGACCAGCCCGCGGGGGCGTCGGGCACGGCGCCGGCGGGTGGCGATCAGACCGGGGCGGCCGCGACGCCCGGCGGCGACCAGGGTGGCGCCGGCGTGGACATCTGCACGATCACGCCCGACGCGCCGCAGTGCACCGCCGCCAAGTCGATCAACCTCGGCGAAGAGGCGAAGAAGGCGGTCCGCGCCGAGATCTACGCGGTGCAGCAGCAGTACGTCATCAAGGCGCACCGCCTGGAGCTGATGCCCTACTGGCAGTTCACGCTGAACGACCAGTTCGTCAGCCACCCCGGGCCGGGCCTCGCGCTGAACTACTACATCACGCAGGTCCTGGCGGCCGGCCTCAACTTCGACTGGTACGGCGGCCTGAATCAGGACTCGGACTTCAATTTCCAGAACCGGCGCGCGGCGCACATCTCCGTGCCGCTCAACAACTACCAACTCTCCGGTGACCTGAACTTCACCTACGTGCCGATGTACGGCAAGTTCGCCGGCTTCGGCGATTTCATCTTCCACTACGACGCGTACATCGACGGCGGCGTCGGGTTGATCCGCACCGAGCCGATCCCGGTCATCGATCCGAGCAACCGCAAGTTCGACTGGAACAACCTCGTCAACTTCGACGTGGGCATCGGGTTCCGCATCTTCTTCAACCGGTGGCTCGCGGCCATCCTCGAAGTGCGCGACCTCATGTACTTCGAGAAGATCGAGAACCCGAACGTCGCCACGGGGTCGACGTTGCTGCCCATCACCGATCAGAACAACCCGCGCAACCCCGCGACTTGGTACGACCCGAATAACCACTTCACGAACGACGTGCAGTTGCAGCTCGGCATCTCGATTCTCCTGCCGACGTCGTTCGAGTACCGGTTGCCCAAGTGAAAACGGAGACGAGGACGGCGATGAAACGGCGTTTCGTCACGGCGGTTTTGGCGGCGGTTGCGGCAGCCGGTGTGTGGTCGACGGCGGGGGCCGCGAACGCGCAGGAGATCCAGCTCACCGGTCCGCTCAAGGGCGCGCCGGCGGTGCGCCACCTCCGGCTCTACCGGCAGGGGCGCTTCGAGATCGCGCCAGCCATCTCGTTCTCGCTGCTGGACGAGTACCGGCGCACGATCCTCACCGGCGCGCGGCTGAACTACAACCTGACCGACTGGCTCGGCATCGGCGTGTGGGGAGCCTACGGCGCCATCAGCACGACGACCGACCTGGCCAACAAGATCAACGAGACGGCGCCGCGCTACGCGGCAACGGCCGTCAACGTCAACCACACCGGCCAGTACCCGAACTTCGGGAAGGCAAGCTTCAACGACCAGACGGCGAGGATGGACTGGGTGCTGGCGCCCCAGCTCACCTTCACGCCGTTCCGCGGAAAGCTCGCCATCTTCAACAAGATCTTCGTCGATACCGACTTCTACGTGTCCGGCGGCGTCGGCTTCGTCGGCATCGAGGAGCGCGGCCCGTGCGGTGGCAAGGGCCAGACGTCGTGCGCCGATCCGTCGACGTTCGCGCTGCAATCGTCGACGCAGGTGTCGCCGACCTTCGGCGTCGGCTTCTCGTTCTACCCGGCCAACTGGTGGTCGTTCGGCGTCGAGTATCGCGCCCTACCCTTCGCGTGGAACCGCTCGGGCTTCGACTCGCGCGGCGCGGGCACCAACGGCAACTTCCCCGACGGGCAGATCAACTCGCAGGACGACACCTTCCGCTTCAACCAGCTCATCACGGTGTCGGCGAGCTTCTACCTTCCCACGATGCCGAAGATCAGCGAATAGCGCTCGTCGCGCGCCATCCCGGCCGTATTTCGCTCGAGACCGAGCGAGGCCGAGGAGGCGGGCGAGGCGTACTTCGGTACGCCGCAGCGAGCCGACGCCGGCATCGCGACGGGATCGGACGAAAGGCAGCGGGCTTCTAGCGCTTTACGATGCGGCCGGCGCCGTCGAGCGCGAAGCCCGACGGGAGCCCCTTGCGCACGCCGTCGCGCTCATCCTCGGGGACCGCCCAGGCGCGCGCCGCCATGCCCTCGGCGATCTTGGTGCGAATGCGCACGCTCTCCTCGTCGCCCAGCAGGTGCGCCAGGGCCGGAGCGGCCTGCGCGTCGTCCTGCGCGAGCAGCGAGTTGACGGCGTGGAAGCGCGCCGGCTCGTTGACGTCCTCGAGGAACGGCTCGACCGCCTCGCGGATGTGCGGGTGCTTGTGCTCCTCGAGCGCGGCGAGGATCTGCACCTTGGGGTCGACGAACTTGGCGTACTCGGTGTCCCACTTGGACAGCCAGCGGAGCAGCTCCTCGACGTACTCGTCCTCGCCCAGGATCTCCTTCATGATTTTCATCGGCCAGGCGAGGCTCTCGGCCCTCTCGGCGAAGGCGCGCACCGGCTCGACGGCGGCCTCGCCGGCCCGCAGGATGCCCTTGAACGCGGCGTCCTTCTCTTCCTGATCCGTGATGGACGGGTCCATGTGGAACGTGAAGCGCTTGAGCAGCAGCGCGACCGCGTCGGACGTCGCCATGTCGGCCAGGGCATGGATGGCCTCTTGCCGGTCGTAGTTCTGAGCGCGCTTCTCCATCCGGTCCGCCCACTTCGCGGCCGGGCTGCCCTTGGGGCGCTCTTTCTTGGACTTGTCTTGCTTGAAGAGATCGAACAGACCCATCTCGCCTCTTGCCCAGCTAGCGCGACGCGCTCGCTAGGGCAAGGGGACAGCGAGCAGGACGACCTCTTTGTTCCGGGCCTGCACCTGGTAGCGGACGGGCCGCCCGTACTTCTGGGCCGCGTCCTGCTCCATGCTCTGGATGCGCGCCGCGAACGCCTGCTCGGTGATGTGATCGGTCGCCTCCCCCAGCCCGCGCTTGGCGCTGATGTACTCGCGGTAGATGCGCGCGTAGTACTGCGCGGCCGGCTCGGCGGCGAGCGTCTGGATCATCGCCGGATCCATCGTCAGCTCGGCCTGCGACTGCATCAGCCGCTTGTCGTCGACCGAGAGCGCGTCGGTGAAGTTGGCCGCGTTCGGCGCCTTGGACACGCGCCCCTCGGCGTCGGTCGTGTCCTCCTCCACGCCCATCAGCTGGTTGAGCAGCTGATCGATGCGGAACGCCAGGCCGCCGAGCTCCGCGTGGTCCAGCTCGAACCGCTTGTCGGTCTGGCCGTTGAGGATGGCGAGCAGCCCCTCCTCGAGCGAGTTGATCGGCCGCGTGATGTAGTTGCCGAGCAGCCACCCGCCGACCAGGACCAGGATGATCCCCACGGCGGTGGCGCCGAAGATCGGCAGCATCGCCAGGCCGCTCGGGTCCTGGATGAGCGACGCGGGTGCGGCCGCGACGAGCACCGCCCGCCGGCCGTCCTCGAACGCGGGCAGCGGCGAGGCCGCCACGAGCAGGTCGCCGTCGCGCACGTCGTCGGTCTGCTGGTGCGAGAGCGCGTTCCGGAGCATCTGCTTGGCGCCGGCGCCGACGCTCGCGTCGAGCTGCGGGGCCTGCAGGGCCGAGTGCGCGACGATCTGGAACGAGTCCCCCTTGGGCACCGCGAGCACGAGCGCGCGATCGGTCGTCGCCTCGCTCACGCGCGAGAGCGTGTCGTCGAGCGTCCGCCCGATGACCAGGCCCCCGATGACGTGCCCCTGCTCGTCGCGCACGGCGACGTACGAGGCCAGGTACCGGTCGCGCTCGTACCAGACGTCGGAGCCCGACTGACCGGTCGCCAGCGTCGCCTTCAGGCCCGCGTACGTGGCCCCGAGGTCGTCGCCGCGGTTGAGGTTCGAGCCGTTTCGACCGACGATCTTGCCGCTCGCGTCGACCAGCGCCGCGAAGGTCGGGACGTTGCGATCGAACAGCGCGGCGTTCTTCATCTTGCTGACGAGGTCGTCGCAGCGCTTGGTCGCGGCCTCGCCGCGCGCCGAGGGCGACGCCTTGGTCAGGGCGTCGAGCGTCGCCTGCTCGTTCGCCGCAGCCGCCAGCCACCGCTCGGCCCGGAGCCCGTCGAGCTGAAGCCGCCCCGCGGCGCCATTCACGTCGTTCTGCGCGTCCGCCGTGAGCTCATCCTTGTTGCCGGTGGCGGCGCCGATGGCGGACCGCACGAGCAGGAACGACAGCAGGCCGACGATGGCCACGATCAGAGCGTTGACCGCGATGATCTTGATTCGCATTCGCCCTCGAGTCCTCCCGCCCCGCGCGAGGTTCGCGCGCCGCGCGCACCTGGGATGCTGCCGGATGCAGCAGCCGTCCGTCGATCGCGCTGGAAAACGCTATCATTGGCGTCGCGAGCGCGGCAACATGCACTTGGGAAAACCTAACCCCGACCAGAACGGCGGCGAATCGACCGAGCGGGCGTCTGCCGCGACTCGATCGCAGGCGGACGCGGGGGCACGGGCGCTGCTCGTCGACGACCGGCGCTTCGACGCCCACGCGCCGGTCGGCCACCACCCCGAGCGACCCGAGCGGCTGGTCGCGGCGCGCGGCGCCATCCGAGCGCTCGGCCGGCGCTTCGACCCGGTCGACGCCCGCCCCGCCACCGACGAAGAGCTCGCTCGGGTGCACTCGCCGCGCTTCCTCGAGAGCCTCGCGACGCTGCGCGGCGAGAAGGGCTACGTCGACCCCGACACCTACGTGTCGCCCGAGAGCGTGGAGGTGGCGCGGCTCGCGGCCGGATCGCTGGTCGGCATGGTCGAGCGGATGATCGCCGGTCCGGTCCCGAAGGGGGTCGCGCTGCTGCGGCCTCCCGGGCACCACGCGCGCCCCGCCCAGGCGATGGGCTTCTGCCTGCTGAACAACGTCGCGGTGGCGGCGGCGCACGCGCGCGCGCGCGGCCTCGAGCGCGTCGCCGTCGTCGACTGGGACGTGCACCACGGCAACGGCACGCAGGAGATGTTCTGGCGCGAGCCGGGCGTGCTCTACGTCTCGACGCACCAGTTCCCCTTCTATCCGGGCACCGGCGACGTCGACGAGGCGGGCGAGGGCGAGGGCAAGGGGTACACGGTCAACGTGCCGCTGGCGGCCGGCGGCGGCGACGCGGTCTACGCCGCCGCGTTCGAGCGCATCGTGCTGCCGGTCCTCGAGGCCTACGCGCCCGAGCTCGTGCTCGTCAGCGCGGGGTTCGACGCGTCGGCGCGCGACCCGCTCGCCCAGATGCAGCTCTCGCCCGACGCCTTCGGCTGGATGGCGCGCGAGCTGGCGCGCGTGGCGCAGGCCTCGGCCGGCGGCCGCATGGCCCTGGTGCTCGAGGGCGGCTACGACCTGGTCGCGCTCGAGGCGGGGATGAAGAGCGCCATCGAGGGCATGCTGCTCGATCGGGCGCCGGAGCTGCCGCGCGCGCCCGACGACGCAAACGAGATGGGCGTGGGTCGGGCCGCCCGCGCCGCGCAGCGCGCCTGGGCGGCGGTCTCGTGAGCTTCGTGCTTGAAAGCGCGCCGCCGCCGGCTATGTTGTCGCGCGTTTCTGCGGTGGCCGTAGCTCAGCTGGTAGAGCACTGGATTGTGGCTCCAGGTGTCGCGGGTTCGAACCCCGTCGGTCACCCCGCTCGTCGTAACTGTCCGTCGTGGCTTCGCTTGGAGCGCTTGAAGCGAGCGGCGCTCCAGCGGGCACCGCGCGGCTCTCCAAGAGGGCGATGGCCTCCGTCGCGCGCTTCTCTGAAGTGCGGATGTACCGGTCGGCCATGCTCGTGTTCTTCCAGCCGCGCAGGTGCGCGATCGCGGTGAGCGGGATGCCGCTGTCGGCCTCGTACTGAGAGCGCGAGTGCCGGAAGTCGTGATTGGACAGGTGCTCGGCGGTGTACCTGTCGAGGCCTGCCGCGAGCGCCGCGGTCCGCAGGTGCTTGCGCCGATCGTGCTTGCCGAAGATGGGCCCAGCCTCCGGTGAGTACTCGTCGAGGATCGCGCGCACGCGCGCGGACACGGGCACCGAGCGGCCGAAACGTGCCTTGTCGATGTCGTCTTCGATCGCGAGCTTGCTCGCCCCTCGGCGCCAATGCTTCGGGCTCGACAAGCTCGAAAGCGTCGCGCGTCGCAGCCCCGTTTCCCACATCACTTCGAAGAACGGACGCACGAGAAAACGCCCGCGCTCCGCGCCGTGCCTTCCCTTCGACCACTCGGGAAGGTGCGCCAGCACGCGCTCCACCTGGTCGGGCTCGAGCCGGATCGCTTCGGGCTTGCGGTTCGGGTCGCGTGTGCCGTCGGTCTTCTTGACCTCGGGGATGTCGGGGATCGCCGTGACGTACCCCGCGTCCTTCGCCCAGCTCAGGAACACGCGCCCGGCGCCGGTCTCCTTGTAGACCGTCTCTCCGCTCGCCTTGAGCAGCCGCCCTGCGATGTACTTCGACCACGCGTCGGCCGAGAGCATGGCGCCCAGCGTCCCGAAGTGCGCGCGCCAGTGATTGAAGTACGTCCCGGTGTACGTCGCGATCGTCGCGGAGTCCTTGCGCCAGGCTGCACGCCACTCGGCCGCGAGCTCGGGGCCGATCGGCTTGTCGTCGGCCGTCAGCTCGGGCGCCGATGGCGCCAGCCGCTCGGCGACGGCTTCCGCGGTGAGGCGCGCCAGGTGCTCGGCGTCCTGCGATCGCTTCGCGCCCAGCGAGAGAAGGCGCAGGCTCAGCGCCTCGCGCGAGCCGTGCAGCGCGATCCGCACGGCGTCAGGCGAGTTGGGCTCGCCCATCAGCAGCTCCTGCCGAGCACCGACGTCCGCGAGTACTTCCGCCTCCCACGCGGCCCGCCCCGTTTCGGAGGCCGACCCGCCCGCTGGCTCGCCGGGCCCGCTCGGCGAAGCGGCGACGTCCGCCAGGCGGACGACGTTGCCTCGGCCGACATCGCCCTTCGGTTCCTTTACGTGTAGACTTTGGGCAGCCATAGCGCTCCTCCGGGTGCGATTGGCGATGCAGCAGGTCGGAGCTGGTCCCTCCGCCGCCTGCTGCGCCGAAGCCGGGCGGGGGAACTCCCGCACGGGCTTCGTGTGCCCGGCGGAACCCCGCACGGGCTTCGTGTGCCCGGCGGAACCCCGCACGGGCCTTCGTTGCAGCTCAGCTTCGCGCAGCGCGCCGCCCCTGTCCACCAGGACGGAAGCGAGGCAGGCGCTCCGCACCGCGGACGTCAGGACGCGGAGACTTACGCTTTCCTTTCATTCGGTACGAAAACATCGACAAAAGCGCACAAAACGATGGATGCGGAGGCCACTTCCGTCGCCTTTCGCAACGGGCGTCGAGATGCTCGAGCACCGGGCGGTGCGCAGGCGCCCCGAATTCGGGCAAAATCTGGAGGTCCTGTCCGCGAGGAGCCTCCTCCCGGTTCCGTACCTGCTCGCCGGCGGAGACCCCGACCCGGAGCGCACGCGCGCGCTCGAGCGCGACCGGGTCGCACGCCAGAAGCAACGCGAGGAGGAGGAGCGGCGCTCCCGGCAGGAGCGCGAACGCGAGCAGCAGCAACGCGAGCGCGAAGAGGCGCGCGCGTACGCTCGTCAATGGCGCGCCGACCACCCCGAACGCACACGAGAGTACGACCGCCGCGCGCGCGAGCGACCGAGGTTGGTCGCCATCATGCCGGCCGACCCACGGGGCTGGACCTCGACGCGCGACGTCCTCATCGTCGCGGGGCTACGGCGCGGGTCCTCGTCGCCGGCGACGTCGACGAGCTCGCGCTCGAGCACCAGGTCCTCGTCGCCCAGCGACGTCGACGAGATCGCGCTCGAGGACGACGCGGAGCGTAGGCGCGAACGGCAGCGCGCGTACTACCGCGGCTGGTACGCGCGCAACCGTGAGAAGAAGAAAGCCGCGGTCCGGGAGTACCAGCGCCGTCTTCGAGAGGAGTCGGCGCGCTAGTCGCCGGCGGTGGCGTCCTGCTCGGCGTCCGCGACGAGCTTTCGCGCCTCGGCCAGGCGGCGCAAGCGGGCGTCCTCTTCGGCGAGGAGCCGACGCGCGGCCTGCACTTCCTGGCGACGCTGCTCGTCTCGCTTCGCCTCCATCGGGTTGTACCTGCCGACGGGCGTTGTCGGTTTCGGGGCCGAAGTCTCCTCCGGCATCGCGGCATGGGGCGGCGGTGTCCCGCGCAGGTTCGTGCTCCTCGTCATGACTTCGTTTCTCCCTTCATCCTCAGAGGCCGATGAGCCGCTTCACGTCGGACAGCAATGCCTCGCCCTCGGTGACGATTTTCATCTCGAGGCGCTTGTACCAGGGCGGCGTCGGCGCGCTCGTCTGGGCGAGCGTCGCTCGCTGGGCAGCCGTAAGCCCGCCGGCCGCGGCGACCTCTCGCCCGAAGTGAGCGAGGTTCGCGATCCCCAAGTGGCCCAGGTGCACGCCGACGGGACGAACCCCCATGTCGAGGCTCGACGTCTCAGCGACGATGAGGAACCAATCGCCACCGTCGTGCCCCGGGTTGCCCTCGCGCGGGATGGGCGGGTGGTCTGGGTCGCTCACGGCGACGCCGCCCGGCCACTGCCCGCTGAACATGCCGCTGATGAGCTGCTGCACCGGATCGCGGTTGCGCGCGTAGCGAAGGCCCTTCGGAAGCGCCGGCGCTCCGAAGTTGCCCGCGTCGTCGCCGTACGTGAACGGGATTTTCCGCATCGGAGTGCCCGGGGCCGCGGCGGCATTCCACGCCGCGACGAGGCCATGGCCCCAGTCGCGCAGGTTGTTCGCACCGGGCAGCGGCTTGCAGTTGGCCAGCAGCTCGATCGCCCGAACGATGATGGGCCGCGCCCACCGCTCGAACATCCCGTCGGTCGCCTCGACCCACAGCCAGCCGTCGCGCATGACGGTCTCTGGATGCGTGGCCGCGCTTTCGGGTGTGATCGAAGAGCCGCCGTGCGGGTACGCCGGATCGCCGGGGACGCGCACCCATCGCGGATCGCTCGGGTCGGTGCCCTTGTCCGTGTCCTCCTTGGTGCATGCGTAGACGGCCGACGTCCCGTTGTGGATGCCGAGCGCGAGCTGGATGACGGCGCCGATGCCCTCGCCGCCCGCGAAGACGGCCGCTGCAATGGGCGCCATGATGAGGCTCGAAGCGCCGATCGCCGCGGCCGCCCCCGTCAGCGCTGCGGTGCTTCCCGCGATGATGCCGGAGGCGATCGCCCCGACGTCGACGGCGCCGCTCGCGACGGCGAGCGCAACGGCCGACGCCGTCGCGAACGCCGCCTGGACCTCACGGTCGCTCGGCTGCTGGCCGTGGAGCACCGCTTCGATGCTGCCCTTGAAGTCTGCCGCGCGCTGCTGCTGGGCCTGAGGCGTGCCCTGCTTTCGGAGCTCGGTTGCGAGCTGCACGTTGCCTTGCTGCTCGGCCGCCGCGATCGCGTCGTCGTATGCCGTCATCGTGGTCCCTTTTCCAGAATCTACGCCGAACCTGGAGACCACGCATTCAGGCGGCGTGGCGCTCGAGCGGGTCGTTGTCGGGGCCGCGCAAGATGACGTCGCGGTACCGCTCGGCGAGGCGCAAGGCCTCGCGCTGCAGCTCCGCCTTCGGCGACGCCGCCAGGCGCGCGACCAACTCCAGGACCATCTCGCGTTCTGACTTGTTCATGGTGCACGCGCTGGATGCGCAGGCGGACCACGCCTGCGCTGCACCCCCCGGAGCAGCTCGTCGAGGGTGTCGCGCACGGCCTCGTCGACGTGACCCGGCTGCGCGAGCTCCGCGGCGCGCAGCACGGCCGCCCTGCCCTGGGGGATGCGACGGAGCGCGTCCCACTCCTCGTCGTGCATGAACGCGCTCTCACGCTCGGCGGGCTTCTTTTCCGGGTGCCGCTCGTCGAGCTTCTTTCGCGTGTACTCGCCCGTGCGCGGCCACTCGACGATGCGCGCGGCGCGCATGTCGCGGATGTACTCGACGAGCAGCCGTGCGTCGGCCGACTGGACGTCCGCGCCCATGTCGAGCCAGTCGCTTTGGATGCGCCAGTACGTGCGGCCCTTGCCGACTTTCGCTCGCCCGACGTCCGCAACCTCGGCGCCGATCCCGAGCTTCGTCAGGTAGTCGGCGCGGTAGCAACGCGTGAGCTTGACGCCGGTCGCGCGCGTCGGCCGATGCGCGCGGCCCATGGCGCGCACGACGCTCGCTTGCCACTGGTCCGACCACTCGGCGTTGAACGCCGCGAGCTCCGCGTCCGCGAGCTCGCGGTCGACGAAGACGAGCGCGTGGTAGTGCGTGTGCCAGCCGTTCGCGTCGCGGTGCGTGGTCTCGAGCACGCGGACGAAGACCTTCCCGCCGTAGCGCTCGAGGAGCCGCTTGAACGCGCGCTGCCGTTGCAGGTCGACGAACGCGGCGACGATGCCCTTGCGGAGATCCACGAGGCGATGGCAGCGCCAGTGCCGCACGGTGCTCGTGGCCATCAGCGTGCGCTCGTACCCGTGCTCCTGCACCCCGGCCTCGACGAGCTCCGCGTCGCGCGCGAGCAGGCGCGGGCCGCACGTCGGGCACGTCCGGCGGCCGCACGATGCGACCCCCCGGATCGAACCGCGGCCGTTGACGTCGACGCGGACCGCGACGCCTGCGCCGCGCTGGAACCGCACCCACCCGCATTTCGCCATGGGCGAGAGCGCGCCGGCCTTCCCGGGCGCCGCCTCGTCGAAGAGCGGCCGCATCGCCCGCTGGACCCGGAAGGCGCGCTCGCGCTTCTCCCGGCGGCGCTCCGCGCCCTGCTCCGCGGCCGCCTCGCGGAGCACGAACTGCTGGCCGTCAGGGGTGGCCGCCCAATGGCCTAACTGCGCGACGAGCCTGACGTATTCGCCGTAGCCAAGGGGGTCCGCCCCCACTGGCCCGGCTATTGTGTCCACCCTCTCCCGAGCGCTGGCGCGGGAACGCGCGCCGACGGCACGCGGGAGGTCCTCGCAGCGGGCCTCCGGCTGCCCAGGAAGCGCCTCGAGAGGGCTGGTAAGGCGACGCGGGCTCCCGTCGTGCGAGCGCTCCTGAGCCGGCCTGCGGCCCGCCGCGTGCAATGTGCTCGGAGCGGCCCACCTGGGGGCGCCCGGCGCCCCCAGCCCCCCGAGCTCGGACGGCACGCGCATCTACGCCGCCCCCCGTCGCCGCCACGGGCCGCGCCCGTCGGTCCAGGGACCGGATGACGACGTCGGCCGCCGGCGCGATCGCGCTCGAGCTCGCGCTCGAGCTCCGTGTCCCGGAAGTACGCTACCGGGACGCCCCCTGCTGCGCCGCTCGAGCAGCTCGTCGACCAGGTCCTCGAGGAGCTCGAGCAGCCCCAGGTTTCTGGGACACCGACCGGCGACGAGGTGGTGCTCGAGCGCGAGCTCGTCGACGTCGCGACGTCGGCCTGGTGGTGGTGGCGGGTCCTGCGATGAGCTGCGGCGTGCTGCACGCGCCTGCCGTTGATGTCGCCGCCGCGAAGCGCGCGTGCGCCTCGTAGGCCTGGCCGGGCTGCGCCGCAACTCGTCGACCACCAGCTGCTCGTACGCCAGCGGATCGCGAAGGGCCGCCTCGTGCGCGGGATGCTCCTCGAGGAACATCGCGTTCAGCATCTCGACGGTCGACCGCGAGAAGCGACGCGAGGCCCGACGCCGGTTCACGGCTTCGATCCCTGCGCTGCAAGAGCGCGTGCGAGCTCGGCGACGACGTCCCAGCGCTGCGCCTCCGTCGCGGCAGCAAGGGCCCTCACGAGCGCGCTCGTAGCCCCTTCCGGTTGCGTGTTCGCCGACGTCGTCGCCGGCGACGAGGACGACCTGGTGGTGGTGCTGCTCGAGCTCGAGCTCGTCGACGTCGCCGGCGACGTCGACTCGGGCGATACGGGTGATGCTTGCGGATCACGGCAGCTCGCGGCAGCTCGAAACGCGACCGTGCCGCGCGAGTGTTCGTAGCGCTCCGTCATCGCGATGCTTTGGTGCCCAAGGAGCTGCTGGACGGCGACCTTGCTCCACGCTGGGACGCCCCAGTCGCTCTCCCACCAGCCTTCAATCAGCGAGGTCGCGCACGAGTGACGAAGGTCGTGGAAGCGCACGCGACGCTCGATCCCGGCCTGCAGGAGCGCCCTCTTGAAGCCTGGGACGTTCCGGTGGTCGTTCGTCCAGAGGCTGTGGGTCCAGAGGTGCCACGAAGGATGGCTCCCTTTCTTGCGGCCTCGAAACACCAGCCCGGTCGGCTCGCCGCCGAACCGCTGGCGCTCGCGTTCGCACCACTCGCGCATCGCGGAGAGCGCCATCCCGAAGAGCGGCACGTTGCGCGGCTTGCCGCTCTTCGTGGTCGCGTCCTTGCCCGCGCGGCCGCGTCGCACGCAGATGTACGGCGCCGCGTCGTCGCCCAGGTGGACGTCTTCCCACTCGAGCGCCAGCAGCTCGCCGCGGCGCATCCCGGTCCCGAGCGCGATGCGCACGATCGCGCGAAGCGTCGGCCCTCTCCAGGGCGCGCGCTCGCGGTCCTCTTCCGCCATGCGATCGAGCACGGAGAGGAGCGCACGCTGCTCGTCTGGCGAAAGGCACCCGTCCTGGAAGTGCCTCGAGGTGGCGAGCATCGCGCGAGGGAGACGCACGCCCATCGCCGGATTGGCATCGATGTGCCCGTCCTCCATCGCGTGCGTCAGAGCAACGCAGACGAGGCAGAGCGCCGCCCGGACAGTCCTGTAGGACATGCGCTTGGCGCCGCCGCGCAGCCCACGGTAGGGCACCTTGACCAAGAGGCGCCCGATCCACTCGCGGAGGACCGGTGCGGTGATCGAGCCGATGGGCACCGCTCCGATGGGATCGCACTCGATGTGCCTCCGCACCTGGCAGCGGTCGTTCCTCGTATTCCGATAGAGATGGCGCTCTCGCCATTCGATGTGCTCGAGCATCCAGTCCGCGAGAGGGGTGAGGGCGTCGAAGCGGTTCATCGCGCACCCCCTCGCGTCAGGCGCCGAGCTCGGAGCTCAGCGAGCAGCCGACCCGTCAGCCTCCAGCGTCCCGCCGCGGCGGCGAGCTGCAGGGCACCCGCCAGGGAGGCCTCGGATTGTGGCTCCAGGTGTCGCGGGTTCGAACCCCGTCGGTCACCCCCTGTTTGTGCCCTGCGGCACAAAGTAGTCTCCGGGGTTCTGTCTTTTCTGTACTCGTCCACCGGCTTGGCGCGTGCGGGCGCGTAGGGGCGCGGCGCCGGCGGACGAGTACAGAAAAGAGCGAACCCCGTGAGAGAGAGGAGGCGGGGGCCCTCCCACCCTGCTCGTGCTCGGGGCGCAGTCAGAACGAGCGCCGAGTCGAGGACGTCAGCGCGCTCGCCATGGCTCGGAGAAGAGTGATCGCGCCGCGTCCGTAGAGGCTCGCCGTGTCGGGCGCAGGCGCCTCCGCGGCGGCTTGCTCGATCGCGGCTTGCTCCTCGCGCCGATGCTGTGCGATCGCGGCGGCCTGCCGGCGAGCGCACTCGCGCACGACGACCGTCAGCTCGTGGCCGTCGAACCACATGCCGTGCGCGGCGCACCGGTCCAGCTTGGCCCCACCGAGCCCCGCTTCGCGCGACAGGGGCGCCGCGCAGACCGGACACGCGAGCCGCTGCGCGGCGTCCGCGCGGAACTTGCGCGCGGCCTGGGCTGCGGGCGACTCCCACGCCGACTCCGCGACGTCCTCCACCGCGGCGTCGGGGTGCTCCTCGACGCGCTTGCCCGCCTCGTTGTCCACCCAGATCCCGCCGCAGGCGCCGCAGCCGAAGAGGTCGACGTCGTGCACCCGCGTCTCGACGAGCCGCCGCGAGCAGTACGGGCACGGCAAGCCCGCCGCCGCCGCCCGCCCCTCGGCAGGGGCCATGACCTCGACCGGAACGATCACGCGCTGCACGATGACCTGCTGGGGAGCAGGCGCGCTGCACACGCCGCAGTACGCGCACCGGACGACCTCGCTGCTCGCCTGCTCGGGTAGCGGCGCGTGGCAATGCGGACAGACCAGCTCGACCCTCTCCGGTCCCATCCCGCGCGATCGTACTCCAGCGCACGCCCGCGTGCTCCGTGCGGCCCCCGAGCCACGGGCTCGCGAGGTCGGCTACGCTGTCGCCCGTGCGACAGGACACGCAGACCAGGCCGGAGACCGGACGGCTGCTGCCGTGACGGCCGACCACGAGACGCTGCAGGGCGGCCGGTACGTGGTGCTCGGCGCGCTCGGGGAGGGAGCGCAGGGGCGCACCTTCGACGGCGTCGACAAGCGCGAGGGGCGGCCTGTCGCGATCAAGCGCTTCGACGTACGCGGGGCGCGGGCGTGGAAGGACGTGGAGCTGGCCGAGCGCGAGGCGCGGGTGCTGCGCTCGCTCTCGCACCCCCGGCTGCCGCGGTACGTGGATCACTTCGAGCAAGGCGGCGCGCTCTACCTCGTCATGGAGAAGATCGACGGCGAGAGCCTGGCGCGCATGCGCCAGCGCGGCGCGGCGCTCGACGAGAAGGACGTCTGGCGCCTGCTTCGCGACGCCTCGGAGGTGCTCGACTACCTGCACGGGCGCGCGCCGCCGGTCATCCACCGCGACCTCAAGCCCGGCAACGTCATCCGCCGGCCCGACGGCTCCTTCGCGTTCGTCGACTTCGGCGCCGTGCGCGACAAGCTGCGGCCCGAAGGCGGATCGACCGTGGTCGGCACCTTCGGCTACATGGCGCCCGAGCAGTTTCAGGGTCGGGCGCTGCCCGCATCGGACGTGTACGCGGTGGGCGCCACCGCCGTCGCGCTGCTGACCGGCACCGAGCCCGAGAACCTCCCGCACAAGGGGCTCGCGCTCGACGTTCGCGCCGCGCTGCGCGGCCGCGCGAGCGAGCGGCTGACGGCAACGCTCGAGCGGATGCTCGACCCCGATCCGGACACGCGCGCCGGCCGCATCGCGCCGCTCCTCGCCGACGAGAGCCGCCGCAGCGACCGCGGCTCGCGGCAGGCTGCCGGCGACGACCGCACGACCCGCCGCTTCGAGCAGAAGGGGCGCGACACCGCCGATCGCTACCGCGACGAGATGTCGGCCCACGACGAGCGCCGCCGCCGCAGGCGCCTGCGCCGCGAGGCCCGCCGGCTCGAACGCGACGCCCGCCGGGGCGCGCGCGCCAGCCGCCCCCTCCCCTTCCCGTTCTCGCTCTTCTTCACGCTGCTCTTCGCGATCGGCATCCTCGCCGTCTCGGTGGCGACGCAGGTCGTCGTGCCGCTCGTGCTCTCGGTGCTCTCTCTCTTCATCGCGCGGCGCGCGCTGCACGAGGCGGCCCGCACCGTCCGCGCCGCCGGCCACGCCGCCGTCGACGGCATGCGCCGCACGCGCGGCTGGCTGTACGGGCAGGGCGCCGCCGTCGGCGGGGACGCCAACACCAGCGCGTCACGGCCTGCCGAGGACCCGCGCGTGCGCGTCGAGCGCGCACCCTCCTCGGGGCGCGCGCGCGTGGCCGACGAGGTGCCGGCCGACGAGCAGGACGAGAGCGACGAAGAGGAGCGCCAGCGGCATCACCTCTGATTGCCAGGCCATGTCATGTGACGTGCCGCTAGGCTTTCGCCGACGACGAGGCATGAAGAGGGCTCTCTCCGCCGAGGGCTATGTCACATGACATGACATGACATCGGGGTACCGGAGGGCCCCCCGTCGGAGGAGGGCCCCCCGGCCGGAGCCCCGACGACGGATCAACCACTCGCGGCACGTTCTTCGGGCGACATGGCATCCCGCCCGGCGGGCATCGCCGCTCGGCTCGTTCCACGTGCACTTCCGCTTTCCATTCGCGCATCGCCGCCCGATGTTTCGGTATCGCCGCCGTGTGTTTCGTGATCGCCGCCCGTACATCGATCCCTGACGCTCTCCTCGAAGTCATCGCCGCCGTGAATGCAGGACCAGCCGCTTTGCATTCGCGCCGCGCGCCTTCGTCTCGAGACGAAGCGACCAGCGCGCGCCGGATTCATCGCGTGACGGGATGCGCCGCGCGCATCCGCCGCGCCTCTTCGTCGTTCACATGCACGTCTGCGAGCCGGACAGCAGGCACGTGCCTCCGACGCACGACGAGAACGTGTCGCACGTGGTCGTGGGATCGGTGTCCTTGCACGGCTGCCCGTCGGGGATCACCTTCGGGCAGACCGACGACGCACCGGACGCGGACGGCGGGCAGCTGCCCACCAGACACCGCACGCCGCCCCCGCACGGCTGGCCGGCCGAGGCCCACGAGACGGTCGCGCACTGGTTCTTGCTCGAGTCGCACCCGAGGCCGCTCGCGCACTGCTCGTCGAAGCTGCAGCCGGTCCCGGCCTGACCGGCGGACTGGCACGTGGTGCCCATGCCCACGGGGCTCGCGCCGCCGCACACCAGGGGCGGCGTGCACTCGTTGCTCCCGGAGCAGGGGGCGCCGGACGCCTTGGTGGCGGTGCACTTGCGGGTGGTGGCATCGCAGTACAGGCCGTCGGCGCACAGCGCTTCGATGTCGTCGCAGCTCGCCCCGGCGGCGCCGTGCGTGATCGCCGTGCACGTCGCGGTCCCGGCGCCGGGCACGCAGGCGGAGCCCGGCGCGCACGTCTGATTGTCCCCGCACGCCCCGCCGACTTGCGCGAGCGTCGAGCACGCGCCGCACGAGGGCGTCGAGACGCCGCCGTCCGGGGAGCCCGAACCCGAGTAGATGCACGACCCGCTCTGGCACTGCTCGCCGGAGATGCAGGACGTTCCCGCTGCGAGCGAGCCGGTGAACTGGCAAGCCGGCACGTTGTCGGTCGTGCTGCCGCAGGGCAGCGCCTGCAGCGCCGAGACGCACGCCGAGAGCGTGCCCGACGTGAGCCCCGAGCCGGGCAGCGACAGCGCGTTCTGGCAGGATTGCTCGAAGCGGGGCCGCAGGCGCGACAGCTCGTCGGCCGGAAGCGGCGTCTGCGCGGGACACGTTCCCGTTCCCATGAACAGATCGAAGAGCCGATCGCAGGCGCTGCCGCCCGTGCCGCCGGTCGCGGAGTTGCCGGAGGATCGGCCCCCGCAGGCCACCGCCAGCGAGAGGACCGCGCTCGCGACGACCGTCGACGCAACGCTTCGTGCTCGCACCATGTTCGCTCCCTCCTCGCGCTCCGCGTGAAGCGCTCCTTCGGCCGTTAGCAGGATCGGTGCCGCGGCCGCAAAAAAGCGCGTTCCTCCGCGACCCCGCAATGTGTGGGTACGGGGCATGGCGCCGCTGGCATGGGGGGTGGGCTCGCCCGACCACAGCCCGATCCGCCGCGCGGCGCTCGAGCCGTCCCGCACCGCGCCCGGTCGCCCGTTGGCCGTGCTACGAAGCGCCCCATGTCCGCCCCTTCGCGCGCCTCGCTCGACACGCTCTGCATCCACGCCGGCCAGGAGCCCGACCCGATCTCCGGCGCCGTCATGACGCCGATCGTCCTGGCGACGACCTTCGCGCAGGACGGGCCGGGCAAGCACAAGGGGTACGACTACTCGCGCGCGGGCAACCCGACGCGCACGGCGCTCGAGCAGTGCCTGGCCGCGCTGGAGGGCGCCAGGCACGGCGTCGCGTTCGGCAGCGGCTGCGCGGCGACGACCGCCGTACTGCTGTCGCTCCGGAGCGGCGACCACGTGCTCGTGGGCGACGACGTCTACGGCGGAACCTTCCGCATCTTCGACAAGGTCCTGAAGCAGTTCGGCGTCGAGGCGAGCTTCCTCGACATGAGCGATCCGGCGCGCGTGCGGGAGGCGATGCGGCCGAACACGCGCCTCGTGTGGATGGAGACGCCGAGCAACCCGATGCTCAAGGTGTTCGACATCGCCGCCATCGCCGACGTGGTGCGCTCGCGCGGCGTGCCGCTCGCCGTCGACAACACGTTCGCGACGCCGATGCTCCAGCGCCCGCTCGACCTCGGCGCCACGCTGGTCGTCCACTCGACGACCAAGTACCTGAACGGCCACTCCGACGTCGTCGGCGGCGCCGTGATGACGAGCGACGAGGCGCTCGCCGAGAAGCTTCATTTCCTGCAGAAGTCGGTCGGCGGGGTGCCGAGCCCCTTCGACTGCTACCTGGTGCTGCGCGGCCTGAAGACGCTCGGCGTGCGCGTGAGGCGCCACGTCGAGAGCGCGCGCACGATCGCCGAGTGGCTGTCCAGGCACCCGCGCGTCGCGCGCGTGCGCTACCCGGGCCTGCCCTCGCACGAGGGGTGCGCGCTCGCCGAGCGGCAGATGAAGGGTCCGGGCGGGATGATCAGCTTCGACCTGAAAGGCTCGCTGGCGCAGGCGAGCGCGTTCCTCCAGGCGCTGCGCGTCTTCGCGTGCGCCGAGAGCCTGGGCGGCGTGGAGTCGCTCGCCGAGCACCCGGCCATCATGACGCACGCCAGCCTACCGGCCGACGCGCGCCGCGCGCTCGGCATCGGCGACGGGTTCATCCGCCTGTCGGTCGGCCTGGAGGACCCGGGCGATCTCCTCGCCGATCTCGAGGGCGGCTTCGCCGCCGCCGAGCGGGCCTGAGGTCCGGCCGGAGGCCGGCCGACCGCCCGAAGGGCACGTGGGTGCGGACGCGTCGAGGAAGGCCACGCCTCGCTCGCCCGCGAAGCGCCGGCGCATCACGGCGAACGCTTCCGGGCTGGAGTCGACCATCACGAAGCGCCGCCCGAGCTCGCGCGCCGCTGCGCCGGCCGTGCCGCTGCCGGCGAAGAAATCGAGCACCACGCCACCGGGCGGGCACGACGCGCGCACGATGCGCCGCAGGATGCCGAGCGGCTTCTGCGTGGGGTAGCCGAGCTTCTCCTTCCCCGTGGGGCTGACGATCGTGTGCCACCAGGTGTCGGTCGGCAGCTTGCCGCGAGCGGCCTTCTCGGCGCCGACCAGATCGGGCGCCATGTACGGGATGCGGTCGACCGCGTCGGCGTCGAAGACGTAGCGCTCCGGATCCTTGACGTAGACCAGGATGTCGTCGTGCTTGGCCGGCCAGCGCCGGCGCGTTCGCGCGCCGTAGTCGTAAGCCCACACGATTTCATTGAGGAAACAGGCGCGCCCGAAGACGCCGTCGGCGAGCACCTTCGCGTAGTGCACCTCGCGGTAGTCGAGGTGCAGATAGAAGCTGCCCGTGGCCTTCAGCACACGCCTTGCTTCGAGCAGGCGCGGCTCGAGGAACGCCAGGTAGTCGTCGAAGACGTCCTCGAACGACCGCGCCGCGCCGATGCGCACCGTGCGATAGCGCCGACCGCCGAAGCCGGTGCGGTCTCCCCCGGCGTCGTCGCGCACGGTGCGCAGCCGCTCGCGCGTCTGGCGCCGCCCGGTGTTGAAGGGCGGGTCGACGTAGACCAGGTCCACCGACTCGCCCGGCAGGCGCCGAAGGACCTCGAGGTTGTCGGCCAGGACGACCAGGGACGCGGGGGGCTGCATCGGCGCGCGTACATACTCGCCCACCTCGCCGCGTGCGGCTATGCTGAGCGCCGCCATGCCCCTTCGTATCCTTCGTTTCGCCAGCTGGCCGGCGCTCGCGACGACCTGCGCGCTCGCGGCGTGCTCGGGCAACAAGCCGCAGCCGCCCGACGCGTTCGTGAACGCGACGATCAGTCCCTCGACGATGTACCCGGGGATCTGCAACGTCGGCTCGCAGACGGCCATGCTGCAGATCGGCACGTCGACCGGCGGCAACCCGACGAGGGTGAACGACGGCGACACCCAGAACGGCTCGCAGAAGGTGCAAGTCAAATGCACGGTGAGCCCGAGCGGCGGCGGCTTCGACGTCCAGCTGCAGGCGACCGAGAACGGCGTGGGCACGCTCATCATCACGTCGCCGGCCGGCCAGGGCGCGGTCAGCGATCAGGGCGGGCAGAACATCACCGGCGTCTGGGAGAGCCAGACCAACGGCACCTACCGCGAGAGCGACTGCACGATCTCGTACATGTACAACGGCAGCACCGTGCCTGACAGCCCGCCCATCGCGTCCGGCCGCATCTGGGGGCACATCTCCTGCCCCAACGCGCAGATCGGCGGCGTGACCGCGATGCTGCCCGACGGCGGCGTCATGGACAAGACGTGCGACAACGAAGCGGACTTCCTCTTCGAGAACTGCGGTCAGTAGGAGGGCCGCCGGCCTATCCGTCGTCGTCGGGCTCGCGCGGGGCGCCGCCGCCCCCGGCCATCGCGCCGAGCAGCCCGCGCGTCTCGACCGCGACCTCGAACTCGGGGTTCGTCGCGAGGAATGCCTCGAGGTACTTGCGCGCCGCCGCCTCGTCGCCGCGGGCGTGGTACGCCAGCCCCACCGCGTAGAGCGCGTCGCCGTCCCCGGGCGCCTGGCTGAGCGCAGCCAGGCCCTCGCGCACCGCGCCGCGGAGGTCGCCCGTCATCCGGAGCACGTGGCAGAGCGCCACGCGCGCGCCCAGATGCGCCGGCGCGAGCTTCAGGCACGCCGCGTACGCGTCGCGCGCGGCCTCGAGCTCCCCCACCTCGAAGAAGGAGATGCCCAGGAAGTAGTAGGCGTACGGGTTCTTCGCGTCCTTCTTCAGCACCTCGCGAAGCTCGACCATCGCCTCGCGGTAGCGCTCCTCGTGGAGCAGCTCGGTCGCGTCCTCGACCGCCGCCCAGTGCTCGCGGTCGCGCAGCTCGTCCTGCTTCGTCGTCATCGCGCCCTTCCTACGTCACACCACCGGATGCACGAAACGCTCGAACGCCCCACGGACCTCGTCCGTGATGCGGCGCGGTCGCCCCGTGGCCATCTCGACGAAGCCCCACGTCGTCACCCCCCTGGCGAGCAGCTGCCCGTCGCCCTTGCGCACGAGCTCCGTCGAGCGCAGGCACTTGGCCGCCATGACGGTGGATATCCACGTTCGCGCCTCGAGCACGTCACCGCGTAGCGCCGGACGCAGGTAGTCGATTTCGTGCCGTACGACCACGAAGACCGCCCCCATCCGTCGGTACGCCTCGAGGCCCAACCCCAGGGCCGCCGAATGGGCGACCGCAACGTCCTGGATCCACCGGACGAACGCGATGTTGCTCGCGTGCCCGAGGGCGTCGATGTCCTCGGACGCGACGGTCAGGTCGAGCCGAAACGTGTCGCTGTCGCTCACGGCCGGGGAGCGTACGCCGAAAGCTGGATCCGCGCGCACGGTTCGTGCTTCTTTCTCGAGGACGAGATGGCTCTCCCAGTCGCGCTGGAGCAGCTCATCGGGCTCGAGAGGCTCGCGTTGTTGCGCGAGGTCACGCTCGTCCCGCGGGATCTCGGCGACGTCGTGCCCGACGCTCGGCCGGGCGATGACGTCGTCGTGCTGGTGCACGGCTTCCTCGCGAGCGCGGGGGTGTTCCGCCCGTTGCGCGCGCGGCTGGAACGCGAGGCCGGCGCGCGCGTCGCCACGTTCTCGCACGCTCCGCTGTTCGGCATCCGCCGCATCGCGGCCCGGCTCGCGGCGCTTGTCGATCGCATCCCGCATGGCACGCGCATCACGGTCGTCGGCCACTCGCTGGGGGGCGTGGTGGCCCGCTGGTACGTTCAGGAGATGGGCGGCCACCAGCGCGTCGCGCGCACGATCTCGCTGGCGAGCCCGTTCGGAGGGGTCGACGTGCCGCCGGTGCTCGTCGGGGCGGACCTGCACGAGCAGAGCGAGCTGCTCAAGCGACTGCGCGAGCGCGCGCACGTGGGCGGCGTGCCGCACACCTCGGTCGTCGCCGCCGAGGACACGCTCGTCGTCGGTGCGCAGGCCGCGTGCCTCGGCTACGGCGACGTCGTCGTGCTGCCCAGGCGCGGGCACAACGCGCTGCTCTTCTGCGAGCAGGCGGCGGGGCTCGTCATCGAGCGCGTGAAGCAGACCGCGCGCGAGGCGACCGAGCGCGCGACCGGCACCTGAAAGCGAGAGAACGCCAAGGGCGCCAAGAACGCCACGCCGCGAGGTTGGTTGCAGGGTCCCTTCCCTCCACCTTGGCGGCTTGGCGGCGTGGCGTTCTTGGCGTCTGTCTCGCTGCGTGCTACCGGTGCCCGCGGTGCGCTCGCTCGCCCTGTCCACCGCCGCGGCCGCCGCGCTGCTGCTCGCCTGCGGCGACGCGCGCGCGGACGTGAGCTCCTGGCTGGCGGTGGGCGGGGGGGTGTCGTCGCAGCTGGCGCAGGGCGCCTCGTCGCCCGACCTCGCCCCGGCGCTGACCTACTCGCTCGGCGTCGGCACCTCGCCGCTGTCGCCGTTCGTGCTCGGCATCCTCTTCCGCGGCACGACGATGTTCGGCCTGGGCACCGACGTCGGGGCCGCCGTGCGCGGCGCGACGGGCGGATTCGCGCGCGGCGACTGGGGGCTGGCGCTCGACGCCGGGGCGCTCTGGCGCAGCTGGGGCCCCGGCAACTACGGCGACTGGCCGCTGCAGGCGGTGCTGACGGGCGGCTCGCCGTGGGGCTTCCAGCTCGCGCTCGGGGCCCAGCTCTGGAACATCGACGGAGGCCCCTCCGCGCAGGGCTTCTTCGCGGCGCTCGAGATCGACCTGCTGCGCCTCACCGTGGACCGGCAGGGGGCCACCGAGCGGTGGTGGCCCAATCCCAACCCCGCCGGCGGCCACCGCGAGGCGGCGCTGCTCGCCTGGTAGCCTACCTGGCCGGCTGCTCGTCGGCGCGGATCGAGTAACGCACGAGCGCCCGCAGCACCTCGTTGCGCTCCACGTTGCCCACCAGGCTGCGGATGTCCTCGTAGACGGTGGGGTCGACGAGCAAAGCGCCGATCGTCCCCTTGCCCTGCCGGACGCCGGCGACGATGGCGCGCAGGTCGTCGCTCATCGCGTCGAGGTTCGACATGACGTGCTGCTGCGAGCCGTCGCCGTAGAGCAGCGCGTGCGCCAGGCCGTTGCCCTTGCGGATCGCAGCGAGGTCCTCGTGCAGCTCGTCGAGCGTCCCGGCGGCGTTCTTGGACATCTCGCCGTCGTAGATGACCCCGTGCACGATCCCCGGGCCGGTGCGGACATGGTTCGTGACGTCCTGCACGTCGGCCAGCGTCGCGTCGAGGCGCGCCGAGGTGCGCGTCAGGTTCGCGAGCACCGCGTCGAGCTGGTCGGCCTCCCGGTGGTCGTAGAAGATGCGGTGCATCGTGCCGTCGCCGCTCACCATCTGATCGAGCAGCGCGTGCAGGTCGGCCGCGCTGCCCTTGAGGTCGGCGGCGAACTTCGGATCGCCGAGCGCCTGCGCGAGCGGCTCGAGCTTCTGGATCGTCTCCTGCGTCGCCGCCGCGACCTTGTTGGCCGCCGCCATCACGTCGGCCGGCTCCGTCGAGGGCATGAGGGTCTTGGGGTCGAGCGGCGGCGCCGAGGGCGAGCCGACGCTCAGCTCGATCATCTTGTCGCCGAGCAGCCCCTTGTTGACGACGTGCGCCACGGTGTCGGCCCGGATGCGCACGGCCTCCTTCTTGTTGACGGCCAGCTTCACGAAGATGCGCGTGTCGCTCGGGTTGGTGCTGGTGCCGACGCTCGTCACCGAGCCGATGTCCACACCGCCCATGCGCACCGGCGCGCCCGGCTTCAGGCCGGCGACGTCCTGGAAGGCGGTCTCGTAGCCGACCTTCGCCTGCCACAAGCCGCGCGTCTGGCCGATGAGGAAGATGGCGAGCATCGTGAGCGCGAGCCCCGCGATGACGAAGAGACCGACCTTGAGGCGTCGTGACATGGCGGCAGATCCCCTACGAAGACGAAAGGAGCGCGGCGACGTCCTCGGACTCGGGGGCGTTGCCTTCGATGAAGTCGCGCACGGCGGGGTTGCTCGTGGCGCGGAAGTCTTCCTTGGTACCGACGAGCAGGACGCGCCCCCTGCCGATCATCGTCAGCCGGTCGGACACGGTGAACGCGGTGCCCATGTCGTGGGTGACGACGACGCTCGTCAGCTTGAGCGCCCGCTGGATGCCCACGATGAGATGGTTGATGCGCGCGGTGTTGACCGGATCGAGGCCCGTGGTCGGCTCGTCGTAGAGAATGACCTCGGGCTGCAGGGCCAGCGTGCGCGCGAGCCCCACGCGCTTCCTCATGCCGCCCGACAGGTCGCTCGGGCGCATCACCTGGATGCCGGGCAACCCGACCAGCTCGAGCGACTGCTCGACTCGCCCCTGGATCTCCCCCTCGCTCATCGTGTTCCAGAACTGCTCGCGCAGACCGTACGCGACGTTCTCGCCCACGCTGAGCGAATCGAAGAGCGCCGCCCCCTGGAAGAGGTACGCGATGCGCCGGCGCACGTCGGAGAGCTCCTCCTCGCTCATCCTGGTCACGTCGCGGTCGTCGAAGAGGATCTGCCCCTCGTCGGCGGTCATCAAGCCGATGAGCATCTTGAGCATCACGCTCTTGCCGGAGCCGGACGCCCCCATGACGGTCATCGTCTCGCCGCGCCGCAGCTCGAGGTTCAGGTCGGAGTAGATGATCTTCGGCCCGAAGGCCTTCTTCACGTGGACGAAGCGGACGAAGGGCTCGCCCATCCGTTTCTGGACGTTCGGCGCCGCGAGCTGGCTCACGCCTCGATGATAGCGCAGCGCGCCCCATCGACGTCCGGTCGCGTACCTCTCACGCCGGCTCCGCGGCGACGAGGCGCATCTCGACCGCGCCGCCGCCGGTCCACGTGTCGTGCCGCAGGGCCCCGACGACCCGCGCTTGGCCGCCGGCCAGGGTGGCCGCCAGCGGGCCCATCTCGGCGCCGAAGCACGACAGCGGCGCGCCGGCCACGTCCAACCAGAGCCGCAGGTGCCCCCCGCGCACCTCGCGGGTACGGAGCACGCGAGCGCGCTCGATGCCGACGCGCGGGGCCGGGTTCGCCTGGCCGCACGGCTCGAAGCGCGCGAGGTCGTGCACGACGCGCGCCGGCGCGTCCCCCTCTTCGAGGCGCGCGTCGGCGTCGAACGCGGGGGCGGCGGCGGGCACGCCGAGCGCCCGGCACGCGTCGGCGAAGCGCTCGCGCAGCGCCTCCACGCGATCGGCCGCCACCTCGACGCCGGCGGCCGCGTGGTGGCCCCCGAAGCCGACGAGCGCGTCGCGCGAGCGCGCGAGCGCGTCGTACACCGAGAAGCCCGCCGGCGCCCGCGCCGAGCCGCGCCCCGTCGCCCCGTCGAGCGCGACGACGACGGTCGGCTTGCCGAAGCGTGACGCCAGCCGCCCGGCGACGATTCCGACGACGCCGGGGTGCCAGCCCTGCTTGGCGAGCACGATGCCCGGAAGCTGCCCGAGCGCGGGGTCCTCGAGCATCTTCAGCGCCTCGGCCGTCACCGCGCGCTCCACCTCCTTGCGCCGCGAGCAGTACGTCTCGACCTCCGCCGCGAGGCGCCGCGCCTCGTCGTCGCTGGTCGCGAGCAGCAGCGCGAGGGCCAGATCGGGCTTGTCGAGCCGCCCGGGGGCGTTGATGCGCGGCGCCAGGCGGAACGAGACGTCCTCGCCCGTCGGGGTCGCCGCCGCGCATCCGGCGATCTCGGCGAGCGCGCGCGTGCCGGGTCGCGGTCCCCGCGCGATGAGCGAGAGGCCGGCGCGGACGAGCGCGCGGTTGTCGCCGTCGAGCGGAGCGACGTCGCCGATGGTGCCGATGGCGACGAGATCGAGCCAGCGGCGCATGTCGAGCGCCACGCCGAGCTCCGCGCGCACGCCCGCGCCGATGGACAGGGCCAGACCCACCGAGGCGAGCCCCTTGTAGGCGAAGCCGCAGTCGGGCCTGTGGGGGTTGAGGAACGCGAGCGCGGGCAGCGGCGCGTCGGGCACGCGGTGGTGGTCGATGACGACGGCGTCGAGGCCCGCGCGGCGGGCGCGATCGAGGCGCTCGTGGTCGCTCGACCCGCAGTCGCACGTGACGAGCAGCGAGGCGCCGGTGGCCAGGACGCGCGCGAGCGCGGGGTCGGACAGGCCGTAGCCGCCGTCGAACCGGTCGGCGAGCAGCGTCACGACCTCGCCGCCGAGCGCGCGCAGCACGTCGGTGGCGAGGGCGGCGGCCGTCACGCCGTCGGCGTCGTAGTCGCCGAAGACGCAGATGCGCTCCCTGGCGCGGACGGCGCGCGCCAGGCGCGACACCGCCTCGCCGCGGTCCAGCATCGCGTCGGGCGGCGTCAGGTGCGCGAGGCGCGGCTCGAGGAAGCGCTCGCCCTGCGCGGGATCGAGCAGGCCGCGCGCCGCGAGGACGCTGGCGGCGGTGCGCGTCAGCGACAGCGCCCGCGCGAGGTCGACCGCCTGGTCGCTGGCGTGGGGCGGCATGCGCAGCATCGCGGGGCGAGGTTCAAGCGCTCGCGGCCGCGGAAGTCAACGGCGCCGCACTCGTCCGGTTCCGGCGCGTGCTGGCGGCGCGATCATCTTGGCGGCGCGACATCGTGCCCCCCCGCGCCCCCGCATACGCGCGTCAGCGCTGCAGGAGCAAATCGGCCACCTCGGCTTCCCTCGCGCTTCGTTCGATCTCGAGAGGCGGGATCCGCGCTCAGATCACGTCTCGCGCGAACAGGTCGTTCAAGGGGGGCGCGCGCGAGCAAGGCCCCGTAGATCGCGTTAGCGGACGCGATTCGTTCCGCTCAAGCTGAAACGTGCCGACTACCTGGCGATGGCGGCCCGCACGTCGTCGGCGGTCAGCGACCGGTACGCGCGCAGGATCTCGTCGACCGAGTCGCCTTCCACGAGCGACGCGAGGACCGTGCGCAGCGTCACGCGTGTTCCTTTGCACACGGGCTCGCCGCCAGCATCAGTCGACGCTGTTCGTCGCGCCTTCCGAGGACGCGTCGCTTTCTTCGCTCACCGATTGGCTGGGGCAGGACCCCGCGGCTGAGCCGTGCTGGCGGCTGGGCGGCGCCCCCATTATGTTTTCTGCTGTGGCGAACGCGCGCGACCTCCTCGACGAAGCACTTCGTCTGCCCGACGACGAACGCGAGCAGCTCGCCTGGGCCCTGCTCGATAGCGTTCACGGACCCGCGGAGGAGGGCGCGGCCGAGGCGTGGACCCGGGAGATCCAGCGCCGGCTCGACGATCTCCGGTCGGGGCGCTCTCGCGGTCGGTCCTGGGAAGACGTCGAAGCATCCCTGAGGGCACGGCTCGAGCGGAAATGAGGCGGTCGGTCTCGATCCGCGAGGCCGCCGAGCAGGACATCGTCCACGCCGTCGACTGGTACGAGTCGCGTGCCAGCGGCGCGGGACTACGGCTCGTCGAAGAGATCCGCGTGGGCCTGCATGCCCTCGCCGATGGTTTCGACGGCAGCCCGCATCCACACGTGAGCGACGTTCGACGGCTGCTCCTGCGGAGGTTTCCGTATGGCATCGTGTTTGTCGCGGATGAAGCGCGCGTCGAGGTGCTCGCTCTCGAGCATTTGCGCCGACGACCCGGGTACTGGCGATCCAACGGATAGGCGGGAGCTTCGACGCGCGGCCTGGCGAGAAGGTCGTTCAAGGGGGCGCGCGCGAGCAGGCCCCCATAGACCTCCCGTCAAGGTCCTCGTCGGAGGTACAGCGTCGGTCGTTCCGGCGCGACCGACCCAATCGAGGTGGTGCTCGAGTTCTGGACCGGCATCACCGCACCACCGATCGATTGTTGTTCACGCGTTGCTGCACGAGCATGTTCGTCTAAATCACCGAGCGTGATTGTCGATCACGCGTAGGCGCGGATGGAAATAGCCGGGGCTGCCCGGAGGTTTGGGAATCGCCAGAGACCCAAGCCCCAAGGAGCCCCGTGCGATGAAGGTACCGCGAATGAGTCGACCTGAGCGCCGTCGCCTGCTGCGACTCGGGCGCAGCAGCGGAGACCCGCACACCGCTCTGCGGTTTCAGGCGGTGGCGCGGTTGGGTATGGGCCGAAGCACCACCCAGGTGGCCGCCGAGTTGGACATCGCCACGTCGACCGTGGTGAGGGCGGCGGATCGGTTCCTCGCCGATGGCGTCGCAGGGCTGCACGATCGGCGGCAAGGCAACGGGGCGCGTAAGGCCGACGAGCGTTTCGACCGTGTGCTGGTGCGCCTGCTGGGACGCACGCCCCAGGACTTCGGCTGGCAGCGGCCGACCTGGACGCGCGAGTTGCTCTGCTTGCAGATGCAGCTCGAAGGCTTTGCGCTCGTCGCCGTGTGCACGATGGGACGGGCCCTGTGCCGCATCGGCGCGCCGCGACGTTGGTGGCCCCGCAGCATCCAGTCGCGACCGATTTTCGGGTTGAGGTGGATGTCGACCTCGTCGGAATAGAGCACGGGCTCCTCGGCGCTCGCGCGCGCTTCGAGCCTGCGAATCGCGGCCAAAACATGCAGCTTTCGCTCACGTTGCCACGGGCACAGAACGATAGGCTTGGGCACGCCGAGCCTACCTGGCAGGCGCCCTCGACGTGGGCACCGGACGCCTGCACACCACCTGGCGCGGACAAGAAGAACGCCGCGCTCTTCTGCCAGTTGCTCTGGTTGCTCGCCAGCCGCTACCGACGTGCACGTCGTGTGCACCTCGTGGTCGACAACTACGGCATCCACAAGGCCAGCCTCACCCGCAAGACTCTCGCCGCCTTCGGCGGGCGCATCGTGCTCCACTTCCTGCCGCCCTACTGCCCCGATGCCAACCGCATCGAGCGCGTCTGGCAGGACCTGCACGCCAACGTCACGCGCAACCACCGTTGCAAGACCCTCGGCAGACTCCTCGACAACGCTCGCCGCTACCTCGACAGCTACGTGTGGAAGCGCGCATCGCGCCGACCCATCGCGCGGGCTGCTTGATTCTGTTCGAGAATCACGATCGGTCATTTAGCGCCCACCGCTCTGATGCGCTCGGGTCGAGAACCTGTCCAGTAGACCGGCCCGGCGCTAACCATGCGGCCGAGGAGTACAGTTCGGGCATGCGGTCACCCCTGGCGCGGGCCGCTCGCGCTTCTCTCGCGATGCTCCTCCTGCTGGCTGCGTGCGTTGCAAGACCGGACAGACGGCCGCCGCTCCCGCCACGCGCCTCTCCGGCCTGCGCTGAGGCGCGTACGCAGCGCGGCCGCGTGGCCGGCCTCCTCACGCAAGGGAAGCTCCATCGCGCGCTCCTCGTCATCGGCAAGGCCAACGAGATGTGCCCGAGCGAGGCGCCGAGTACGTGGGGAGCCGAGGTAACAGCTCTCGCCGAGATCGGACGCGCTGATATGGCCCACGCGCTGGCGCAAAGGATGGAAGCGTCGGACGACGCAGGTGCGAAGGCGAGCGCGGAGCGCGCGCTGCAATTGCTGGCGGAGCAGGCTACCGATCCGTCGCAGCACGACGCCGAGGCGCTATGCGCCGCCGGCATGCAGGCCAAGCGCAGCGGTGACATGCCGCGCGCGCAGCGGCTGTTCGATCGCGCGATCGACGTCGGGCAGCGGGCGCGTGGCAGTGCGCTCATCGCCGAGATGCGCCCCACGTTCAGAGGGAAGCGAGACTACAACGACGGATATCACGCCGTCGCATGGTCGCCGGATGGGGGAACACTTGCGGCGAACGATGGGGGCGATGTTCTCCTCTTCGACACACGGACCTGGCAGCCACGCCGCCGGCTCATTGGTTCGTCGGGCTGGATTGGCGCGATTGCGTTCTCACCGGGAGGCGATCGAGTCGCCGCGGGCTCGGACGCTGGATGGATTCGCATCTGGGACGTCGCAGGAGCGACGCCTCCGGCGGTCCTCGACGCGGCCGTCTCGGTCTGGTCGATCGCATTCTCCCCGGATGGGAGGCGCCTCGCGGCCGCAGGCACGGCGCCTCAGCAGACTGGCGCGGGCTTCAGGGCCGAAGTGCGTCTCTGGTCTCTCCCGAGCGGCGCCGCAACGGGCGTTCTGCAAGACGCCGAGGGCCCCGTCGCATTCTCCGCCGATGGCAGAGTGCTCGCGACCGGCGACAAGCTGTGGGATGCGCGATCGCTCACTCCGGTCGAACGAACCGGAGCAAACGAATCCGCCGTGCCTCGCAACAGTCCGCGTGGCGAAACGACGGAGTCCGCAATCTCCCCGGATGGGAAGACGACGGCCACGTGGCAAGGCGCGTTCGGCCCCGATGCGTTCCGTGCGGGCGTCTTGCGGATAACTAGCGAACGCAAGGACGTCTCCGCTCGAATCCTCGATCCTCAAGCCATCGTGTACCAGCTTGCCTTCTCGCCGGACGGCAACAGCGTCGCCGAGGGCTCGTTCGGTCAACGGGTTCGGGTCTGGTCGGTCCGCTCGAACGAACCTCCCGAGTGGCTCGGCACGGATCGCGCCCCGCTCGTGAACGGCCTCGCCATCTCTCCGGACGGCAGCATGCTGGCGACGGCTTCTGACCACAACCTCGTGCGAGCCTGGAACATCGCGAACCCCCGCGAACCGAGAACCTTTCGAGTCGAGCGCTCTTCTGAGGTGGACGCCGTAGCCTTTTCGAGCGACGGACGCACGCTCGCATGGCGAACGCCTGACTGGGAAAGACCCGCTGCGATCTGGCTTTGGACGGTCGGAACGAGCGAGCCACCAAAGGAATACCGCGACCAGTCAACAGTGCGCTCGCCGGACGGGAACACGGTGGCCATCTGGGAAGATGCGAGCGTCGTCAGGCTGCGACCTGTCACGGGAGATAAGGGATCGAGCGTTCTCGTCGACGACCGCATGGCCTGCTCGCCGGACGGGCAAACGCTCGCCAGCGTGGGCACGCGCTGGGGCGCCGTGGCGTTCTGGAAGCGGCAGTCGAGCGATTCTCGGGTGTGGCCGGACTGCGCCAACCTACCCACCCTGTCCTCGCGCAGCCCGCCTCCCCCCATTCTCAAGACCACGCCAGTCGCCACCATGGAGGCCGGTGGACTCGCGGTCGCCTTTTCGCCCGACGGCCGCTTCTTCTTCGCCGCCGATGATGGTGGCGCCGTTCGGCTGTGGCGGCTGCCGGACTACGAGCTGGCTGCGAGCATCTATTTGCTCGCCGACGATCCGATGGGCTCGGTGTTCATGACGTTCAACGGCTACTTCGAAGCGATCGGCAACACCGCTCGGCAGCATCTCATCTGCCGGATCGGCCCCGACATGTTCCCCATCGACCTCTGTGAGGATCGGTTCGAGGTGGACGGATTGCCGTCGAAGGTCATCGCCGGCGATCCGTCGTACATGGCGCCTTGAAGCAATCGCGCGGGGTGGCGGTTGGGATGGACCAAGCCCCGACCCGATCGAAATGTCCGTTGCGACCGCACGCGTGAACGGCGGCGATGCGGCGTCAAGGCGGCCCGCTACTCCTCGTCATCCTCGTACTCGTCGTCATCATCATCGCTGAAACGCGCCTACTATCTGAGCGGATCCGAGGCGCGCGCGGAGCTTGCGGGAGTCTCGCTCGCTCCTGTAGCGTGGGGAGCTGATGCCCTGAGATCCGGTTTGGCGCGAGTGGGGGGGCTCGCTGGGCAGGGTGGTCCACAAGATAGAGAGGCCCATGAGAAACAAGACGAATCGAAGCCGACGGTGTGGCGTGCTTTCACGTGTCGCGTGCTCTGGCGGGGCGCCCTTGCCGCGAATGGACGGGCGTGGCCGATTGTCCGCCGCGCTCTCGCTGCTTGCCCTCGTCGGCGCTGCGGGGTGCACTTCCGGCTCGAGCGGGACCTCGACGACCCCGGAAGCGGGGGCAGACTCCAGTACCGCCGGCGAGGACGCCGGTGGCGACGCCGGGCCCGGCACCGGCCCGGACTCCGGCGTGACGTGTTCGGGCGCGTGCCCGGCGGGCCAGTATCAGACCGCCGCCTGCAGCGCGACCGCCGACCGCGTGTGCTCGCCGTGCACGGCGATCGCCGGCTGCACCGCCGAGACCTGCACAACCGCCTCGGATCAGACCTGCACCGCGTGCGGCTCCGGTTCCTACCTCTCGGGGGGTGCCTGCGTGGCCTGCTCGGGCGCGTGTCCCACGGGCCAGTATCAGACCGCCGCCTGCAGCGCGACCGCCGACCGCGCGTGCTCGTCGTGCACCGCGATCGCCAACTGCACCGCCGAGACCTGCACGACCGGCTCGGATCAGACCTGCTCCGCGTGCGGGACCGGGTACTACCTCTCGGGGGGGGCCTGCATCGCCTGCTCGGGCGTGTGCCCTTCGGGCCTGTATCAGAGCGCGGCGTGCAGCGCGACCGCCGACCGCGTGTGCTCGTCGTGCACCGCGATCGCCGGCTGCACGACCGTGACCTGCACGACGAGCTCGGACCAGACCTGCAACACGTGCGGCAGCGGCTATTACCTCTCCGGCGGAAGCTGCCACGCCTGCTCGGGGGCGTGTCCTTCGGGGCAGTACGAGAGCGCCGCCTGCAGCGCGAGCGCCGACCGCGCGTGCTCGTCGTGCACGGCGATCGCCGGCTGCACCGCCGAGACGTGCACGACCGCCTCGGATCAGACCTGCTCGGCGTGCGCCAGCGGCCACTATCTCTCGGGCGGAGCCTGCAACGCCTGCTCGGGTGCGTGCCCGGCGGGCCAGTACCAGAGCGCCGCGTGCAGCGCGACCGCCGACCGCGTGTGCTCCGCGTGCACGGCGATCACCAACTGCACCGCCGAGACCTGCACCACGAGCTCGGATCAGACCTGCAGCACGTGCGGCGCCGGCTACTACGCCTCGGGCGGAGCCTGCGCCGCGTGCTCGGCCCACTGCACGGCCTGCACGAGCGGGACGGCATGCACGGCGTGCAGCACCGGATACAGCGTCTGCAACTCGTCCTGCGTCGACGAGAGCACCGACGCCAACGACTGCGGCGGCTGCGGCACCGTCTGTCCGGCGGGGCTGGGGAAGGCTTCGTGCAGCAGCGGGATCTGCGCGCCGGCCGCGCTCGCGTACGACGCCAACAACCTCGGGGCGTTCTTCTCGCTGGCCGTCGACCCGTCGGGCGGCAGCGTGTACTGGGCGAGCGACGGCGATGAGAAGCTGCACGCGTACGACGCGGCCACCGGGACGGACACGATCCTGACCGGCATCGGCTCCGGCCTGAGGCCCTACCACATGGCGACCGACGGCACGTACGCCTACATCTCGGACGAAAACGGCGATGCTCTGGAGAAGATCCTCCTCGCGTCCCCGTACACGCTCACGACGCTGAGCGGGGCCAACGGCGGAGAGGGAATGGGCATCGCCGTCGACGGCAAGAACATCTACTGGTGCTCCATCCCGGGCGGCGGCGGGGCGCCGACGGTGAACCAGCGACCGCTCACGGGCACCAATGGGCCCGTCACGAACCTCTTCACCGGGGCTTCGGGCAGCTCCTTCCCCGTGGATCTGGCCATCGACTCCACGACGTCTGCGACGACCGTCTACTGGGTCGATGCCAGCGCCGCCACGGTCAACGCGGCGCCGGTGGGCGTCGCCAACGGCAACGTCGTCCTGGTCACCGGACAGACCGGCGTCAGCGCGGTCGCCACCGACGGAGCGCAGGTCTACTGGGCGGTCAGCGCGCCCTACTCGGGGTCCAACTGGAAGGTGACCATCTACTCCGCCGCCATCCCCTCCCCGCTCGCGGCGATTCCGGCGTCCGCCGTCACGACCCTGTACTCGACGACGACGGCCACCGGCGACGTGTTCTCGATGGCCGTGAACTCGGCCAACCTCTACTGGAGCGAGCGTTCGGTCTACAACAGCAGCGTCAACTCCATGCCGAAGACCGGCGGCTCGCTGAAGGTTCTCGGAACCGGCCTGGGGACGGTGAACGGCGTCAAGCTGGGCATCGGCACCACCTCCAAGTTCATCTTCTGGGAACAGGGTTCGTTCGGCAACGGCGACGGGCTCTACGAAGCTCTGAACTGACCTTCGCGCACGGGCAGGCGGGCAGCCCTCGACCGACGCCGAGGGCTGCTCGCCGGCTTCGCATGGGCCGACCGTGAGCCCGATCGTAGGCACTGGCTGGTATCCTTTGGTGCTCTCCGGAGCGCGGCGGACGCGGTTCCGGAGGGACCCGCGTTTCAAGCGCGCCTTCGAGGCGCTGACGCCGGGGCGGCAGAGGAGCTACCTCCACCACCTCGCCGCGGCCAGGCAGTCGGCGAGGCGGGTGGCGCGAATCGAGAAGGCGATGCCGGCGATATTCGAAGGAATAGGATTCCTGGAGAGGCACTGGCTGGAGGGCGCTACCGCTCACCCGAACGGCACGCACGGATCGTGGCGTAAGGCCCCCTCGGGGATTCCGCCGCACACGTCGGCGGCCGCGAGCTCGCCGCGGGTCCAGAGCGTTCGCTCCACCATCGCGCGGAAGACCCTCTCGAGCGTCCGCTGCACCTGCTCGCCCTCGAGGATCGCCTTCGCGCGCGCGATCGCTTCGATCGTGGAGAGGCCGTGCGCGGCGAGAAGGTGGTCCAAGCGGGATCCGGCGACCAAGATCGGCTTCGCGCCGAGGTCACCGATCGCGAGTTAGACGTTCGTACGGCGAGGGTGGAAGCGCCGACCAATTGGCTTCACGCGCGAGTACGTCGCCGTTTCGTGCGCCGCGACCGCGCGTGCGTCGTCTGCTCCGCGAAGACCGCGTTGAGCGCTTTCACCGTCGCGCGGATGTGGGCCGCCAGCTTCTGCGGTCTTCTCCCGGCGAACAGGTCGTTCAAGGGGGGCGCGCGCGAGCAAGGCCCCATGGATCGCGTTAGCGGACGCGATTCGTTCCGCTCAAGCTGAAACGCGCCTACTATCTGACCGCGTTCAAGGCACACCGCGGCCCTCGCTCGGGCGCTCGGCTTCGCGCGCGGCGCGGCCGCCCGTGCGGGTCAGCACTCCTCGGTTTCGCCGAGCAGATCGGTCGGATCCCTCGCGCGCGCGACGCGCGGCGCGTCCGTCGGCAAGCCGACGCGTTCGAGCAGGAGGTGCACCAGCTCCGGCTCGGTGGTCTCGCCCAGATGCCCCTGCCCTTGGAGGAGAAGGCGACGGGTCACTCCCTCGAATCGTGCGCGCGGTGCCCGCCGCCGTCCCGCTCGGGGTCGGCCTCCGTCCCGGCGCAGAGCACGTCCAGCCACCGCCGGTACGCCCACGAGCGATCCCGCCTCTTGCCGGTGGTCTCCGCCAGCACCCCCGCGGCCTCGAGCAGCTCGATCGCGCGGCCCGCGGTGGGCTTGGTCGTGCCGACCAGCTTCATCACGGCGGCGACCGTGACGACCGGATGCCGCGGCAGGAGCTCGAAGAGACGCAGCGCGAAGATCGACATGCCCTCCTGCTCGAGCAGGCGCGCCCGGTCGGCCGCCACGACCGCGAGCAGCTCGCGCGCCGAGGCGACCGCGTCGCGGGCGACCGTCGCGATCCCCTCGAGGAAGAGCGCGGTCCACTCCTCCCAGTCGCCCTCGACGCGCACCGCGGTCAGGCGGCGCTCGCAGTCGTCGCGCCGTCGCTTGAAGAAGAGGCTCGGGTAGAGCAGCGGCTCCTTCAGCAGGCCCCAGTCCCCGAGCAGCAGCGACACGAGGAGCCGCCCGACGCGCCCGTTGCCGTCGTGGTACGGGCGGATCATCAGGAACTGCGCGTGCAGGAGGCCCACGCGCACGAGCATCGGGAGGGATTCGACGCCTCGCCCATCGCCGAGCGGGGCGTGCACGTACCTGTCGAACGCGCCGAGAAGGTCCGCGAGCGCGTGCGGCGGCGGCGGTACGTACGCCGCATCGCCCGGGCGGGCGCCGCCGACCCACGTCTGGCTGCGACGGACCTGACCGGGCGTCGTGCCGGCGCCTCGCGCACCGCGCACCAGGCGCTCGTGCACGTCGTTCAGGAGGCGCATCGAGAACACACCCCGGGGCGAAGCGAGCGCCTTGCGCCCGAGAGCGAGCGCGTCGAGGCAGTCGAGCACCGCCCTCACGTCGGCGCCGGCCAGGGAGCGCGAGGGGGACGGCTGCGCCTCGAAGGCGAAGAGATCCTCCAGGGAGGCCTTCGCGCCGGCGAGCTGCGCCGACAGGACGGCCTCCTTGCGCACGAACGCGGGGACGAGCCAGTCGGCGGCGGGCGTCAGCTCTCCCGCGAGCCCGAGCCGCGCCACGGCCTGCTCGGCGGCCCGGTGGCGCTCGGCGAGCGCGCCGTCGACGTGCAGGATCGGGTCGCGCGGCGGCAGCGGCCTCGGGATGAACGCGGCGACCTCCTCGCCGCCGACGGTGATGCGCTCGTAGCGACCGGTTCGCCTGCGGTTCATGCGCGCTGGTCAAGCATGCTTTACCAGCGGGCAATCCTGGTCAAGCGCGCTTTACCAGCGAGCGGGTCGCCCGCGTCGCTTCCACGTCGTGCACCTCGGCGAAAGCACGCCGGTTTTCGAGGGCGCGGCGAAAAAGCGACGAGAGCACGAAAAAAGTCCCTCCGCGAAACGCGTGTTTTCCGTCTTAAAGGGCGGGAGAGTCGAGACGGCGAGACGGTCCCTCGTGCGGCGCCGCATCGCGCTGCTCTCGCCGTCGGCCACCCGGCCGCGAGCCACCGCGAATCGCCCGCGATTTCGCGGCGATCGGCCGCGGCAGGTCGAAAACCACGCGCGGTGGACAGGATCCCGACGGCGGCCGACTGAAACCCGACGACCTTCGACAGGCTCCCCAGGGCGGCGGACGCAAACCCGACGTGGTTCGACTCGACCCCGACACTCTTCGACTGAATGCCGGCGATGTTTCGACGCAACCACGAAGGGGTCGGACTCGAACACGACGACGGCCAGTCCGACGACGACGGCGTTCGACGAAACGACGCACAGGTCGAGTCCGACCTCCTCGGGGTCGAGTCCGACGCCCTCGAGGTCGAGTCCGACGCCCTCGGGGTCGCGTCCGACGCCCTCGGGGTCGCGTCCGACGTCGTCGTGTTTCGGTCCGCCCCGTCGGGGGTCGAGCCGACCGAGATCGAGGTCGGACCGAACCACGCGCGCGTCCGACTCGCCGACGTCGAGGTCGGACTCAACATCCTACTCGTCCGGCCGAACCACTTCGGGGGCGGGCCGAAACAGCTCGGGGTCGAGTCCGACGACGTCGGGATCCAGTCGACCGATCGAGGATTCCCGTCCAAGGCTTCACGATGACGACTTTCTCTCTCCTTGCTTCGCTTCCAAACCGCAGTTTTCCCACACAGATACGGAGATGATTCCCATGGGCCATTCAACGTCGGAAGCACACAGGAGCTTGGCGGTGCTCGCACTGCCCAAGCGCATCAACGTCCTCATCACGTACGCCGACAACGTCGTGGCGAGGATGACGGGCAACGCCTACTTCCCGAGCCCCTCGCCGGC
>Ga0080006_1170548_pt1 | contig 43267 bp, 45 predicted proteins | sample RS3BMetagenome_FD_69209 | JGI IMG/M metagenome (GOLD analysis project Ga0080006, IMG submission 69209) | Ferric oxide microbial mat and aquatic microbial communities from Rainbow Spring, Yellowstone National Park, USA - RS3B (SPADES... ... | reverse complement strand
ATCCACCAAGATCAGCCGGCCCACCCGTCGGGCCGGTACCGGCAACGTCCCTTCCCGGTACCACCGGTAGGCGGTGTGCTTGTTCACGCCCACCCGATCCGCCCACTCCGACAAGTTCACATCAAACGCTAGCACACACGTTCGCACACCATAACCGACCCGACCGTCAGCAGATGAACCCCCTCGTAGACGCCCGGTTGCAAGTTGGCCTGGGCTACGAACTTGGGGGTCGAACCGTCGACTCTCGTGTCGGAGGGCTGAGAACGCTAGCTCCGGTCGCCAGTCTCTTCCGCGTCGCCCATCTCAGCCCCATTCATCGTCCAGGCGTCACCCGCCGCAACGAACCCATGGGCAGTACCGTTCGCCCGTACGTAGAGCTAATGACGGAGCCGGCCGCGTGATACCACGCCAGTACAGCGAAGGCGAGGGTGACCCATCCGCCGGCCCTGGTGACGTCGATCCACTTTTCTCCTGCGCCGATTGACAGCAAGATCAGGCCGGCCAGAATGAGCGCGAAGACGCCGATAAGCACCATGTCGGTCTTGAACGAAGCGATGAGGAAGTAGAAGGTCAAGACAGCGAACAGGGCGAGGAACAGCGAGAGCGCGCTGTTGAGGGCGGCGGGCGGGATCGAGGAGCCGTAGAGCGTCTCGATCATCCCGTAGATGACCCAAAATGGCCCGTACGTGCCGAAAACGACCGCGCCGAACACATTGCCGCGACAAATCTCGAGGACCCCAACGATGATCTGGATGAGCCCGCCGAAGAACAGGGCGAACGGGATGACGATGGCGACGCCCTTCCCGTTGATAAGATTCGCATTGTAGATACCCAGCGCGAACGACGTCGTGGCAAAGGCCGTGATCGCCCACGCTCCCGGATCGGCGAGCCTCGACTCCCCCGTGCGGCCCTCCAACGAGCGGTCGATCGTGCTCTGGCCCGATCCTCCCGCTGCAACATCTATCTGCTGTGACATCACTGTTCTCCGTTTCTCGGGCCCGATTGACGAGCCGCGGTGCGAGGCTCTCTACGGGGAGGCCAGCTCGACTGCTCAGGCGCGCGCAAGGCGACGAGTGGGTTCGCCAGCGCGACAGGTCATCACCTCGTACCGATCACGTCGTGCTGGGTCGGGGGTCATTCGCTCATCTCGGGCTCTGGGCATCCTCCTGTGATCGGCAGCGGCACGTCACAGGAGTCATCATCCCGAGGGCAGTTCACGGCGGACTCCATCGCCTACTAGCACGGTAACAGTTTCCTTATTCTCCGTCTACCAGGCCACACACCCCCTGCTCCGCAAGGTGAGCCGGGACCTTCAACGCCTCGCTGCGCGTTCCGGCCGAAACCGGCCGCCCAATCCGGACTTGGGCTCAAGGGGTGGCCGCGACAAGCTCGTTGAATCGCTCCGCAGGAGTATCCCATGAAGGGGTCTTGCGCGGACGTCCGTTGAGCAAGGCGGCGATGGCGTCGAGGTCGGCTTGGGAGTAGACCGAGAGGTCCGTGCCCTTGGGGAGGAACTGACGGACGAGCCCGTTCCAGTGCTCGTTGGTGCCGCGTTGCCACGGTGAGTGCGGGTCGCAGAAGAAGACCTGGACCCCGGTGGCCACCTTGAAGGTGGCGTGGGTGGCCATCTCCTTTCCCTGATCCCAAGTCAGCGATCGAGCCAGATGACTGGGCAGGCGCACGATGTTGGTCGCCACCATCGCGGCCACGTGTTCGGCGGTCTTGTTCTCGAGCTTGATCAGCATCCCCATGCGCGTCGTGCGCTCCACCATCGCGGCCACGGCGCTGAGGCCCCGCTCCCCGACGATCAGGTCACCCTCCCAGTGGCCCGGCACGGCCCGGTCCTCGACCTCAGCGGGGCGTGCAGAGATGTTGACCATGCCCACGATCTGTCCCCGCCCCGATGAGGTTCGGGTCCGGGGGCGCCGGCGAGCCCGTCCCGAGCGCAGGCAGGCCGCGAGCTCCTTGCGCAGCTCACCCTTGGCCTGGACGAAGATCGCCTGGTAGATGGCCTCGTGCGACACCCACCACTCTGGCTGGTCAGGGTGCTCCTTGCGCAATCGCTGGGCGATCTGCTCGGGGGACCAGCGCTTGGTCCGCAACAGCTGTTGGACCTCGTCCCAGAGCCAGGGTCGCTTCTCTGTCCAGGGGACCTTCGGCCGCCGTGCCGAGCGTGCCGCTCGCTCCTCGGCCCCGGCGGCCCGGTAGCCCAGACGCCCGCCGTTGGCCGCGATCTCCCTCCAGACGGTTGAGCGGTGGCGGCCGAGACGTTCGGCGATGGCGGCATCGGACTCGCCAGCGGCGATGCCGACCCTGATCTCCTCGCGCTCGTCTTGGCTGAGCGAGTTGTCACGGCGTCGTCGGTCGGTGCCCATGGCGACACCGTGCACATGAGAGCGGCCGGCGATGGCGGATGCACTCTTCCCCGTCGGATCGAGCCCCGCCGCCGTGGCGATGGTGGCCGCCAGCGCCTCGGGCACCGCCGGTTCCCCCACCCGCCGCCGGCCCGCCCGCGGGACGCTCTGTCGGAGCAGGTCGCTCCTCACCACGTGGTCGTGGACCGTCGCCGCTGGGACGCCAGTCAGCCGCTCCACCGTCTTGTAGCTCGCACCCGCGAGCACCCCACCGATCGCAGCGTCGAGCTGCGCCACCGTCCATCGGCCGGACCGTGCCATCAAACACCTCCTGGTCAGGAGATGTCGCGGTCACCCCTTGAGCCCAAGGGTTTGGGTGGCTGAATTCGCCGGAATGCGCAGAGTATGACGTGACACCCGACGGTGTCGTTGAGCTAGTCGCCCTCATCAACGCGGTGGATGAGGAGGGCACGGATCCCGACGGCGAGGCCTGGCTCGCGTGGCGGCGGTCGCACGAGGACCAAGGTCTCGGGTGCGCGCCGATTCCACCCACCGAGCTGACCCGCATGGAAACGACCGAGGACCCCGACGAGCTTCGAGCCATCGTGGAAAGCGTGATCCTGGCCGACCGTCGGATCAAGCAGGGCCCTCCGTCATGAGCACCACACGATCTCAGCTTTACCGTTTCGCCAGAGATCTCGGAAACGTCGAAGCCTTCGAGCACGGCTACAAGCGTGGCGGTCTGGGTGGCGGCGCCCAAGGGGAGATGGAGCGCCAGGCGCGGCGCGTCATCTACCGAGAGGGCAATCGCCAGATCAACAAGTTTGTCCGCGCAATAGGGCTGGGCCCGAGGCGTCGATGATCGGCCAGGGGCCGGCCGATGTCCGAGATTACCTCTGCCCTCAACAACTGCCAGCCCCGAGGGAGAAGCCCGAACCGCCATCGATGACCGATTGATGCCCCGGGCCGGGACGGGTGGTAGGAGACCGGTTTCGCCGGTTCGTGACCTTTGCCTCTGGCGTGGGGGAGCGTTGGGCATCAGGGTCGTGATGTAGGAGGGTCATCAGGCGGCGAAGGGAGATGGCGATGGCTGGTGCGGATGTACGGGTCGTCTTGCATGCCGTGTTGCGCCAGCTGGTAGCCGACGCCCAATGGCAGGCCGAGGAAGCAGGCGACGGCTCGAGGGAGCGCGACTTTTATGCCGGGGTCGTAAAGGCCGCCGAAGACCGCCTCTACTCCTCCGGGATGGCGGCACGGCAGGACGAGGCCTGGCTTTCCAGCGAGCCGCCCGGTTTCCGCGAGGGGTACGTGAAGGCCTCCACCATGATCATGACGGTGGCCGCCAACCCGCCGCTGCGCCTGGTGGTTCCCACCCCCGACCACTGAATGGTGGATCTACGCAGGGAGTAGTTCGTTCATCCGGTAGGGATCAACGAGCCCGCGCGTCGAACCTCAATGGCCGCGCCTTTGCCATCCACCCGTGTTCGGCCCGGGAGGGGCCCTGCCGCCAGGGTCGATGGTCCCTGTCAGCGACCAGTCTTTCGCGAGACGCTCGGGACAGCCAAGCCGGGGATCCCTCGGCGCAGACATGGGGTTGGCCGGAAACGCCGGAAGGCCCGGGACCTTCGGCCCTGGGGCGGGTTGGTGGTGCTTTCGTAGGCTAACGAGATGGAGTTTCACCGGAGGTGGCGACGCTGCCCGTCTTGTGCTCGAGCGCTCGAGTGGAGGGTCACCCGTTCCCTTTCCGGGACTCGAGGCCCCCAGGGCGCCTTTGAGGCCGCTGATGGTGGCGTCCACAGGCCCCTCCCTGGCCCATGGGGACGACGAGGCTCTGGGACAGCAGTGGGCATGGGGGCCCTCGTTCTCCGATGGGCCCCAGGTGCCGTTGAGCGCCTGGAAGGAAGGTGAAGGTGAGGACCCCAATGCCAGAGATGTACGACACGGCCAGAACCCTCGTTGCCCCCGGCAAGGGCATTCTCGCCGCCGACGAGAGCGAGGGGACCATCGAGAAGCGATTCGATGCGGTGGGGGTCCCCTCGACCGAGGAGAACCGCCGCACCTACCGCGAGGCGCTCTTCACCACGCCAGGAATCGAGGAGCACATCAGCGGGGTCATCCTCTTCGACGAGACCATCCGCCAGCGCTGCGACGATGGGGTCCCCTTGGCGGAGCTGCTCGCTTCGAGGGGGATCGTCCCGGGCATCAAGGTCGATCGGGGGACGAAGCCCCTGGCCTTGGCCCCCGGCGAAACGGTGACCGAGGGCCTCGACGGGCTCCGGGGGCGCTTCGAGGAGTACCGGGGTCTCGGGGCCCGCTTCGGCAAGTGGCGCGCCACCTATGGCGTTGGAGACCACAGGCTGAGCGACGACTGCATCAGAGTCAACGCCCAGGCGCTCGCCCGGTACGCGGCGCTGTGCCAGGAGGCCGGCCTAGTCCGGCCTAGTCCCGGCCTAGTCCCCATCGTCGAGCCCGAGGTGCTCATGGACGGTACCCACGCCCTCTGGGAGTCTGCTCAGGCGACGGCGCGGGTCCTCCAGGCCCTCTACGACGAGCTCTACGCCCAGCGCGTCGACCTTCGGGCCAGCCTGCTCAAGCCCAACATGGTCCTCTCCGGCTACTCGGCACCCGAGCGGGCAGGAGTGGTCGAGGTGGCCGAGGCCACCCTCGATGTCCTCTCTCGCCACGTGCCCGCGGCGGTGCCCGGCATCGTGTTCCTCTCCGGTGGCCAGACCGACGAGGACGCCACGGTTCACCTGAACGCCATGAACGCCACGGCCCCCCACCCCTGGCAGCTGTCGTTCTCCTACGGGCGGGCACTCCAGTCAGCGGCGCTCAAGGCCTGGAAAGGCCGCCAGGAGAACCTGGTCAGCGCCCAGCAAGCGTTCTTGCACCGGGCGAAGTTGAACGGTGCGGCCCGCGCTGGCAGCTACAGCCCGGCCATGGAGCACGAAGCCACGGCTGCCTGAGAGAACCGCCATGACCTCGACGCAGCGCCACGCGCCTCTTCCGGCAGCCACGAAAGCCAAGTGAGAGATGCGCGTCGGCGTGCTCACCGGAGGCGGTGACTGCCCCGGGCTGAATGCCGCGTTGCGGGCCATCGTGAAGCAGGCCGAGCAGCAGCACGGCCATTCGCTGGTCGGCTTCCGCCACGGCTGGAGGGGGGTCGCCGACGGGGACCTGGTCGACCTCACCCGTGAGCACGTGCGGAACGTCCTTCCCCTGGGAGGGACCCTGCTCGGGACCTCCCGCTACCACCCCAGCGACGAGGACAGGGGATTCGAGAAGGTGCTCGAGACCCTGGCGGCCGAACGTGTCGAGGCGCTCATCTGCCTCGGCGGGGATGGCACCATCGGCGTGGCGGCGAAGCTTTCCGAACGCGGAGTGCGGGTCGTCTGCGTGCCCAAGACAATCGACAACGACGTGGCGGGCACCGACCGCTGCATCGGGTTCGACACGGCGGTGGGCGTCGCCACCGAAGCCATCGACCGGGTCCACACCACCGCCGAGAGCCACGACCGGGTCATGGTCGTCGAGGTCATGGGGCACCACACCGGCTGGATCGCCATCAGTGCCGGCATCGCCGGAGGGGCGGACTGGATCCTCGTCCCCGAGGTGCCGTTCTCAACCGCGGAGATGTGCAGCGCCATCCGCCACCGCCACAAGTCGCACGCCAGCTACTCCATCGTGGTGGTGGCCGAAGGTGCCCGCTCCCAGCCCGACGGCCCTGAGCACGAGGCGCCGAACGGCCCTTCTGGGTCGATCGTCGCCGGCGCCATCGGCGCGCGGATCACCGCCGAGATCGCCGAGGAGACCGGCTTCGAGACCCGCCTTACCGTCCTCGGGCACGTCCAGCGCGGCGGCTCGCCCAGCGCCAGCGACCGGCTGCTGGCCAGCCGGCTCGGGTTGGCCGCCGCCGACGCAGTCGGCGAGGTGTCCGACTCGGCCATGGCGGCGCTGGTCGGGGACGAGATCGAGCTGGTTCCGCTCACGAAGGTCGCAGGCCAGGTGAAGGCTGTTCCCCATGAGCTTCTCCGCACCGGGTTCTGCCTGGTGTGAACGCAAGCGGAGAAGGAGGTGTTTGAGATGTGCTCCGATGTGCCCGCCTCCGAGGAACGTTCTGTGCCCTCGGCTCGTCGCCGAGTGGCCACCCGTCGCAGCACCTACTGCGCGTCGCCGCCGGGTCGGCCACCATGCCGTCGGGCAGGTGTCCGCCGGGGGCGGGGGGTTCGGCACCTCCGGATCCCTGCCATCGCTGGCTGGCGCTCGCAGTCGGGCTCGAGACGGCGTCGTTCGCGGGGCCTCGCCGCGCTTGCGCTCGTTCCCGCCCGGGCCTGTCCTCGTTGCAGCGTTGGGTCGACGTCAGCGCGGTGAGATCGTCGCCGGGAGCCGTCAGCCTGAACAAGGAGAAGGAGTGACCATGAAGCGACAGCGAGCAGTCGTCGTCCAGACCCTAGAACGAGCCGGCTTGCACGACATCGCCATCGAGGCGTCTCAACGACTCGACGATCCGGTCGAGCAACGAGAACTCGAAACGTTCCTCCAATCCCATGGCATCAACCGAGACGTTCTTGTGAGCCTGATGGGAGGGAGCCCATAGCGCTGCCGACGCTCGACCTGCCTCCGATCCGTGTTGCAATCTTCCGATGCGCCCCAGGCCCCCGCCGTGGCGTGGCGCCGCCGCCGCCCCTCCGCCTGTCCGGGCGGGCTGGGACTACTTCGGGTCCCGATCGGACGGTCGACCTGGCGCGCGGCGCTTCTGGTGACGACCACGGGGCGGTGGGCCCCTGGCCACGCGCAGTACGCACGGACAGTAACCGCACAATGACGTTGAGCGGGAGGTACCGCCATGCTCATGCGATTCGGCCCTACCGCGAGTTCGACCCCGCTGCTGAGCGACCCCGGGAGGACCGGCGGGCCCGGGTCGCGCCGATGGATGCCTACCGGGACGGTGATGTCGTGCACGTCGAGTTCGGCCTGCCGGGGGTGTAGCCCGACTCGTCCCGAAGAGGCCGTGGTGGACCTCGGCTCTGAAGGAGGGATCGACGTGATTCCTTTGCGCCCGACGCATCGGGCCCAGCGGCAAGGCGTACGGGCTCGACATGACTGACGAGACGCTCTCGGGCTCGTCCGCAAGAACGCTGCTGAGGCCGCGGTGCCCAACGTGCAGTTCGTGAAGGTGAGATCGAAGACACCCCCTTCTCGACGCGTCGGTCGACGTCATCACCTCGAACTGCGTCATCAACCTCTTCACGGACAAGACAACCACCATCGGCGCAAACCGGAGGCGGCACGCGTGCTGCGCCCCGACGGACGGCTCGCCGTCAGCGATGCCATCGCCGACCCCGACATGGGCGCGGCCACCAAGCAGGACATGCAGGAGCGGACCGGTGGCACTGCCGGAGTTCTCACGCGCGACGAGCACTCGAGTCAAGGAGGCAGAGTGGGCGCCTAAGGCTCGGCGAGGACGGCGATGCCGAGGTCATCGAGCAGGGACGCATCGGTCGATGTCGTCGACGACGTGCTCGACGGCCGCGCGGCAGCTCGAAGTGGTTGCCCGCCGCGGTGAACGCCAGATCGCGGTGCGCGGGTAGGGGAGGTGCAGAGCCCGGCCGAGCGCGAACGAGCCGGTCCACATGACGGCGAAGCAGCAGAGCGCCGGGATAAACCGGCATGGAGAAAGGAATGAAAGAGTCCCACATCGAAGGAGTAGCGAACCACGGTGGCCCCGAGTCATGCGTCTGTGTCCGTGAGGGCGGAGGCGAAGCGTTGACAGGGGAACGTGTAGGCAGGGCTATTGAGCCGCGAAACCAGCAGATTCGGGGTGCCGACGCTGTTGTTACAAGCGGAAGGCAATGGCAATCTTTCGATGCGAGGTGCGGGACGGCAAGTCAGCCAGCTCCACCAGCGCGCTCGGAGGGCTGATGGTGATCATGACCGTGCTGGGGGTGGTTGGCGCCCTGGCCCTCGCCGCCCTCCTCGGCGTGAGCGACGCCCCCAACGCTGCCGCCGCACTGCTCGCCGCCCGCACCGGCTCCTACGCCGCCGTGGCGGCCTGGTCCGTGGCCTGGCATGTCGCGGGCGGCCTCTTAGCCGGGGAGGCGGTGGCGCGCACGGTCGTGGGGCTCGTCCACGTCGGGGCCGGGACCACCGCCACCGTCCTCGCGGCGGCGAGCCTCACCGCCGTCGGGTTCACCTGGGCGACCACCCGCAAGGGCCTGCCGACCAGCGCCAGCGTGAGTCTCGTCGGCGGGCTCGCTGGTGCGGGGATCGCCGCCGGCGGTGCCGGAGCGGTCGAGTGGGGGGGCCTCGTCGCCGGACGCCCGGTCGGTGTGCTCGGCGTGCTGATCGGCATCCTCCTCGCGCCGTTCCTGGCCGCCCTGGTGGCGGGGGCCGTCGACCACTTCGCCCGCAGGGTGGCATTCCGGCTCCCGCGAGCCGCCCGGCGGGAGGTCCATGGCGGTCTCTGGCTGGCGTCGGCGGCCGTGGCTGTCGCCGACGGCACGAACGACGGGCAGAAGGCCATGGGCCTGCTCGCCGTGGTGGTCTCGGGGACGGCGTCGCTCGGCGCAGCCGGTGGCATCACGGCCCCAGAGCGCGTCAGCTGCGCCGTCATCCTCGCCGCTGCGACGGTGCTCGGCGGCCGCAAGGTGGTTGCACGAGTGTCGCGCGGGCTGTCGAGGGGAGGCGCGGTCGACGACCTCTCGGCGCAGTGCGCGTCGGCTGGGGTCGTCTTCCTCGGCGGTGCCATCGGGCTCCCGCTCTCCACCTCCACCGTCGTCACCTCTGCCATGGTCGGCGCGGGGGTGTCCGGACGGCACCGGCACGTGCGGTGGTTCGGGGTGCTCCAGATCTTCGTGGTGTGGGTGCTCACCGTCCCGGCCTGCGCCCTTGTCGCGGCCGGTGCGTTCGAGTTGCTGCGCTGGCTTCGATGAGGGCACGAGGCGGGCTGGACCAGGCGTTTCGCCGGTTCTTCCGCGCCGTGGCGCCCGACGTCGTCGGCCTCCTCGTCGCGCAGGGCCAGGTGAGCGTGGCTGCCACCGGAGCGTTCCTCGACTGGTCGGAGGGCGGGGCCACCGACGTCGCCGCGCTCGTGACCCTCGAGCACGACGCCGACGAGGCGCGTCGGGCACTGCTCGGTGCTCTTCGGGCAGCGCTCGCCACGCCGATCGACCAAGAGGACCTCTACATCCTCTCAGAACGCTGCGATCGGGTGGTCAACGCCCTCCGGGACATCGCGCTGTCGGCCGAGGCGCTGGCGTGGTCGCCCGACCGGCACGCGGCGCGGATGGCCGCCGAGCTCCACGCCGGAATGACCGCGCTCGTGGAAGGGTTTGCCCAGCTCCGCGGCGACTTCGGCCCGGCGGGAGTCGCCGCGGACCAGGCGAGGACGCATGCCCGCTCGGTCGTCTGGCGCTACCGAGACGCCGTCAGCGAGCTCTACCGCTCTAGCGACCTCCAGGCGGCGGTGGTGGGGCGAGAGCTCTATCGTCCCTACGCTCGGGCAGCCTACCTCGTCGAGGCGGTGGCCGACCGGCTGTGGTACGTGGTGCTGGCCGACGTGTGACGCCAGGGCCGGCGCCGGCTCAGGGTGGGCGCCGAAGCCGGGGGTCGGGTCTCGCCGGTCTTTCGGCCCTGGTCGGACGACGTCTCGGTCGTCCACACTGGAGTGTGGACACAGCCACGGAGGTGAGCGAGGGCGTCCTCGGCCGCTCGGGGGTGCCGACCTCATCGCTCATCTCCCTCGACGCCAGCGGCGCCCTGCAGGCGCTGGGCACCTCGTGGCGCGGGCTCAGCGAAGCCGAGGGCGGTGGCCCGCCGACCCAAGGCGACGCCGAGTCGGGCCTCTGCTTCCTCGGACTGGTGAAGACGGCCGACCCGCCTCGCCCGGAGGTCACGGCGGCGGTGGAGGCCTGCCACCGGGCCGGCATCGCCATCATTATGGTCATCGGCGACTACGGGCTCACCGCCGAGGCGGTGGCCCGGCGGGTGGGTACCATCGGCACGGGACCGGCCCGGGTGGTCACCTGTGCCGAGCTCGATGCCGTGGACGACGTGGCGCTCGGGTCGATGCTGAGCAAAGGCGAGCAGCTGGTCTTCGCCCGGGTACGGCCGGAGCACCAGATGCGAATCGTCGCCGCCCTCGAGCGCCGGGGCGAGGTGGTTGCCGTCGCTGGGGACGGGGTCAACGACGCCCCTGCCCTCAAGCGGGCCAGCGTGGGCGTGGCCATGGGGCGCGGCGGGACCGACGTGGCCCGGGCCGTTGCGGCGATGGTGCTGCTCGACGGCTCGTTCGCCTCGATCGCCGCCGTGGTCGAGCTGGGCCGATCCGTCGACCAGAACGTCCGCCAGCTGCTTGCCTACATCTTCAGCCACAATCTCGCCGAGCTCGCCCCCACCCTCGTCGCGGTGTTCGTCGGGATCCCGTTGGTGCCTTTGACCGCCCTCCAGGTGCTCTCCATCGACCTCGGCTCCGACGTGCTCCCAGGGCTCGCTCTCGGAACCGAGAAGCCCGAACCCGGCACCATGGACCGTCGGTCCCGCCCCACCGGCGAGCGCCTCTTCTCGTGGCCGGTGGTGCGGCGGTTCCTCTGGGAGGCCCTCACCATGGCCCAGGCCGACATCATCGTGAGCCGGTTCTTCGACAGCTTTGCCGTGCGCAGCGATCGGGCGAGCGGGCTGCGGATCGGGCTCCTCACGAACCGGCCGCTGCTTCTTGCCGGCTGCCTCGACCTCGGCTTCGCCGTGGCGGTCAGCTACGTACCGGCCCTCCAGTCCGTGTTCCACACCGCGCCCCTTCGGTGGTCGGACTGGGTGGTCCTGGTCGGCTTCGGTGCGCTACTCCTCCTCGCTGACGAGGTCCGCAAGGCGGGGCACCGGGGCGCCGGCCCCGCTCCAGCCCCACGGGCCGGCGTCCCGCACGGCGGGGAGGTGTGATGCAGGTCGTCGTCGGCTGCGGCCCGACGGGGTCGGCCCTGGCCGCCCGGCTCGACAGCGAGAGCGACCAGGTCGCCGTGGTCGACCTCGACGGCGCGTCCCGCCACCGCCTGCCCGCAGCGTTCCGGGGGACGTTCCTCGAGGGCGACGGTGTCAACCGGGCGGTTCTCGAGGCGGCCGGGATCCAACATGCCGAGGTGCTCATCGCCGTGAGCTCGAGTGACAGCACCAACGTCGTCGTCGCCCGCGTCGCCCGCGACGTCTTCCGCGTGCCCCACGTCGTCGGGCGGATCGACGACCCCGACAGCGTCCGTTTCGGCACCGATCTGGGGCTGACGATGATCGCCTCGGTGCGGACGCTCGAGTCCGGAGACGTCGTGAGCTTCATGGTGGCCGCCGGTTCCCTCGGCCGGCTCCGCTCCTTCCTCGGCGGGAGGTGGCCGCAGTGAACCTCGTGGTGGCGGGGGCCGGGGCAGTCGGCGAACAGGTCGCTGCCGCCCAGCTGGCCGCCGGCAACGCCGTCGGCCTCGTGGACCTCGACCCTGCACGCGCCGCCCAGCTGGCCGCCCGCGGGTTCAGCGTCGTCACCGGCGACGCCGGTGTCACCGACACCCTGGAGGAGGCCGGGGCGCTGCGTGCCGACGTCCTCGTGGCGTGCACCGGGCGAGACGACGAGAACCTCGTGATCTCGCTCCTGGCTCGGCGTCGGCTCGAAGTCCCTCGCGTCGTGGCGCGGGTGAACGACGAGGCCCACCGCTGGCTCTTCGACGAGACGTGGGGCGTCGACGCTGCCGTCTCGTCGGCGGGATCCCTGGTCAGCCTGATCGAAGAGGCCACCGGGTCGATGCGTGTCGTCCGCCTGGCCGACCTGCCGGCCGTGGGTCTCGTCCTGCTCGAGGCCGCCGTCACCGCGACATCGGCGGTCCGGGGGCGCTCGGTCGCCGACCTCACCCTGGCACGTGGCGACGTGGTCGCCGCCGTCGTCCGCCGGGGGCGGTCGATCCCGGCGGCAGAGGTGCAGCGTCTGCGATCGGGGGACAGGGTGCTCGTGCTCACCAGTCCCGACGGTGAGGCGCGGATCCACCGGTCCTTCTACCCCGACGACGGGCGGCCGGTGCCCGGCCGGGGGAGCACATGACCGCGCTCTTCGCCCTCAACCTGTGGAGTCCCCACCACGGGCTGTCCATCGGCGTCGCGATCCTCACCGCCTTCGCCCTGGGGCTCGTCCACGGCGTCACTCCCGACGAGCACACCTGGCCGATCACCTTCTCTTACGCGATTGGCTCGTTCTCCGCCCGGCGCGGGATGCGCTCGGCCCTAGCCTTCTCGCTGTCCTTCACCGTCCAGCGGGCACTCCTGTCAGAGCTCGCCTACCTCGGTATGCTCGCGATCACGGCGAACCCGACCTGGAACGCCGCCGTCTATGTCGTGGTCGGCACCGTGATGGTGCTCGCCGCGTTCTACGTGTTGCGCCTTCGCTGCGCCCTCCACTTGCATCTGTGGCCACCATCGGTCGGGGGATGCCACCGTCCCAGCCACGCTGAAACCGCCGAATGGGCCGGACGGACCCCTACCCCCGCCATGGCCGCCGTCCATGGCTTCGTCGCTGGTTGGGGCCTGGGCGCCTTCGCCCTCATCATGGCGACGGTCCTCGCCCCGGCCATGCCCTCGGCGGCTCTCGGATGGGTGCCGGGCGCCGCCTTCGGGCTCGGGACCACCGCCGTCTTGGTGCTGGCCGGCGCGGTGATCGGGTCGCTGATCCGCCACCAGCGTCTCTCTGAGCGCCTCGCGCAGCGCGTCGCCCAGGAGGGCGCCGGCTGGACGCTCCTCGTGGGCGGCGCCCTCTTCGTCATCGCTGGAGCAGCCGGGCTCGCCGTCCCCTCGATCATGAACGCGGGGATCTCGACGGGCATCCATGTGCACAACCTCGATCAGATCAATGTCGGAACCCTCCTGGTCGTACTGGTTGTGATCGTCGCCATCGTGACCATCACCCGGACCGTCCACCGGTTGCGGCACGCCGGCGGCGACACCGCCGTCGGTGACGGCCCGGCCCGAACGATGCAGTACGGACCGGGGCGCGACGAGCACGCCCTTGCGCCCGACGTGGCAGTAGCGCCGACGTACGCCTGGACCGGTGTCGAGCCGCCGCGTCGGCTCCTGCTCCTCGGGCCTGCGGGGGCGGGCAGGACCACCCAGGCGCGCCGTCTCGCCGCTCGCCTCGGCGTCGTCTACCTCGATGCCGGAGCTCTGCTGCGCCAGGAAGCCGCCACATCGAGCGGGCCCGGGACCGCCCTCGCACCGGGGCTGGAGCACAGCGGGGTGTCACCCGATCGTCTCGCCGCCGAGATCCTGGGCGGGCTCGGGCAGGCCGCGGACGGCGATGGCTACGTCCTCGACGGCTCTTCCCACGATCTCGCCGAGGCCGAGGCGCTCGCCGGCCTCGACTCGGGGAACCTGGCACCGCAGGTGGCGCTCGTGCTCGAGGTGGACCGCTCCGAGTGCCGGCGGCGGCTGCTGGCCCGAGCGAATCGAGAGGGGCGCCCCGAGGACACGCCTGCGACCATCGAGCGGCGCCTCGCCGCCTACGACCACGACATCGCACCGTTGCTCGACTACTACCGGCGTGGGGGGATCCTCCTCGGCATCGACGGGATGGGTCCCTCCGAAGCGGTCACCGAGCGCATCCTGGCGTGTTTTTGGACCCACTGACGCAGATGCGAATCGGCGCTCCTACCACCCCGGCGCGACCGCCGGGAGGGTCGCGTCTTGTGCGAGAGAAGTCGTAGTAGAGGATGCCACGCAGCGCGCTGGGCGGCCGCCTTCCCTCCAGCCCGCCCGGCTCCCCGAGGCCGGCCAGGGCCGGTCGACGCCGTCGTGCCCACAGCGAGACGTAGACGAGGCTGACGAGGACGGGGACCTCGACGAGGGGCCCGAGCACGCGCACCGCGGCGGCCTCTCGGTCGCCGCGGGACAGGTCGTTCCAGATGAGCACCATGGCGATGCAGCAGGCCAGGCCCATGATGATGAGGCCGGTGCGATAGGCCGGCTCGTCGGGGAGCAGCGTTCAGGCGAGGCCGAACATCACCTACCCACTGTCCGCGGCTGGCGCCCTGGCCTCAGCACAGCAGGTGGGCTCGTCGGGGTCGGCCGACCGGAGCCGGCCTGCGGGGACGTCGGCGTCGCCGAGGACGGTGTAGATCTCCCATGGCTCACCGCCAGGCCCGTCGACCCACACCTTGTCTTGCACCGCGTAGCAGCACGCGGTCTCCGTCTCGCTCGCCGTCGCCAGGCCGGCGGCGTCGAGGCGCGCCTGGGCGGCTACCACGTCTGCGGAGGTCCCTACCTCGACGCCCAGGTGGTTGAGCGTTCCGGGCGCCCGGTCGTGGTCCTCGATGAGCACCAGCTTGAGGGGCGGCTCGGCGATGGCGAAGTTGGCGTAGCCGGGGCGGACCTTGGCCGGTTCGGTAGCGAAGAGCGTCGAGTAGAACGTGATCGCCTCATCGAGGTCGGCGACGTTCAAGGCGAGCTGGACTCGGGACATGGATCGGTTCCTCCTCCCGGTAGATTTGCAAGATCGATGCTAGCCGATACATTGACGTATGTCAATGAGTAGGGAGGAGCCCCGGATGCCCGCTCGCCCTGCGAGCCCCGCAGGTGTCGGTAGCGTCGAGGCGGCCGACACGTGGCTGTGCAGCGCCTCGGTGCTCGAAGCGCCGCTCGGCGAGGCGGAGGCGGCCGACCTCGCCCGGGTGCTCGGGGCCCTGGCCGACCCGGTGCGCCTTCGGCTCTTGTCGCTCGTCGCCGCCCGGGGCGAGGTGTGCTCCTGCGACCTCGAGGGGCCGCTTCGTAAGAGCCAGCCCACGATCTCCCATCACACCAAGGTGCTCGCTGAGGCCGGGCTCGTCGTCGGCGAGCACCGCGGGCGTTGGACGTGGTGGCGGATCGTGCCCGAGCGCCTGGCGATCGTCCGCCGGGCGCTCGGGGGTTGACGGGGCGAGGGTTCGGCGGCCACGGCCCGGGGGGAAACCCCCGGGTGGCGGGTCAAAAGAGACGTCTGCGGCCTGGGGCCCGTGCAGCAGCATCAGCGATGGCCGCCAGCTCGACGCCAAGCGCGCGCAGTGGCTCCGGCCGGAGCCGGTAGTAGGTGAACCGTCCGTGTGGCTCTGGCTCGACCCATCCGGCCTCCCGGAGGGACCGCAGGTGATGAGAGACGGTTGTCTGGCGGGCACCGGTCTCTGCGACAAGGTGGCACGTGCACATGGTCTCAGCGGCGAGCAGCACCACGATCCGTGCCCGCAGCGGGTCGGCGAGCAACTGAACGCTGGAGAGCTGGGCGGCGACGTCGGATGTCCTGCTCGGCATGCCCGGCGCTGCCTTTCGTGCGGCCGGGGCACCATCTCCGACGTCCTGTGCTCGTCCACTGGGCGGGAGGATCTCACGCGCTCGAAGGTGTCCCCGACGCCGGGCACCGTGGGGAGGCAGCGAGGGTGGCTCGGGACGGGCCCGCTCCGTGGCCGCAGCCTGCGGATGGACACGTCGGGCGACCTCGTCGGAGCCGGGCCCCGTCCGCATCACGCGTCTGCGAGCTCGTTGCGAGCGAGCACCGGCCTCACGAGCCCAGCGAGGAGCTGCAACTCGCTGGGTGGTCCGACCAGCACGGGGGCGCCAACCCGCAACCGGTGGGCGTCGAGGTCGACGGCGACGTCCCGGGCCCAAATGGCCGGGCTCGGGCGCCGACGTTTGCCCCCGGCGGGCCCGCCGGGCCGGGCGGCCGTGGCGTAGGGGGGGATCGGTGTCATCCCACCGAGACTTGGTCGACCAACGCCTCGGGCACTCTCTCGGCTGAGGCGAGCTCGAGCGTCTGGCCCTTCGGCTCGGGCAACGCCACCAGGGTGAGGACGATCCCGATAACCGACACCCCGGCCATCACGCCCATCACGCCGCTGATACCCACTGCAGCCAGCAGGTGGGGGACGAACAGAGCGCCGAGGAACGCCCCGAGCTTCCCGGCCGCAGCCGAGATCCCGTCCCCGGTGCCCCGCACCGAGGTGGGGAAGATCTCCGAGGGATAGACGAAGGTCGTCATATTGGGACCGAACTCGGTGAAGAAGTAGCTGATCGCGAACAGCGGTAGGAACACTCCGACCGCGCTCGCTCCGTCGGGCAGCAGCCAGATGAGGGCGAAGGCGAGGGTCATCACGGCGAAGCCCTGCCACTGGATGCGTTTCCGCCCGATGCGGTCCATCAAGAACACCGCCAGCCAATAGCCGGGGAAGGCCGCCACGGCGAAGATGGCAAGGGAGATGAGCGTGTGGTCGAGCAGGGTGCCGCTAGGTTCGAGGAGCTTCAGTATGAGGGGGCTCGAGACCGAGTTCCCGTAGAAGGCGATGTCCATCAAGAACCAGCTCCCTGCGGTGCCGATCAGCCTCAGGAGGAAGGGCTTGGAGGTGAGCCGGGCTCGCCCGCCGTTGCCGAGCGGCGGGCTCGCCGCTCCGGCCGGGCTCGAACCGTTGCCGTTGCCGAGCGGCGGGCTCGCCGCCCCTGCCGGGCTCGAACCGTTGCCGTTGCCGAGCGGCGGGCTCGCCGCTCCGGCCGGGCTCGAACCGTTGCCGTGCGCTGCGGGCTGCTGGCCGGTCACCCAGGCCACCGTGGAGGCCGTCGCCGCCACGTCGCCCTTCACGCTCAGGGTGTAGCGGGGGGTCTCCCGGATCTTGCGCCGCAGGTAGATCACGGAGGCGGCCGGGATGGCGCCAAGACCGAGCATCAGCCGCCAGGCGATGCTGTTGGGCACTCCGGCGCCGAGGAAGATCGACGCGATGGCCGGACCGGCCAGGAGCCCGAGGCCCTGCATGGCGAACACCGAGCCGACCAGGCGACCCCGGGAGCGCTTGTTGGCGTACTCGGAGGTGATCACGGCCGAGGTGGCGTAATCGCCACCCACCCCGTAGCCGACGATGAGCCGGAAGATCAGCAGCGAGACGAAGTTCCATGCGAACGCCGTCAAGATGGCGCCGGCCACGAGGATCGCCACTTCCACGCCGTACATGCGCTTCCGTCCCAGCCGGTCCATCAGCCTGCCGAAGGTGAGCGCACCGGCCACCGACGCCAGGAGCGACGCCGAGTTGAGCAGCGAGATCTTGTCGGTGCTCAGATGGAAGATCGGCGTGAGCAGCACCGTGACAGTCCCGATGATGAACAGGTCGTAGGCGTCGGTGAAGAATCCCATGCCGGCGGTGAACACCGTCAGCCAGTGCTTACGACCCAGCTCGGCCTCGTCCAACGGTCGGTACAACTCGGTTACCGACGCCGTCTGGTCGCTCACAGCCGTCTCCTCCCCGCCGCATCGAGGACCACGCATGTCATCAGCCGCTGCTGATATGTCGCCAGCGTGAACGGCACGGGTGACCCGGCCGGAAACTGCGGGTGTCCTTCCGGTGATCTCTGGGTGAACGTTCGGTTAACCGGTGCCGGACGGTGCGGTGCGGGCACACCAGCGCCCCCGTCCCGCCCCGTCCCGCCCCCGGTCTCCGGGTCCCACCCTCTTGCCCTGGGTTCTTCTCTCCGGCCCCGGTCTGCGCTCACGCCTCGGCTGGTACTGGTACCCCCAGCTCGCCGAGAAGCCGGCGGACGCGGCGGTCGATGTCGTCGACGATGTGCCGGACCGACGGGCGGTCCCGGCCGGCGGGATCGTCGACGTCCCAGTCGAGGTAGCGCTTCCCGGGGAACACCGGGCAGGTCTCGCCACATCCCATAGTGACCACTACGTCAGCTTCCTCCACAGCGGCCCGGGTGAGCAGGGTCGGCACCTCGGCGTCGGCAGAGAGGCCGCGCTCGGCGAGCACCGCCGCGACCACGGGGTTGACCGATGATCCCGGCTCGGACCCGGCGGACCGCACCTCGACGCGACCGCCTGCGTAGTGCTCGGTGAGCACCCGAGCGGCAACCGAGCGGCCGGCGTTGTGGATGCAGGCGTAGAGGACGACGGGGACGCTGGTCGGTGACGGAGCCGCATCGGTAGGTCGGTCGGTCATGAGCTGAGGTCTCCTTGCACGTAACGGCCGGGCAGATGGCCGGCTGGTCTCTGGTCGGGCGGGGCGACGGTGCAGTCAGCGGACGAGCGCCACCCAGCCGGCCAGAGCCAGCAGGGTGGCGGCAAGGACGGGAACGGTGAGAACGATGCCTTGGCGGAAGTACTGGCCCCAGCCGATCTTGATCCCCTTGGTCTCGAGGACGTGCAGCCACAGCAAGGTGGCGAGCGACCCGATGGGGGTGAACTTGGGGCCGAGGTCGGAGCCGACGACGTTGCCATAGATCGCCGCGGTGTGCGTGAGGCCGCGCATGTGCGCGCCGTGGATCGACAGTGCACCGACGAGCACGGTCGGCATGTTGTTCATCACCGCCGAAAGCCCGGCGGCACCGAAGCCGCTGACCAGGGCGGAGGGAACCAACCCGGCGTGGCTGGCGCCGCGCAGCGCGTCGGAGAGGTAGGCGGTGAGCCCGGCGTTGCGCAGCCCGAAGACGACCAGGTACATGCCGAGTGAGAACACCACGATCTTCCACGGCGCCTCGCGCAGCACCTTGGCGCTCGAGAGCGCCTCGGAACGTGCGGCGAGCCCCAGGAACGCGACGGCAGCGAGTGCCGCGGGGACCGAGACGGGGAAGTGCAGCGGCTCGGAGAGGAGGTAGCCGGCCAGCAGGACGCCCAGGACCGCCCACCCCACCCGGAACAGCCGGGCATCCCGGATGGCCTTCCTCGGCTGAGGGAGGGCGGCGAGGTCGTAGCCAGCAGGCAGGGAGCGGCGGTAGAAGACGTAGAGCACCCCGACGCTGGCGGCGAAGGCGACCAGGTCGACCGGCGCCATGGTCGCCGCGTAGCTGGTGAAGCCGATGTGAAAGAAGTTGGCGCTCACGATGTTGACCAGGTTGGACACCACCAGCGGCAGGCTGGTCGTGTCTGCGATGAATCCGGCCGCCATCACGAACGGCAGCGCCTGGCGGCGCTCGAAGCCCAGGGCGCGCATCTGCTCGTAGACGATCGGGGTGAGGATCAGTGCCGCCCCGTCGTTGGCGAACAGGGCGGCGACCGCGGCGCCGAGCACCATCATGTAGAGAAAGGCGCGGATCGTGCTGCCGTGTGCCGCGCGAAGCATGTGCAATGCCGCCCATTCGAAGAACCCGATCCGGTCGAGCACGAGCGAGATGACGATCACCGCCACGAAGGTCGCCGTCGCGTTCCACACGATGCCCCACACCGTGGCCACGTTGACGAGGTGCACGACCCCGAGGATGAGGGCGAGCGCCGCGCCACCCCCAGCGGACCAGCCGATCGACAGTCCCTTGGGTTGGGCGATGACGAGGGTCAAGGTGGCGACGAAGATCGCTACTGCGGCGACAGTCAGCCCTGCCCCGCCCAAGCTCAGCACAGGCGCCCTGCCCACCAGGCCTCGAGGAGGGCGCGCCGGGTGAGAACCCCGACCACGCGGCCCTCGTCGTCGATGACGGGGAGCACCCCGAGGTGGTGGTCGGCCATGACCTCGGCCGCGTGCTCGCAGCGCGCCGAGACGTGCACGGCAGGCGGGTGATGGCGCATGACCTCGGAGACTCGCTTCGCCTGGATCGTCCGGAGGTGCCTGGCGGCGCGCCGGCCGCCGGCGATGGGCCAGAAGCGGGCCACCTCGGCCTCCTGCTCCACGACGTGGCGGTCTTCGGCCAGCACCAGCAGGTCTTCCTCGTCCAACAGGCCCAGCAAGCGGCCGGCGTCGTCGGTGACCGGCCGGGCGATCAGGCCGGCGTCGAGCAGCGCCCGCACCGCGCTTCGGAGCTCGTCACCGGGCAGGATCGGCGCCGGCGGGAGGGCCATGAGCTCGCCCGCCGTCACCCCATGAGGCTGATCGCTCATCTCACGCACCACACCCTTCGGGGTTCGGTCCCCGCGCCAGCAGGGCGCGGACGGCGGGCTCGATCGAGGTGACTGCCCATCGGGACACCGCTCGCTCGCATGCTCGGATTGCCGGTCGTCGATCCATCGTAGCCTTAAAGCATTGACATATGTCAATGCAATTGTCCGCGAAGGTGGAAGGCTGAGGGGGGATCGCGGCGCCCGGTCCACCTCGGCGGATGACCGTCTGGTGAAGGACGGAGCTCGCACACGCTGCGCTGCCGCGCTCGTGGTCGCACCCCTCGGCGAACCGGACGCGATCGCGCTCGCCCGGGTGCTCGCCGCGTCGGCGATCCCGTCCGTCTCCGGCCGATTTCCCCGGTCGCGCCGGCGAGGAGGTGTGCTGGTGCGACCTCGAGGGTCCGCTCGCCCGGAGCCAGCCGACGGTCAGCCATCACACCGAGGTGCCCGCCGGGGCCGGCATCTTCGTGGGGGAGAAGCGCGGCCGGTGGACGTGGTGGCGGCTCGCCTCGGGTCTCGAACCTGACGCCGGTAGAGTGAGGAGCGAGATGGCTCCGACCACCACCACGGCGAGAGCGAGGACGCTCGACCAGGCGGCCACGACGTGCTGCGTCCCCGGTGGGCCGCCGGCCATGGCCGGCGGCCCCGTCCTCGCCGACGACGCGCTGGCAGCGATGGCCAAGGCCCTCGGACACCCAGCCCGCCTGCGGATCGTCCGCTTGCTGGCCGAGCGCCAGGCGTGCGTGACCGGCGACCTGGTCGCCGAGCTGCCGCTCGCGCAGTCGACGATCTCCGAGCATCTCCGCATCCTGCGGGAGGCCGGGTTGATCCAGGGCGAGATCGAAGGGCCGCGCACCTCCTACTGCCTGGACCGCGTCGGGCTCGCCGCCTTGCAAGCGGCCGTCACCTCGCTTTGAACCGGGCGTGATCCCGACGCCAGGTCGGGGGAGGTGTTGTGGCGCCGCCTCGACCTGATAGAGTGATCGTTAATCGACGATTAGCGATGACCTGAAGGAGGTCCTGATGGCGACGGTCGAGGTGTTCGATCCCCCGATGTGCTGCTCGACGGGGGTGTGCGGTCCAAGCGTCGACCCGGCGCTGGCGGCGTTCGCGGCCGATCTCGGCTGGCTGGCCGAGCAGGGGGTGGCCGTGGAGCGCCACAACCTTTCCCAGGAGCCGAAGGCCTTCGCCGAGGAAGGTCTCGTCCGCGAGCTGCTCGCCGAGCGCGGCGACGAGGCGCTGCCGGCGGTGGTGGTGGACGGCGCGCTCCGTTCGTCGGGCCGCTACCCGTCGCGGGCCGAGCTCTCGGCATGGGCCATGGTCACCGGTGGAGCAGAGGGCCTCGACGCCACCACGGCCGAGCTGGTGGCGATTGGCGCAGCGGTCGGCGCCAATTGCGAGCCGTGCTTCAAGTTCCACTACGACCAGGCCCGCCGCCTCGGCGTGGCGCCGGCAGTGATGACCGAGGTCGTGCGAGTGGCACAGGCGGTGAAGGACACCCCTGCCCGCTCCATGCTGGAGCTCGCCGCCAAGCTGCTCGGCACCGAGGCCGGGGTGTTCCGTGCGGGAACCCCCGGCACCGCCGCCGAGCCGGCAGCCGGTGCCGGGGAGGGTGCCGAGACGGCCGGGGGCTGCTGCGGCGGAGGCTCGGAGACCGTCGAGGTTCCCCTCGTCGGGGTCGCCGCCACCGGCGAGACTTCCTCGGGCTGCTGTGGCTGAGCGGGATGAAGGAGCGACGGGCCGCGGCGGCACGGCACAGGCAGCAGCCGCACCTGTGAGCCCGGCAGTCAGAACGGTGCTCGGCGGCCTGCTCGCCAGCGCGCCGCGTTTCATGTTCTTCACCGGCAAGGGCGGGGTGGGCAAGACCTCGAGCGCGTCAGCGGTCGCGGTCGGCCTGGCCGATGCCGGCCGGCGGGTGCTGCTCGTCTCGACCGATCCGGCGTCCAACCTGGACGAGGTCCTCGGCGTCCCCCTCGGCGGCTCGCCCACGCCGGTACCGGGCGTGGCGGGCCTCGACGCGCTCAACATCGACCCGCTGGCCGCTGCTGCCGCCTACCGGGAGCGGGTGGTCGGCCCCTACCGCGGTGTGCTGCCGGACTCGGCGGTCGCCAGCGTCGAGGAGCAGCTGTCGGGGGCGTGCACGGTGGAGATCGCAGCCTTCGACGAGTTCACCGCGCTCCTCGCCGACCCAGCCGCCACCGCCGCCTACGACCACGTGGTCTTCGACACGGCCCCGACCGGCCATACGCTGCGCCTACTGTCGCTGCCCGGTGCGTGGAGCGAATTCATCGACACCAACACCCTTGGCACCTCGTGCATCGGCCCGCTGTCGGGCCTCACGAGCCAGCACGACCGCTACCGGTCAGCGGTGGCCACCTTGGCCGACACCGAGCGCACGGTGCTCGTCGTGGTCTCGCGCCCCGATCCGCTTGCGCTCGACGAGGCGGCGCGAGCCGCGGCCGAGCTCGGCGCGCTCGGCGTCGCCAACCAGCGGCTGGTGGTCAACGGGGTCTTCTCCACTCCGGGCTCGGACGACCCGCTGGCAGCGGCGCTCGCTTCGCGTGCCGCGGCGGCGCTCGAGGCGTTGCCCGACGAGCTCGTCGGTCTGCCTCGCGACGAGGTGCCGCTCGTGGCCTTCAGCCCGGTCGGCGTCCCGGCGCTGCGGGCCCTGCTCGCAGGCGCCACGGTGTCGGGCGCGGCGCCTGCAGCGGCGCTGCCCGAGACGACCTCTCTTCACGCGTTGGTCGGCGAGCTGGCCCGACGCGGGCGCGGCCTGGTCCTCACGATGGGCAAGGGCGGGGTCGGCAAGACCACGCTGGCGGCGGCGATCGCCGTCGAGCTGGCGCGAGCCGGGCACGCCGTGGAGCTCACCACCACCGATCCCGCCGCCCATCTCGACGCCGTGCTCGCTGCGGGCGAGGACGGGTCGGGCAGAGTGGCGGTGAGCCGGATCGATCCCGAGCATGAGACCGCCGCGTATGTCGCCGAGGTGCTCGCAGACGCCGGTGCCGCGCTCGACGAGGCTGGCCGGGCCGTCCTCCAAGAGGACCTGCGCTCGCCGTGCACGGCCGAGATCGCGGTGTTCCGGGCCTTTGCCCGCACGGTGGCGGGCGCGGCGGAACGCTTCGTCGTCCTCGACACCGCCCCCACCGGCCACACCCTGCTCCTCTTGGATGCGGCTCGCGCCTATCACCGCGAAGTCGGCCGTCAAGGCGGTGCCGTGCCTCCCGAGGTCGACGCGCTGCTCGATCGCCTGACCGATCCCGAGTTCACCTCGGTGCTCGTCGTCACCGTGCCCGAGGCCACCCCGATCCACGAGGCGGCTGCCCTGCAGGAGGACTTGCGCCGGGCGGGGATCGAGCCGTTCGCCTGGGTCGCCAACCAGAGCTTCGCCGCCACGGCCACGACCGACTCGCTGCTCGGCGCCCGTGCCGATGCCGAGACCCACCGCCTGGCAGAGATCGCCACCCGCTACGCGCGGCGCCTGGCGCTCGTACCCATGCTGGCCGAGGCGCCGACCGGCATCGAAGCGCTGTCCCGGCTCCTCGCCATGCCGGCGGCGGTCCCCGCATGAACGCGCCGATGCGTGAGGAAGCACGAGAAACACGTGAGGACGTACGAGCGCCCAGAAGGAGACCGGAGATGGCCAAGGTCGTGATCCACCTCTTCCACGCCGACGAGGACTCCCTCGCCGCCGGCTCCCATGTCGCAGAGCGGGTTCGCCAAGTGGCCGGCGACAGCGGCGTCGATCTCGAGGTCTACTGCTTCGGGCCCGCCCAGGGCGCGCTGAGCGATACCTCGGAGGAGCCGACTCGCGTCGAGTACAACCGCCAGATCGACGAGCTGGTGGCGGCTGGTGTCTCCGTCGGCGCGTGCCTGAACGCGGCTCGCGCAGCGGGGACCGAGGAGGCGCTCACCAAGCGGGGCATCGCCTTGCAGTACGCCCGCGACGCCTACGTCCGCTACGCGCTCGAGGGCGCGACCGTCCTCAACTTCTGACCCGATGGCCGCCGACGAGCGCAGCGCTGACGCTGTACGCCGGGGCCGACCGCCCCGGGACCAGTGGTACCTGCCGGCGTGGCTCGAGGTCCCCGGCCTGCCTCGCTTCGAGGTGATCGACACCCGCTCGGCACAGGGCCGCCTCGACCCCCGCCCGAAAACCGTGACCGTCGCCGACCTGGTCCTGTTCCACGGGCACGCCTGCGACGGGCTCGTGCGGGGCGTGTGGGCGATGCGGGCCCTCGCCGACCTTGCCTTCGGCACGGCGCCACTCGATCGAAGCGACCTCCTCGTCGTCTCGAAGAACTCACCGTGCCTGGGCGACGTCGCTGCCTACCTGACCGGCGGCCGTGCCCGCTACGGCACCCACCGCCTCGACGACACGCTCGGGGTGGGCTTCCAGCTGCAGGTGCGCTCGAGCGGGGAATGCTTCGAGGTGCGCGAGGAGCCCGGCTTCTTCCCCGAGCGGATCGCCGCGTGGGAAGCGGCGCTCCTCGGTGATCTCGACGAGGCAACCAAACGCGAGCTGCTCCCCGTGCACGAGACTGCCCAATGGGGCTGGGTGCGCCAGGTGCTGCTCCCGAGCGCACCCGGCGACCACTACCGGGCCCGTCGCCTCGAGCACCTCGACCTACCTCCCGCCCTCGCCGAAGCCCGGCGCACCGACACCGTCAACCGGGCCGTCAGCCCGCCGGTCGAGGCGACGAGCCCCTACGATCCCGACCTCGACGCCACAGGCTCCTGGCCGCCCGACACCGGTCGCTGGGCGCAGCGCTACGAGGCCGGTCCCGGCTGAGCCCACACGACCGCCCCTCTCGAAAAGCGGCGCCGATTCGTCTACACCGAGGACCGATGGCGCGCGGTCGAGCGCCCAGGATGGGCCGGGTGAGGTGGTGCGTCGTCAGCGCAGGTGCGGGCCCATGAGTGTTGTGATGGTGGCGGCGGCGGCGAGCGCCGTCCCGGCGGCCCAGGCGAGCACGAGCAGTGGCCCCTGCCGGTAGGCGACGGAGGCGATCACCGCGGCGACGCTCGCTGCCTGGAAGCTGCCGAGCACGACGGTGAGGGCGAACTGCAGTGTGTTCGTGCTCTGTTGGTACCGCGTCGTGATGTCGAAGGTGAGGGCATCGAGGCGCTCGGTGAGGGTCGCGTAGAGGACGTCGAGGCCGAGGACCGCCTCGCCGTAGGAGGTGACCTCGGCGCTGAACCGGTTCGACTCGGCGACCGTGCCACGGTACTCGGCCAGCCCGTCGAGCATCTCGGATTTGAGCTCGAGCAGGTAGGAGAGCGACCGTGGCACGGCGCTCCCGGCCACCTGGCGAAGGAACATTTGCAGCACCATTCGTTCGACGAGCAGGAGCTCGATGGAGACGAGGAGCGGGAGGGCGCTGCGCGGCGCGAGGATCGTCCCGCTCGCCGGGTCGGCCCCCAGGCTCTCGCCCACCCGAAGGTCGAGGGCGCCGCGCGTCGCGAGCAAAGAGATCCCCCCGTCGCGTAGGCAGAAGTCCCGGGCGAGCTCTTCGTCGACCACCGTTCGCTTGAAGGCGAGGCGCGATTTGTCCAGGTACAAGATCCGCACCAGGTCCTCGGCGTGGTCGGCGACCACGGTCTCCACGGGCGCCGCCTCGCCGGGCAGGCGGAGGGCCGTGAACGGGAAGCCCTCGTCGGGTCCCTGCGCCGAGAGGAGCTCTCGGGTGATGTCGGCGATGTGCTCGCGCAGCACCGCCACTGGGCTGGTGTCTTGGTCGGGCCGTAGCCACGAGACGAACCGGGCGGGGTCAAGGGGCTGGTCCGGCGGCGCCATCCACGCCTCCCACAGCGCACCGCCAGCGGTATGGGTCACGAGGAACACATCGGCAGAGGTCGGTCCGGTCCCCCCGGCATCGTCGGGGAGCCCGATCCGCCCAAGCGGCCAGCGAGTGATCCGGCGGCTCTCGAGGTACTCCTGCCCGAGAAGCGCGGCCTGGACATCGTGGAGCTGGTCCATGCGAGCCCGCAACGCGTCGGGCGGCAACGGGTCGATCCCGTCGATCGAGCCCCCGAAGCCGGCGAAGTCCCGGGGTGCGGGGACTGGGAACAGCACGACGAACATCACCTGGAACGAAGGGCCCGGGACCGCCCCAGCGTGCCCGCCGCTTGCTCGAGGGGTCACGAGATCCCCAGGCGGCCGAGGATGCGCTCGGCGACGACGTCGCTGTCCGCCGCGCCGTCGACTCGCACGAGGAGCCCCCGGTGCTCGTAGCGCTCGATCACGGGCGCGAGGTCCTTCTCGAAGAGGTCGAGGCGATGGTCGATCACCCCGGCCGTGTCGTCGCCGCGCCCTTCCACCGCCGCCCGGGCCAGAAGGCGCCGCCGGCACTCCTCGGCGGCCACGTCGAGGAGCACGGCGGCCTGCGGCTGGACGGCGTCGGGGAATTGCTCGACGAACGCCGTGTCTTGAGCCAGGTCACGTGGGAAGCCGTCGAGCACGTACCCGCCGGCTGCGACCGCTTCCAAAAGGTGCCGGGCAACGACCGCCACGACGAGCTCGTCGGCTACGAGGTCGCCGCGCTCGAGCACCGGGGCGATCAGCCGCCCGGGCGCCGACGCCGCGGCGACCTCGCCGCGCAACAGCGCGCCGGTGGAGAGGTGGGCCACCCCGAGACGTCGGGCGAGGAGGGCAGCCTGGGTGGTCTTGCCGGCCCCCGGGCGGGCAAGGAGAACGAGCCGGCGCATCTGGACGGCGCGCTGCGTCATCGGCTCACCGAGCAGGTCGCCTGCTGCACTGGTGCCCGATGCTCAGGCGGACGGGGGCGGTGTGCCGGGCTCGGCGTCGAGGTCGGCGACGCGGGCCTTGCCGCGCGTGGGCATGGCCGAGCCGAGCCCCGGGATGTCGCGCCCGGGGAGGAGGAAGTGCCAGTAGAACCACTGGAACTCGACCTTCGCCAGGTGGCTGAGCCGCGAGTCCTTCAGCAGCGGCAAGCCGACGGCGGTGGGGAAGTGGCCGGGCAGGGGCTGGGTGGTGTAGTTGGAGTCGAGCAGCATCGCCTTGTGGAAGCCGGTCTCGATGAAGCCAGTGCCGTGGCCGTCGTAGTGGGCGTCGGGGGCCTGGCCGACGAGGAACCGGCGGATGTTGTGGACGACGACTTCGCCTTCGAAATGCGCCACCGACCCGGTCTTGGAGGTGGGGAGGTCGGCGCCGTCGCCGATGGCGAAGACGTTCGGATGCGCCGGCGACTGAAGGGTCTTCGTGTCCACCTCGATGAAGTCCCGGTCGTTTCCGAGCCCGGGGGAGCGCCCGACGTAGGCGGCCCCCCGGAACGACGGGACGACGACCGCCAGGTCGAAGCCAACCTCGCGGCCGTCGTGGCCCACGATGCGCCCGTTCGCCCCGTCGACCTCGGCGATGTGGAAGTTGGTCTCTTGGCTGACCCGCTTGTCGGCGAAGAGCTGCTCGACGCTCGCATCGGCGATCGGCGCGGCGAACAGGCTGGGCAGGGGGCTCAAGAAGGTGATCTCGACTTGGTCGCGCACGTGGCGTTGGGCGAAGTACCAGTCGGCCAGCAAGCAGAACTCGAGGGGAGCGACGGGGCACTTGATCGGCATGTCGACGACGCCGACGACGAGGCGCCCCTCGTCGAAGCGCTCGAGGGCCGCCGACAGGGCGGCGGCGCCCTCGAGGTCGTAGAAGGTGAGCACCTTGTCCATCCATCCCGGCCCGCTGAGCCCGGGCGTGGCCTCGGGTGCGAGGCGGGCTCCGGTGGCGACCACCAGCACGTCGTAGGCGAGGACGGCGCCACCGGCCAGGTGCACCTGGTTCGCCCCGACGTCGACGTGGTCGATCTCGGCTTCGTGGAAGTCGACGCCGGCCCGCAGCTGGCGGCTTCTGGACCGGACGATGTCCTTGGGCCGGCTGATGCCGAAGGCGACGGGCACCTGACCGGGCTGGTAGATGTGGCGGTCGTCCCGGTCGACCACGGCGATGGTCGCCTCACGCCGCCCGTAGGCCCGGCGCAGCCGGTTGGCGAGCAGAGTCCCCCCGGTCCCCCCACCCAAGATCACGATCCGGTTGGCCATTGTCGCCACCTCCAAAGGTGCTGACCGGCTCGACGCTTCGCAGCACGGTCCTGTAAGAGTCTCTGCCTCGCACGACGCGCCATCCCAGGGCCGATGGTCCCTTGTGCCGGGCAGGATGCCGGCATAGCGTGAGATCGGGTTCACGAGGATGCATGCCGGAAGGGGGGCCCGATGGACGCAGGTGAGCACTACGACCTGGTGGTCCTGGGTGCCGGACCGGGCGGCGGCGCCGTGGCTCGCCGGGCCCTCGTGCTCGGGGCGAGCGTGGCGGTGGTGGAGCCCGACAAGATCGGCGGTACCTGACTCCACTACGGGTGAATTCCCAAGCAGACCCTGGTCAGGGTCACCGAGATCCTCAGCCTGATCCGCCGGTCCTGGCAGTTCGGGATCAGCGTGAGCGAGCCGCGGGTTGACTGGGCCGCCGCTGTGGACCGTGCCCAGGCGATCGTGGCCGGTTGCGCCGACCCGAAACCCGAGGAGCTGATCCACGGCGGAGCGGCGATCGTGGCCGGTGCCGGGCGGTTCGTCGACCCGCACACCGTCGCCGTCGGCGACCGGCTCCTTTCCGGCGAGTCGATCGTGGTGGCCACCGGGGCGAGGCTCCCCCGCCTGCCGGTCGAGGGCATCGAGCTGGCCGACGGGCACGTGGAGATGCTCGAGGCCCGCGAGCTCCCACGCCGCCTGGTCGTCATCGGCGGCGGGGTGATCGGCATGGAGTTCGCCTTCATGATGGCCCGTGTCGGCGTCGAGGTCTCGGTGGTCGAGCTGCTCGACCACGTGCTCGGGCGGGTCGACCACGACGTCCGGTCCGAGGTGGCGGCCATGGCGGAGCGGCTCGGGATCACCCTGCACCTTTCCACCAGGGTCGAGCGACTCACCCGCCAGGGCGGAGCGATCGAGGTCGAGGCCGCGGGACCGGATGGACCGTTGCAGCTCGAGGCAGACCGGGTGCTGCTGGCGGCCGGCATGGTGCCGGCGGTCGACGACCTCGACCTCGAGGCCGCCGGTGTCACCTACGACCGCCACGGGATCCCCACCGACGCGACCTTGCGCACCAACGTGGCGCACATCTATGCGATCGGGGACGTGCGCGCCGGCGCGTACCAGCTCTCGCCGGTCGCCACCCAGCAAGGGATGATGGCGGCCGGCAACGCCCTGCGGGGCGGCCAGGCTGCCTTCGACGACCGGGTGGTCCCCTACCTCGTCGGGCTCACCCCGCCGGTGGCGGGGGTGGGCCTGACCGACGACCAGGCGCGCGACCAGGGTCTGGAGTTCGAGGTGCACCGCCAGGACTACAAGGACGTCTGCCCGGTCGGCAACGTCGTCGGCGAGCCCGAGGGCTTCGTCAAGGTCCTTGCCGAGGCCGGCTCGGGCCGCATTCTCGGCGCCCACGCCGTCGGAGCGGGCTCACCCGAGCTCATCCAAGGGATGGCCTTCGCCATGACCGGCGGCCTCACCCTCGCCCAAGCGGCCGGCACGCTCTCGGTGTTCCCAGGGCTCTCCCAAGCTCTCCAGCACGCGCTGATGCCCAAAGCGATCCACGACCCTCCCTACGTGCCCCCGCCGCAGGGGAGCTGAGGGGAAGGGGGCTGTGCGGGGAAGGCAGCCCCCAGACCCCCCGAGGCCACAGGCTCCCACCATGAGCAAGCTGCACCCCTTCAGCGCGCCCTGGCCCCGAGCACCGACGACCACGAGGTCCGCTTGACCGGGCGGCGATCCTGCGAGTGAAGCAGGCGATCAGTCGATCAGGGGTCGGGAGATGATGCAATCACGGCTGCTTCCATCGGGCTGGTGCCAGCACGCCGGAAGGCCTTGCCGGAGCGGACGCCGCGGATCGTCGCGCCGAAGACGAAGATCCACAATAAGCCAAGCAACACGAAGAGTGCAGCCCCGGTCCATTCGAGCCACGCGAGGTGCCAGGCTCGCGCCAGCACAATGGTGAGGATGGTGTACGCGCCGAGAGGGAAGAGGAAGCCCCACCAGCCAACCTCGTAGGGGATCCCGTGTCGCAAGTAGTGCACCACCAGCACGGTGACGGCGGCGATCAGCCACCACACCCCGAACCCCCACAGGGCGGTTGCCGCCAGAAGGGACAGCACGCTGACGGCGTGGGCCACGGATCCGAAGACGGCGGTCGTGGCGGCGGCCAACTTGACCAGGGAGACCGCACCGATCGCGATGGGTCCGAGCCCGATCGCCCACATCGGAGAGAGGTAGGAGGCCGGCATCCCACGTCCGACGAGACGATGGTGAAGGGTGGTCGTGATGTGCAAGTACAGCACGAAGCCCATGCCCCAAAACCGGTTCTCCTCGGGTTCCCGTGGGTCATTTCGACAGCGGGAGGGCACGCGCTGTCGGTAGCTCGACGGTGATGCCGCCACAGCACAGGTACACCATGGCGATGAGCGCGGCGGCGGAGTGGTGCCCGTAGCCACGGTGGTTGATCAGGCGCACCTTGGAGTTGAGGCCCTCCAGCTTGGAATTCGAGAGTCCGAGCTCAACGGCGGCCAGGATCCTCTCGCGGTTGGCCTTGGCGGTCTTGGCCAGCTTGACGAAGGCAGGGATCTGGCAACGCTGGGCCCAACAGAGCCACCAGTCGAGGTGCTCGGGAGCCTGCGATGGCCAGCGCAGCCGGTAGAGGTCACGGATGGCTTCTTTGAGCTGCCACCCGCGGTACAGCGACGACGAGCGGCGCCGCAGTTGGTGCAGGACCTCGAGCTGGTTGTCGGTCAGGTCGGCCTCGTCCTTGAGCAAGGCCCAGCGGGTGTGCTTCCACCACGGGGCCTTGGGGTGCTCCAAGAGCCGGAACTGGTTCCAGACGTCTCGCCGCGTGGCGTCGAGAGCGTCGTTGGCCAGCTTCACCAGGTGAAACGGATCCACGCACTGGGTGACATGTGGCGCTTTGTTGTCGGTCGCCAACTTGTAGGCGCCGCCCATGTCGAGGCTCACGGTCTCGAGCTTCGCCACGCGCTGCTCGCCGAGCTCGTCGTAGAAGGTCTCGAGGACGCTGTGGTCCTTTCCCTCACCCATCCAGATGACCGCGCCCTCACGGTCATGATCGGCCACGACGGTGAGATAGCGATGGCCCTTGCGGTAACTGACCTCGTCGACCCCAATCCGGTACAGCTCGTTCAGCCGGGTGTCGTCGATCGTGTCGGCCACCACGTCGATCACGATCTTGGCCACCGCCTCCCACGACACCCGCAGCAACTTGGTGATGGTCGTCTTGTCGGTGCGCTGGGCCAGCCAGGCCACCACGTCTTGAAAGTCGCGGGAGTGCCGGGCACCGGGCCTGGCCCACGGGATCTCCTCGGTGCGCACCCGACAACAGCGCCGGCAGTCGATGCGGACGATCTCGGCCTCCAAGAAGCACCGATGGGCCCCGAGATCGAGGTGACGCCAGCGGCGCACCGAGCGGTCGTAGACCGACCAGGTCTTCCACCCGCACGGACAGCGATGTCGGGCTCGCCGGCGCCGGACACCCACCACCACCCCTTCGGGGGCGAAGGTGACCGAGATGACGCTGGCCCCGACGAGAGCCAACATCATGTTGAATGCAGTAGTGACGCGCATGTGTTCTCCCAGGTAGTCAGGGTTGCCTGGTCGCATCCGAAACTACGAGGGCGACGCATGCGCGTCGCATCGCGAGAAGGCCCCGGCAGACGCCGGGGCCTTGGTCATCGTGGCTGGCGGTACTCCGGCACGGCGGTCGTCAAGGGTCCACTGCGTCGGCCTGCGGCCGCCCTTGACCCCCGCTCAGATGGTCAATTCACCCACGGGAACCCGAGGAGTCCCCAAAGTCGTGCGCTTGTGAAGTGGCGCCTCGCTCCGTGTGCGACAGGAACGGGGTGCAGGGTGCTTCGCCAGCCGTCGCCTCGCCCGATCGAGGTCTTTGCGAATGCGACCCAGGCCGGACCGAGGTCGCATTTATCCACATAGTCGTAGGCCTGGCCACAGAGGGAGTCACGAGCGAAGACTGCGACCGCCTTCTGGGGTGGCATGCCGTCGGGAAGCCTGCGCCGATTCCGGAGGTTCTCCCACAGCCACCGAGCGTCACCTCCGAGATGAGCGCATTCGGAGACCGATCCGATAGCCGGGCGTCGGGGTGAGCGGCTCACCCACCGCCCATTGCCACAGCAGACGTGGGAAGTCCAGGCCTGCACGAACCGCGACTTCGAATGAGCCTGACAACCGGGCGTTGATCTCCATCAGCCACGGCCGGCCGTTGTGATCGCGTCGGGACTCGATCTCGCTGTATCCTCGAAATCGATGGTCTGCACCAGGCGGATGGCAGCCTCCTCGAGCTTTTGGAGGTATTGGTACGCTCTCGCGCACCGCCGACGTGCCACCGAGGACTTGTGTCGTGGGATGGGCGATCTGCGCGAGCTTCGCCCAGACCCTTCCGTCCGCGTAGAAGACATTTACCGCGTCACGCGACCTGCTGAGCAGCTGCTGGGCGACCGCTGAGCTCCCGATCTCGTGGAGTTGCGTAACGTAGATGACGGCATAGGCCTCACCGAGCACGGCCTTCGCGGTCACCGGCGTCGCGGGATCGGCGTCGTCGACCCATGACCGGGTCGGCTTGATGACCGCCGGGTAACCGATCTGGGAAAGAACTGATCGGGTTTCGTCGAGATGGTCGATCGGGACGGTCCGGGGCGTTCGCAATCCGAGCCGATGTGCGGTGATGAGCGTGCGAAGCTTGTCGATCGCGATCTCGAGACCGGGTTTCGAAGCCAGAGCGAGCGCGGCATCATGGCGCTCGAGAGACGACCGGAATGCTCGGAGGGCCGCGACCGATCCGTCCATCGACGGGATCAGCACCCGGGCCGGATGTGCTTCCAGGAGATCGAGCTGGGCTCGGGCGTAGGCCGTCGGGTCGTCGTGGTAGCTGGGGAGGATGTCATGGTCAACGACCACAGGGAGGCGAAGATGGGGGTATCGAGTCGTGGGCCGCACAAGTCGCACGATTCGGCCGTCGCCATCCGTAGTCCCGATCGCCCCAGCATCCGAGTGGTGACGAGCGCCTGGCGGGTGCTCCTGGGTCTGATGGCGTGAAATGGGGCTCCTCGCTAGATCGTGTGGATTTCGGGTAGCGGCAGCTTCCCGGCGATGAGGTAGATGACGGTGATCATCTTCTCCTTGGAGCGGTAGCCGCGCGCCCGGCGCTTGGCCGCTTGGATGAGGGAGTTGGTGCCTTCGAGGAGTCCGTTGCTGAGTCGTTTTCGCTGCCAGGCGATGACCCCGTCCCAGTGGGGCCTCGACCGTGGCGACGAAGGCCTTCACGGGTTCGAGACGGGAACGTTTCGCCCCGGAGCACCACCGCTTGAGGTAGGCCTCGGCCTCGTCGGGATCGGATTTGTCGTAGAAGCCGTTGAAGTCGTCACGCCACCGGGCGGCCCGGGCGGTCTTGAGGCGCATCGAGGGGCGGGTAAGCCAGGTGAGGGTCTGGCGCTGGCGGGCGGTCAGGTTGGTCTCGTTCTTGAGCCAGACGTAGCGGGAACCCTTGAGCTCTGGTCGGCTCTTGGACTCGGCCCGGCGGACCTCGTCGACCGCCTCGTTGATCTTGGCCACGACGTGATACCGATCGAACACCACCTCCGGCCGGTGGAGCGCGGGGACCTCGTCACACGACGCCTCGGGCACGAGGACACCCACATCGCCCTCGGCTACCAGGTCCACCTCGGCATCCTCGTCACCCTCGAGGTGCTCGGCGAGGTGGTCGCCAATCGAGACGTAGTCCTGGCCCCTCCGCGCCGAGGTCTCGTCGACGCCGACCTCGGTGACACCCGAGAAGTCGAGCTTCGCCCGGGCAGCCCCCACGTGGTGCTCGAGCACCCGCCAGATCCGGGTGTCGTGGACCCGTGCCATCTTGGCCAGCGGGGCGACCGGCATCTGGGCGGCGAAGGTGAGCATCGCCACCTCCATCAAGAGGGTGAAGCCGCTCCCCGGACGGGCCCAGGGCACCGGGACGAGGTGGACGCCGTGGAGCGCACAGTCCACTCGGGGCACCCGGGCGAGGAGGAACGCCTGGTGCTCGAAGAAGTCGAGGTGGCGCCAGCGCTTCTCCATCGTGTCGTGCACCGAACAGGACTTGTTCGCACACTCTGGCTCCGGGCAGGCGAACCGTGACCCTCTCGGGAAGTCGAGGCCGATCTCGAGGCGTCCCAAGAGCTCGTCGAACTCGACGGAGACCACCTGCCACGGGGGCACCAGTCCGAGTGCCGCACCGAACACCGCCAACAGCCCTGGATCGTCCACCGTGTGCCCCCCGTCGAGTGTCACCGTTGCGGGTCAACGCTACGTCGAGGGGTCACCGGCAGCTGGTGAGCTACCCACACGAAACAGCGAGGAGCCCTTCGAGGGGCCGACCCGGGACCAGCCCGACGACCGGGCGGAGCGGGCCGGCAGGGGGTCGATCAGTCGGTGGAGGGGAACGAGAGGCTCGGAGCGGGCTCGGGCCCCGAAGGCCAGCGGGTCGTGACGGCCTTGGCGCGGGTGTAGAAGCGCACCCCCTCGGGGCCGTGGACGTGGACGTCGCCGAAGAGCGACTCCTTCCAGCCGCCGAACGAGTAGAAGGCCACCGGCACCGGGATGGCGACGTTGACCCCGATCATCCCGGCGGTGGCCTCGAGCTCGAACCGCCGGGCGGCGGCGCCGCTGCTGGTGAAGATGGCGGCGCCGTTGCCGTAGGGGTTGCGGGCCAGCAGCTCGAGCGCATCGCTCAGGTTCTCGACCCGCACCACCGAGAGGACCGGCCCGAAGATCTCGTCGCGATAGGCCGCCATCGAAGGGCTGACCCGGTCGAGGAGGCACGGGCCGAGCCAGAAGCCGTCGGGGTGACCTGGCACCACCACGCCGCGGCCGTCGACCACCACCGCCGCGCCCTCTTCGGCGGCCACGTCGAGGTACGAGGCCACCCGGCGGCGGTGCTCGGACGTCACCAGCGGCCCCATGTCGGCCTCGGGATCGTCGGCCGGTCCCACCCGGAGCGACTCGGCCCGCTTGGCGACCGCCGCCACCAGGTCGTCGGCCACGGCACCGACGGCGACGAGAGCCGAGACGGCCATGCAGCGCTCGCCGGCCGACCCGTAGGCGGCGCTCACCGCTGCGTCGGCCGCCACCTCGAGGTCGGCGTCGGGCATGACGACCATGTGGTTCTTGGCGCCGCCGAGCGCCTGGACCCGCTTGCCGGCCCGGGTGGCCGCCTCGTGCACCGACTTGGCCACCGGGGTGGAGCCGACGAAGCTCACCGCCGCCACCTTCGGATGGGCGAGCAGGGCGTGCACCGCAGTGACGTCGCCGTGGACGACGTTGAAGACGCCGTCGGGCAGGCCGGCCTCGGTGAACAGCTCGGCCAGGCGGACGGCGGCCGAGGGGTCCTTCTCCGAGGGCTTCAGCACGAAGGTGTTGCCGCAGGCGACGGCGAGGGGGAACATCCACATCGGGACCATCGCCGGGAAGTTGAACGGCGTGATCCCGGCCACCACGCCGAGTGGCTGGTGCAACGAATGGCTGTCGACGCCGGTCGACACCTGGACCGAGTGCTCGCCCTTCAGCAGGTGGGGGATCCCGCAGGCGAACTCCACCACCTCGAGGCCGCGCTGCACCTCGCCCTTGGCGTCGGCCAGGAGCTTCCCGTGCTCGGAGGCCACCAGCGCCGCCAACTCGTCGAGGTGCTCGACCAGCAGCTGGCGGTAGGCGAAGAGGACGGCCGCCCGGCGGGTCAGCGAAACCCCGCGCCAGTCGGCGAAGGCCTCGGCGGCGGTCCGGACCGCCTCGTCCACCAGCGAGGCATCGGCGAAGTCCACCGATCCGGTGACCTCCCCGGTCGCCGGGTCGAAGACCTGGCCCCGACCCCCCGACGACTCCGTGACCCGGCGTCCGCCGACCCAGTGGCTGATCTGCTTCATCTCCACTCCTCCCGACCGTACCCGGCGTCCCCACGCGGGACCTCCGCTCGGCGGGCGACCGCCGACCGCTCGACCATAGAGGCCGACGTCTCGACGATAGAGAGTGGCACGATGGCGACGTGACGGGTGCGCCGACCGGACCGGTCTTCGACCAGCGCACCGCCCTGTTGGTGGTCGACGTCCAGAACGACTTCGCCGACCCGTCGGGCACCCTCCACGTGACCGGCGGCGAGCAGGTGGTGCCGGTCGTGAACCGCCTGGTGGCCGACGCCCGCTCGGCCGGGGCGCTGGTCGTCTACACCCAGGACTGGCACCCCGCCCACACCCCGCATTTCGCCCAGGACGGCGGGAGGTGGCCGGTGCACTGCGTCGCCGGCAGCTGGGGGGCAGCCCTCTACCCCGGGTTGGCCGTCGAGGGACCGGTCGTCCGAAAGGGCACCGGCGAGACGGACGGCTACTCCGGCTTCACCGCCCGCGATCCCCGCACCGGTGCGACGACGACCACCGGCCTCGAGGACCTCCTCGGGGAGCGGGGCATCGAGCGCCTGGTGGTCGTCGGGCTGGCCCTCGACGTGTGCGTGAAGGAGACGGTGCTCGACGCCCGCCGGCTCGGCTACCCGACGTCGGTGGTGCTGGCCGCCACCCGACCCGTCGAGGCCAGCCCCGGCGACGGGGCGGCGGCGGCGGCCGAGATGGCGGCGGCCGGCGCCGACATCGTCTGAGGACGCGTGGCCGACCGGGGACCGCTCGGCCACGAGCACCCCCCACGGCGGGCCTATCCCCTCGTCCGCCTTCCCCCGTGAGACGTCGGTCCCCCGGCACGAACCGTCCCGGATGGGCCGAGGACGACGCTGGCGGTCGAGGTGACCGACTCGAGCAACCGGCGGTCGTGGCTCACCATCAGCAGCGTCCCGGTGTAGCCGGCGAGAGCCGCCTCGAGCTGCTCGACCGCCGGAAGGTCGAGGTGGTTGGTCGGCTCGTCGAGCACGAGGAAGTTCACCCCCACCGCCTGGAACCGAGCGAGCTCGGCTCGGGTGCGCTCACCGGGCGAGAGCGAGAGGAGCGGCCGAGCGACGTCGTCGCCGGCAAGGCCGAACTTGGCCAGCAACGACCGGCCGTCGGCCAACGTCAACCCGGTGTCGACCAGGAAGGCGTCGAGCAACGGCGCACCGGCCTCCCAGCGCGCCCGCCGCTGGCCCAGCTCGCCCACCACCACGCCGGGGCCGACCCACCGAGAGCCGGAGGTCAGCGGAAGCTGGCCCAACAACGCCTGCACGAGGGTCGTCTTGCCCGAGCCGTTCGGACCCTCGAGCGATACCCGGTCGCCCCAACCGATCTCGAGGTCGATCGGCCCGAGGGTGAAGTCGCCACGCTCGACCACCGCCGCATCGAGCCGGGCAACCACCGAACCCGAGCGCGGTGCATGGAGGATCGAGAACCGCAGGTCCCACCCCTCCCATGGCTTGTCCACCGCCTCGAGCCGCTCGAGTGCCCGTTCGGTGCGCCTGGCCCGCGACGCCAGCTGCTCGGTGCGATTCAGCCGGAAGTCCCGCTGGGCCTTGTCGCCGTCCTTGCGGCGGCGCTTCTCATGGCTGGCCCCCCGGGTGGCCCACTGGCGCTCGCGCCGGGCGCGCTCGTCCAGTGCCTGCCGCCGGTCCCGGTACTCGGCGTAGTCGTCCTCGGCGTGCCGACGGTCGGTCGCCCGCTCCGCCAGGTAGGCCGACCAGCCGCCCCGGAAGAGGCGGCCGCGGTGGCTGTGCTCGTCGAGCTCGAGGATGGCGTTGGTCGTGCGATCGAGGAAGGCCCGGTCGTGGGAGACGAGCACCATCGCCTGGGGGCGACCCAGCACGAGCTCCTCGAGCACCTCCAGCCCGGCGAAGTCGAGGTCGTTGGTCGGCTCGTCGAGCAGGGTGACGTCGAAGCGCGAGAGCACCACCGCCGCCAGGGCCACCCTGGCCGCCTGGCCGCCCGACAACGCCTCGGTCGGCAGGCCCAGCGCCGGTTCGAAGAGACCCACCCCGGCCGCCACCTCGTGGAGACGGACGTCGAAGTCGGCTGCCCCAACCGCGCCCCAGCGCTCGAGCGCCTCGGCGTAGCGGTCCGTCGAACCGCCATCCCCGTCGGCGAGCTGCTCGGCCGCCGCCTGGAAGTCGTGCTCCGCCGCCGCCACCCCGGTCACCCGCCGCAGGTGGTCGGCGACCGGCTCGTCGCCTCGGCGCTCCAGCTCCTGGGCGAGATAGCCGACGACCCCGCCCGCCGACACCTCGACCTCGCCGGCGTCGGGACGCCATAGCCCGGCCAGGATCCGCAGCAGGGTCGACTTGCCCACCCCGTTGGGCCCGACGACCCCCAGCCGGACGCCCGGGCCGACCGTCACCGAGACGTCGTCGAGCACCAGCCGCCCGCCGAGGGAGTGGGTGATGCCGACGGCGCGCAGGGTGGCCGGGGTGTGCGGTGGCGTCGGCGCTGACACGAGTGACCTCGACCGCCTCAGCCCGACCGGACGAACCGGCCGTGCGCCCAGCGCCACCGCAGCGTCCGGTGGACGTCGGGGCAGCATTGCGGGACGGCGGCCGACGAATAGCCAGCCACCGACAGGGTCACCGTCCCTCCGTTCACCTCGAGACCACCGGTCACGACCATGTCCTGGCCCGAGCGGAGCAGGGTCGCCAGCAGGGCCGGCCGGGTGGCCGAGGCAGCGCCGTCGTAGACGAACAGCGAGCTCGCCGGCAGCTCGGCGGCGCTCCGGCAGCGGACGAGGACGAGCGCCAGCTGCGGACCCCCCGGTGGATGGAAGGCCGACGCCTCCTGCACCTGCACCGGGTTGCCGCCGCAACCACCGGAGATCGCGTAGCTCACCGACGCCCACCGGACCGACGTCGGCGCGACCGCCCAACGGGGTGAGCCGCCGGCCGCCCGGGTCGCCTCCGGCGCCGGGCGGCCACCGGCGAGGGCGAGCGGGAGCACGATCGCCGCCACCGCCATCAACGCCACGAAGCCGGTCAGGGCCGAGTGCAGCGATCGGCGCTCGGAGCCGGGAGCGGCCGCCGGCGGGCGGTGCCGCCCGATCACCCGACGCCAGGATCCGTTCACCATGCCCCTTCTCCGGCGCGCCGACTCGCTCCGAGAGATGTAAACACACCGGGGTCGGCCGGACAGCTCGGCCTGCGGTGCGCTCGTCTTCGGAACCGCAGAGCCAGGTGGACCGATGGCCGACGGCACGACAACGACGTCCGGCTCACCTGGCCGCCGGCGGGCCGGCCGTCAGGCGCCGTCGGGCCGGCGCAGGGCGCCGGGAGGGTCGTAGGCGTGCTCGGGGTCCCGCCGCACCCAGCGGTCGAGCGCCTCGGCGTCGGCGCCGACGAGGATGCGCCACCTGCCGGCCCGCAGCGCGTCGAGGATCACCGCCGCCGCCTCGGCGGCACCGAGTGGGGCGTCGTGCTTGAAGTCCTCCGCCAGTCGGCGCAGCATTCGGCGGAGGTCGTCGGTCGACGAGTCGGCGGTGGACCCGAACCGCTTTAGGGCAGGGCGCCAGCCCTCGAGCTCCTCGTCGCTCATCTCCTCGGGCTCTGGCTCACCGAGCGCCCGCCTCGAGTTGGCGACGATGTCGGTGCCGATGTGACCCGGCATCACCACCGCCACCTTGACGTGCGGTGCGTTGACCCGGAGGTCCTCGATCAGCGCCTCCGAAAAGCCCTTCACCGCGAACTTGGCCGTGCAGTAGGCGGTGTTGGGTGCGCCGGGACCGAGAGAGGCCCAGAACCCGTTCATGCTGCTCGTGTTGACGAGCAGTCCCTCCGTGCTCCTTGCGAGCAGCGGCAGGAAGGCACGGGTGCAGTGGTAGACGCCCCACCAGTCGACGGCGAAGACCCGTTCCCAGACCTCCCTCCGGTCGTTGACGAAGCTTCCGGCGCCGCCGATGCCGGCGTTGTTGAAGACGACGTCGACCCGGTCCGTCGCGTGACGGTCGAGCACCTCGTCCCGGAACCGGCGCACCTGGGTCTCGTCGGCCACGTCGCAGACGTGGGCCGAGATCGTCACACCGGCCGGTGCCACCGTGCCGGCGATCCTGGCGGTCTCCTCGACGCTCTCTTCGTCCAGGTCGCAGGCGGCGACCGCGCATCCCTCCCTCGCCAGCTGGACGACCAGCTCCCGACCCATGCCGGACCCGCCGCCGGTCAGCACCGCCAACTTGTTCTCGAAGGTGTCCATGCCTCGATCAGGTCCCTCGTTCGATGAGCTCGACCGGCACCCCGTGAGCGGAGCGCTCCTTCGGCCGGGCGGCGTCGTCGACCCAGAAAAAGACCTGGGGGCTGCCGACGTGGGAGGGCGACGCCACTGGTCCGATTGTGGCACCGACGGCTCCCCTGACTCGGGTCCGGGGAGCCCCCTCGCCGAGCCGCGCGGCCGCCGGGACGTGATGCCGGCGAGCAGGCCGCGGGTACGGTGGCAGCAGTGAGCTCGTCCACCTGGCTGTTGGCGATCGCCGTCTTCGGCGCCTGCGCCGTCGAGGCGGTGGAGGCCCTCACCATCGTGCTCGCCGTCGGCGTCACCCGGGGCTGGCGCTCCGCCATCGAAGGCACGGCGGTGGCAGTGTTGGTCCTGGCGGTGCTGGTCGGCGCCGTCGGCGTCCCGCTCGTCCACTACGTCCCGATCGCCGCGCTGCGGACCGTGGTCGGAGCATTGCTGCTCGTGCTCGGGCTCCAGTGGCTGCGCAAGGCGGTCCTCCGGGCGAGCGGGCACAAGGCGCTGCACGACGAGGACGCCATCTACGCCGAGACGGTGGAGGAGCTCTCGGGCGGGCGGGCGGGCGCTCGCGACGCCATGGGCTTCACCGTCGCCTTCAAGGGCGTGTTCTTGGAGGGGATGGAGGTGGTCCTGATCGTCCTCACCCTCGGCGCCTCGGCGCGCAAGCTCGGGGTGGCCTCGGTCGCCGCCGCCGCGGCGGTCGTGCTGGTCACAGCCGTCGGCCTGGCGGTGGCCCGCCAGCTGTCGGAGGTCCCGGAGAACGCGATCAAGACGTTCGTCGGCATCATGCTCACCTCCTTCGGGGTCTTCTGGACCGGCGAGGGCATCGGCGTCCACTGGCCCGGCTCCGACCTGTGGATCCTGGCCCTCGTCGGCATGTTCCTCCTCCTCACCCTGGTGCTCGTGGCCGGCCTGCGCCGTCGCGGCGAGCCGCAGCCCGCCGCCGCCCTGGCGGCCGATGCGGGCCCGCACGCCGGACGGTCCGTCGAGGCCGGCCAGCCGTGGCCGAGGGTGGAGCAGCCGTGACCCGGCTGCGCGGCTGGCTGGTCACCTTCGGGCGCTTCTGGTGGGACTTCCTCGTCGGCGACACCCCGGAGGTCACCGTCGGGGTGCTCGCCGTGCTGGCGATCACCTTCGCCCTGCGCCACGACGGCGCAGCTCCCGACGTGCTCGTCCCCGTGGCGGTGGCCGTCCTGCTGGCCGGCAGTGCCTGGCGGGCCACCCGCCGCCGTCCGGCACCACCCGCCGAGCGGCACCCGCCACCACCGGCGTGAACCAGCCTCACGGCCGCCCACTGCTTGACACCGTTGTAATTGAGTACTAACTTACCTAGGGTGATGGTCCCGATCCGACAGACGGCCGGCGCCCGCCGGGCCTCGGTGCTCCGGGCGGCCATCACCGAGTTCGCCCACACCGGCTACGCCGGCACCTCGACCGAGGCCATCGCTGCCCGGGCCGGCATCTCCCAGCCCTACGTGTTCCGGCTGTTCGGCACCAAGCTCGAGCTGTTCCTCGCCACCTTCGAGGCGGTGAACCGCCGCATCCTCGAGGCGTTCGACGCCGCCGCCGACGGGTTGGAGGGCGACGAGGCGATGGCGGCGATGGGCCTCGCCTACCTCGACCTGCTGGCCGACCCCGAGCTGCTCCAGCTCGAGCTCCACGGCTTCGCCGCCGCCGCCGGCGAGCCAGCGATCGCCCGGGCGTGCCAGGAGATCTTCCGCCAGATCGCCCGCCTCGTCCGGCAGCGCACCGGGGCGGGACCCGAGAAGCTGCGGGAGTTCCTGGCCCAGGGGATGCTCTGGAACGTCATGGCTGCCACCGACCTGCTGTCGGTGCAGGAGGACTGGGCCCAGAGCCTCTGCCCCGACGACGACGACAAGCGGCGGGCCGTCGAGTCACTCGCCGGGGGTCCTGTCGGCGGCGGCGCACCCGCCGCCTCACCCGGTCCGGCCACCGCCTGAACATCGTGCCGTCTCATCCCGGGCTCGTTCATCTCCCACGAAGGAAGTTACCACTCACAAATATTCGACCCCCCTGGCCGGTGGCCACTGAGCGACACAGGGCAGGGCGGAACGGAAAGGAACAGCCATGAGCATCGCCAGCAGCCCGCCCGCCGCCACCAGGCGTGCCGTCTGGGCGGTCGTCGTCACCGGCCTGGCGCTCTTCATGGCGTCGCTCGACAACCTGGTGGTCACGACCGCACTGCCGGTCATCCGGCTGCACCTCCACGCCGGTCTCTCGGGTCTCGAATGGACGGTCAACGCCTACACCCTGACGTTCGCCGTCCTGCTGCTGAGCGCTGCCGCCGTCGGTGACCGGTTCGGCCGTCGTCGGGTCTTCATGGCCGGGATCGCGCTGTTCACCGTTGCCTCGGCAGCAGCCGCACTGGCGCCGAGCGTGGGAGCGCTGGTGGCCGCCCGGGCGATCCAGGGGGTGGGCGGGGCCATGATCATGCCGCTGTCGCTCACCCTCTTGAGCGAGGCGGTGCCGGCCGAGCGCAAGAACGCCGCCCTCGGGATCTGGGGTGCTCTCGGCGGCCTGGCCGTCGCGGTCGGCCCACTCGTCGGCGGGGCGGTCACCACCGGCTGGGCATGGCAGTACATCTTCTGGCTCAACGTGCCGGTCGGCGTGGTCCTGCTCGCCCTCGCCCGCTTGCGGCTGGCCGGCTCGCGCGGCGAGCGGCGGCCGCTCGACCTGCCCGGCGTCGCACTGGCGAGCAGCGGCCTGCTCGGCGTCGTCTACGCCCAAGTTACGTCTGGCAGCCCAGGCGCACTCGCCAAAAGACCCTGATCAGGGGCAGTGAAGGGGCTCCTGGACGCCCGGTTGTTGTAGCCACGAGTATCCCTCGTCGATGCAACGGGGCG
>Ga0080006_1140542_pt1 | contig 43283 bp, 42 predicted proteins | sample RS3BMetagenome_FD_69209 | JGI IMG/M metagenome (GOLD analysis project Ga0080006, IMG submission 69209) | Ferric oxide microbial mat and aquatic microbial communities from Rainbow Spring, Yellowstone National Park, USA - RS3B (SPADES... ... | reverse complement strand
TCGGCGTCCACTTCGGCCTCCAGTGCCAGGTTGGGTTAAATAAGCAACGCCAATCCTGGACACCCTCACCTAAAAATCACAGCAGCCACACCAGTAACACCCCTTGGAATTACTCATCTAGTGGGCGGTCGACTCGAGTCGGCGGGGCCCGCGTCGTCGAGGTCACCGACCGTCCGCGTACCAGCTCGCCAGACCGGTCGGCCCGCACCGAAGACGAACTCGTTCGGCTATCTTCGGCGTTGCCGGGCGATTTCGGCCAGCACCACTCCGGCGGCCACCGACGCATTCAACGACTCGGATGCGCCGGCCATCGGAATCGACACCACCGCATCGCAGGATTGGCGGACCAGTCGGGACAGCCCCTTGCCCTCGGATCCCACCACCACCACGGTCGGCCCGCCGCCGTCCACCTCGTCGACGATCGTGTCGCCATCGGCGTCGAGGCCCACGAGCTGCACCCCTTTGCCGGCCCAATCCTTCAGCGTCCGATTGAGATTGGTGGCACGCGCGACGGGGATCCGGGCGGCGGCACCAGCGCTGGTCCGCCACGCGACAGCTGTCACCGAGGCAGACCGCCGTTCCGGAATCAGCACCCCGTGTCCGCCGAACGCTGCAACGGAACGGACGATCGCCCCGAGATTTCGGGGGTCGGAGATGTTGTCGAGCGCGACCAGCAGTGCCGGCGGGTTGGTCAATGCCGTCTTGAGCAACTCGTCGGGATGCAGATATTTGTACGGCGGAACCTGGAGTGCGATGCCCTGGTGTAAGCCGTTGGTGGTCATCCGATCCAGGTCGGTGCGCGGCACCTCCAGGATGGCGATGCCGGAATCCGCTGCCAGCGTGACGGATTCGCTGAGCCGTTCGTCGGCCTGGGCGCCGAGCGCGACGTAGAGCGCGGTCGCGGGGACTCCTGCCCGCAGGCACTCGAGCACCGGGTTACGGCCGAGAACATTCTCGACACCGTCGTCTTTGCGCCTGACCGGGCGGCGTGCCTGCGCTTTGGCCTTCTTGGCGGCCGGATGGTTCGGCCGCATGTGCGCGGGTGGAGTCGCACCGCGACCCTCGACACCACGGCGCCGTTGGCCGCCGGAGCCGACAGTCGGACCCTTCTTGGACGTCTTGCGGATCGCGCCGCGGCGCTGGGAGTTACCGGCCATCGGCCTGGGACTCCAGTGACCATTGCGGGCCGTCTCCGGTGTCGGTGACCTCGATGCCGGCGTGTTTGAGCCGATCCCTGATCTCGTCGGCCAGCTTCCAGTCACGTTGCGCCCGAGCCTGTTGCCGCCGGTCCAACTCGGCGCGCACCAGCACGTCGACCGCACCCAGTGCGGCTGACGTCTCGTCACGCGACTCCCAGCGCTCATCGAGCGGATCGCAGCCGAGAATGCCCATCATCGCCCGGATCGCACCGGCGTGGGCCAGCGCGGCGAGGTGATCTCCCGCGTCGAGCGCGCGGTTGCCCTCGGCGCGAGTGCGGTGCACTTCGGCCAGCGCCGCCGGGACCGCCAGGTCGTCGTTGAGGGCGGCCGCGAACCGCGGCGTCCACTCCCCTTGCTCGACGACACCGACTCTGGTGCGCACCCGATGCAGGAACTCCTCGATGCCGACGTAGGCGTTGACCGCGTCCTTCAACGCGGCCTCGGAGAACTCGAGCATCGAGCGGTAGTGGGCGCTGCCAAGGTAGTAACGCAACTCGGCGGCGCGTACCCGCTGCAGCATCGCCGGGATAGCCAGCACATTGCCCAGCGACTTGCTCATCTTCTCACCGCCCAGGGTGACCCAGCCGTTGTGCAGCCAATACCTGGCGAACTTGTCGCCGGCCGCGCGGCTCTGCGCGATCTCGTTCTCGTGGTGCGGGAATACCAAATCCATTCCACCGCAGTGGATGTCGAATTCCGGGCCCAGATAGGTGCGGGCCATCGCCGAGCACTCCAGATGCCAGCCGGGCCGGCCGCGCCCCCACGGCGTCGGCCACGACGGCTCGCCGGGCTTGGCGGCCTTCCACAACGTGAAATCCCGCTGATCGCGCTTGCCGGTCGCCACACCCTCACCCTGATGCACGTCGTCGATCCGGTGGCCGGACAGCTGACCGTAGTCGGGGCAACTCACCACGTCGAAATAGACGTCGCCGCAACCCTGGTAGGCGTGGCCGGATTCGATCAGGCGCTCGATCAGCTCGACCATCTGGGTGATGTGCCCGGTGGCCCGCGGTTCGACCGACGGCGGCAGGACGCCGAGCGCGTCGTAGGCAGCCGAGAACGACCGCTCGTAGGTGGCCGCCCACTCCCACCACGGCCGGTCCGCCGCGGCGGCCTTGTTCAGGATTTTGTCGTCGATGTCGGTGACGTTGCGGACAAACGCGACGTCGCAGCCCCGTGCCGTCAACCAGCGCCGCAAGATGTCGAACGCCACCCCGCTGCGCACGTGGCCGATGTGCGGCAGGCCCTGGACGGTGGCGCCACAGAGGTAGATGGAAACGTGGCCGGGCCGTAGCGGGACGAAATCACGAACGGCACCGGTCGCCGTGTCGTGGAGCCGCAGGTCGGCGCAATCGGTCACGACGTTCCAGCTTACCGGGCCATGGCTTTGCCGAAGCACCGGTGGCTACCGAGCGTCACGTCAGAGTGACGGCGAGCGCTCGGCGCCACGCCAGCGTGACGCTCGGCGTTGGATCAGCGCCCGCCCACGAGTAACAACGCTGTCGCAATCGCGGCCCGGCCTTCGCCGCGTCCGGTCAGGCCCAGCCCGTCGGTGGTGGTGGCCGAGACCGAGACCGGGGCGTTCAGCACCTCGGACAGCACGGCTTGCGCCTCGGCCCGGCGCGGGCCGACTCTGGGCCCGTTGCCGACCACCTGGACCGCCGCGTTACCGACCCGAAAGCCGTCCTCGGCCAGCAGCGCGGCGACGTGGCGCAGCATCGTCATGCCGGTGACGCCGGCCCAGCGCGGGTCGTCTACGCCGAACACGCCGCCGATATCACCCAGGCCCGCCGCCGACAGCAGCGCGTCGCACAGCGCGTGCACCGCCACGTCGCCGTCGGAATGCCCCGCGCATCCGTCCACGTCGGGAAACAGCAGGCCCAGCAGCCAGCATGGCCGGCCGGCTTCGATGACGTGGACATCGGTGCCCAGCCCGACTCGGACGCTCACTGGTTCACGATCGCGTGCGCCAGCAGCAGATCCAGCCTCGTCGTGATCTTGAACGCCAGCGGATCCCCCGCTACCACCTGCACCCGGCCGCCGATGTGCTCGACCAGGGACGCGTCGTCGGTGAATTCGGCCGTCCCAGCGTTTTGGTAGGCCCGGCGTAACAGCTCGGTGGTGAACCCCTGCGGCGTCTGCACGGCACGCAGGCCGGCTCGCTCCGGAGTGCCGAGCACCGCGCCGTTGGAGTCGACGGCCTTGATGGTGTCTGCTACCGGCAGCGCGGGTACCACCGCCGGGTGGCCGGCACGCAGCGCTTCGACTACGCGCAGCACCAGATCGGGCGGTGTCAGGGCGCGGGCCGCATCGTGTATCAGCACGAAGTCGGGCTCTTCGGTGCCGGCGACGGCAGCCAGCGCCCGGCTGACCGAATCGCCGCGATTGGCTCCGCCCGCCACCACAGTCGCGTCGCGTCCGAGGATCAGCTTGGCCCGGTCGGTGCGGTCGGCGGGCACCGCCACCACCACCCTGTCGACCACGCCCGACGCCAGCAGGCCGTCGACGGCACGCTGAACCAAAGTCCGGCCGTCAAGCAGATAAAACGCTTTGGGAACGCCAGCACCCAGCCGAACGCCCGAGCCCGCGGCCGGAACGACCGCGACCGTGCCGGTCAACGCGGATCCTTACGCGTCAGTGATTCAGGAAGCGGCGGCTAGGGCCTCGTCGAGAATGCTGGATGCCCTGGCGTCGTCGGTGCTCTCGGCCAGCGCCAACTCGCCCACCAGGATCTGACGGGCCTTGGCCAGCATGCGCTTCTCGCCGGCGGACAGACCACGCTCCTGGTCGCGGCGCCACAGGTCGCGGACGACCTCGGCAACCTTGTTGACGTCTCCGGAGGCGAGCTTTTCCAGGTTTGCCTTGTAGCGGCGGGACCAGTTCGTCGGCTCTTCGGTGTGAGGCGCGCGAAGAACCTGGAACACCTTGTCCAGACCCTCTTGGCCGACGACATCGCGAACGCCGACGTATTCGGCGTTGTCAGCGGGCACTCGAACCGTCAGGTCGCCTTGCGCCACCTTCAAGACGAGATACTCTCTCTGCTCCCCTTTGATGGTTCGAGTTTCGATCGCCTCGATCAACGCAGCACCGTGGTGTGGATAGACAACGGTGTCTCCGACCGCAAAATTCATCTGTTTCGAGCCCCTTTCGTCCCTCCATACTAACACGCCGCGCCAACACGTGCGGAACAACGGTGCAGGTCAGGGGCACCGTAGGCGGGGAGAGGGGGTTGACAGACCGCGAAAATCATGCAAAGAGGCAACCGGACCAGGACGTTTTCGGCGCTGCTCACAAGCCCTTTGCGGTGTGCTGTTCGTCTCAGGTTTGGTGTTTGCGCACTGCTCGAAGCGACTGCTTGCGCCACGGCAGCCCTCAACTTCCCCCGACCAGACCGACCTACTACTGTGCATAGTCGAACCGCAGGCGTTCGAGGGCCGAGCAGGAGGCTTTGAGTGAACCGCTTCGACTACCGCGTCCCGAGATCTCGTCGCTCGGCAAAGCTCGCCCGGCTGGCCACGGGCGCCGTGATCGGCGCCGCCGCACTCTCCGGGTGTGGCGTCGGCCAGCTCTCGCAGACCGCTATGCAGCAATCCGCTGTCAACGGAAACCAGGCGGTTGTCAAAGACATCGCGCTGCGCAATGTGCACATACAGGCTTTGCAGACCGGTGATTATCTACGCCCGGGGGCGACGGTCGATCTCGTCCTCGTCGCCGTCAACCAGTCACCGGACACCGCCGACAAACTGGTCGGCATCACCACCGACATCGGCAAGGTGACCGTCACCGGCGACCCCACCCTGCACGCCAACGGCGTGTTGTTCGTCGGCACGCAGAACGGCCAGCCCAAGAAGGCCGACGACGCCGTCGAGCGCGCCGACACGGTCAAGGCGACCATCGCGCTGAACAAGCCGATCACCAACGGCCCGAATTACGACGTCACGTTCAATTTCGAGAAGGCCGGCAGCGTCAGCGTGGCGGTGCCGATTGCGGCACCGGAACCCGCGCGGCGCTGACCTACGCTGATTTGTCACACCCGCCGGATACCGTCACGGGGTGGCCAAGGCGCGTTCGCAGTACCGCTGCTCGGAATGCCGCCATATCACCGCCAAGTGGGTCGGACGCTGCCTGGAATGCGGCACATGGGGTTCGGTCGACGAGGTCGCGGTGCTCAGCGCGGTCCGCGGCAGCGCCCGCTCCCTAGTGCACCTGTCGTCGGCCGCGGTCCCGATCAGCTCGGTCGAGCCAGACGGGACTCGCCACTGCCCCACCGGAATTGACGAACTCGACCGCGTCCTGGGCGGCGGCGTCGTGCCGGGTTCGGTCACACTGCTCGCCGGCGATCCGGGGGTGGGAAAGTCGACGCTACTACTCAAGGTCGCCCACCAGTGGGCGGCATCCGGGCGGCGCGCACTCTATGTGTCCGGTGAAGAGTCGCGCGGTCAGATCCGGATGCGCGCCGACCGGACCGGCTGCAACCACGACCAGCTCTACCTGGCCGCCGACTCGGATCTGCATGCTGTGCTCGGCCACATCGAGGCTGTGCAGCCGACGCTGGTCGTCGTCGACTCGGTGCAGACCATGGCCAGCTCTGACAGTGACGGCGTCGCCGGAGGTGTCACGCAGGTTCGCGCGGTCACCACCGCGCTGACCACCGCGGCGAAAACCACCGGGGTGCCGCTGATTCTGGTCGGTCATGTCACCAAGGACGGAGCCATCGCCGGTCCACGCTCCCTCGAGCACCTGGTCGACGTGGTCCTGCACTTCGAGGGCGACCGCAATTCGTTGCTGCGGATGGTTCGCGGCGTCAAGAACCGCTTCGGCGCTGCAGACGAGGTCGGCTGTTTCCTTCTGCAAGACAAGGGAATTGAGTGCCTGGCCGACCCATCCGGACTATTCCTGGACCAGCGGCCGCAACCGGTCGCGGGTACCGCGATCACCGTGACGCTGGACGGCAAGCGACCGCTGGTCGGCGAAATCCAGGCGCTGCTGGCGACGCCGTCGGGCGGCTCACCGCGCCGCGCGGTCAGCGGGATCGATCACGCGCGCGCCGCGATGATCGCCGCGGTTCTGGAAAAGCACGCCCGGCTCAAGATCGCCGTCAACGACGTCTATCTGTCGACCGTGGGCGGCATGCGGCTGACCGACCCGTCGTCGGACCTGGCGGTAGCGGTGGCGCTGGCGTCGGCGTATGCCAACCTGCCGCTGCCGGCGACCGCGGTGATCATCGGCGAAGTCGGGCTGGCCGGTGATCTGCGGCGGGTCATCGGCATGGAACGCCGACTGGCCGAAGCGGCGCGGCAGGGCTTCACCACGGCGCTGATCCCGTCGGGCAGCGGCGCCGTGCCGCCCGGTCTGAAGACGCTGCAGGCGCCACACATCGGAGCCGCATTGGAGCATGTCCTCAACATCGCCGAGCGTCGCGACACCGCAGCCGCGACACCACATGGACTGGACTCGGCAGCCACGGAGCACAATACGTAGTGATGACGATCGGCAATGTAGCGATGAACGGCTCGGCGCCGCAGCAGCGCCCCACCCTGCGTGAGGCGGTCGCACGACTGGCGCCGGGTACCGCGCTGCGCGACGGCCTGGAGCGCATTTTGCGCGGCCGCACCGGCGCCCTGATCGTGCTCGGCTACGACGACAACGTAGAAGCGATCTGCGACGGCGGCTTCTCGCTCGATGTGCGCTACGCGCCGACCAGGCTCCGGGAGCTGTGCAAGATGGACGGTGCGGTGGTGCTGTCCACCGACGGCAGCCGGATCCTGCGGGCCAACGTGCAGTTGGTGCCCGACCCGTCGATACCCACCGACGAATCCGGGACCCGGCACCGCTCGGCCGAGCGGGCCGCCAGCCAGGTCGGTTACCCGGTGATCTCGGTCAGCCACTCGATGAGCATCGTGACCGTCTATCTCAGCGGCGAGCGGCACATACTGGCCGACTCGTCGACCATCCTGTCGCGGGCCAACCAGGCGCTGGCCACGCTGGAGCGGTACAAAGCACGGCTCGACGAGGTCAGCCGGGCTTTGTCCCGTGCCGAAATCGAGGACTTCGTCACGCTGCGCGACGTGATGACGGCGGTGCAGCGGCTCGAGTTGGTGCGCCGCATCGGCGTCGAACTCGACAACGAGGTCGTCGAACTGGGCACCGACGGACGCCAGCTACGGCTGCAACTGGAAGAGCTTCTCGGCGGCAACGAGGCCTCACGCGAGCTGATCGTGCGCGACTACCACGCCAACCCGGAACCGCTGTCCAAGGCAGAGGTCGCCGTCACGCTCGACGAGCTGGACGCCATGTCTGACGCCGAACTACTCGACTTCACAGCAATGGCAAGGGTTTTCGGTTACCCGTCGACGGTCGAGGCACAGGATTCGACGGTCAGCTCGCGCGGCTACCGGGCGATGTCGGAGATTCCGCGACTCCAGTTCGCCCATGCCGACCGACTGGTCCGCGAGTTCGGCTCGCTGCAGGGCCTGCTGGCGGCCAGCGCCAGCGATATGGAAGCGGTCGAGGGAATCGGGGAGATCTGGGCCCGTCAGGTGCGAGAAGGGCTGTCGCAGTTGGCCGAATCGACCATCAGCGATCCGCTCAGCTAAGCACGATAAGCCTCTGCTCAGCCGCCGGGAGCGGGTGGCGGGCCGGGCAGCGGCCCAGGTCCCGGTAAACCCGGCAACCCGGGCGGCGGCGGAGCGGGCGCAGCGCCCGGCGGCAGCGGCGGGGCCATGATGAACGGAACCGCGAGGGAGCGAAGGTTTCCCAGCTGCACGACGAGGTTATAGGTGCCTGGTCCGATCGCCGGCCTCGGCAACGGGCAGTGCGGCGCCGAGCCCATCCCCGTCCAGGTGACGGCGGTGGTGACCTGCTCGCCGGGGGCGAACGTCTTGACCAGGGTTTCGTTCGACGGCGCGCAGTCCAGGTTCGACCACAGCCGCTGGTTGTCGAGCGAGTAGACGTAGGCGGCCAGCACAGCGGCACCGACGTCACGCTTACAGGCCACCAGCCCGATGTTGGTCACGACCATGACGAACTTCGGCTGATCACCGATGGCGTACTGCGGCGCGTTGGTCAGACCCTTGACAGCCAGCGTGGAGTCCGGGCAGTCGTCGCCTTCTTTGAGCACCGGCGGCGGCTGGACGGCGGCGGTCGGCGTCTCGGGCGGCTGGACGGCTTGATCACCGGGCGCCGGCGCCTCGACCTGCGTTTTTACCTCGGGGTTCGCCCCCTGCGCAGTTTGAGTCGGCTTTTTGACGGCGTTCGAGGTGTTGGTGCCGCCGTCTCCGCTCACCACTGCGACGATGATCGCGACGACGATGGCGACCACGACGACGGCGATGCCGATCGCCAATCCCCGGCGTCGCCAGTAGATCTCCGGCGGCAGCGGGCCTCGTGGTTCCAGATCCAGCACGAATACACGGTAAGCCCAGGTCACACCGACAGCGTCGACCCGGCTCGGCGTGTCGCCCAGCAACTGTTGCCGAGTTGTTACCTGCTCTCGCGCCGCGGTACCGGGTGCAAGCCCGATCGATCAAAAGCCAAGATGAGTAACTGCCCAAAACCAGGCTTAACTTCGGATAAAAAGGTTCGGTGAACGAATACAGAGCGCTCGCGAAGGTTGCCGCCGTTGGTCTGATGACCGGCCTCGCCGGCTTGTTGAGCAGTCAGGCCGCCCATGCCGACGACACGCTGCTCCCAGCGCTGGCGGGCAGCGACACGGCGATCATCCTCGGCGGAACCACCGAGCCGACGCCGTCGACCGCGTTCGCGCAGACAGCCGAGGATGTGTACCTGCATGCGCTGGGCTTCGACGGCGGTGCGACCGCCTCCACGGTCTGCGACATGGTCGCGACCGACCCGTGCAGCGCGCCACTGCAGGTGCTGACGACACCCGAACTGATCCAGCAGGGCCCGAGCAGCCTCACCGCCGCGGACGACGTCACTCTTGCGGTGGAGAACGAATTCAACGCGAATCCGGGCGCTTTCGACGCCGAGCACCCGCTGGCAATCTTCGGCTACTCGCAGAGCGCGACCGCGGAGTCGATCGCCATGACCCAACTCGAAGCAGCCGGTATCCCCAGTCAGGATCTGCATTTCGTGTTCATCGGAGATCCCTCCCTGGCGGACACCGGGACGTGGCCCAACATCGTCACCGACTTGGACGGGATCTTCGGAACCAGTCTGACCAACACTCTTTTGACGGCTTTCGGCATCGACGGCGTTCTGGGAAATGTGACGCCGGACAACCTCTATCCCACGACTGTCTACACGCTGGCCGGCGACGGCGTTGCCGACTTTCAGCCCGACTTCACCAAGGGGGGCCTGCTGGACCCGCTGTTCAACCTGTTCTACCGGCACGTGGAGTACCTGGGATTGACACCGACTCAAGTCGCCGACGCGACCACCACGACCGACAACTTGCTCACCGAAGTCAACATCTCCGACAACATCAACAACAACGACGCCTGGCTCAGCGCGGTATTCGAGCACGGCGCCGCCAACAGCGGACTACTCGAGAGCGTGATCAACTCCCTGGATCTGTATCTCACCAACTCGTACTGATTCGAGAATGCTGGGGACCGGTTCTCAGCCGGTGGCCGACTCGCCGATGTCGCCGACGTGGTCGACCAACGCGACCCGCCCGTCGGCGAGGTGATAGGTGGCGCCCGCGACCGCCAGAGTGCCGTCGGCCACCTTCTGGGCGATGGCCGTCGAGCGCGCCGTGAGTTGTGCCACCGTTTCGCAGACATGCCGCGCTTCGAACTCGTCGACGCGGCTCAAGCCGTCGCGGCGACCCATCAGGATCGACGGCGTCACCCGTTCCACCACGTCCCGCACGAAACCCTCCGGTATCGCGCCGTCGTCGATCGCGGCCAACGCGGCCTTGACGGCACCGCAACTGTCGTGGCCCAGGACAACGATGAGCCGCACGTCGAGCACCGTCACCGCGAACTCGATCGAGCCCAGCACCGCCGTGTCAATCGCCTGCCCGGCGGTGCGCACTACGAACATGTCACCCAGACCCTGGTCGAAGATGAGCTCGGCGGCCACCCGGCTGTCCGCGCAGCCGAACACCACCGCGATGGGTTTCTGACCCCCGGCCAGGCTGGCCCGATGCTCGACGCTCTGGCTCGGGTGCTGTTGGCGACCGGCGACGAATCGCTCGTTACCCTTTTTGAGTGCTTTCCACGCGGTTATCGGACTGGTATCGGGCATGGCTGACATTTTGCTGTACCGCAGCCGCCGATGACTAATTCAGGGACCAACTCACAGCGGATCGTCGCGGGTGAGCTTTTGGCGTGGTACGAACGGTCGCGCCGTGACCTGCCCTGGCGCCAGCCTGGCGTCGACGGGTGGCAAATTCTCGTCAGCGAGTTCATGTTGCAGCAGACGCCGGTGTCTCGGGTGCTGTCGATCTGGCCGGATTGGGTGCGGCGCTGGCCCAGTGCGTCAGCCACCGCTGCCGCCACCCCCGCCGACATCCTGCGGGCGTGGGGCAAGCTTGGCTATCCGCGGCGCGCCAAGCGACTGCATGAATGCGCCACGGTCATCGCGCGCGATCACGACGACGTGGTTCCCGACGACGTCGACACCTTGCTCACGCTGCCGGGCGTCGGTAGCTACACGGCCCGGGCGATCGCGTGCTTCGCCTATAGCAAACCGGTGCCGGTGGTGGACACCAATGTGCGCCGCGTGGTGGCCCGCGCGGTGCACGGCCTGGCAGATGCCAACGCTCCGTCTACGGCGCGCGACCACGCCGACGTCGCTGCACTGCTGCCGCCCGACGAGACGGCGCCGGGCTTCTCCGTAGCGCTGATGGAGTTGGGCGCGATCGTGTGCACCGCCCGCGCGCCGAAATGCGGATCGTGTCCGCTGCGCGAGTGCGCCTGGCGGCTTGCGGGTTATCCGCCACGGCAGGGGCCGGCACGCCGGGTACAGGGCTATGCCGGGACGGACCGGCAGGTCCGTGGCAGGTTGCTGGATATCCTGCGCGGCAAGGAATCTCCGGTCACCCGGGCGGAGCTCGACGTGGCCTGGCCGACCGACACCCAGCAGCGCAAGCGTGCGCTGGACTCGTTGCTGGCCGATGGCCTGGTGACCCGGACGGCCGACGGACGGTTCGCCTTGGCCGGCGAGGGGTAACGGCGTAGGACTGGTTGAAGCTCCGGTGCGGGCCTTGCGCGCCACCAGCAGCAGTCCGGCGATGCGATCGCGTAGATCACCGCGTTCTCCAACACGACAGATCTCCCGAAGGCTCGCGACTTCCACTGGTTGAACAGTTGAAGAATTGATCCGTTGGCGCTCAAGGTAGGTCACCGGGCGAGCGCACGGCCCGACGGCGCCGGGCTGCAGCTCGCCACCCCCGAAACCAGACGAAATCTTTGCGAAACAGTAACCATGAAGCACACTTCATGATTATTGACATACGTATTAGGTATCGCGTAAGTTTCCTCGCACGAGTATGTGCCCTCCAACGGCAGCACCCGGTGGTGACCGGTGAACGCCACGCTCCTCGGGGTAGTCACATTCCCGTTGCTCGCCGTGCTGAGCGTGTTCCTTGCCGGCACGCGCCATCCCCGCCTCGTGGGACGCTTGGGCGCGTCGGCCGCCGGTGCCGGATTCCTCGGCGCTTGCCTTTTGGCGTTCTACGTAGCGGTTCACGGCGCCGTGACGGCCAACCTCGACTCGGCTACCGGCACACTGATCGCCGGGCTGCAAGCTAACCGGCTCAGTGTCCTGCTGCTACTGCTGGTGTATGGGGTGAGCACGGTGGCGCAGGCCTTCGCCCTGCGCTATCTCGCCTGCGATAGGCGATCAGGGTGGTTCACCGCCGGCGCCGGCCTGCTCACCGCATCCTCTGCCGGTCTGATGACGTCTGAAACCCTACTGGGGCTGGCCTTTTGCTGGACTGTGGCCGGCGCCGCGATGTGCCTGCTGCTGGCGACATACTGGGCGCTGCCTGCGGCCCGCGACGGCGTGCGGCGCACGGCGACGGCGTTCGCGATCGGCGATCTGGCCTTGTGGTCGGCAGTCGGCCTGATCACCGCACGGTGGGGCAATGTAAGCCTGTCCACCCTGACCGCCAACGGTTTTGAGCACTGGTCACCAACCCCGCCGGCTTGCGCCTGCCTGATCGTCGTGGCGGCTCTGTCACGCTCGGCGCAGATTCCGTTTCACCGCTGGCTGCCGGCTACCCTGGCCGCGCCGACCCCGGTCTCGGCGCTCCTGCACGCCGGCGTGGTCAATGCCGGTGGGGTGCTGCTGGTCCGGATGAGCCCCATCGTCAGCGGATCGGCCCTCGCCATGGCCCTGGCGTTCGCGGCAGGCACACTGAGCACGATCTACGGGACCGTCGTCATGCCCACCAAATCCGACATCAAGGGCTCGCTGGTCTACTCCACGATGGCTCAAATGGGCTTCATGATCTTGACCTGTGGACTCGGCCTGTCTGCGGCGGCGGTGTTTCATCTGGTGGGCCACGGGTTCTACAAGGCCACCCTGTTCCTGTCGTCAGGCTCGGCGATAGCCAAGCAGCGCCGGATAGCCGCACAGGCGCCCGCATTACCGCTGACCCCCGCCCGGTGGGCAGCGGTACACGTCACGGCCCTGGCCGCACCCGCCGCCGCGCTCTTCCTGGGCGGCAACCTGATCCGGTCGTCGAACGTCGAACACGGATCGGAACAGGCGCTGCTGATCTTTGCCTGGGCCACTGGCGCGGCAGCGCTGACGGGCTGGTTGGCGCGAAGCCCGGGCGTCCGGACCGCTCTCACCGGGTTCGCCGGACTGCTGGTCGCGGCCGTCGGATACGTGGCGCTGGTGCAAGCTGTGACAAGCTTTCTGACTCCCGCCATCCCCCCGGTCGCCGTGCCTTCCGGATCCTTGTGGGGCGTCGCGGCGGTGGCTTCGATCCTCGGCCTGCTGACCCTGCTGCGCCAGGCCCCGGCCGGCGGGCTCGTCGCTCGCCTGCGCCGAACGCTCTACACCCGAGCCCTGGCAGCGGGTCAAGTTTCGGCACGCCGCCCGCAAAAGCGCACGGCCAACAGCAATCCCCTGACTCGCCAACTGACGGGAGCAACCCAGTGATGCTAACGACGAGTGTGACCGACCACGCGTCAATCGATGCTCGCCGCGCGCAGCTACGCAGCGAGGTGAACCTCGCTGCCCGGGTGATACCCACGCACTACCCTCTGCAGACCTTTATCGCGGTCAACCCGCTGGCCGGACTGGAGTCGATGCCCTTCGAGCAGGCGATCCGGCGGGCCGGCGACTTGTACGGCATTGCGGGCGTGTTCGACGAGGCGCACTACCGCGAGCTGTACCACCGCGGACGCATCACCGATGCCGACCTCGAGTCGACGCTGAGGCTCCGCTACCCGGCTTTGCTGGACGGGCCGCCCATTCGGATGGCAGGCCGCGTGCTGACACCGGGGCAGTTGCTGCGGGCCGACTTGCTCGACGGCAGCTCAGCACCAAGTCCGCTGCGGCGCAACGTCACCCATGCGGAGATGACAATGCCCCAGGTGGCCGAACAAGTCGACGCCCAAGCGGCCAAATGGTGCGCGGCGTACTTCGGATCGCCCGCGGCGGACTGGCCGATGCCCGACCACCACCAGGGCTTCTACCGCGCCTGGCGGGCACTGGCAGCCGGTGACTACAAGCTGAGCCAACGGGTGCGCCGTGCCTTGCGAAAGGTGCCCGCCCGGGCCGATGACGCCGCGCTGCAAGCCCTTCAACAGCTGGGGGTGGCCGAAGACGAACGCATCGCCTATCTGCAAGCACACCTGACGAGGCTTCCGGGTTGGGCGGCTCACGCCCGCTGGCGTACTGACCGCACGGCCGGGGTCGACCTGCTGGACTACCTGGCAATGCGGTTGACGTACGAAGCGGTGTTGTTGTCGCAGAACGGTTCCGGCTCACATACCCTGCCCGCGCAGGAAGCTCGGCCGCACATCCCCTCAGCACGCGAACGGGCCGCGGCGCTGGCGCAGACCTGGGGTCTGGGCGACGTGCCCGACAGCGACTTAGCCGGTGCCGCAAGGGTATTGTCCGCGTTACCGGTCACCGCGCGACAAATGGTCTGGCAGCAGGCCTACGAAGCGCATTATCGTGATGCGCTGCTGCGATCCCTGGCAGACAGCGCGCCGGACCAGGTCGGGCCAACCCAGACCGGGCAGCGCCCGCATGCGCAACTGGTGTGCTGCATCGACACGCGATCCGAGGGCCTGCGCCGCCATATCGAGTGCCTCAGCGGATACCAAACCTTTGGCTTCGCTGGCTTTTTCGCCGTCGCGATCCGGTTCACCACTCTACTCGGCGGCACACCCAGCGATCTGTGCCCGGCGCTGATCCGCCCCGAGCACGACGTCTGCGAACAGCCGGCCCCCGCCGCGAGCCGTGCTGCGCGCCGACTGCGGAACGGCAGTGCGATACTGGCCTGCGCCGAGGAGGCATTCCATTCGGCCAAGCAGGCACTGATGACGCCGTACGCATTGGCTGAAGCTGCGGGTTGGGCCGCCGGTCCATGGGCGGCGGCCAAAACGCTGGCCCCCGCGGGCAGCGGCTCCCTGCGCCGGCGTCTGCGCGACCGGCTTGCGCCCCCCGCCCCCACCGTGCTGTCGATCAACGACACCGTCGAGCTGGCCCACCGCGTTCTGTACGCACACGTCGCGCTGACCACGATGGGCCTCACCGGTGAGTTCGGTCGACTGGTCGTGCTGTGCGGGCACGGCAGCACCACCGAGAACAACCCGTATCTGTCGGCGTTGGACTGCGGGGCATGCGGCGGGCAAGCCGGCGGTCCCAATGCCCGCACCGCCGCGACGATCCTCAACGACGTCGAGGTGCGGGCGGAATTGCGCAGCCTGGGTATCACGATCCCGGATGACACTTGGTTTCTTCCAGCTCAGCACGACACCGCCACCGATCGGGTCACCGTCCTGGACCAACACCTGGCTCCCGCCAGTCATCGTCCGGACGTGCGCCGGCTCATCGCGGATCTCGAAATCGCCGGTGCCAGACTGGCCGCCGAGCGCTGCCCGACGCTTCCCGGCGGGCCGGCCAACCCTTCCCCGGCGCGCGCGTCGCGCCACGTCGCCGGCAGGTCCGTCGACTGGGCCCAGGTGTTCCCCGAGTGGGGTCTGGCGGGCAACGCAGCTTTCGTGGTCGCCCCCCGCGCGGTAACCGCTGGACTCGACCTGCAGCGGCGCGTCTTCCTGCACTCCTACGAAGCGACCGTCGATGCCGACGGCAGCGCACTGGAGACGATTCTCACCGCACCGATGGTGGTGGCCCAATGGATCAACTGCCAGTACTACTTCTCCACCGTGGCGCCCGAGATGTTCGGCGCGGGAACCAAAACCGTCCACAACGTGGTGGGCGACGTGGGCGTGCTCGCGGGACACGGCGGCGACCTTCAGCTGGGACTGCCACTGCAGTCGATCACCGACGGTGGGTCCTTCGGGCATGAACCCATGCGTCTGCTGACCGTGGTGCAGGCGCCGCTGCCGCGGATCGACCTGGTGATCGAGCGAAATCCGCTGCTGAAGAGACTGTTCGAAAACGACTGGGTCGCGCTGGCCGCGCGGGAGCACCCCGGCCAGGTTTGGCAGCGGTGGACCCGCAGTGGCTGGCGGCCGTGGGAGGCTACCGCGCCGGCCGAGCGCAACAACACAGCAGTCCAGGAGGTAATCCCATGCCGCTAACCGGTTTAACCAAAATGACCAAGATCGAAGTGGTGGTCGTCGGGGAACACGCACCCGCCGTGCGGGAGCAGTTCCACGGCGCCGGGGCAACTGGTTTCACCAGCGTGTCCGGGGTTTCCGGGCTCGGTCACGGTGGCTACCACCAGGGCCGACTGCTCTTCAATCAGCAGGCGGCGCTGGAGCTGCTGATCACCGTCGTCCCGGAAGACAAGGCCGAGGCGCTGGTCGCCGGACTTCGCCGTCTGCTCGACGAGTCCCCGGGCGTCATGTTCGTCACCGACACCTACGTCAGCCGACCCGAGTACTTCAGTTAGCCCAAAAGGAATAGAAAGGAAATCATCGTGCTCAATCCCTCATCCGCCTGGCGGCGTCTGCAAGCGGGCAACCGGTGTTCTCATGCCACGGTGCGGTCGACAGCGCAGGCCGCCGACAACGCCGACATACCCGTCGCCGCGGTGTTCCGCTGTGCGGACGCCGACACGCCGAGCGAGGTGGTGCTGGGCCAAAGCCGCGGTGCGCTGATCGACGTCAGCACGTGGGGGCACGTCATCGACACCGGCGCGCTGGCCACGATGGAATATGCCGTCGACACACTCAAGACGCCGCTGATCGTCGTGCTCGGCCATCCGCACTGCGCCGCGATGCAGACAGCGCTGACCGCCTGGAAGAACGTCACCTTCCCCACGGGGGCGGCACGCACCGTCGTCGAGCAGGCGATATCGTCGCTCACCCGGCTAGGCGGCAGGATCGACAACGCCGACGAGCTGTCCGCGGCTCACGTCGTGAACATCGGCGCCTCGCTGCTGCACAGGTCACCGATCATCGCCGCCGCCGTCGACAGCGGACAGTCTGCCATCGTCTGCGTCATGGGCGGTGGCGACGGTGCCGGCGGGGGCCTGCTCCGAACCTGCGCTACCTTCGGCGACGTCCAGGTAACCGGCTCAACACTTCTAGAGTGCGTGTAACCGGCGCATATGAGCTCGCTGCGGGCACCGGGCAGCTACGCCGGGGCGGTTGTCGCGATGGGCACCATGCATGGCAAAGAGAAGCAAGTGGCACCGGCTTTCGCCGCAGAGTTGGGTGCGCATGTTCTCGCGCCGGCCGGCATCGACACCGACCAGTTCGGCACCTTCACCGGTGAGGTGACCAGAACGGTGGCGCCGATAGCGGCGGCCACCGGCAAAGCACGCATGGCGATGCGCGCCGCCGGCGTGCAGTACGGTCTGGCAAGCGAGGCCAGCTACGACACCTGGTTCGGCGTGCTGCCCAGGCACGAGGAAATTCTGGTATTCCTCGACGACAGCCGCGACATCCGAGTCGTCGAAGGCGTCAACGTGCCGGGCGCCCCCGGCACATCCCGGCTGGTCGACGGTCCGGAACAAGCCGTGGCCGCGACCCGTGACTTCGGTTTTCCCAGTCAGGCGGCCGCGGTGAAGGCCAGCGTCGCGGATCGGGTGCGGATCTTCGGCAAAGGCATAACGGACCTGCGCGAGCTGATCGAGGTCGTCGATGAGGCGGTGGCGGCCGCGGATACCCGCCAGGCCTGGGTGGAACCCGACCTGCGCGCACACCACAACCCCAGCCGCCGCGACGTCATCGCGGCCCTGGCGGGCCGGCTCGCTCGTCGCCTCGCAACACCGTGCCCCGGTTGCGCATGCCCCGGATACGGCAAAGTCGCCGTGCGCGAGGGACTGCCGTGTCAGGTCTGCGGGTGTCCGACCAGCCTCATCGCCGCCGACATCCATGGGTGCCCCGCATGCGAACATCGCAGCACCGTTGCGCGCACCGAGGAAATCGCCGAACCACGCTTTTGCCCGCAGTGCAACCCGTGAGGGCTGCGCGACGCGTTCAGGACAAGGCAGCGATGAGTTCGCCGACGGTATGGCTGGCTTCGACTGGGTGGCGCAGCTTTCCCTTCGGGTTGATCTTGTAGGCGTTTCGCCGACCGACCTTTGATTTCATCAGGTAGCCCTCGTCGGTCAGGTCGGTCAAAATCGCCTGAACGGACCGCTCTGTGATGCCGATTCGCAACGCCAACTCGCGGGCCGTCAACGGCTCGCCACTGGACACGCACAACAAGACATGACCGTGATTGGTGAGGAAGGTCCACGTGCGATTGGCTACCTCGACATCGGGCTGCGCTGCAGCCCTCCGCTTCTCGGCACCCTTCACCAGTGCAGCTTACTACTCACGACACTGTGATTCGCATAAAAAGCTTCGCGAATCGCAGCCACTCCGCGAGGTGGTTCAGCGGTCTACAGCGAATCCATGAACGATTCGACCGCGTCGCGGTAAAGCTGCGGAGCTTCGTCGTGAATCAGGTGGCCCGCCTGCTGAACCCGCAGATACGTGGCCGAAGGATTCGTATCTGCCATAGTGCGCATCTGCCCCGGGGGGGTGACGGAGATGCCGGCCTCGATGAGCAGCGCGCGCGCTCGCACCGCCCGCCACTGCGCCCAGTAGTCGCGAGTGCCCCATTCCGCAGCGATTTCGATCCATTGCGAGGTGCGACCGTGCAGTCGCCAGCCCGTCGGAGTCCGGTCGAACGCGGACAAGAAATATCCACCTGCGACGGTGCCGAATTCCGCGAATACCTGATCGGCGGAATGAAATTCGACCGGTAACCGGCGCAGCCACGGCTCCCACCGGCCGGTGGTGCGGCCGCGGAAGTCCGGGGCCATGTCTTCGACCACCAGCGCCGAGACCAGGTCGGGACGCTCGCCAGCCAGGCACCAGGAGTGCAGCGCACCCATGCTGTGCCCGACCAACCGCGCCGGCGCGTCAAGCGTGGCCACCGCATCGGCCAGGTCGGTCACGAAGCGTTCGGTGCTGATCGGGTGGGGATCGGCGACGTCGCGGCCGCGGTGCCACGGGGCGTCGTAGGTGTACACGGTGCCCAACCGGGTCAGCCAAGGTATCTGATGCGACCAGGTGCTGCCCCGGCCCATCAGGCCGTGCACCAGCACCACTGGCTCACCCTGTCCACCGTGATGGGTGAGCAGATCGGCGGTCATGGGCGGCACGGTAGCCTAAACGCATGCCAGTGGTGAAAATCAACGCAATCGAGGTACCCGCCGACGCGGGCCCCGAGCTGGAGAAACGGTTCGCCCACCGCGCGCACGCAGTCGAGAACTCGCCGGGTTTTTTGGGCTTTCAGTTACTCCGCCCGGTCAAGGGCGAAGACCGGTACTTCGTGGTGACGCAGTGGGAGTCCGAAGAGGCCTTCCGGGCGTGGGCCACCGGCCCCGCCATCGAGGCGCACGCCGGCCAGCGGCACAATCCGGTGGCGACCGGGGCGTCGTTGCTGGAGTTCGAGGTTGTGTTAGACGTTGCCGGATCTGGCCAGTAAGCCCCGTTGGCGCCGGGTGGCCGCGGTGGCGGCGGTCGCCGCTCTGTTCGTCGCCCTGGCCCCGGCTTGCGCACCGCCACCACCGCCTTCGGCGAACGCAGCCGGCGCCAGCCGCGGTATCGACATGCGAACTCCAGCCGGCCTGCGCGCGCAACAGACGCTGGACATGCTGAACTCTGACTGGCCGATCGGCCCGGTCGGGGTCGGCACCATGGCGGCCCCGAAGATGGCCACCCAAATCCAGTCCATGATGGAGAAGCTGTGGTGGGATCGGCCGTTCACGCTGGACGGAGTCGACATCAAAGCAGGTTCGGCAACCCTGAAGCTGACCACGTCTTACGGCGCGCAGCAGGAGATCCGGATTCACACCAATGACGACTCCATGGTGGATGGGTTCGACCTCACCACTTTGCCTCCGAAGATCTCGTCGTGGAGCGACGTCGACACGGTGCTGAGCAAGACCAAGGCCCGTTACTCGTGGCAGGCGGCCAGAATCGAGGACGGTCGATGCGAAAGGGTGGCCGGTACCAACACCGACTTGTCGCTACCGTTGGCGTCGATCTTCAAGTTATATGTGCTCTATGCCGTTTCCGACGCCATCAAGGCCGGGACGGTCTCCTGGGAAGATCAGTTGACGGTCACCGAAAAGGGCAAGGCTGTCGGTTCGAGTATGGATCTGCCTGTGGGAGCACAGATCTCGGTGCGCACCGCAGCCGAGAAAATGATTGCCACCAGCGACAACATGGCGACCGACATGCTGATCAAAAGGGTCGGCCCGCAAGCAGTGGATGCCGCCCTGGCCAAGGCGGGCCATCACGACCCGGGCTCGATGACGCCGTTTCCGACGATGTACGAACTGTTCACTGTCGCCTGGGGCCGCCCGGACCTGCGTGAGCAATGGAAGCACGGCACCCCGGCGGACCGGGCCGAGATGCTACAGCGAGCCGATTCGGCCATCTATCAACCTGATCCGTTCCGGGCGCACGTGCCGGCCTCCGACTCGGGTGCGGAATGGTATGGCAGCGCCCAAGATATCTGCCGGGTACACGTAGCCCTGCAGGCCGGCGCCGTGGGCGCGGCAGCGCCCGTCAAGAATATTCTCGATGTCTCCACCGGGGTCAACCTGGACCGTAACGACTGGCCTTACATCGCCGCGAAAGCCGGTGGCCTGCCCGGTGATCTGACCTTCAGCTGGTACGCGGTCGACAAGACCCGTCAGCCGTGGGTGGTGAGTTTTCAGCTGAACTGGCCACGCGATCACGGCCCGGCTATCACCGGCTGGATGCTGCAGGTTGCCAAGCAAGTGTTTGCGTTGCTGCTCACACAACACTGACAGGATAGCCGGAAAGGGCCGGCTGACGCGTTGGTTGCGCCAGCCGGCCCTTTCCCCAAGGTCTACTGAGTGGTCGTCCCCGTGCTGCCGGCGGCGTGAACAACGGAGCTCGCCAGGTCGGACTCGGTAGGTTTGCTGTGCCCGACGAAGCTGAACACCGCATCCTCGCCGGAACCTTCGCCGTCCCAGTTGTCCACGTCGACGGTGACAATCTGGCCCGGGCCGACCTCGTCGAACAGAATCTTCTCGGAGAGCTGATCCTCGATCTCCCGCTGGATGGTCCGGCGCAGCGGCCGAGCCCCCAGCACCGGGTCGAAGCCCCGCTTGGCCAGCAGCGACTTGGCCTTGTCGGTCAGCTCCATGGCCATGTCCTTGGCCTTGAGTTGCTTGCCGACCCGGCCGATCATCAAATCGACCATCTCGATGATCTCTTCCTTGGTCAGCTGGTGGAAGACGATGATGTCGTCGATACGGTTGAGGAACTCCGGGCGGAAGTGCTTCTTCAGTTCGTCGTTGACTTTCTGCTTCATCCGCTCGTAGTTGTTCTCGCCACCGCCCTGGGTGAAGCCCAGCCCGACCGCCTTGCTGATGTCGGAGGTACCCAGGTTCGAGGTGAAGATCAACACGGTGTTCTTGAAGTCGACCGTGCGGCCCTGCCCGTCGGTGAGCCGACCATCCTCGAGAACCTGCAACAAGCTGTTGTAGATCTCCTGGTGTGCCTTCTCGATTTCGTCGAACAGCACCACCGAAAACGGCTTACGACGCACCTTCTCGGTGAGCTGACCACCCTCTTCGTAACCGACGTATCCCGGCGGAGCACCGAAGAGTCGAGATGCGGTGAACCGGTCGTGGAACTCGCCCATGTCGATCTGGATGAGCGCGTCGTCGTCACCGAACAAGAAGTTGGCCAGCGCCTTGGACAGCTCGGTCTTACCGACACCGGACGGGCCGGCGAAGATGAACGAACCGGACGGGCGTTTGGGGTCCTTCAACCCGGCACGGGTACGACGGATCGCCTTGGAGACCGCCTTGACCGCGTCCTCCTGGCCGATGATCCGCTTGTGCAGCTCGTCTTCCATCCGCAGCAACCGGGTGGTCTCGGCCTCGGTGAGCTTGAACACCGGGATACCGGTCCAGTTACCGAGCACCTCGGCGATCTGCTCTTCGTCGACTTCGGCAACCACGTCGAGATCGCCGGACCGCCATTGCTTTTCGCGCTCAGCGCGCTGTCCGACCAGCTGCTTCTCCCGGTCACGCAGGCTGGCGGCCTTCTCGAAGTCCTGCGCGTCGATCGCGGACTCCTTCTCCCGACGCGCGTCGGCGATCTTCTCGTCGAACTCCCGCAGGTCCGGCGGAGCGGTCATCCGGCGGATCCGCATCCGAGCACCGGCCTCGTCGATCAGGTCGATTGCCTTGTCCGGCAAGAACCTGTCGTTGATATAGCGGTCGGCCAGCGTGGCGGCAGCGGCCACCGCGCCGTCGGTGATCGACACCCGGTGGTGCGCCTCGTAGCGGTCGCGCAGACCCTTGAGGATCTCGATGGTGTGCTCCACCGTGGGCTCACCGACCTGCACCGGCTGGAACCGGCGCTCCAGCGCGGCGTCCTTCTCGATGTACTTGCGGTACTCGTCGAGCGTGGTGGCACCGATGGTCTGCAGTTCACCGCGGGCCAGCTTCGGCTTGAGGATCGACGCCGCGTCGATCGCCCCTTCGGCCGCTCCGGCACCGACCAGCGTGTGCAGCTCGTCGATGAACAGGATGATGTCGCCGCGGGTGTTGATCTCCTTGAGCACCTTCTTCAGGCGCTCTTCAAAGTCACCGCGGTAACGGCTGCCGGCCACCAGCGAACCCAGGTCCAGGGTGTAGAGCTGCTTGTCTTTCAGCGTCTCGGGAACCTCGCCATGCACGATGGCCTGCGCCAAGCCTTCGACCACAGCGGTCTTACCGACGCCGGGCTCTCCGATCAGCACCGGGTTGTTCTTGGTGCGCCGGGACAGCACCTGCATGACCCGCTCGATTTCCTTCTCGCGGCCGATGACCGGGTCGAGCTTGCCCTCCATGGCGGCCGCGGTCAGGTTGCGACCGAACTGGTCGAGCACCAGCGACGTCGACGGCGAGCCGGACTCGCCACCGCGGCCTCCGGTACCGGCCTCCGCGGTCTCCTTGCCCTGGTAACCGCTCAGCAGCTGAATGACCTGCTGACGCACCCGGGTGAGCTCGGCGCCCAGCTTGACCAGCACCTGGGCGGCGACGCCCTCGCCCTCACGGATCAGCCCCAGCAGTATGTGCTCGGTGCCGATGTAGTTGTGGCCGAGCTGCAGCGCCTCGCGCAGGCTCAGCTCCAGCACCTTCTTGGCGCGCGGTGTGAACGGGATGTGGCCGGACGGAGCCTGCTGCCCCTGGCCGATGATCTCTTCGACCTGGCTGCGGACGCCCTCCAGAGAGATCCCCAGCGACTCCAGCGACTTGGCGGCTACGCCTTCACCTTCGTGGATAAGACCCAACAGAATGTGCTCGGTGCCGATGTAGTTGTGGTTGAGCATCCGGGCCTCTTCTTGCGCCAGGACGACGACCCTGCGGGCACGGTCGGTAAAACGTTCGAACATTGGCGGTTACCTGCTCTTCCTCACCATCGGTACTTCGTCATCGTCGGCAATGGGGCCGACACCGGGTACCTGTCCTCCACTGTAGTGGGCGACCGGACGGGCTTCTTACCTCGCTATCGCCGAGCCACCTCAGAGTTCCCGGCTGTAACGCTGTTGCAACAAAACAACGCGGGAAACCGGTGAATCGTTTCCCGCGTTGCTTGAAGATCAGTTCGCCACCAGCGAAAGCTGGCTCGGCCGGCTAGGTCGCGGCGTGGAATGCGTCGATGACGTCGGCCGGGATACGACCGCGGGTCGACACGTTGTGGCCGTTACGACGAGCCCAGTCGCGGATTGCCGCGCTCTGCTCGCGATCAATGGCCCCGCGACCCCGGCCCGAGCTCGAACGCCCACGGCGACGGCCTCCCACCCGGCGAGAGGCTTCCACCCACTGCTTCAGGTCGTTGCGAAGTTTCGACGCATTCTTGGCCGAAAGGTCGATCTCGTAGGTCACCCCGTCGATGCCGAATTCAACGGTTTCGTCGGCAGCGCCTTCGCCGTCAAAATCGTCGACAAGAGTGACGGTCACTTTCTTCGCCATTGGCTGAGCCTCACGCTTTCTTCTTGGACACTTGTCATACAAGACATGTGCTTGGACCGCCCGTCGATTAATCTGCCACAACCCGACGAGTAATTCAATACGACACCGCAGAACGGCTCAGCTGCTATGCGGACGCACAATGGGAAATAATACCGTCTCTCGTATTGACAGCCCGGTCAAAGCCATCAGCAGCCGGTCGATACCCATTCCGGTTCCCGTGCACGGCGGCATGGCGTGCTCGAGGGCAACAAGAAAATCCTCGTCGAGCTGCATCGCCTCATCGTCGCCAGCGGCCGCGGCCCGTGCCTGCGCAGCGAATCTCTCCCGCTGCACCACCGGGTCGATCAACTCCGAGTAACCAGTGGCCAGCTCGAATCCGCGGATATAAAGATCCCACTTCTCGGTTACCCCCGCAATGCAGCGGTGTTGGCGCGTCAACGGGGTTGTCTCGACCGGGAAATCCTTGACGAAGGTGGGCGCTACCAACGTCGACCCGACGGTGTGCTCCCAAAGTTCCTCGATCAACTTCCCGTGCCCGTACCCGCGATCCGTCGGAACCTCGACGTCAAGCGACGCCGCGATAACAAGCAAGCGATCGACTTTGGTGTTTGGCGTGATCTCTTCGCCGAGAGCCTCCGATAGTGAGGGATACATTTGTATCGACGCCCATTCGCCGTCGATGTCGTACACGCTGCCGTCGGGCAGGGCGAGCTGGCGAGTGCCGAGCGCCTCGTCGGCCACCTGTTGAATAAGATCACGGGTTACAACGGCCGAGTCATCATAGGTTCCATACGCTTGATAGGTCTCCAACATGGAAAATTCAGGCGAATGCGTGGAATCGGCACCTTCGTTTCGGAACACCCGATTTAGTTCGAAGACCCTGTCGAACCCGCCGACGACGCAGCGCTTCAGGAACAGTTCGGGCGCGATCCGCAGATAGAGATCGATGTCGAGCGCGTTGGAGTGCGTGACGAACGGACGAGCCGCCGCGCCACCGGCCAGTGTCTGCAACATCGGTGTCTCGACTTCTAAAAAGCCGCGCCGCTCGAGGGCGTTGCGTAACGCGCGAATGATCGCAATTCGCCGGCGGGCCACCGTCCGAGCCTCCGGCCGCACGATCAGATCGACATAGCGCTGCCGCACTCTCGATTCTTCGCTCATCTCCTTGTGCGCCACCGGCAGCGGCCGCAACGCCTTGGAGGCCATCTCCCAGCTGTCGCCGAGCACGGAGAGTTCACCACGGCGCGAGCTGATCACTTCGCCGTGAACAAAGACGATGTCGCCGATATCGACGTCGGCCTTCCACTGGTCGAGTGCTTCCTGCCCGACGCCGGCGAGACTGAGCATGACCTGGAGTTGGGTGCCGTCGCCCTCTTGCAGGCTGGCAAAGCACAACTTGCCCGAGTTGCGGGCGAACACCACCCGGCCGGCCACCCCGACGACGTCACCGGTGGTCGAATCGGCCGGGAGGTCGGGATAGCCGGCGCGAATCTGCGCCAGCGTGTGGGTGCGCGCCACCTCGACGGGATAGGGGTCGCGGCCCTCTGCCGCCAGGCGCTCGCGTTTGTCCCGGCGTATCCGAAACTGCTCGGGGAGGTCTCGTGGGTCCTCAGAGTCGTAGCCGCCAACGTTCACGACCTGCCAGCTTAAAGGAGGAGCTGCCAAACAGAAGCAGCGGTGGTGATCGCGAGAAGGGGGCGGTCAGCGTGCGGTCTTGAGCCGGCCGCGCTGGCTGTCCCGGTTGTGCTCGAAGACCAGCCGCAGCCCGTGCAAGGTCAGGTGCGGATCGTAGTGATCGACCGAGTGCAACTCGGCCAGCAGCAGCGGCGCGGTGTGACCAGTAGCTACCACAGTGACCTGATTGTCTGGGCCGCCGGCGAATCCGTCGACGTCATTGCGGATCCGGCCGACCAGGCCGTCCACCAGGCCTGCGAAGCCGAAAACCGCACCTGCTTGCATACATTCGACCGTGTTCTTGCCGACCACCGAGCGCGGCCGGGCCAGTTCCACCCGGCGCAGGGCCGCCGAGCGTGCAGCGGCGGCATCGGAGGAAACCTGGATGCCCGGCGCAATCGCGCCACCCAGAAATTCACCTTTGGCCGACACCACGTCGACGCAGATCGACGAGCCGAAATCGATGACAATGGAGGCCGTATTGTATTTCTGAAAAGCTGAGAGACAGTTGACAATTCGATCAGCCCCGACTTCTTTGGGGTTGTCGACTAGCAGCGGAATTCCGGTCCGCACACCGGGTTCGATCAGAACGTGCGGCACTGTCGGCCAATACTGCTCGAGCATCACCCGGACTTCGTGCAGCACCGAAGGCACCGTGGACAGCGCCGCAGCACCGGTGAGCTGATCGGAGTCGTCACCGATCAATCCGTCGATCGTCAATGCCAGTTCGTCGGCCGTTATCTCAGATTCGGTGCGAATCCTCCACTGCTGAACGACTTTCGCGTGCTCTTTGGCGCCGGAGAGTAGTCCGACGACGGTGTGGGTGTTGCGGACATCGATGGCCAACAGCACGACTAGACTGCCTTCACCGGGGCGAACTTCATCGCGGCGAGACCAGCTCGTCCGCATCAGCCGGTACGAACGCCGGATCACTACCCAGGTCGATCGCGTTGTTCTCGGCGTCGACGAAGACGATCCTGGGTTGGTACGCGCGGGCCTCGGCGTCTTCCATCTGGGCGTAAGCGATAAGGATCACCAGATCGCCGGGATGCACGAGATGCGCTGCCGCGCCGTTGATCCCGATCACACCGCTACCGCGCTCACCGGTGATGGCGTAGGTGACCAAGCGGGCGCCGTTGTCGATGTCGACGATGGTCACCTGTTCGCCCTCGAGCAGGTCGGCCGCGTCCATCAGATCGGCGTCGATCGTCACCGAGCCCACGTAGTGCAGATCGGCCTGGGTGACCGTCGCCCGATGGATCTTCGACTTGAGCATTGTCCGTAACATCAATTCCTCCAGACAGATTCGAGGGATTCGGCCAGCGCCGCGGACACTCGGCCGTCGACGCCCACGGTGGTTCCGATTTCGATGGCGACGTTGTCGAGCAGTCTGGTCTTGCCTAGCCGGGCCGCGACCAACAGCCGGCCGGCCCCGGCCACCGGCGCCGGACCCAGCGCGCTGTCGCGCACTTCGAGGTAGTCCACGTCGATGCCGGGCACCGCGGCGAGCACCGAGCGGGCCGCGTCCAGTGCAGCGTCCGCGCCACCCGGTGCAGCATGAGAGCCGGCCAGCAGCGCGACCGACAAAAGTCCGGCCAGCTCGCGCTGCCCGGCGTCGAGGTAGCGGTTGCGTGACGACATGGCCAGGCCGTCGGTCTCGCGCACGATCGGCACGCCGACGACTTTGGCGCCGATATTGAGATCGGCGACCATTTGGCGGACCAGCACCAGTTGCTGATAGTCCTTTTCCCCGAGGAAGATTCGGTCGGGGGCGACAATCTGCATCAGCTTGCAGACGACGGTGAGCACCCCCGCGAAATGAGTCGGACGCGCGGCACCCTCGAGCTCGGATCCGAGCGGGCCGGGATACACGGCGGTACGCGGTCCGTCCGGATACATCGCCGAAACGGTTGGAGTGAAGGCAATTTCGACTCCTTCACCGCGTAACAGTTCAAGGTCTGCCTCGACGACCCGCGGGTAGGCGTCGAGGTCTTCGCCCGCACCGAACTGCAATGGGTTCACAAAAATCGAGACCACGACCACCGAACCGGGCACCCGTTTGGCGGCTCGCACCAGCGCGAGGTGTCCATCGTGCAGAGCTCCCATGGTCGGCACCAGCATTACCCGTCGACCGGTGTGCCGCAGCGCTCGGCCGACAGTACTGACATCACAGGGGTTGGCGTAGACGTTGAGTTCGCCGGCCTCGAATTTCGGGGTTCGCTGGATGCTCATCGGGCCAACACCTCGAAGACGTCGTCGGGTGCGTGTACCTTCTCGGCCGTGCGAATCGCGTTCACCCGGTAGGCCTGCGCCAGTTGAGGATCGACGGCGCGCAACGCGCGCAGGTGCCCGGCGACCGTGCCGGCGTCGCCGCGGGCGATCGGGCCGGTGAGCGCCGCCTGCCCGCGTTGCAGGGTGTTATCCAGGGCGGCACGGGCCAGCGGCCCGAGGATGCGCTCAGCGATTCCGCCAGGCTGGTCGTCGACGAGCTGTTGACCGAGCAATTCGGTGCCCGCCACCGCCGCCCGCAGCGCATCCAGCGCATCGGTGAGCACCGTGACGAGGTGATTGCCCGCATGGGCCAGCGCCGCGTGATACAGCGTGCGCGCCTGCTCGGGCACCCGGAACGGCTCACCGCCGATCTCGAGCACCAGCGACTGTGCGATCGCGTAGCCGACCTCATCGGCCGCGGTGATCCCGAAGCAGGTGCCCGGAAGCCGAGAGATGTCCTCGTCGGAACCGGTGAACGTCATCGCCGGGTGAACGGCCAGCGGAATGCAGTCCTGCACGGTCAGCGGTGCCAGCACGCCGATGCCGTTGGCGCCCGAGGTGTGTACGACGATGGTGCCCGGCCGTACGGCGGAGGTAGCGGCCAAACCCGAGACCAGCCCGGGCAATTCGGTGTCTGGCACGGCCAGCAACAGCAGCTCGGCGTTGCCGGCGACCTCAGGTACCGGCGCTACTGGGGTGTCGGCCAGCCGGCGCTCGGCACGCTGACGCGAAGCGCGGGATACCGCGCTGCAAGCAACCACGACGTGGTCGACGCGTTCCAGCGCCATCCCCAACGCGGTGCCCACCCGGCCGGCGGAGATGATCCCCACCTTGAGCCGAGCCGGGCGCAATCCGTCGAACTGCACCATCGCAGACGACCTCACAAGTCCTTTTGGTTTCGTTCCAGTCCCGCGCTGCGGGTACCGGACGGTCGATGGGATTCTACCGTGCGACGATGCGGGCCGCGCCGCGGCCCGAGGAGAAGCGCGGTCATCCAACCCAGCCGTGCGACGATGCGGGCCGCGCCGCGGCCCGAGGAGAAGCGCGGTGGTGTTCGCCTCAGTCTTCGCGGCGCCGGCGACGCCCGCCGCCCTCGGACGGAGAGCTTTGCAACCGCGCCAGCAGATCAGCCACCGACTGGCCGCCGGATTGCGGCTCCTCGGCCGCGGATAGCGGCTCTGTGCTGCGATGCCGGGCACTGGCCGGTGGCGGCGACGACATCACCGGACCGCGGTCCGGAGCCGGCGGCGCGGGCTGCCGAGGGGGAGGCGGCGGGGACAGCGCCGGGGCCGATCCGGCGCTGACTGACTCCGAGTGGTCGACAGAGTGGCGAGATCGCGCGCGACGGCCCGATTCGCTCCAGTCGCCATCCTGGTCGCTCTGGTCGGCGGCCGCGCTGGAGTGCCGTCCCCGCCACTCGGCCGGCGGCTCCGCGGCGGGGTCGCCAATGGTCGGTGACCGGTGCGACGGCTGGTCTCGGGACGGCCCGCCGTCGTATGCCCACGACGTTGGTGCGGGGTTCTCGGGCTGACTGGGGCCCCAGTTGCTGCCGGAAGCCGGCAGCGACTGCCCTTCGGAGCCGGCGGGATGCCGAGAGGGCGGACGCGGCGCCTCGGTGGGTGGCGGCCAGGGGATCCGCGGCTGCGGTCGTGCCGGCTCGGGCGTTGGCGGTGGCGGTGGCGGCGGCGCGAATTGCGCTTCGGACGAGGGAGATTCGGGTCGCCGATGGGAACTCCGTGGGGCCGGCGGCTCGACCCGTTCGGGCCCGGCCCACTCATTGGGCGTGGGCCATCCGCGGGGCTGGCCGTGCGGCGGAGTCCACTCGACGTCCGGCGCCGGCTCGTTACGGGTGGCGGGGATTTCCTGGTCGCTGGAACGCCGAGGCGAACCGCGATCCGGCTCGGCAGCTTCGGCAGCAACGCGGCCCTGCCGCGGTGGCGCATACGCCTCGTGCGCCTGCGGCGCGTAGTTCGGCTGGTAGCTGTCCGTGGCGCGCTGCCGCGGCGGAGCCGCGACCAGCGGTTCCTCGTGAACGTCGATGATCGAGTCGTCGGCCCGCCGGGCCGGCTCTTCGGCACGGACGGATTGAACCCGGTTGATGCGCTCACGGGCGCTTTCGTTGTCGCGCTCCCATTCGCTGTAGCCACGCACGGCCCTGCGTTCGCCCTCCAAAGCCGGACGCTCGCTGAGTTCGGCGTCGAACAGAATTTCCAGGTTGGTGCGCAACGCTGCCAACTCGGCTCGCAGCTCCGACACCTCGTCACTGGTCTGCGCTCGCAATTCGAGAGCCAGCTCGCGACGCAGCTGGGACTCCACCGTGAGCTCGTACTCGCGGCGGGCCGAGATCTCCCGGTCCAACTGCAGGTCGTATACCAGCTTGAGGTCTCGCGCCCGGGCTTGGTCCAGGTCGCTTTGCCGGCGGTAGATCACCGAGACGAAGGCCGCTACGACGGCAGCCCACAACGCGAGAATCACCGCGAGCTTGAGGAGTTCTGCCCTATCGGTGAAGACGAGCGCGGAACTGGCACCGATGGCCAGCACCAGCAACGCCGTCAACAGCGTCCAACCCGGTCTGCGCCCGCCGCGTCGCACGCGCGCGCCGCGGGACAGATCGGTCATGGCCCGACTGTACCGGCACCGAGTCGCTCCGCGTGTCGTCGTGCTCCGGCGTTTCTCACCTGGACTAATCGCGGAAATCCGCTGTTCGCCGGGTCGAGCTAGTTTTCGGCGCTCTCGCCGTTCTCCATCGGGTCTCCCGGAGACTTACAGCAATGCTGCAACCACAGCGCGGCAATCACCAGAGCCAGCGCGCTGAGGGCTGCGACGGCCGTCCCGGTGGTGTCCTCGGCGGCAACCCTGAGCCACGACCGCCGCGGCAACAGATACGCCAGGACACCCACCCACCAGCCCAGCGCCAAGGCGCCGACCCAGGCCGACGCCTGGGCGATGACGAGGCTGCGCGCCACCGCGAGCGGATGCAGCCAGCCTGGCCCGTCGCCAATTTCACCGCCGGCGATCTTCGCCCGCACGTAGCGGCCCCACAACGCCTCCGCGCAGCCAACCGCAAGCAGCGACAGACCCGTCCGCACCGTGATCGGCGGAAACCACCGGTACATGGCCATGACCAGCACATATCCGGCGATCGCAGTACCCAGGGCCGCGGTCGCCAAGTCACGTTTGCGGGTGGGACTCATCAGCTTTCGGTGCGCAGCTCGAGAGCAAATTCGGTGGGCCGCACGCTGGCGCGATCAGTTGGATCCAGCTCGGCAATCAGCTTGGCGACCGATTGCGTTCCACCCGCCACCGTCAGCGTCGCAGCCGGGTCTATCGCCAGCCAGGGAATCAGCACGAATGCGCGCAGGTGAGCCAGCGGATGCGGCAGGGTCAGCCCATCTTCCAGGGAAAACAGCTCGTTGTCGCCGTCCAGCGACGTCAGGTGGCAGGAGATCAGGTCGACGTCCAGGGTGCGTGGGCCCCACTTCTGTCCCCGCACGCGATCGGCCGCAACTTCCATTTCCTGCGCTCGGCGCAGCCAACCATGCCCGTCGAGCGTTGCGTCCTCGGCGATCAGCACCGCGTTGAGGAACGGGCCCTGCTCGACCCCACCCCAGGCCGCAGTCTCGTAGACCGGGGACACCGCTTGCACTGCGTTCCCGAGCCGGTCAGGCACCGACTGTAGCCGTGCCAGCCGGTCGCCGATGTTGGATCCGATCGACAGTACGACGCGGGTCATCGGCGCCACTCCTCCACCCCGGCTACGCCGGCGTCATCGTCGTCGACGCGGGTCATCGGCGCCACTCCTCCACCCCGGCTACGCCGGCGTCATCGTCGTCGACGCGGGTCACAACGGCACCACCCGACCTCGCCCCCCGCGCCGGGATCGACGCGCCACCACGGCGACATCGTCGAAGGTCAGCGGAATCGGGGCTTGCGGCTTGTGCACAGTCACCTCCACAGCATGCACGCGACGGTCTTTCATGACGTCCTCGGCGATTTCACCGGCGACCGTCTCGATCAAGTTACGGGCCGGGCCCGCGACGATGGCGACCGCCCGCTCGGCGAGGACACCGTAGTCGTAGGTGTCTGTCAAGTCGTCGCTTGCCGCGGCGTCCGCGAGATCGATCCAGACGGTGACATCGACGACGAAGTCCTGGCCGTCGGTACGCTCAAAGCCGAACACGCCATGGTTGCCGCGAACTTTCAAGCCGCGCAACTCGATTCGATCAGCCATCGGCTGCCACCGCCCCAGCCTGTGTCCACGCCTCGACCACTTTGAGAGCATCGACCGAGGACCGCACGTCGTGCACCCGAACTCCCCACACCCCATGCAATGCGGCCAGTGCTGACACCACCGCGGTTGCCGTCTCGCGGCCGTCGGGTGGCCGGACCTCGCCGTCGGGACCAGCCAGCAAACTGCCGAGAAACCGCTTGCGTGACGCGCCGACCAGCACCGGAACTCCTCCGGCCACCAACTCCGGCAGCGCGTGCAACAGCGCCCAGTTGTCCCGGGCGGACTTGGCGAAGCCCAGACCCGGGTCGATAACCAGCTTGGCCGGATTCACCCCCGCGGCAACGGCGTTGTCGACGCAGACCATCAACTCGGCGCGAACTTCGGCGACCACATCGCGATAGGGCGGCACCTGGTGTGGCAGTTCGGCCGATACCGAACGCCAGTGCATCAGCACCCAGGGCACATCGGCCTCGACCAACAGTGGCGCCATGTCCTCGTCGGCGCGACCGCCGGAGACGTCGTTCACCATTGATGCGCCATTTTCCAGGGCCGCCCGGGCCACGCCAGCGTGCATGGTGTCGACACTGACGGTAATTCCCTGGGCGGCAAGCTCTTTGACGACAGGAACGACGCGGGCCGTCTCGATCCGCGGATCGATACGATGCGCACCGGGGCGGGTAGACTCGCCTCCGACGTCGACGATCGCCGCCCCGTCGGCGGCCAGCGCCAACCCTTGCTCGATGGCACGGTCGGCATAGAGGTAACGCCCGCCATCCGAGAACGAGTCGTCGGTGACGTTCACCACTCCCATGACTTGGACGCGCGTAATGCTCACTTGCGCAAGATCAGTTCGAGCGCTTCAGCTCGAGATGCATTGTTGTGCTTGAATTGTCCGCGTACTGCCGACGTCGTGGTGATCGCCCCCGGCTTACGGACGCCCCGCATCGACATGCAGAGGTGTTCGGCCTCGATCACGACAATGGCGCCGCGGGGATCAAGTTTGCGCATCAGCGCATCGGCGATCTGTGCGGTGAGACGTTCTTGCACCTGCGGCCGTTTGGCGTACATATCGACCAACCGGGCGATCTTGGACAACCCGGTCACCCGGCCGTCGCGGCCGGGGATGTATCCGACGTGCGCCACACCATGGAACGCCACCAGGTGATGTTCGCAGGTGGAATACATCGGGATTTCTTTGATCAGCACAAGCTCGTCGTGCTGCTCGTCAAAAGTGGTGTCCAGCACGGTATCCGGATCGGCGTAGAGGCCGGCGAACATCTCCTGGAAACTACGGGCGACCCGGGCCGGCGTGTCCACCAGGCCGTGCCGGTCGGGGTCTTCCCCGATGGCGTAGAGCAATTCGCGAACCGCGGCCTCGGCGCGCGGTCGATCGAACACCGGTCCGTTCAGGGTCGCGGTGTCGGAATTCGGCTGCGCCATCGCAGTCTCCGTTCGTGTCAGCCGTGTGGCGAGGGGTTGGACGGACCCGGGCCGTCGCCGGGCGGATCGGCGGCCTGGCCCGCCTCTGGTGCGGGCGGCGGGTAGGGCGGGCCCGCGTGCTGGTGAGGCGGCCCCGGCCAGTGCTGCGGTGGCTGTGACGGCGGGTACCAGTATCCCGACTGCTGTAGGCCTGGATGCTGCTGGGCCGGCGGCCATCCCGGAGCGTGCCAGCCAGCTGGTGCACCGTAGTCGGGCTGCGGCAAATTCTGCTGACCGCCCCCGGGGCCGGCATGGGAACCGTTGTTACCGTTTGCGCTGCGCCCCGCAGCGGCCTGCGCGGCATCCTGTGCCGCGGCGGCGATGGCCGCCTTGAAGGCCGGCTCGGGCGCCGGTTTGGGCCACGGCTCGCCACGCTCGATGGCGAGCTCGCCGGGCGTTTTGATCGGCGGCTTGTCCGATGGAATACGACCACCGAAGTCGTCGAAAAGGGTTAGCCGCGGCCGCTTTTCAACGTCGGCGAAGATCGCCTCCAATTCGGCTCGATGCAACGTTTCCTTTTCCAGCAGCTCGCCGGCCACGGTATCGAGTATGTCGCGGTATTCGGTGAGGATCTCCCAGGCCTCGGTGTGCGCGGCCTCGATGAGCTTTCTCACTTCGTCGTCGATGTCCCGGGCGACCTCGTGCGAGTAGTCGGCCTGGTTACCCATGGTGCGGCCCAGGAACGGATCGCCGTGTTCGGTGCCGTATTTGACCGCACCGAGTTTGGAACTCATACCGAATTCGGTGACCATCGCCCGGGCGATTTTGGTGGCCTGCTCGATGTCGGATGACGCGCCCGTGGTGGGCTCGTGGAACACCAGTTCCTCGGCAGCCCGCCCGCCCAGCGCCATCACCAGACGGGCGATCAGTTCCGAGCGGGTGTGCAGCCCCTTGTCGTCCTCGGGTACCGCAAGCGCGTGCCCGCCGGTGTTGCCGCGGGCCAGAATCGTCACCTTGTATACCGGATCGACGCCCGGCATTGCCCAGCCCGCCAGCGTGTGGCCGGCTTCGTGATAGGCGGTGGTCTTCTTCTCCTGCTCGCTGATGATCCGGCTCTTGCGGCGCGGGCCGCCCACCACGCGGTCCACTGCCTCTTCCAGGGCGGCGCCGGTGATCACCGTGCCGTTCTCCCGGGCAGTCAGCAGCGCGGCCTCGTTGATGACGTTCTCCAGGTCGGCGCCGGTCATCCCGACGGTCCGCTTGGCCAGCCCGTCGAACTCGACGTCAGGGCCGAACGGCTTACCCTGGGAGTGCACCCGCAGCACCGCGCGCCGGCCGGCCAAGTCGGGACTGGACACCGGGATCTGCCGGTCGAAGCGACCGGGCCGAAGCAGCGCCGGGTCGAGGATGTCGGGACGGTTGGTCGCTGCGATCAGGATGACGCCGGCGCGTTCGCCGAAACCGTCCATCTCCACCAACAGCTGGTTCAGCGTCTGCTCGCGTTCGTCGTGACCGCCACCCAGTCCGGCGCCGCGCTGCCGGCCGACGGCGTCGATCTCGTCGACGAAGATGATGCAGGGGCTGTTCTGTTTGGCCTGCTCGAACAGGTCGCGCACGCGGGACGCGCCGACCCCGACGAACATCTCGACGAAGTCGGAGCCGGAGATGGTGAAGAACGGCACCCCGGCTTCGCCGGCAACGGCACGCGCCAGCAGGGTCTTACCGGTTCCGGGCGGGCCGTAGAGCAGCACGCCTTTGGGAATCTTGGCGCCGAGCGCTTGATAGCGCGACGGGTTCTGCAGGAAGTCCTTGATCTCGTAGAGCTCCTCGACCGCTTCGTCGGCACCGGCGACGTCGGCGAAGGTGGTCTTGGGCATGTCTTTGTTCAGCAACTTCGCCCGGGACTTGCCGAAGCCGAAGCCCATCCGGGCGCCGCCCTGCATGCGGGAGAACATCATGAACAAGCCGACCAGCAGCAGCAGCGGCAGCACGTACACGACTATCGAGCCGATGATGCTGCCCTGGTTGACAACGGTGCTGACCTGGGCGTCCTTCGCGCTCAACTGATCGAACAGCGGAACGGCGTAGCCGGTCGGGAAGTGGGTGATGATCTTGTCGGAACCCTCGGTGCCGGTCGCGGCGCTCTTCAGCGTCAACCGGACCTGCTGCTCGCGGTCGTCGATCTGGGCGCTCTTGACGTTGCCGGCCTTGATCTGGCTCGTCGCCACCGACGTGTCGACCGGCTTGAAGCCGCGGGTGTCGTCGCTGAAGTAGAAGAAAGACCAGCCGAGCAGCAACACGACTGCGACGACCGTGAGCGTACGGATCACGTTTTTGCGGTTCATCAATCATCGGCCGTCGTCGGCCCGGTCCTTCCCGATACACGCAGCTTGAATAGTCCAGGCTACCGCCCGTACGAAACGCCGGCCCGGCCAGAGCCGAGGCCGCGCGGACGAGCCATGAATTGGCTCAGTCTCAACAACGAATAGAAGTTCCCGACACCTTCCGGGCCAGCGCGAGCGTGTGCTTTGGTGAACCTGTGCTCATCACCGAACGGACCATCGAAACCAACGGCGTCCAGTTGCACACCCTCGAAGCGGGCGAACCCGGCTCTCCGGTTGTGGTATTGGCGCACGGCTTTCCGGAGCTGGCCTATTCCTGGCGTCACCAGATCCCGGCATTGGCCGCCGCCGGGTACCACGTGCTGGCCCCCGATCAGCGCGGTTACGGTCGCACCACCAGCCCCGCCGACATCGCCGCTTACAACGTTGCCGACTTGTCCGCCGACTTGATCGGCCTGCTCGACGACGTCGGCGCCGGCAAAGCGGTGTTCATCGGTCACGACTGGGGCTCCCCGGTGGTGTGGAGTTCGGCGCAGCTACACCCGGACCGGGTCGCGGCCGTCGTAGGCATGAGCGTTCCCCCGGTGCCGCGCTCGCAGATTCCCCCGACCAAGGCATTCCGGGCCATCTTCGGCGACAACTTCTTCTACATGCTCTATTTCCAGGAGCCTGGCCCGGCCGACGTCGAACTCGGTGGCGATCCGCGCCGAACCATCACCCGGATGCTGAACGGGCTGACGCGCTCCGACGATCCGGCGGCCGCGCAGCGAATGATCAAGCCTGGACCGGCCGGCTTCATCGACCGGCTGCCGGAGGCCGACGCCCTACCCGACTGGATCACCGCACGCGAGGTCGATCACTACGTCGCCGAGTTCACCCGCACCGGTTTCACCGGGGGTCTCAACTGGTACCGCAACCTCGACCGCAACTGGGAGCTGATGGCCGACCCGCCGGCGACCACTATCGCCGTACCCGCAATGTTCATCGGTGGCACCGCCGATCCGGTGCTGAGCTTCATGCGTACCGACCGCGCGCCCGAGGTGGTGACGGGCCGTTACCGTGAGGTGCTGATCGAGGATGCCGGGCACTGGCTGCAGCAGGAGAAGCCGGAGCAGGTCAACGAACTGCTGCTCGATTTCTTGTCCAGCCTGGAGTCCGCCGCCGACCTGTGAACCGACCGCTGGACTCCGGCGTCGTCGCCGTCTGCAACGTTCAGTTCGTGCTCGCCTACGACCCGAACCGGCATGGCGGCGTTCGATCACCTCGCCGACCAAAAACGGCGCCGCAAGATGCCGGTGCCCCCTTGGGTCTGCGTCACCCTCCGGCCGGCGGATGAGGGACGACGGTCGGCTTGAAGCCGTATCGGGGAGCGGCGAATTGTATTCCGCGCCCGCCATTGCCACCCATCACCGGCAAGCCGCCCACGCTGTTGGCGACTGGCTGCGCGGTAAGCGGCTGTGCGGAAACCGGGGTCCCAAGCCCGCCGACCGGCGTCACGGCGGGACTGATCGCCGGGACCACACCACCCCAGGTCGAGGGCACCGACAGCCTGCCGACCAATTCCGCCTTGCCCAGCCCGCCCGCAGCGGCGCTGGGGATGCCGGTCGGAAGGCTGGGCGTTATCGCCTCGGCGACACTGGCAGTGGCTTTTGGTAGCAGACTGTGGCCGAGCCCTTCGACGTCTTTGACGAAGGTCGCGAAAAGCCGGGCGGGCGAGACTAATCGGATAAACGCGTCAAGGCCTGAACTGGCGTCCAAGGTTTGCGACCCGGTCAGTCCCTCCAGGATGTCGCCCATTAATCCGCCCACGATCAACCCGTCGCCGTTGGAGTTCCAGACGTGGCCGGTCAACCCGATCGCAGCCGCGAGGCTTTCGAGGTCACCGAGCCAGGGTGGCGCCGGCGTCGCCCCGGCAAGCGCGGCCAACGTGTTGGGAACCGCGGACTGCCCGCTGGAACCGACCGCTTGGGCGACGGCCGAGGCTTGGGCGCCCAAGCCGGCCGGGTTGGCCGACTCCGCCGCCGTCGTGAACGGTGTCAGCGTTGACGCCGAGGACGACGCGCCGGCATAGCCGTACATCGCGGCCGCATCTTGTGCCCACATTTCGGCGTATTGCGCCTCGGTCGCCAGGATCGCGGCCGTGTTCTGACCCAACACGTTCGTCGCCACCAACGCCATCAACAAGGCCCGGTTAGCCGCAATCTCCGGTGGCGGCACCGTCGCAGTGAATGCCGCCTCGTAAGCGCTGACCGCGGCCACCACCTGAGCCGCAACGTGATCGGCCTGCCCAGCAGCGCCGGCCAGCCATTCCACTTGCGCTTCGGATGCGCCGGCCATCGATGCCGAAGCCGGGCCGAACCAGGATCCGTCGGTCAGGGCGGCGATCACCCATTCGTAGGCAGACGCCATGGTGTGCAGCTCAGCGGACAACTCGGCCCAAGCCGCGGCGGCCGTGAGCATCGGCGCCGGCCCGGGTCCGGAATACATCAATGCGGAGTTGACCTCCGGCGGTAGCAGAGCGAAATCCAGCATCACTGCCCGACCTAGCCGACCGCGGCCGCATTGGCGGCTTCAGTAGCGGAATACGAGCCTGCGCTGGTGCCGAGCATGGTCGCCAGCAACTCCTGGACCGCAGCGGCGTGAGCGCTGACCGTCTGGTAATGCCGCGCGTGCGAAGCGAATTGCGCGGCGGTCATCACCGACACCAAGTCGCCGGCAGCGGGCAGCACGCCAGTCGTCGGGGCGGCTGCGGCCGCGTTTCCGGCCCGAAGTGCCGCGTTGATCGTATGCAATTTGCCGGCAGATTCAGCGAGTAGATCGGGCTGCGTGATGACGCTTGACATGATTCCTCCTGAAAGGTGGTTGGGGTCAACACTCTTCAGCCGTCAATGACACGGCTGAAGCGGGCAGGCAGACACGTTAAGCAGGCAAGACTCCCCAATTACAGCGTCCCGCAACCATGTTCACCGTCGAGTACATAACTGTTCATTTAGCTGCGGGATTAAGCTGGGAGATATGAGTTTTCGATGAAAGTTGTTTGAGTTCAATATGATTAGAAGTCGGTATGAACTTTCCGACGATTGCCACACTACACGGTAAGCTTTGCCCGCCCTGCCAACCCGGGTTGCGGCAACCGCTCCCCGACAATCAGTGGATCGAGGGCGGGATGAAGATATTTCCCGAAATAGCAAGCAAGGTAACGGGATTGGTTCGTACAACCGGGAGGTCCTCGCTGCCTACGACGCGGCACCCGAGGGGGGATAAGGGCGCAGTGCTGCGCCGTGAGGGGTTGTAGCCCAGCCACTCCGGCGGAGCATCGCCGACGGGAATCCCAGCGCCACGCAGCGGCATGCAGGCCAGCGTTCCGCTGGAGCCCGGTCAGCAGACGGTGAGCTTCTCGGTCACCGCGATGTGGAAACTCCCGCTAGGAGTTGCCCGGGCCGGTCAGTCCTGGTAGACCCGCGGGTCAAGGGTCCCGATGTAGGGCAGGTCGCGGTAGCGCTCGTCGTAGTCCAAGCCGTAGCCGACCACGAACTCGTTGGGGATGTCGAAACCCACATAGGCAATGTCGGCGTTGGCGCGCCGCGCATCGGGTTTGCGAAGCAATGTGCACACCCGCAGCGAGTGCGGGCGGCGGCTGGCCAGGTTGCGCAGCAGCCACGACAGCGTCAACCCGGAGTCGACGACGTCCTCGACGATCAGAACGTCGCGGTCATTGATGTCACGGTCGAGGTCCTTGAGGATCCGCACCACACCCGACGACGAGGTCGACGAGCCGTACGAGCTGACCGCCATGAACTCGAACTGCGTCGGTATCGGGATGGCGCGGGCCAGATCGGTGACGAACATGACCGCACCCTTGAGCACCGTGATCAACAGCAGGTCACGACCGTCGGTGCCGGCCCCTTCGCGATAATCGGCGCCGATCTGCGCGCCGAGCTCGGCGATGCGCGTCTGGATTTCGTCTTCACGCAGCAGGACCGACTTGATGTCCCCCGAATACAGCTCCGGCGATTCCCCTGCCACGAGCACAGCGTGCCATGCCATCGGACCGAGAACTAGACCGGCTCCCGGTGTAGCCTCAGCACCCGGCCGCTGCGGCCGGCGACCAACCGCTGACTGCGCAACGTCGACCCGACCGCCACGCCGCCTTGGCCCCGCCATGCGGTGATCAGCCGATCGATGCCGCGGATCTGCTTGTCGGTCAACCCGATCGCGCCATTGGCAAGCAGCCAGCATCGGATGACACCGCGGCGCACCGGGTCGGGCAGCGCCGTCAACACCTCGATGTCCAGCCCGTCGGGGGATTCTGCGGCCCTTATAGCCTGGTCGATAAGAGAATCGATCAGCCCGGTATCGCCGCGAAGGGCGGTTGCCGTACGCGCCAGCGCTTCGGCCACTCCCCCGCCGAGCACCTCTTCGAGTAGCGGCAGCACCTCGTGGCGCAGTCGGCTGCGGGTGAACCGCGGATCGGAGTTGTGCGGGTCATGCCAGGCGCTCAGGCCCAGCTGGGTGCACGCGGCATGGGTCGTCTCGCGTTTGATGCCCAGCAACGGCCGACACCACGGCGGGTCGTAGGGCTGCATGCCCGCGATCGACCGGGCACCCGAGCCGCGGCCCAGGCCGAGCAACACCGTTTCCGCCTGATCGTCGAGGGTGTGGGCCAGCAGCACCGGCCGGTCGTGGCGCGCATCGGCCAGCGCGCGGTAGCGCGCGTTACGCGCTGCGGCCTCCGGCCCACCTTCGGCGCCCACCTGCACGCACAGCACTTGCGCGTCGACGCATCCCAACTGCTCGGCTTGCCGTTGCGCGGCGGCAGCCACCGCCGCCGAGCCGGGCTGCAGATCATGGTCGACGATCAACGCACTGGTGGGCCGCAGAGATGCCGCAATTGCCGTGAGCGCCAATGAATCCGGGCCACCCGACAGCGCAACACACCAACCGTCGTCGTTGCCGAGATGTTCCGTCGCGAACGCCGCCACCACTGCGCGGAGTTCGGCTACAGGACCCGATCGATCCATCGTTGCGGATGCTCGATTTCGATCGGCCGGGGCAGGGTTTCCGGACTCGTCCAGACGGTGTTGAACCGGGCCATCCCGACCCGGTCCACCACGTGGTCGACGAATGCTTTGCCCCGGGTGTATTGGCTCAGTTTGGCGTCGATGCCCAGCAGGGCACGCAACAGCCGTTGCAGCGGCGGCTGGGCGCGGTTGCGTCGCTCGTCGAAGCGGGCCCGGATAGTGGACACCGACGGAACCACCACGGGCCCAACGGCATCCATCACATGGTCGGCGTGACCCTCTAACAGCGTGCCGAGCACCAGCAGCCGATCCAGCGCCTCGCGCTGCGGCTCGGACTGCACGGCGCGCAGCAGCCCGAGAATGCCCGTCGAGTTCGGGTCAGACCGAACCGAATCCCCTCGGGTGCGTGCGAATTCGGCCAACCGTCCGACCACCCTCGTCATGTCTTCATCGCCGTCAGTGGTCAGCACGCCGAGGGCCTGTGACATGTAGCCGGACAACCACGGGTTCGCGGTGAACTGCACTCGGTGAGTCACCTCATGCAGGCAGACCCACAACCGGAAATCTGCCGGCTCTACTCGTAATTGGCGTTCCACCGAGAGCACGTTCGGGTAGACCAGCAATAACGCCCCGCCGGCGGCAAAGGGGTCGTATTGGCCCAGGATGCCCGTCGACACAAACGCCAGCACCGCGCCGGTCTGCGCACCGGTGATCCGGCCGCTGATCGCGCCGCGTGGCTTGTCCGTTCCGCCCGTCATCGCCCGCATCGACTCGGTAGCGGCCCGGATCCACTCGGGCCGGTCGATGACCCGGGCCTCGGGCACCGCCCCGTCAACGGGTAGACCCGTGACCTCACGCACCAGCGGCTCGGCGGCTTTGGCTGCGGTAGCGAGGTTTTCGATCACCTGGCGACGGGTGTAGTCGGTGGACGAAGGGCCCGGACGGGCCAGCCACTGACCGACCGTCGCCGCAAATCCCCAGTCGACCGCACGCCCCACGGTGACGTCGGCTGCGGCGGTCACGTGACACATCCGCACGACCACAGGGCGACGCCCAGCGCGTCGATCGCCGTCCGGCCGGACATTCCGGCGTCGTTGGAGATCAGCGCGAAGGTCAGTACCCGTCCGCTGCGGTCGGTCACGACACCAGCTAACGCGTTGACGGCGGTCAGCGAACCGGTTTTGGCGCGCAACCATCCGGCCGGCCCGGCACCGGCGGGCGTGCCGGCGATGAAGCGATCAGACAACGTGCCGCTACCACCGGCGATCGGCAGCAGATCCAACAGCGGCCGAAGCTTGGGCTCCCGAGGTCCGGCCGCCGCCTGCACCACAGCGTCCAGGGTGTTGGCGGTCAGGCGGTCGTCGACGGACAACCCGCTGGCATCGCGCAGGATCGCACTGCCGGTGTCGATGTGCGCGGCGCCCAGCCGAGTGGTCACCGCGGCGACGGCCCCGGTGAAGCTCAGCGGCCGCTGCATGGACGCGGCCACTTCGCGGGCGATGCATTCGGCCATCACGTTGTCCGAGACGTTCATCATCTCGTTGAGCCGGTCGATCAGCGGGGCCGACTGGACCGCGGCCAGTTGCCGCGCACCCGTGTCGACAGCCTGGTTGGTCACGGTCACGTGCTGTTGGTCGACACCCAGCGCGGCCGCCAGCGCGTGGCCAGCGTCGAGGGCGGGAGTGGGCGACCGTCGCGACTCGTCGGTGGCCGGCTGGATGCGGCCGGCGTCGAGCATCACCGATTCGATCGGAGCGATGTCGCCCCCGTCGATGTCGGCCGGATCCCAGCCGGGTGCGAACGTCGGACCGGTGAACAGCGAGGTGTTCACCTCCACCGCGGTCGGCGTGACGCCGCTGCGACGAACCTGGTCGGCGAGATCGCTCAGCCGCGGCGCGTTGTGGTACCAGGTGTCCTGCCCGGGCGCGGCCCCCGACAAAGTCGGGTCGCCGCCACCGACCAGCACGATGGTTCCGGGCCGGTTGGCGGCGACCACGCGAGTCGTGACCCGCGCGTTGCGGTCCAGCGCCAGCAGCGCGGCGGCACTGGTCAGCGTCTTGTTGGTCGACGCCGGCTGCAGGAGCACGTGATCGGATTGCTGCCAGAGTTCGGCGCCGGTCATCGCGTCGGTGACTCGTGCGCCCAGCCTGCCCAGGTTGGGGTCCGCCGCCACCAACGCCAGCGCCGCCGCCAGCGCGGAAGAACTGGGCACCGGGGCGTCGGCTGCCACCGGCACGAGGCCAGGCTTGGCCGTCACGGCCGGTGGTGGCGGCGGCACATGCGCGCCGGCACCGCCACCGCTGGGGGTGAGCAGCGTGGCCGCGACCAGCAGGGCGGCGACGATCGCCAGCACGCCCACTCCCACGATCAGGTGGGTAGACGTTCGCCACTTCGTGGGACGCATGGCTCTCCTGCCTTCTTTGCGCCCATTGTGCGCCAAACCGTTGCGAGTGAGTGATCTTTAGTGCTCACGCGACTCGCACCCCATCTCGGGGTTGTTCGGCAGCCTTGCGGCTGCGTCCCTTCCGCGCTTCATCGCCACCTGCCAGGCGTGGCCCGGTC
>Ga0080006_1127525_pt1 | contig 43300 bp, 42 predicted proteins | sample RS3BMetagenome_FD_69209 | JGI IMG/M metagenome (GOLD analysis project Ga0080006, IMG submission 69209) | Ferric oxide microbial mat and aquatic microbial communities from Rainbow Spring, Yellowstone National Park, USA - RS3B (SPADES... ... | reverse complement strand
CCGCGCGTGATCAAACGCAAAATGCCGAAATGGCACGTCAAACGAGCACATCACGCCCACTGGCCCCAACCAGAACATCCACCCCACCCCAAAATATGCCCGCACTAACTGAACGGTATTGCGGTTAACCCGCGCCGAGATCGCCGAGGTCGACGGCGTGAAAGATTTCATAGAGGTTACTATGACATCTGCCGACGGCGCAGTCCTCAGTGAAACCGACGGCTAGATGGTTCGCTTGCTTCCGCACCAGCCGTGAGAGGCCAGATGTCCGCCACCGCAGCCCAATTCACAGTTCCCGGTGTGACCGCGGCCGTCGCGGCGGCAATTCCGGACCGCGAGCTGATCATCCAGGGCGACCGGCGCTACACCTACGCCGAGATCATGCAGCGGGCGCAACGCCTCGCCGCCTACCTGCACTCGCGCGGGTTGGGGTGTCACACCGAGCGGTCGGGACTCGACGGACACGAGGTGGGGCAGGATCTCGTCGGCCTGTACGCCTACAACGGCAACGAGTTCGTCGAGTCGTTGCTGGGTGCGTTCGCCGCGCGGGTGGCGCCGTTCAACGTCAACTTCCGCTACGTCAAGAGCGAGTTGCACTACCTGCTCGCCGATTCGGGCGCGACCGCGCTGATCTACCACTCCGCGTTCGCGCCGCGGGTGGCTGAGGTCCTCCCCGATCTGCCACAACTGCGGGTGCTGATTCAGATCGCCGACGACTCGGGCCACGCGTTGCTCGACGGCGCCGTGGACTACGAGGCCGTCATCGACGGCCAGGCGCCACCGCCGGCGGTGCAGCACTCCCCCGATGACCTGTACGTGCTGTACACCGGCGGCACGACCGGGATGCCCAAAGGCGTGCTGTGGCGTCAGCACGACATCTTCATGACGTCCTTCGGCGGACGAAATCTGATGACCGGTGAGCCCAGCAATTCTCTCGACGAGATCCTGGCCAGGCTGGATGGCAGCATTCCCACCAAGCTGATGATCCTTCCGCCGCTGATTCACGGCGCCGCGCAGTGGAGCGTGATGACGGCGATCACGACAGGACAGACCGTAGTATTCCCTTCTGTCGTAAATCATTTGGACGCCGACGACGTGGTCCGCACCATCGAGCGGGAGAAGGTGATGGCGGTGACGGTGGTCGGCGATGCCATGGCCCGGCCCCTACTCGCCGGCATCGAGAAGGGCATCGCGGACGTGTCGTCGCTGGCGGTGGTGGCCAACGGCGGCGCGCTGCTGACTCCCTACATCAAGCAACGCCTGATCGAAGTCCTGCCGAACGCGATCGTCGTCGACGGCGTCGGCTCATCGGAGACCGGCGGGCAGATGTACCACATGTCGACGTCGGCAGCGGTGTCGACGGGCGTGTTCAACGCCGGGCCAGACACCGTGGTCGCCGCCGAAAACCTCGAATCGCTACTGCCCCCGGGTCATGACGGCATGGGCTGGCTGGCTCAACGCGGTTTCGTGCCATTGGGATACAAGGGCGACGCCGCCAAAACCGCCGCCACCTTCCCGACGATCGACGGCACGCGATACGCGGTTCCGGGCGATCGCGCGCGACACCTCGACAACGGTTGTATCGAGCTGCTGGGGCGCGACTCGGTGACCATCAACTCCGGCGGCGAGAAGATCTTCGTCGAGGAGGTCGAGACCGCGCTCGCGTCGCATCCCGCCGTCGTCGACGTCGTCGTCACCGGACGCCCCAGCGAGCGGTGGGGTCAGGAAGTCGTCGCGGTGGTCGCCCTCACCGACGGCGCACATGTTGCGGCCAGTGAGTTGATCGACCATGCCGCAGAGACATTGGCCCGCTACAAGCTTCCCAAGGCGATAATCTTCCGGGCCGCGATCGAACGCAGTCCGGCCGGCAAGGCCGACTACCGATGGGCCCGCGAACAAGCGACCGCCGGGCCTGAACGTGCTGAACCGGCCGGCACGCAGCACCTCCCATGACGGCCCATACCCCAGCACCGAATGCGTCCACTCCGGGCCTGTCGACGATCGGGTCTACCCTCATACAGAGCGAGGGAGGGCACGCAATGTTTGCAGCATTTGGATTCGAAACCCTCGGTGTCGTGGTCGCAGACATGTTCTTCATCGACCCGGCACCGATCGAAGGCCAAGAGACCCCGGAGCGCGGAGTCAGGTTGGAACTGCGCCTGGTCGATCGGGCCGAGCCGCAGGGATCGATCTACGCCGGCGTGCCGATCTCGTTCACCCGCCCGGTGTGGCGAGTCGATCTGTTCGGATCCACCGACAGCCCGCCGGGGACCCTCGACCGAGCGCACCACCACCCGCGCTTCAACGGCTGGGAACCTGGACGTCGACACTTCGTTCCCGAGCTGTCGGCCGATCCGGTGTCCTGGTTGGCCGGAGCACTCGCCGATCCGGCCGCGGTGCTGGCCCGCGCCGGCATCGACCCAGACGAGGTCAGCGAGGCAGACAAGGCCGGGCTGGCGGCGGCCGGTCCGGACATCGTCGCCGTGGTGAAGCGAATGCTCGACGGTGTCCGCGACGGCGAATTGGCCCCGGCCCCTGCTGAACCGGTTGCGGCAGCGCGCACCGGTTGGCTCTGATGGTCCTACGACGACATCGCGCGGAGTCAGCAACCGTTCGGGTCGAGTGCCGAGCACAGCGCAAGGGGTCGTTCAGACTCGACGAACGCCAGGTCGCAACTGCACTCTTCACCGGCGCTGCTACTGAACAACAAGAACGCCGGTTTGACGAGCGTCGGGTCGGCTAATAACTAATGCCTTCGGGGCGCCGCATATCCGGCCGCTCAATGATGTTGCCGTCATAAGCATCTCGCCTCCGAGTGCGGTCGGACTGCCCATCGTGATGGACCCGGTTGTGGCCAAGGCCCGCTATGGCCCTCTCACCACCGTGACCGGTGTCAACTGGCGCACAACGCTGCGCAATCACGCCCGTTCGATGCGTAACACGTTCGATGCGTAACACGTTCATGGGCAACCCAATTCTGTGCGACCTGATCCTTATCCGATCGGGACTGAGCCCAAGGGCCGCCCGGATGGGCGCTCAGGAGATCGAAAAATCGATCGCAGGGATGGTCGAGGCGGGGTTCTCGGCGGAAGAGGCCTTCGCCACCTACTTCGAATACGGCCTCGACTGCATCCTCTGCAACACCAGTCGCCTGATCGAACAACGAAGAAGTCAGCGTCCGCTGGGCGGAAACAGAATCCGCGCAACTGAAGCAAAGGTTGTCGTGGTCGACCGACGCATCGGCGATCTCAGAGTCACGCACCCGACTCGACGACTCCATGCGCGGCGAGGTGGTCTATCAGCGGCGCAGCCCCCGCAGCTAAATGCTCCGACATCGCCCTGCGGGCCGACTCGCTGTCTCGGTTTGCCAACGCCGCCACCACCCGGCGGTGGTCCTTGATCGACTTTTCCGGCCAGCCGGCGATGATGGGAAACACGGATTCGGGTGCGTAGCGGGTGATCTGAGACATCATCTGGGCGAGCTTCGGTGACTGTGCCGCCACGTTGATCGCTCGGTGGAACTCGTGGTTGAGACGCACTGTTCGCTCAACGTCGTTGCCGGCATAGGCCTCTTCGAGCTGGGATTGAATGTCGGCGAGCCGGCGCAGTTGACCGTCATCGATACTCTCGGCGGCTCGCGCGGCAAGCTCGCCACCGACGTGGGCCTGCAGGTTGGCCACGTCGGCCAGATCACGCTCGGTCACCGGCAGCACCACGAAGCCGCGGCGCGGCTGCTGCGCCAACAGCCCCTCGGACCGCAGCTCGAACAGGGCTTCGCGCACCGGGGTGACGCTGATCCCGAGCTCTGCGGCCAATTGGTCCAACCGGACGTACTCACCCGCCGAATAGGTGCCGTCAAAGATCCGCTTACGGACATAGCGCGCAACGTCTTCGGAGAGCTGGGGTCGCGCAGCGAAATCCGGGACGCTCACTGTCAAATCCGATACTCGGCAAGCAGTCGCTTGCTGATGATGGACTTCTGGATCTCGCTGGTTCCCTCGCCGATGAGCAGGAACGGCGCGTCACGCATCAGGCGTTCGATTTCGTACTCCTTGGAGTAGCCGTACCCGCCGTGGATACGGAAGCTCTGCTGGGTGACTTCCGAGCAGAATTCGCTGGCAAGGTATTTCGCCATCCCCGCCGCGACGTCGTTGCGTTCGCCGGAGTCTTTGAGCCGGGCCGCGTTGACCATCATCAGATGCGCCGCCTCCACTTTGGTTGCCATTTCCGCGATTTGGAAAGCGATGGCCTGGTGCTCGGCGATCGGCTTGCCGAAGGTGTGACGCTGTTGGGCATAGCGAGCGGCGAGCTCGAAAGCACGGATCGCCACCCCGACCGCCCGCGCTGACACGTTGACCCGTCCGACTTCGATGCCGTCCATCATCTGGTAGAAGCCCTGGCCCGGCACGCCGCCCAAGATGTCGTCGGCGCGTGCGAGATATCCATCGAAGATGAGCTCGGTGGTATCGATACCCTTGTAGCCGAGCTTGTCGATCTTGCCCGGGATCAACAGTCCGGGTTTCACTTCGCCAAAGCCGGTGGGTTTTTCGACGAGAAAGGCCGTCAGGTTGCGGTGCGGCGCTTCGGCGCCCTCGTCGGTGCGAACCAGCACCGCGACCAAGTTGGAGCTGGCGCCGTTGGTCAGCCACATTTTCTGGCCGTTGATGGTGTAGTCGCCGTCGGCACCGCGATCGGCGCGGGTGCGGATCGCGGCGACGTCAGATCCCAACTCGGGCTCGGACATCGAGAACGATCCGCGTATCTCGCCGGTTGCCATCCGCGACAAGAAGCGTTGCTTCTGTTCGGCGGTGCCGTGCTGGCGCAGCATATAGGCGACGATGAAGTGGGTGTTGAGCACTCCGGAGATGCTCATCCAGCCGCGGCCCAACTCTTCGATGCACAGGGCGTAGGTCAGCAGCGACTCGCCCAATCCGCCGTACTCCTGCGGGATCATCAGGCCAAACAGACCCATCTCTCGCATCTGGTCGACGATCGCTTGCGGGTAGGTGTCGGTGCGTTCCAGCTCGGGCGCGTTCGGGATGACTTCCTTTTCGACGAATTGCCGCACGGTAGAGATGATTTCGTTCTGCACGTCGGTCAGCCCGACGGTCTGGGCGAGTTTGGTCATGATTGGCCTTTCTCCTGGTCAGTGGGCGATGGTTGTCGCATCGGTCAGGCGGCTGATGTCGGCGGCGCTCAACCCCAATGCCGCCGTGAGCACCTCGGCGGTGTCTGCGCCGAGCCTGGGGGCCGCCTCGGCCGCGAAGTGGCTGCCGTCGAAGGCCGTGGGCAGCCCCGGCGCCAGGTAGTCACCGAGGCCGTCCTGATGCAGCCGGGAGAACAAGGGGTTTGCGGTCACTCGCCGATCTGCTGCGGTCTCGGCGAAGGTCCGATAGCGCTCGAACAGCACGCTGGTCTGCGCCAAGGCCGCGGCGATCTCCTCGGCCGAGCGGTCGGCGAACCACGTCGCGAACAGGGCGCTGAGCACCCCGCGATAGCGGTAACGCACACCCTCGTCAGCGAAATCGGCGCCGAGCGATTCGGCTAGCGCGGAAACCGCTGCACCGCAACCAGTTACCGCGACCAGGTCTTGGAAGTGCCGTTTGGTCAGCGTCACCACCATGAATGCCGCGCCGTCGCGGCTGGTGAAATCCTGACCGTACTGGCCATAGATCGCGTTGCCCAGCCGCTCGCGTTCGGTGCCGTTGATCTGAGGCTCGGTGAGCAGTCCCAGGTTGCCGGCGGTAGCCAGGGCGACGTCTTCCAGCGGGAGGCTGATCTGTGCGCCGGCGCCGGACAAGTCTCGTCGCCGCACCGCCGCCACCACCGCGAGTGCGGCGTACAGGCCGCAGCAGACATCCCAGGCCGGCAGCACATGGTTGATCGGTCCCGAGTGGTCCACCGGTCCGGTGACCAACGGGAAACCGGTTGCCGCATTGACCGTGTAGTCGACGCCAGTGGAGCCGTCGTGGCGGCCGAGTACCTGCAGGTGAATCAGGTCGGGCCGCCGGGCGACCAGCGTCTCGTGGGACAGCCAGGACAGGCTCGCGGCGTTGGTCACCACGATGCCGTCGCCTTCGATGATGAGCCGCTGCACCAGCGCTTGACCATCTTCGGAGCGCAAATCGATTGCGGCCGAGAGCTTTCCCTTGTTCAGGCCGGTCCAGTAGATGGATGTGCCGTCGGCGGTCACCGGCCAGCGGTGCGTGTCCGATGCGCCCCCGATCGGATCGACTCGGATCACCTCGGCACCCAGCTGGCTCAGCGTCATGCCGCACAGCGGTGCCGCGACGAAGCTGGACAGCTCGACGACGGTGAGATCAGCCAACGGCGCGCTCACGGGCGCGAGACCCGCTCGAAAATCGCGGCAAGGCCTTGCCCGCCACCGATACACATGGTTTCCAGGCCATAGCGCGCGTCGCGCCGGTGCAATTCGCGGGCCAGCGTCGCCAGCATCCTGCCACCGGTCGCACCGACCGGGTGTCCCAGCGAGATACCCGAACCGTGCACGTTGGTCCGCTCGTGGTCAGCGGCGCCGAAACCCCACTCCCGCATGACGGCCAGCGCCTGTGCGGCGAACGCCTCGTTGAGTTCGATCAGGTCGATGTCGCTCAGTTGCAGTCCGGCTTTGGCCAGCGCGGCCCGGGTGGCCGGCACCGGACCGATTCCCATCACGTTCGGCGCCACACCTGCGGTGGCCCAGGACACCAGTCGCACCAGCGGGGTGAGGCCGAGTTCCGCGGCTCGCTGCGGCGTCGTGACCAGACACATGGACGCGGCGTCGTTCTGCCCACTGGCATTTCCGGCCGTCACCGTCGCATCTGGATCACTCTCGAGCAGAACGGGTTTGAGCTTGCCCAGCGACTCCACCGTCGTGTCGGCCCGCGGATGCTCGTCGGTGTCGATCACTTCGTCGCCGCGACGGCTGCGCACGGTGACCGGGATGATCTCCTCGGCGAGAATACCGTCCTTGTGTGCGGCCACCGCGCGCTGATGCGAGGTAACCGCGAGCTCGTCCTGTTCCTGACGGGAAATATCGTATTGGCGGCGCAGATTCTCTGCGGTCTCCAGCATTCCCCCGGGCACCGGATAGCGGCGCCCGCCGGCGGTGATCCGACCGCGCGCCAGTCCGTCGTTTACCGCTACACCGCCACGGGCTCCACCCCATCGCATGTCGGTGGAATAGAACACGACGTTGCTCATGCTTTCCGCACCACCGGCCACCACGAGATCGTTGTCGCCGGATTGGATTTGCAGGCACGCCTGGATGACCGCCTGCAAACCCGATCCGCAGCGCCGGTCGACCTGCATGCCCGGCACCGTCACCGGCAGACCCGAATCGAGGCCGACGACGCGTCCGATCGCCGGGGCCTCGCTGCTCGGATAGCAGTGCCCGAGAATGACATCCTGCACCGCCTCGGATGGGACGCCGGTCCGGTCGAGGAGTCCGGTGAGCGCAGCGACGCCCAACTCGACCGCACTGAGCGATCTGAACATGCCGCCGTAGCGCCCGATCGGGGTTCGCACCGGCTCGCAGATCACCGCCTCGCGAGCGCTCACAGGTGCCTCCCGCCGGTCACCTCGAGAACGGTGCCGGTCATGTACGACGAAAGGTCACTCGCGAGGAACAGGGCCACCTTGGCCACCTCCTCGGGCTCGCCGGCCCGTCCCATCGGTATCTCGGCCAACTTCTCGTCCCAAATCCGTTGCGGCATCGCCTCGGTCATCGCCGACCTGATGAGTCCGGGCTGGATGGCGTTGACCCGCACACCCAGGTGCGCCAGCTCCTTGGACGCCGCCTTGGTCATTCCCACAATGCCGGCCTTGGCCGCCGAGTAGTTGGTCTGGCCGACCATGCCGACCTTCCCGGAGATCGACGACATATTCACGATTGCTCCGCTTTTGTTCTCCCGCATGATGGCCGCGGCTTTACGCAGCCCGTTCCAGGTTCCCTTCAGATGTACGGCGATCACCTGGTCGAACTGCTCTTCGGTCATCTTCCGCATCGTCGCGTCGCGGGTGATGCCGGCGTTGTTGATCATGATGTCCAGCGCCCCGAATCCGTCCACCGCAGCACCGATGAGTGCGTCGACGTCATCGCCGGACGTCACATCGCAACGCACCGCCAAGGCAACACTGTCGCCGCCCAACGTGGCGGCCGCCTCCTGCGTGGCCTCCAGATTCACGTCGCCCAGCACCACCCGCGCGCCCTCGTCCACGAAGAGCTGCGCGATGGCCAAACCCAGACCCTGGGCACCGCCTGTGACGACTGCGGTCTTACCGGTCAGCAACGACACACGATCACCGTCCTCTTGTCTACGCCCCGGACACAGAGCATCTCGAACATCATATTTCATATATGATCTCGCCGACGCGACTGCCGGCGGGGTCCCGCGCCCACCGCCGTCGGCCGCTCTCACAGCCACAGAAGGAGCGTTGATCCGTGCCCAGTGCTGCCGTCGACGACGATGATTTTCAGAAGATCCTGGCGCAGACCCGCCAATTCGTACGTTCCGTAGTGGTGCCTCGCGAGCAGGAAATTCTCGCGACCGATCGAGTGCCCGACGATCTCCGGAACCAGGCCAAGGACATGGGACTGTTCGGCTACGCCATTCCCCAGGAGTGGGGTGGGCTCGGCCTCGACATCACCCAGGACATCGAGATGGCGATGGAACTCGGCTACACTTCGCTGGCGCTGCGGTCGATGTTCGGCACCAACAACGGCATCGCCGGCCAGGTCCTGGTCGGGTTCGGCACCAACGAGCAGAAGGCCACCTGGCTGGAGGCTTTGGCCACCGGAAAGGTCGCCTCCTTCGCGCTGACCGAGCCCGGGGCGGGGTCGAATCCAGCGGGATTGCGCACCAAGGCAATTCGGGACAACGGCGAATGGGTGATCGACGGCGAGAAGCAGTACATCACCAACGCCCCGGTCGCTGACCTGTTCGTGGTCTTCGCGCGGACCCGCCCGGCCGACGACGACGGGCCGGGCATCGCGGTATTCCTGGTGCCGGCCGACAAGCCTGGGGTCGAGGTCGGCCCCAAGGACGCCAAGATGGGGCAGGAGGGCGCCTGGACCGCCGACGTTCGCTTCACCGATGTCCGGGTGCCGGACGGTGCGCTGGTCGGCGGCAGCGAGGACATCGGGTACCGGGCGGCGATGACCTCGCTCGCACGCGGCCGAATTCAGATCGCGGCTCTGGCCGTGGGCGCCGCGCAGCGGGCGCTGGATGAGTCCGTCGCCTACGCGGCCACCGCCACCCAGGGCGGCAACCCGATCGGCAGCTTCCAGCTGGTGCAGGCGATGCTGGCCGATCAGCAGACCGGAGTGATGGCCGGCCGCGCCCTTGTTCGGGATGCTGCCCGGTTGTGGCTCGACGACGAAGACCGACGGATCGCCCCCTCGGTGGCCAAGGTGTTCTGCACCGAAATGGCCGGCAAGGTCGCCGATCTCGCCGTGCAGATTCACGGCGGCAGTGGCTACATGCGCGACGTGCCGGTGGAACGTATCTACCGTGACGTGCGCTTGCTACGACTCTACGAGGGCACCAGCGAGATTCAGCGACTGATCATCGGCTCCAACCTGGTGAAGGCGGCGCGGCGCAAGAACTGACCGGACGGCTCCTCAACAGCGGCGCGGCGCCGGCTCCGTGGCCCGATTGTCATGTCGTCGCCTGCTGTGTCACGTACTCGCCGACGAGTTCCACGGTGCCCAGGTCGCGGATCGCCTGGCAGCCTCGGGCCAACATGGTCAGCACCATGTGGTCGCCGCGGTCGGTGGCGGTGGAGAAGGCAAACCCCAACGCCGATATCAAAAGAGCCTGTATCACGCCGAGCCGGTAATCACGCCAACATGTTTCGCGATCGTAGCCGAGCACGCCGTAACCGATGAGTGCCCGGTGATATTCGTCGACGAGGTCACGCTCCACCGATGCGCGCAACTCGGGTTGCAGGCTGGTCGCGGTGAAGTACGCGAGATCGCGGGCAGGCAGACCCACCCCGAGCGTCTGCCAGTCCACCACCGTCACGCCGGCGCCATCGGGGAAGAACAGCAGGTTGTCCAAGCGATAGTCACCGTGCAACAGCGCGAACCGGTTGTGCTCGGCGAGCAGCCAGGGCGTCACCAAACCCATTGCCGTGGTGAAGGTTTCCCGGTCTGCCGCACACAACCGGTCACCGAGTTTATCCAGCGTGATCTCGGTGCTCATCCGCGCAACCTCGCCCAGACCGGCGGCCGCCGCCTCGTCGGGGCGGGCGAACGCAATCCCCGGGAAGTCCAGCCAGACCGGATCACACCAACTCGGCCCGTGCAGTCCGGCCAATGCCGTCACGGCCAATCGCGCCTCACGCTCACCGCAACCCGCGATTTGGTCACCCTGCGCCGCAGGCGCCTGGTCGGCCAGCAGCAGCGCATAGTCCAGCGAATCGTCGCTGATATCGCAGTAGAAGCACTGCGGTGTCGGCACTTTCACACGATCGACGACCCCGGCGTAGAAGGCGCATTCGCTGCGGTAGCCGATGGCCACCCTGTCGCGCACAGTGTCGTCCTGCGCGGGTAGCTTGATCACGAACGTGTCGGGCAGACTGCTCGGTCCGGCGTAGGTCACGGACACGCGATATGTCGCCCCGGTCTGGCCCGTTCCGATGGCGTCCACGTCCACTGCCGACAACCCCACCGGCGTGTCGCCGCCCAACACGGCAGAAAGCCACTCGGGGGTGACGGCGTCGGGGCATCGCGGTATCGACATGGGGTTACTGTAAGTCATTCGAGATGGCGGCATGCCGACTCTTCACCCGCACAGTCGACGCCGCAGCACCGTCATCCCGGGCCCGTCGAGCGCATCCAGTGCCGCGCGACGTCCGCAGACGCTCATCAACAGCGCGGCCACCGGCCCGTTGACCTTGACCCCCGCACCCCAGGACCGGCCGACGTCTCTGGCGGTCAGCCGAATCCCGCGCAGCCCACCCAGCGGCACGAAGCCGATCGGCCAGCCGGCGGTGAGAAAGTCCATCGCCAACACCGCCTGGACTGGATTGGGCTCGAACGACATACCGAGCGGAATCCGGACGTCACCGCTGTGGACCAGGATGTCGGCCAGCGGACCGCGTGGCCCGAACACCGGTGATGTGATCGGGCGGTCTGCATTTGCGTGCAGCGCGGCGACGATCTCGGCGATCGGCGCCTGGGCCCGACGCCGCGCCAGAACGTCGATCCCCCGACTCAGGCCCCCGCACCGGAACGCCATCTGGACAAACCCCGGCATGCCGTCCAGCACGGTGCTCACGACATGAGCGGCGACCGTCTTGAGATCCCAACCCGCGCACAGGCTCGGGGTCGCCAACTGCGCCGCGTCGAGGTCCCCGATCAGGCTCGCAAATCGACGCCGCTGATCTGCGACCGCGGCAAAAACGAACTGGTCGTCGTAATCGGCCACCACTAATCCTGTCCCCCTGGCGTCCAGATGTGCGTCGATTCCGAGCGACCTCGCAGTGCCGTCTCGCCGTCCGACACCCAGTGCCGACGCTCGGCTGCGTCGGCGCGTTCGATTGCGGCAGCCGAACAGACGATTCGTTGATCGAGCGTCTTGGCCACATCGGCCAGCCGCGCCGCTTCGTTAACGGGGTCACCGACAACCGTGTACTCGTAACGGTTTTCGGCGCCGATGTTTCCGGCGAACACCGGCCCCGCCGAGATCCCGATCCCGAAGTCGAGCTGCGGCAGTCGATGCAGTTGATCGCGGATCCGTCGGGCGGTCGCCAGCGCGGCGGACGCCGAATCGTCCTGCGCCAGCGGCGCGCCGAAGACTGCCAGCGCCGCGTCGCCCTGGAATTTGTTGATCAGCCCGCGGTGGTCGTCGACGGCGCCGACCACGATGCGAAAGAAGTCGTTGAGCACCTGTGCCACCCCCTGCGGCGGCCTGCTCGCCGCCAATGTCGTCGAGCCGACCAGGTCGATGAAAAGAATCGCCGCCTCGCGGACATCGCCGGACAACGATGTGCCCTCTTCGATCGCGCGCCGCGCCACGTCGGCGCCGACATGGCGGCCGAACAGATCGCGCAACCGGTCACGTTCACCGATTCCGGTGACCATCCGGTTGAATCCGTCTTGCAGACGGCCGATTTCAGACTTTTCGTAGACGCCGACGAAGGTGTCGATGTCACCTCGTTCGACCTGAGCCATCGCGTCGACTACCTCGCGCACCGGATCCGATATCGACCGGGAGGTCATGATCATCACCGGAAATCCGATCAGGATCGCGACCAACGTCACCACCAGAATCGGCGTCTCGACCGATCCGGTGTTCTGGGTGATCCAGCCGTTCGAGCTGGCCAACACCAGGCCAAGGATCGACAGACATGGCAGGCCACTTCCCAACAGCCACATGCCGACCAGTCGGGTGAGCACACTGGGCGCGACCACCAGGCCCTCGGTGCCCTGGGTGGCCGCCACCATGATCGGCCGGAGAGATCGCTGGGTGAGCAGCAGACTCAGACTGGCCGCCGCACTCCCACCGAACACGACAGCCAACAAAGTGGGAAGCCAGAGTGCGCCAATGCCAGTCAGATTCAGCACCAGATAGCTCAGGCCGCTGACCACCCACACCACTGTCAGGATCAACGACTGCCGGGTCAGGAGACGCATCGCCGAGCGTCGCTGATCGGCATCCGGTTGCAGCGCGCCGACAAACCACCGCAATACCGGAACGAGATTCGCGACACCCCCGCCCGCGACTGCGGCGGTCCCGAGCACGACGATGACCGCTGCGCTGATCAGGCTGCTCGGCGCGAAGTATGCCAGCGCGTTGTCGGCGAATTGGCCGTGCAGTGGGACGACGATCGCGGCGGCATCCGCGCACCCGATCAGGTGACCGCCGGCGAGGCCGACCGCATAGCGGATCGCCATCGTGCGGCCGGTTGCGCGCTGCGCTCGTCCGGCGTCGGTCACGGGACAAAGGTAGCCCGCCCCGGGCTGCAGGTAGGTCAGACCGCGGGGTGTCCAAAAAAAAATCCGATACCCACCGGTGGACGAGTTCGCCCCCGCATACTTGCGGGGTGCGTTATGTCGGAGTCTGTGCCGCTGACTCCGCTGACGCGTTGACCCTCTACCGCCGATCGGCCCCCGGACCGCAGTTTCGCACCGGGACTCACCGCCCGAGCTTTCTTCGACCAGTCACGCCTCCCACGAAAGGATTGAAATGTCTGCTATCGGACAGTTCCGCTATGACGGCAAGAAGGCACTCGTGGTCGGCGGCGCCACGGGCATGGGTGCCGCGACGGCCAAGATCGTGGGTGATCTCGGAGCCGAGGTGATCAACCTGGATTACGCCCCGGTGGACGCTGGACTCGGCCGCGGTATCCAGGTAGACCTGCGCGACCCGGCATCGATCGACAGTGCGCTCGAGCAGATCGGCGGACCCGTCGACGCGGTGTTCTCCGCCGCCGGCATTGCCGACGGGCCGGATCTGATGAAGATCAACTTCATCGGCCATCGGCACCTGATCGACGGATTGATCGAACACGGTCAACTGGGCCGCGGTTCGGCGATCTGCTTCATCTCCTCGGTCGCGGGCATCGGATGGGAAACCGACTTGCCGCGCCTGCAGGAATTCTTGGCCACCCCCGATTTCGCGTCGGCCGATGCCTGGGTCAAAGCCCACCAGGCGGACAACTTCGGCCACTACGGCACCAGCAAGCAGGCGATCAACGCCTATGTCGCCACCCACGCATTTCCGTTTCTGACCAAGGGAATTCGGATCAACGCAATCTGCCCGGGTCCGACCGACACTCCCCTGGCCCGCGCCAATGCCGACCTGTGGCTGTCGTTCGCGCAGGACTACCGGGAGGCCACCGGCACAGCGACGCACACGCCCGAGCAAATGGGCAACGTGATGGCGTTTCTCAACAGCGATGCGGCCGCCGGGATCAACGGCGTGACGCTGCTGGTCGACTACGGGCACGTCAACTCGTCGAACACCGGAACGTTCGCCGCCGGCAAGCCGATCATCGACTTTCTCATGGGCCGGATCTCGCTGGGTTGATTCTCGGCGCACGGTTAACCACCCCGGACACACCAACGCTGATAGGGAAAAGAATGCGAACAAGACCTGCGGCCGTAGGGAGGCGCCCAGTGGGGAAACGGCTCACCACCGCAGCGGTGAGCGCTGCACTGGTAGCGACGTCGTGTTCGGGTTGCTTCGCGCAGGACGACAACGCGACGCAAAAAACCGCGCACATCACGGTCGACAACAAATCCCGCACCTCGCACGCCGTCACCTGCAGTCAGGTCAACTGGTTGCTGACAGCCAACATCAGCGTGGCCCCGGCGAATGTGAGGGTGCTGCTTCGGTTGGACCCCGATAAGCCGAAGGTCGAGTCGGTGCATTTCGACAACTTTGCCGGCTTCTCCGGCGTCTCCAACGCGGGCGCCGGCGACGCGAAAATCCGCGTGGTCAAGGACATCTACACGATCACCGGCAACGCCACGGGCACGCAACTCGACGACCCACGCGTCTCGGTGACCGAACCGTTCAGCATCGAGGTTGGCTGCTGAGCGACGCTAGTGTAGTTCGTCGTCCGACGGTGGCGGTTGAAGCTCCTGCGCCGGCGGAGAATTCTTCAGCCACGCTCTCATACGGACAAGCGGTCCGACGACGACACCGGCAGCCAGCAAGATCAGCAGCACCACGATCGCGGCGTTCATATCGTCAATGGTGCCAGGTCCGGGTGAACTAAATCGCGTCCGGGCTTTCGAATTTCACGCGAACCACGCAAATTCACGTAATGCCATGTTGTGAAAGTGGCCTGATTGGCCGTTCACAGCAATGTAATGAATCTGTGTTTACGCAGCTCTAGGGCTGAAATCGGCGTGGACGCAAAGACGCGAAGTGTGAACAAGTTCGCGGCGGGCTATTTCCAATGTGAGCGTTAGCGACTCAAAGCGAGTTGGCGCTCTTATGCAGGAAACCAAAAAGGAGTCCATCGTGAAGTACGCAACGGTCATCACGAGGACGGCGGTCGTCGCCGCAGGTATTGCCGCCATCAGCTTTGCCACCGCGGCTTCAGCGCGTCGGCCGCGCCGAACATTCAGGGATTCGGCACCAGCGAACCACTGATCGACGGTCCGCCACTCCGCAGGTGCGCGACTTCAGCGCTCGCGGGCCCAACGGCCAGACCTACAAACTGGTCGACAACGCGCCGCCCAACGGCATCGTCTACAACGACGGACTGCAAGACATTCTGATGTGGACGTCGAATGTGCCCGGGACACCGATGCCGGGCCAGCCGGGCATGACAGGCTCCGGCGAGCCGAGTGACTCAGGTCCTTTGCCGGGTGCGCTGCCGGCGCCGGCAACCACCTAATCCGATTCTGAAATCTCCTCTCGCTGCGGTGGGTAGCGAGGGGAGATGCTCTGCTCGAAATCTGTCGTGATGCCGGGCTTTAAAGAGGCATGGGCTGAAACGCACCGGAAGGTTGCGCGAGCGCTAACGCGGTCCCGATACCGTTGGGGCCGGTGCTCTCGAACAATGTTGCCGCACCCGCTCCGACGCCATCGTTGCCGTAGTAGGTCTGCGCAGCCAGACCAATGCACTCGCCTTCGGGTAGCCGGCTGATTCCCACGGTGTAGTCGGCGTTGATGTAGCGCAATCCTGCTGTGCCCCAATGATTCAGCGAGCTGCTGAGGTCGCCGGCAAAGGCCGCACGCGCAAACGGCGTAAGCAAGTGGCCCGCCACCATCGGGCGAAATATCGGCACCCACGCAAACTTCTGCACACCGCGCTGCTCCCACTCGGGCAGAGGAATTCCCGGAGTGCCGTCGTCTGAGTTGGCGTTATAGGTCCAGATACCAAAGGGCACTTCTGATTCCAGTAGCTCGGCATCGACCGGCATCGGTGGTACCGCCATGGCCCCCGACCACACCTGGCCTTCGGGTTGCGCACCGCGACGCAAGAACAACGCGCTCGCCCTCGCCACGACTCGGCCGTGCTGCGACATCGCGGCGTCGACGAGTTTGATCCGGCGGCCCTCGCGTTGAATAGACATCTCGATCGACACCGGTTCGATGGGCACCGGCCGCAACAGGTCAACGGTCAGTCGAGCGGGCTGCAGGTCGTCGCCGCCCTGGCGATCCAGCGCCCAGCCCAACAGCCCACCGACGATCTGCCCGCCCATCGTCGCGCCCCACGGTCCGCGGGTCATCGGTCCCGGCAGATAGGAGCCGCCTTCAGCGGTGAAGAATGCGTCCACCCGCTCATGTTAGGGAGCGCGGGGATCTGCACTCGGCCCACTCGCTCAGTAGTTGTTGCAGGTGTTGGCAACCTGCACGACAAATCCGCCGTACAGCTCAAAGTACTGCTGAGATTGCGGCTTGCTCCGCAACTCCTCGACTATCTGCCGGCGCTGGTCCGGCGATGAATCGAGGAATCCACGCAGCGCGGCCTGCGCCGACGGCGACGCGTTCAGTTGACTGGCAGCTATCGGCGTTTGGGCATTCAGCGCCGACACCACCTGCGAGTAATTGCATGTGGTGTTGATAACCGGCCCCAGGTCGGGGTCTGCCGACGCTACGACCCCGCCGCTCAAGGACAACGCCAGACCGCCAACTGCGACAGCCAGTTTGGTCAGCGTCAGGGTAACCATGTGTGAAAACCCTCCAACCAACGCACAGCCTCAAGCAATACGGCGACGACACCAGCTTAGCGCGGCTAATTGACACTAGCCGCGTACCGGACGGTCGAAGATCTGTCACCAAATGAGTGCGGGCGGAGGGACTCGAACCCTCATGCTCTTTCGAGCACCGGCACCTAAAGCCGGCGTGTAAGCCAATTCCACCACGCCCGCGCGCACCGCGATCGTACCCGCTTCGATCACCGATGAGACTGTCGGTGGCGCCTCGTACGTTGGCGGCGAAAGGGGCAAAAGGATGAGATCAGCAGAAGAGTTCAAGGCCGTGCAGCGCCTCATCGCTGCTGGCGTGAACGACTGCGAGATCGCCCGTCAAACTGGCATTCCCGATGCACCGTGCGCGACTGGCGATGCCGACCGCAGGTTCGATCTAGAGATTCGCGTGGGTCGCCATGCGCTCACGATTTCTCCCGCCGACCGGCGAAGTCCTACAGCTACCTGCTCGGTCTGTACTTGGGTGATGGCTGCATCTCACGAGGCGGCCGCGTCTGGCGACTGTGGATCACCCTCGACTCTCGCTACCCAAAGATCATCGACCGCACGCTCGAGGCGATCGAAATCCTGATGCCGGGCCAGCGTGCGGGGACTTGGCGGCGTTCCGATAATTGCACGGAAGTTTATCTGTACTCGAAACATTGGCCTTGCCTGTTTCCACAGCACGGCCCGGGCAAGAACCATTTGAGACCAATTCAACTCGAGCCTTGGCAGCAGGCGCTAGTGAAGGAAGCGACCGAAGAGTTCGTATGCGGTCTCATCGACAGGGATGGCTGCCGCGTTGTAGCGAACGATCGCGGCGTAAGGAGCGTCCGCTACCGCTTCTCGAACCGATCTGAAGACATTCGCGGACTGTTCGGAGCCGCACTCGATGAACTTGGTATCCCATGGACGCGGCCGAGCAGATATCACGTCGCCGTCTACCGCAAGGCCGCGACGACGCGCCTTGACGAATTCGTCGGGCCAAAAGCATGACGGCCCCGGGGTACCTTCTAGAGGTGTCCACTACGCGTCGTCGGAGACCCGCACTCATCGTGCTGGTGCTCATCGCGGCGGGCGGCTGCCTGGCCTTGGGCTGGTGGCAATGGACCAGGTTTGAATCGACGTCGGGCAGCTTTCAGAATCTCGGATACGCCCTGCAGTGGCCGGCGTTCGCTGGATTCTGCGTGTACGCCTACCGCAAATTCGTTCGATACGAAGAGGCGCCGCCGGAGCCTCGAGAAACCTACGCCGTCAGCGAGATACCGGAGGGCCTGTTGCCAGACCGGCCTCAAGTCGCTCATCACGACCCCGACGACCCAGAGCTGCGCGAGTACAACGCCTACTTGGCCGAACTTGCCAAGGCGGACAATGAAACCCCGAACAAGCAGAACAGGACAACCGCATGACCACAGCCGGCGAGAACGTCCGGACCCCGCTGCTGGCCTACCGCGTTATGGCGTGGACGACCGGTATCTGGCTGATTGCGCTGTGCTACGAGATCGTCGTCCATTACGTCATCAAGGTGCCGAATCCGCCGACCTGGATCGGCATCGTGCACGGCTGGGTGTACTTCGCTTACGTCTTGGCAGCCTTCAACCTCGCCGTGAAGGTCCGCTGGCCGATCGGAAAGACGATCGGGGTGCTGTTAGCCGGGACCATCCCTCTGGTCGGCGTTATCGTCGAGCACTTTCAGACCCGAAACATCAAGGCGCAGTTCAACTTATAAGGGTTCGCAGCGCGGGCAACAACAGCTGGAGCGCGCGGCCGCGGTGAGATGCCGCGTCTTTCTCTGCCGAGGTCAGTTGCGCGGCAGTGCGATCGTCGCCGTCCGGGATGAACACCGGGTCGTAGCCGAAGCCCGCGACACCGCGTGGCTCATGGGCGATCGAGCCCGGCCATTCGCCGCGGACGACGAGCTCGTCGGAACCGGACACCAGCGCGCAGGCGGAGACGAACGCCGCGCCGCGCCGCCCGTCGGGCACGTCACGCAACTGCGCCAGCAGCAGAGCGGTGTTGGCGCCGTCGTCACCGTGCCTGCCCGCCCACCGCGCCGACAGAACGCCCGGCATGCCGTTCAGCGCGGCCACCTCCAAACCGGAATCGTCGGCGACCGTGGGTAACCCGGTCGCCGCAAACCCGTCTCGAGCCTTGGCCAGCGCGTTATCTTCAAATGTGGCACCGGTTTCCGGCGCCTCGTCGAATGGCGGGACGTCATTCAGTGACACCAGGGTCAGCCCCGACAGCTCGGCCGCATCCAGCACCCGGCGCAACTCCGTCAGCTTTTTGGCGTTGCGGCTGGCGACCAGGACGCGGGTCAGCTGCCGAACGCCTTCTGTGTCGTAGAACCCTCTGGCAGCACACCCGGGTAGGGCAGGGCCAGCGCCTCGTTCTGCGCGACGAACAACTTCTCGCACGCCCCTTCGGCGACATCAAGCAATTTGTCCAGCGTCGACCGCGGGAAAGTGGCGCCTTCGCCGGTTCCCTGCACCTCGACCAGCGTCCCGGTGTCGGTGGCGACGACATTCATATCCACCTCGGCGCGAGAGTCTTCCTCGTAAGGCAGGTCGACCCGCACCCGGCCGTCGACGACGCCGACGCTGATGGCGGCGATCGCACAGGACAAGGGCCGCGGATCGGACAGCTTGCCCGCCGCCGACAGGTAGGTCACCGCATCGGCCAACGCGACGTAAGCCCCGGTGATCGCCGCGGTCCGGGTTCCGCCGTCAGCCTGCAGTACGTCGCAGTCGATGGCAATGGTGTTCTCCCCCAACGCCGCCAGGTCGATGCAGGCCCGCAGCGACCTGCCGACCAACCGGCTGATCTCTTGAGTGCGGCCGGACGGCCGTCCCTTCACCGATTCCCGGTCACTGCGCGTGTGGGTGGCCGACGGCAGCATGGCGTACTCCGCGGTCAGCCAGCCCAGTCCCGATCCTTTGCGCCAGCGCGGCACGCCCTCGGTGACGCTCGCCGTGCACAGAACTTTGGTCTGACCGAATTCGATCACCACCGAACCCGCCGGGTGAGAGGTGAATCCGCGGGTGATCACGACCGGTCGCAGTTCGTCGTCGAGTCGGCCGTCTTCTCGTTTTGACACGCCGCCAACTTTAGCCTTGGGGCGGTTCGGTCAACCGGTCAGGAGCGTCCGACGGTGAAAGTCTCGCCGCACACCACCGCGTGCACCGGGCCGTCGAACTCGGCCTTGGCCTCGCTGATCACATCCTCGCGAGAGGTCCACGGCGGGATGTGGGTGAGCAACAGCTCGCCCACCCGGGCCGCGGCTGCGATACGGCCGGCCTCAGTACCGGACAGGTGCAGGTTGGGCGGACGGTCCGGAGACTGGGTCCAGGACGCCTCGCACAGAAAAACATCGGCGCCGCGGGCCAATTCGATGACGGCGTCGCAGTAACCGGTGTCACCGCTATAGACGAACGTGGCGCCGTCGCCGTCGATGATGCGCATGCCGTAGGACTCGGTCGGGTGGCACACCAGCCTGGGAGTGACGCTGAGCGCGCCGATCGTGACGGTTTCACCGTCGACCCAGTGGTGCACGTCGAAAATGTCGGAGCAGTCGTCGATCTCTCCGCCGTACGGCGAGGACGCCGCGCCCAGCCGCGACCAGGTGTCGCTCGGCCCGTACATCAGGGCCTTACCGACCGGCGGCGACGGGTGGTAGCGGCGCCACACGAACAACCCGGGCATATCCAGGCAGTGATCGGCGTGCAGGTGCGACAGCAACACCTGGACCGACCCCGGATCGGCGTGCCGCTGCAACGCCCCGAGCACGCCTCCACCGAAGTCGATGACCAGCGGCGGGGTGTCCGGCGCTCTCAGCAGATAACCCGATGCCGGCGAATCCGGGCCGACGACGCTCCCGGAGCAGCCCAGCACGGTAATTCGCACGCTAACCACTGTGCCATGCCCGCCGTCATGTTGTTGAAAACATCCCCGGTTTACTGCTGAGTAAGGTCGCCGGGCGACGATGCAGAGCGCGCAGCGCGATGAGACGAAGCCCGGCAATAAGGGTCAGCCCGACGCGGCGCTGTGCCGATGAACCGGTTCGACACCGGTGATCGCCGGCCCCAAAAACCGTGCCGCGAGGGCGAGAAACTCCGCCGGATCACCGGTGGCCTCGAAGGTGCGCTTCGGCGAGGCGGTATCGGGCCGGTCCGGGTGGGGATGCAGTAGGTCGCGTTCGGTGAGCACGCGGAGCAGTTCTTTTGCCGTCTCCTCCGCACTGGACACCAGCGTCACCGCATCACCCATCGCCAGCTGGATCAACCCGGACAGCAGCGGATAATGCGTGCAGCCCAGCACCAGGGTGTCGACGTCGGCGCGCTGCAGCGGCTCGAGATACCCCTCGGCCAGGCCCAGCACCTGGCGACCGCTGGTGATGCCGCGCTCGACGAAGTCGACGAAGCGCGGGCAGGCCACCGCGGTGACCTCGGTGTCGCGGGCGGCGGCGAAGGCGTCCTGGTAAGCGCCGGACGCGACGGTGGCCTGGGTTCCGATCACGCCGATACGACCGTTGCGGGTGGTGGCGACGGCTCGTCGTACCGCGGGCAGGATCACCTCGACGACCGGCACGTCGTAGCGTTCCCGCGCGTCGTGCAGGCAGGCCGAGGACGCCGAATTACAGGCGATGACCAGCGCCTTCACCCCCCGGCCGACCAGGTCGTCGCCGATGGCCAGGGCATGCGCGCGAATCTCGGAAACGGCGAGCGGCCCGTAGGGACCGTTGCCGGTGTCGCCGACGTAGATGATGTCCTCGTCGGGCAGTTGGTCGATGATCGAGCGCGCCACGGTCAAACCGCCCACGCCGGAGTCGAACACCCCGATCGGTGCCAGTGCGTCATGCATGTCAGTTCGATTATTGCCGTGCTGCGCCGCGCCGCCGCACGCTGGCTTCGCGTTCCGGTCTGGACAGCAGGTAGGCGGCGAGCACTCCGGCGATGCCACCGCAGAGATGCCCCTGCCAGGAGACGCCGCCGCAGACGTTGAGCACCGGCACCGCGCCCCACAGCACGCTGCCGTAGCCCACCAGCACCAGCAGCCCGATCACGATCTGCCAACCCGAACGGGTGAAGAAGCCGAACACCAGCAGGAAGGTCAGCCAGCCGAAGATCAGGCCGGAGGCGCCGATGTGATCGGTTTCGCCGCAGGACGACCCCAGGTTGCCGATCAGCCAGGTGCCGAATCCGCCGAGGATCCACACGATCGCAGTCACCCACAGGAATCGCGACAATCCGGCCAGGGCGACCAGGAAACCGAGCACCAGCGCCGGCCCGGTGTTGGCGGCCAGGTGCGCCCAGTTCGCGTGCAACAGCGGAGCGAACAGGATGCCCAACAGGCCGTCGGTCTCCAGCGGGCGGATGCCGTTGTCATCGAGCCGGTGCCCGTTGAGCTGGTCGAATGCCTCGACGACGTAGAGCAGCGCCACGAAGCTGAGGATGGTGGCCCCACCGACGACGAACGCGGACCGCCGCTTCGGCCGCTGCGGATGGCTGCTCACGCCGGCAACCGCCCCTCAAATGGCCGGAATGCTCCCGGCAACAGTCCACGATATGTCGGGATGTCGGCCACCGGGTCTGCGGCGATCACCGCACTGAGCACCGCGTGGGCCAGACAGTCGGCCGCCGCGCTGCCGATCTCGGTGGCCAGGGGTGTCTCCGGCGAGAAAGCGGCGGGCAGGTCGGCCGGCGGTGCCACCTCAATGGCACCGGTGGCCAAGGCAAACACTGCGTCGCCGTCGACCGGGGTGTGCGCCGGGCGAATGCTGCGGGCAAGGCCATCGTGAGCAGCGCTCGCAATTTGCCGGCAGGCCGCCGGGCTCAACGCGGCGTCGGTCGCGACCACCGCGATCGTGGTGTTCAGCGAGCTCAGCGGCGATTCCAGGGCGGCCAGCTCGGCGAGTTGTTCATCGGGGGGCGGGGTCAATCCGAACTCGTCGACCAGATAGCTCAACCACGGCAACCCAGTGGCCTGATCGACGACGTTGCCCGCGGAGTTCACCACCACCAGCGCGCCGACGGTCACTCCGGACGGCAGCGTCGTCGACGCGGTCCCGACGCCGCCCTTCAGCACGCCCGCGCACGCACCCACCCCGGCACCGACCGTGCCGGCGGCGACCTCGACGCCGGCCGACCGGCAGGCGCTGTATCCGAATTCGGCGGTGGGCCGGTTGCTCCACGCGCCGACCTCCAGATCGAAGATCACCGCGCCGGGGACGATCGGCACCACCCCACCCGTCATCGCCACCCCGCGGTCGCGCTCCTCCAACCAGCGCATCACCCCGTCGGCGGCCGCCAGCCCGAACGCGCTGCCGCCGGCGAGCAACACCGCGTCGACGTAGCGCACGCTGTTGGCCGGATCCAGCAGATCGGTTTCCCGGGTGCCGGGCGCGCCACCGCGCACGTCGACGGCGCCGACGGTGCCCGGGGGTGCCAGGACGACGGTGACGCCGCTCGCCCACCCCCCGCCCATGGTCGCGTCGGGGTCCAGTCGGTGATGCTGGCCGACCAGGATGCCCGCGACGTCGGTGATCGCGGTCATCGCGATCCCATCAACGCCACCACCAGGTATTCCTGCAACACGGTCAGCCATTGGTAGACGTCGAGATGCGCGGCCAGCGGATGATCGTCAGGCAGCCGATCAGGGCCGCCGGCTTGGACGTCGAGCATGGTGCCCAGCGCCAGCCGCAGGTCGTTGACCGACGCGGCCCAGGCATGGGCGGACTCTTCGGTCAACTCGAGCTTGCCGCCGTGATCTGGCAGTGTGTCCAAAAGTTGTTGGGCCGCAAGCTTTTTAGCGTCGATGATCGTCGGCTCGTGCAGGCTGCGCAAAGCGGCGTTGAGGCTGTCGGTGTCTTCGTCCGCAGCGGCCGCCTGGTCGTTGGGCTTGGCGAAATCCGGCAGCAGCCGCTGCAGCGTCGCGTTGTCCGGCGGCTCGGAGTTGCCGGTCTTCATGCCGGTGATCTGTTCGAGCTCGTCGTGCGGCGACGAGGATTCGCGTTCGTCGAGCAGCCCGATCATCGAGGCGACCAGGTTCTTCAGCAGCGCCGCCTCATGCGCATCCAGTGCTGACCGATATCGGGCACCGTCGGCGGTTTCTAACCGCTTCCACTTACGCACTCAGTGGTCCTGCTGCATGGTGGCCCACAATCCGGCCGCGTGCAGCTTGGTGACATCGACTTCCATGGCTTCCCGGCTGCCCGCCGACACCACCGCCTTGCCTTCGTTGTGCACCTGCAGCATCAGCTTGGTGGCGTGCGGCTCGCTGTAGCCGAACAGCTTCTGTAAGACGTAGGTCACGTAGTTCATCAGATTGACCGGATCGTCCCACACGATGGTCACCCAGGGCGCGGAGGTGGCTTCGACGGTGTCGGCTTCCCGCTGCCCGGTGGTTCCCGGCTTGGTCGGGGCTGACGCAACCATGGTCGACACGATACCGAGTCAGCCCCGGACAACCGATACCGTTGCGACATGAACGACTCGGTTGACACCGGGCTGCTGACCGACAGGTACGAGCTGACCATGCTGTCGGCGGCGCTGCGCGACGGCACCGCGGACCGCCGGTCGGTGTTCGAATTGTTCGCTCGCAAGCTGCCCGACGGTCGCCGCTACGGCGTGGTGGCCGGAACCGGCCGGTTCCTGGAAGCCTTGTCCGACTTCAGCTTCGATGATGTCGCGTGCACATCGCTGGCCGAATTCCTCGACCCGGACGCGCTGGCATATCTGCGCGACTTCCGGTTCGGCGGCGACGTCGACGGCTATGCCGAGGGTGAGCTGTATTTCCCCGGCTCGCCGGTGCTTTCGGTGCGCGGCAGCTTCGCCGAGTGCGTGATTCTCGAGACGCTGGCATTGTCGATCTTCAACCACGACAGCGCTGTCGCCTCGGCCGCCGCGCGGATGGTCAGCGCCGCCGACGGGCGGCCGTTGATGGACATGGGCACCCGGCGCACCCACGAGCGCGCCGCCGTCGCCGCGTCGCGCGCCGCCTACCTCGCGGGGTTCGCCGCAACGTCCAACCTGGAGGCCCACCGCCGCTACCGGGTGCCGGCCGAAGGCACCAGCGCGCATGCCTTCACGCTGCTCTACGACGGCGTGAACGGCCCCGACGAGCCGGCCGCGTTCGCGGCTCAGGTCGCCGCCCTGGGCACTGACACCACACTGCTGGTCGACACCTACGACGTAACGACGGGCGTGGCGAACGCCATCGCGGCCGCGGGCACCGACCTCGGTGCGGTGCGCATCGACTCCGGCGACCTCGGCGTGCTGGCCCGCCAGGTCCGCGAACAACTCGACCGGCTCGGGGCCACCCGGACCCGCATCGTGGTCTCCGGTGACCTCGACGAGTTCGCCGTCGCCGGTCTGCGCGCCGAACCGGTCGACAGCTACGGGATCGGCACGTCGCTGGTGACCGGATCGGGCGCGCCCACCGCGAACATGGTGTACAAGCTCGTCGAGGTCGACGGCGTACCCGTCGAGAAGCGCAGCGCCCGCAAGGAGTCCCATGGTGGGCGCAAGGAGGCGGTGCGACTGGCCCGCTCCACCGGGACGATCACCGAGGAGCTCGTCTATCCGGCGGGCCGCCGGCCAGCTGTGGCCGAGACGGCCCGAGTGCTGACCGTACCGCTGGTCCGCCACGGCGAAGTGGTCGCCGAGACGGATCTGGGCGTGGCGCGCGACCTGGTGGCATCGGGCTTGCGAAGCTTGCCGTGGGAGGGTCTGATGTTGTCGCACGGCGACCCGGCAATCCCCACCACCCAGATCCCGGCCCGACGTCCGCCGGCCGACTCCCAGGAGTAGCCACGTCCGACGATGTACCGGTGTCGCAGTTGCTGGCCACGGCAGTGACCGCACTGGGCGGCACGCCGCGTGACGGCCAGCTGGAGATGGCCAACGCGGTTGCGCATGCCTTCGAGTCCGGCGAGCACCTGGCCGTGCAGGCGGGCACCGGCACCGGCAAATCGTTGGCCTACCTGGTTCCGGCGATTCAGCGCGCGGTGGCCGACAACTCGCCGGTGGTGGTGTCGACGGCAACCATTGCCCTGCAACGCCAACTGGTCAACCGCGACCTGCCCCAGCTCGTCGACGCTCTCACCGATGCGCTGCCGCGCACTCCGCGCTTCGCGTTGCTCAAAGGCCGGCAGAATTACCTGTGCCTAAACAAGATCCACAACGGCTCGGCCGCCGACGCGCCCGATGAGCCGCAGGAGCTGTTTCGGCCGCAGCCGACCGGCACGTTGGGCCGTGAGGTGCAGCGGCTCACCGAATGGGCGTCGAATACCGACACCGGTGACCGCGACGACCTCAAACCCGGTGTGGCCGAACGGTCGTGGGGACAGGTCAGCGTATCCGCTCGGGAATGCCTCGGCGTGGCCCGCTGCCCGTTCGGCACCGACTGCTATGCCGAGAAGGCGCGAGCCAAAGCCGGAGTCGCCGATGTCGTGGTCACCAACCACGCGCTGCTGGCCATCAACGCGGTCGCCGACTCACCCGTGCTACCCGAACACCGGGTTCTGGTCGTCGACGAGGCCCACGACCTGGTGGACCGGGTGACCACGGTGGCCACCGGCGAGTTGACGGCGACGACGCTCGGGATCGCGTCACGGCGAATCGCCCCGCTGGTCGAACCCGAGCTCATGGCGCGCTGGGAACGCACGTCGGGCAGCTTCATCACGCTCATCCAGAATGCGTCGGCCGGCCGGATGGACCACCTCGACGACGAGTTCGCCACCCACCTCACCGCGCTGCGCGACGCGGCCACCGCGGCGCGGTCGACCATCAACACCTCACCCACCGACCCCAAGGCCGCCGCGGCCCGCTCCGAGGCGGTCGCCAGCCTGGCCGAGATCGCCGACACCGCGACGCGAATCCTGTCGTCCTTCGGGCCCGCCATCGCCGATCGCACCGACGTGGTCTGGCTCGACCACGAAGACAACCGCGGCTCGACGCGCACCGTACTGCGGGTCGCACCGCTGTCGGTGGCCGGCCTGCTGCGGACCCGGTTGTTCGCCGACGCGACCGCGGTGCTGACTTCGGCCACCCTGACCGTCGGCGGTTCCTTCGAGGCGATGGCCACCGCGTGGGGCCTGGCCGACGGCGAAACCCCTTGGCGGGGAATCGATGTCGGCTCGCCGTTCCAGCACGCCAAATCCGGGATCCTCTACGTCGCGGCCCAGCTTCCGCCGCCCGGGCGCGACGGCGCCGGCACCGCCGAACAGCTGACCGAGATCGCCGAACTCATCGCCGCGGCGGGCGGACGGACCCTGGGGCTGTTCTCGTCGATGCGGGCGGCCCGCGCGGCCGCCGACGCGATGGCCGACCGACTGTCCACACCGGTGTTGTGCCAGGGCGACGACAGCACCACCACGCTGGTCGAGCAGTTCGCCGCCGACCCGGCGACGTCGCTGTTCGGCACGCTGTCGCTGTGGCAGGGCGTCGACGTGCCCGGCCCGTCGCTGTCGCTGGTGATCATCGACCGCATCCCGTTTCCGCGGCCCGACGATCCGCTGCTGTCGGCCCGGCAGCGCGCGGTGGCAGCCGCCGGCGGCAACGGGTTCATGGCCGTGGCGGCCAGTCACGCCGCGCTGCTGCTGGCTCAGGGCGCAGGCCGGTTGCTACGCGGCATCGACGACCGCGGGGTGGTCGCGGTGCTGGACTCCCGAATGGCGACCGCCCGCTACGGCAATTACCTGCGCGCCTCACTGCCGCCGTTCTGGGCGACCACCGATGCGGTTGCGGTGCGCGCGGCGCTGGAGCGGCTGACGGCGCAAGCCTGAGGGCGCGTCACGCCAGCGTGACCAATCCCAGCTCGGCGTCCGAGGCCAGCATCGGATGATGCGGCAGCACCCGCACGGTGTAACCCACCGACCCGGCAACCGGCAGCGGCGTCGTCGTCGCGAACACCTGTTCGCCGCCGGAAGCCGTTCCGGTGTAGGCCATCTCGACGGTGACGGGGTCCACCAGCACGTCACCGGTCTCCACCCGGCCGACGACGGCCTGCACGGTGACCTCCTCGGGCCGCAGCCCCGCCAGCTGGACGGTTGCGGTCAAGGTCAGCTTCGACCCGAGGATCGGCGTGTCCGGTAGCCCGGTGCTGTCGACGTCGGTGATCCGGATGTGCGGCCACTCCTCGAACGCCCGACGCCGATAGGCCGCCAGCTCGCGGGCCGGATCGAATGCGGCCTGGCCGTCGTCGTCGCGGGCGACCGTCCTGCGCAGCGACTCGGCCGCCGGCAGATAGTAGCCCTCGGTGTAATCGCGAACCATCCGGGAGGCCAACACTTTTGGACCGAGTGTCTGCAGGGTGTGGCGGACCATCTCGATCCACCGACGTGGCACCCCGTGCTCGTCGCGCTCGTAGAACTTCGGCGCGACAGACTTCTCCAGCAGGTCGTAGAGCGCGGCCGCTTCCAGGTCGTCGCGGCGTTCGTCGTCGGCGACGCCGGAGGCCGACGGGATGGCCCAGCCGTTTTCGCCGTCGTACCACTCGTCCCACCACCCGTCGAGAATCGACAGGTTGAGCCCGCCGTTGAGCGCGCTCTTCATCCCCGACGTGCCGCACGCCTCGAGTGGGCGTAGCGGGTTGTTCAGCCAGACGTCGCAGCCCCAATACAGCAGCCGGGCCATCGACATGTCGTAGTCAGGCAGGAACGCGATGCGGTGCCGCACCTCGTGCCGGTCGGCGAACTGGACCACCTGTTGAATCAGTGCCTTGCCACCGTCGTCGGCGGGATGCGACTTGCCGGCGACGATCAACTGGATCGGCCGCTCCTCGTTGAGCAGCAACTGTTCCAATCGCTCGGAGTCGCGCAGCATCAACGTCAGACGCTTGTAGGTCGGCACCCGACGGGCGAACCCGATGGTCAGCACGTTCGGATCGAATGCCGACCCGATCCAACCCAATTCAGCCTCCGACGCACCGCGCACCAGCCACGAACGGTGCAGCCGGGCCCGGACGTCTTCGACCAGCAGGGCACGCAGTTGCGAGCGGATCCACCACAGGTGACCACCGTCGACATCGTTGACCCGCAGCCAGACACCGGGGTCGCTGAACTCGTCCGGGCCGGCCAGTTCCTGGCCCAGCTGCAACCATTGCGGTGCCGCCCAGGTGCGGGCGTGCACGCCGTTGGTGATAGACCCGATCGGCACCTCGTCGGCGTCGAATCCGGACCACAGTTCGTTGAACATCTCCCGGCTGACCTCACCGTGCAGCAGCGAAACACCGTTGGCGCGCTGAGCAAGTCGCAACCCCATGTGGGCCATGTTGAATTTCTCCGGATCGTCCTCGGCGCCCAGCGCCAGGATCCTGCCGACCGGCACGCCGGGCAACAGCACCGACCCGGCGGCGATGCCCGCGCCGTCGGACGGACTGCCGGCGAAGTACCGTTGCACCATCTCCACCGGGAACCGGTCGATGCCGGCGGGCACCGGAGTGTGGGTGGTGAACACCGTGCTGGACCGCACCACGGTCAGCGCGGTGTCGAAATCCAAACCGGCGTCGACGAGTTCGCGGATTCGCTCGACGCCGAGGAAGCCGGCGTGGCCCTCGTTCATGTGGAACACCTCCGGCGCGGGCAGGCCCTCGATCGCGGTGTAGGCACGGATCGCCCGCACCCCGCCGATCCCGGCGAGGATCTCCTGCTGCATGCGGTGTTCCTGGTCACCGCCGTAGAGACGATCGGTGACCCCGCGCATCTCGTGCTCGTTCTCGGGGATGTCGGAATCCAGCAGCAGCAGCGGCACCCGACCGACCTGGGCGACCCAGATTCTCGCCCGCAGCGATCCGGACTGCGGCAGCGCCAGCTCGACCAGCGCCGGTGTCCCGGAGCTGTCGGTGAGCAGACGCAGCGGCAGTCCCGCCGGATCGAGCGAGGGGTAGTCCTCGTGCTGCCAGCCGTCGGCGGTCAGCGACTGCCGGAAGTAGCCGGAGCGGTAGTACAACCCGACGGCGATCAGCGGCAGTCCGAGGTCCGAGGCAGCTTTCAGATGGTCACCGGCCAGGATGCCCAATCCGCCCGAGTAATTCGGCAGCACCTCGGCGACGCCGAATTCCATCGAGAAGTACGCGATGCCGTTGGGCAGAGCTTTCTCGGGGACGCCGGCCCCTTGCTGCTGGTACCACTGCGGGCGGCTGAGATAGTCGTTGAGTTCGGCGGCCAAGTGGTCGAGCCGGTCGGAGAAGCCGTTGTCGAGTGCCAACTCGTCGAGTCGGGCCGGGCTGACCGCCCCCAGCAGGGCCACCGGATCCCGGCCGCACTGCGTCCACAGCGCCGGGTCGATCGTCTCGAAGAGATCCTGGGTGGGCTTGTCCCACGACCATCTCAGGTTGATCGACAACTGTTCCAGCGCCGCCAGGCGCTCTGGAAGATGGGCACGGACCGTGAACCGGCGAAGGGCTCTCACGCGTCATCACCTTACTGACGCGCGGGCAGGTTTCGCTTCCCGAGCCACCCGCGCGAACCGACCTCAGGTGTGGCTCGCCACTACGGTGGGTATGGGGCGCACAGAGTTTCCCGAGTCAACAGTGGCCGCGTCCAGGACGACAACGACGAGCTCAGGAGGGAGTAGCGGTGCCCGGTCGTGTCGAGATCGACGACGTCGCGCCTGTCGTTTCGTGCGGCGCCTACCCGGCTAAAGCCGTGGTGGACGAGGTGGTTCCGGTGCGCGCGGCAGTGTGGCGCGAGGGCCACGACGCGGTGGCGGCCACGCTGGTGGTGCGCTACCTGGGGCCGCGCTACCCGCAGGTCGGCGAGACGCGTCGACTCAAGGCGGCGCCTACTCCCGCGGTGGCCGAGGCCGCTGCCGTGCGGGTCAAGCCGTGGCACATTCCGATGACGCCCGATCTCCTCGAGCCCTATGTCGTGCACGGCGCGTTCACCCCCGACCGGGTCGGGCTGTGGACCTACCGGGTCGAGGGCTGGGGCGACCCGGTGCGTACCTGGCAGCACGCCGTCGAAGCCAAGTTGAACGCCGGCCAGGGTGAGTCCGAAATGTCCAACGACCTGCTGGTCGGTGCGCAGCTGATGGAACGCGCCGCCGCCGGAGTGCCCCGCGGCCGGCGCGGTCCGCTACTCACGGCCGCGGAGGCGTTGCGGACACCCGGCGATCCGGTGCCGCGCGCGGCGCCGGCACTGGCTCCCGAGATCGACGAGCTGCTCGCGCAGTATCCATTGCGCGAGCTGGTGACCCGTGGCGAGCAGTACGGGGTGTGGGTGGACCGTCCGGTGGCCCGCTTCGGATCGTGGTACGAGATGTTTCCCCGCTCGACCGGCGGCTGGGACGCCGACGGCAATCCGGTGCACGGCACCTTCGGCACCGCAGCGGCCGACCTGCCGCGGATCGCGCAGATGGGCTTCGACGTGGTGTACCTGCCGCCGATCCACCCGATCGGAAAGGTCCACCGCAAGGGCCGCAACAACACCGCGACTGCCGCGCCCGGTGATGTCGGCTCGCCGTGGGCCATCGGCAGCGACGAAGGCGGCCACGACGCGATTCATCCGCAGCTGGGCACCATCGCCGACTTCGACACGTTCGTCGCCGCCGCGCAGGACCTGGGTATGGAGGTGGCGCTGGACCTGGCGCTGCAGTGCGCGCCGGATCACCCGTGGGCCACCGACCACCGGCAGTGGTTCACCGAGTTGCCGGACGGCACCATCGCCTACGCCGAGAACCCGCCGAAGAAGTACCAGGACATCTACCCGATCAACTTCGACAACGACCCCGCCGGTTTGTACGAGGAAGTGCTGCGCGTAGTGCGGTTCTGGATGGACCACGGCGTCAAGATCTTTCGGGTCGACAATCCGCACACCAAGCCGCCCGACTTCTGGGCGTGGCTGATCGCTCAGGCCAAGGCGGCCGATCCCGACGTGTTGTTCCTGTCCGAGGCATTCACCCCGCCGGCCCGACAATACGGTTTGGCCAAGCTGGGATTCACCCAGTCCTACACCTACTTCACCTGGCGCACGTCCAAGTGGGAGCTCACCGAATTCGGCCGGCAGATCCCCGAGATCGCCGACTACCGGCGGCCCAACCTGTTCGTCAACACCCCCGACATCCTGCACGCCAGCCTGCAGCACGGCGGCCCGGGCATGTTCGCGATCCGCGCGGTGCTGGCGTCGACCATGAGCCCCACCTGGGGGGTGTACTCCGGCTACGAGCTGTTCGAGGGCCGCGCCGTCACCGAGGGCAGCGAGGAGTACCTCGACTCCGAGAAATACCAGCTACGCCCCCGCGATTTCGCCGGGGCGTTGGCGGCCGGTCGGTCTCTCGAGCCGTTCATCCAGCGGCTCAACAGCATTCGTCGACTACACCCGGCTCTCCAGCAATTGCGCAACATGACGTTTCATGCCATCGACAACGATGCGTTGCTGGCCTACAGCAAGTTTGATCCCGCCACCGGCGACTGCGTGCTGGTGGTCGTCACACTCAACGCGTTCGGTCCTGAGCAAGCCACCTTGTGGTTGGACATGGAAGCGCTGGGTATGGAGCAGCATGAACGGTTCTGGGTGCGCGACGAGATCACCGGTGAGGAATACCAATGGGGTGCGGCCAATTACATCCGAATCGACCCTGGCCACGCCGTCGCGCACGTCATCAACATGCCGCTCATCCCGTCCGAATCACGAATCCCGCTGCTGTGCCGGAGGTGACGCCGCGATGAAGTCAGGCGACCGAATCGCCAAGGCCCGCTTGGCGCCCGAACCGGGTGACCTGGCCCGGCTGATCGCCGGTGAACACCACGATCCGCACGGCATCCTGGGCGCCCACGAATACGGCGACCACACCGTCATCCGGGCCTTCCGCCCGCACGCCGCCGAGGTGGTCGCCTTGGTCGGTGACGACCGATTCGTGTTGCAGCACGTCGACTCCGGCCTGTTCGCGGTCGCGCTGCCGTTCGTCAACCTGATCGACTACCGCCTCGAGGTGCGTTACGACGACGGCGAGCCGCACGTTGTCGCCGACGCCTACCGCTTCCTGCCGACGCTGGGCGAAGTCGACCTGCACCTGTTCAACGAGGGCCGGCACGAACGGCTGTGGGAAGTCCTCGGCGCCCATCCCCGTTCGTTCACCACCGCCGACGGGACCGTCGATGGCGTGTCGTTTGCGGTGTGGGCTCCCAACGCCAAGGGCGTCAGCCTGATCGCGGAATTCAACAGTTGGATCGGCAACGAGGCACCGATGCGGGTGCTCGGCTCGTCGGGCGTGTGGGAGTTGTTCTGGCCGGGCTTCCCCCAGGACGGGCTCTACAAATTCCGCGTGCACGGCGCCGACGGCTCGGTCACCGACCGTGCTGACCCGATGGCATTCGCCACCGAGGTGCCGCCACGGACCGCCTCGCGGGTGAACGTGAGCGACTACCGCTGGGGCGACGGGGCGTGGATGACGGCCCGCGCCGAGCGCAACGCGGTGTTCGAGCCGATGAGCACCTACGAGGTGCACCTCGGCTCATGGCGGCCGGGCCTGTCCTATCGCGACCTCGCCCGCGAATTGACGGATTATGTTCTGGCGCAGGGGTTTACTCATGTGGAGTTACTCCCCGTCGCTGAGCATCCGTTCGGCGGCTCGTGGGGATACCAGGTCACCTCGTACTACGCGCCCTCATCGCGATTCGGCACCCCCGACGAATTGCGCGGGCTGATCGACGCGCTGCACCAGGCCGGAATCGGCGTCATCGTGGACTGGGTGCCTGCCCACTTCCCCAAGGACGCGTGGGCACTGGGCCGCTTCGACGGCACACCACTCTACGAACACTCCGACCCGCGACGCGGCGAGCAACTCGACTGGGGCACCTACGTCTTCGACTTCGGCCGGGCCGAGGTCCGCAATTTTTTGGTCGCCAACGCGCTGTACTGGCTCGAGCAGTACCACATCGACGGCCTGCGGGTGGACGCCGTCGCGTCGATGCTCTACCTGGACTACTCCCGCCCGGAAGGCGGTTGGACGCCGAACATCCACGGCGGCCGGGAGAACCTGGAGGCCGTCCAGTTCCTGCAGGAGATGAACGCCACCGCGCACAAGGCGGCGCCCGGCATCGTCACCATCGCCGAGGAATCGACGTCCTGGCCGGGCGTCACACGGCCGACTACCGTTGGTGGCCTGGGCTTCTCGATGAAGTGGAACATGGGCTGGATGCACGACACGCTCGACTATGTCGGCCGCGACCCGATCTACCGTACCTACCACCACCATGCGATCACGTTCTCGATGCTCTACGCGTTCAGCGAGAACTTCGTCCTGCCGATCAGCCACGACGAAGTCGTGCACGGCAAGGGCACGCTGTGGGGGCGGATGCCGGGCAACGATCACGCGAAAGCCGCCGGGTTGCGCAGCCTGCTGGCCTACCAGTGGGCGCACCCGGGCAAGCAGTTGCTGTTCATGGGCCAGGAATTCGGCCAGCGGGCCGAATGGTCGGAGGTGCGCGGCCTGGACTGGTTCCAGCTCGACGAGAACAGTTTCTCCGGTGGAATCTCGCGGCTGGTGCGCGATCTCAACGGCATCTACCGCGCGTCACCGGCTTTGTGGAGCCAAGACATCAAGTCCGAGGGCTACTCCTGGATCGACGCCAACGACTCTGCCAACAACGTGTTGAGCTTCCTGCGGTACGGCAGCGACGGCTCGGTGATGGCGTGCGTGTTCAACTTCGCCGGCACCGAACATCACGGTTACCGCCTCGGTGTGCCCAGCGCCGGGCGGTGGCGCGAAGTGCTCAACACCGACGCCACCGTCTACAACGGAACCGGGATCGGCAACCTCGGTGGCGTCGACGCGATCGACGACCCCTGGCACGGCCGTCCGGCCTCGGCGGTGCTGGCGCTGCCGCCGATGTCAGCGCTCTGGCTGGAACCCGCTGGGCCCCTAAGACAAGGGCCGCCTAGTACAGCGCGTTAGCGAGATTTCGCCGCCCCGCGATGACGTCCGGGTCGGCGGGATCGAATAAGTCGAATAGCTCGATCAGCCGCGTGCGCACCGATGTCCGCTCGTCGCCGGACGTCCGTCGCACCAACCCGACCAGACGGTCGAAGGCGCCGGTCACGTCCTGGCTGAGCAACTGAACATCAGCCGCGGCGAACGCCGCCTCGATGTCGGTCGGCGCCGCATCGGCGATCGCAATCGCCTCCGGGCCATGAGCGGTGGCTCGCATCAGAAACGTGATCTGGCGCACCGCGCCTTTGGCTTCGACATGGTTCGGGTCGTCGTCCAGGATCGCCCGATACGAGTCCAGGGCTGCGCCGAGATCGTTGTCCTCGAGCTGTTGACGGGCCTGCGCGAGAGCCGGGTCTACTTCCTCGGGCTCGTCGGAACCGGTTGCACCGCTGAGCTTTCCCGCGGTCGCCGACAGCAGCGAGTCGATCCACCGGCGTAACTGCTCCGGCGGCTGAGCCCCCTGGAAGCTGGAAAGGGGTTGGCCGGCGGCCAGTGCCACGACGGTGGGGACCACCTCGACACCGAAAATCTGTGCCACCCGCGGAGACACGTCGACGTTGACGCTGGCCAGCGCCCACTTCCCGGTGTCGGCGGCGGCCAGGCCGGACAAGATGTCGGCCAACTGCAGGCAGACTTCGCTGCGGGGCGACCACAACAGCACGACCACCGGCACCTGGTTGGAGCGCAGCAGCACTTCGTCTTCGAAGTTGGCCTCGTTGACCTCGACGCCCGCGGCAGCTGAGGTCGACCCCGCCCCGCGGCCGTCGCCGCTGGCGGGAGGAGGCTGCCGGAGGGCGGACAGATCGACCGCGCCGGACAACGCAGGCCCGATCGTGGGGCGTGGACGGCTCACGTGATCAAGTTTGGCACGGCGGCGTCGACCGCGTTTCATCCGGTTGGAGCGGCCCTATGAGCAACATCACACCGGGAGTCGTCGCACGACCCGTGACACCGCTCCAGCAAACTTCCGGGCGGGTGTCCAGCCTCACCGGCGATTAACCGTACTGGCCGGTAACTAGCCAGCCCGCAGAATCAGCGCGTCGCCCTGACCACCCGCGCCGCACAATGCAGCAACCCCGTAGCCGGAGCCGCGGCGGGCCAATTCGAGCGCCACGTGCAGGGTGATCCGGGCGCCCGACATGCCGATCGGGTGCCCGATCGCGATGGCACCGCCGTTGACGTTGACGATCTCGGGGTCAACCCCCAGCTCCTGCATCGAGGCCAGCGCCACCGCGGAGAACGCCTCGTTGATCTCGATGACGTCGAGCTGGTCGACGGCGATGCCTTCGCGCGCGATCGCCTTCTTGATCGCGTTGGCAGGCTGCGACTGCAAGGTCGAATCCGGGCCGGCGACCACGCCGTGCGCACCGATCTCGACCAGCCAGCTCAGGCCCAGCTCGATGGCCTTGTCCTTGTTCATCACGACGACTGCGGCCGCGCCGTCGGAGATCTGCGACGCCGATCCGGCGGTGATGGTGCCGTCCGGGCGGAACGCCGGCTTGAGGCCGGCCAGCGATTCAGCGGTGGTGTTGGCCCGGATGCCCTCGTCTTCGCTGAACATCAGCGGGTCACCCTTGCGCTGCGGGATGCTGACCGGCACCACCTCGTCGGCGAAAACGCCGTCCTTCCATGCCGCGGCGGCCTTCTGGTGCGAGCGCGCCGCGAACTCGTCCTGCTGAGCGCGGGTGAATTTGTCGACGTCGTTGCGCTGCTCGGTGAGCGCGCCCATCGGCTGGTCGGTGAACACATCGTGCAGGCCGTCGTAGGCCATGTGGTCGCGCACCGTGACATCGCCGTATTTGTAGCCGGAGCGGCTGTCGACGAGCAGGTGCGGCGCCTTGGTCATCGACTCCTGGCCGCCGGCCACCACCACGTCGAACTCGCCGGCCCGGATGAGCTGGTCGGCCAGGGCGATGGCGTCGATGCCGGACAGGCACATCTTGTTGATGGTCAGCGCCGGCACGTCCCAGCCGATACCGGCGTCGACGGCCGACTGCCGAGCCGGCATCTGGCCCGCGCCCGCGGTGAGCACCTGGCCCATGATCACGTACTCGACGAGCGACGCCCGGACGTTCGCTTTCTCCAACGCGCCCTTGATCGCGATGGCGCCCAGATCGCTGGCGCTGAAGTCCTTCAGCGAGCCCATCAGCTTGCCGATCGGCGTCCGTGCTCCAGCAACGATCACCGATGTCGTCATGACTACCTCCACAGCGTGGTCCAGGGGCCGATCAGCAAGATCGGGAGAAGCGGATTCTCCTCCTTCAGGTTACCGTTACGTGATGACCACCGATCAAGTTGACACCCGTCGAGTACTCAGCACCGCCCTGGTGACGGCAGTCGACCACGTCGGCATCGCGGTCCCCGACCTCGACGCGGCCATCGCGTGGTACCACGACCACCTCGGCATGATCGTCCTGCACGAGGAAGTCAACGACGACCAGGGCATTCGCGAGGCGATGCTGTCGGTGCGCGGCGCCGCGGTGGGCAGCGCGCAAGTCCAGTTGATGGCCCCGATCGACGACTCGTCGGCGATCGCGAAGTTCCTCGACAAGCGCGGCCCGGGCATCCAGCAACTGGCCTACCGGGTCAGCGATCTGGACGCCCTCAGCGAGCGGCTGCGCGAGCAGTCCATCCGGCTGCTCTACGACGCACCCCGTCGCGGCACCGCGAACTCACGGATCAATTTCATCCACCCCAAGGACGCCGGCGGCGTCCTGATCGAGCTGGTCGAACCGGCTGACGGTTCCGAGCACTAGCTCCACTTTCGGGTCGGCCCACGGGTAGCCCGGTTGGCCCAGCACGGCGTATGCCAATGCCGTCGGTCGTCGACGGCTGCCTCGCCGGAATCGGCCAGCCACACAACCACATGGGCTGTGCGGATGCGTATTTCGTGATCGCAGCCCGGGCATCGATAGGTTTTGGAGGCGCGGGCAGCGGCGACCGGCCGCACCTCGTAGTCGTGTCCGTCCGGCCCGGCCTCCACCCGACGCGCAGCGGGCGGCAGCCCGGACGACGGCTGCCGACGTGGTGAGCTGCGGCGGCGGGCCATCCCCGCAGTCTAACGAGCCAGCTCAGAACAACCGGAACTCGTCGGAATCCATTCCTCGCATCTTGTCGTAATCCAATGTCAGGCAACGGATTCCGCGATCGGTCGCTAATGTTTTGGCCTGCGGCTTGATCTGCTGTGCCGCGAAAACCCCGCTCACGGGCGCCAACAGGCTGTCCCGGTTGAGCAGCTCCAGGTATCGGGTGAGCTGCTCGACCCCGTCGATTTCGCCGCGGCGCTTGATCTCCACCGCGACCGAGTGGCCCTGTTCGTCGCGGCACAACAGATCCACCGGCCCGATCGGCGTCATGTACTCCCGACGTACCAGCGTGTAGCCGGACCCCAGCAGCTCCACGTGCTCGGCGAGCAGCACCTGCAGGTGGGCTTCGACGCCGTCCTTGACCAGCCCCGGATCGACCCCGAGCTGATGGCTGGAGTCGTGCTCGATGTCCTCGACGGTGATCCGCAGTTGCTCGTCGGCCTTGTTCTGCACCACCCACACCGGCGCGTCACCCGCGCTTTCTTCGGAGAACCAGCAGGGCGGACTCATCCAGTTCAGCGGCTTGTAGGCACGGTCATCGGCGTGCACACTCACCGAACCGTCGGCCTTGAACAGCAACAGCCGGCGTGCCGAAGGCAGGTGAGCGGTGAGGCGTCCGACGTAATCCACGGTGCAACGGGCAATGACGAGGCGCACGCAACACACCTTAGGCGTGCGCTGTGGCAGCGCAATTAGGCTGGCGCCACCATGATGGCTAAGCGATCGACCGCGCAGCGGCTGGGGCGGGTCCTGGAGCGGGTGACTCAGCAGAGTGGTCGACTGCCGGATACGCCGGCCTACGGTTCCTGGCTACTCGGCAAGGTGTCGGAGAGCCAGGCCCGTCGCCGGGTGCGCATTCAGCTCATCCTGACGGTGTGCATCGTCGGGGTGAACGTGATCGGAATCGGCGTCGCGGCGCTGCTGTTGACCGTCGCCTTCCCGACTCCGAGCATCTTCGGCGACGCGCCGCTGTGGATCACCTTCGGCGTCTTACCGGCGTATTGCGGCATCGCGCTCGGGCTCGGTACCTGGTTGATCACGCGCCGCACCATCGCCGTGTTGCGCTGGGCCGTCGAGGAACACCAGCCCACCCCCGACGACGAGCGCGCCACGTTCACCGCGCCGTTCTGGCTGGCGCTCGGCGTGCTGGTGTTGTGGGTCATCGGAACGGCGTTGCTGACGACGCTCTACGGGTGGGCCGACAGCACGTTCATTCCGATCGTCGGCTTCTGCGTGAGCGTCTGCGGAATTCTGGTGTCGACCGCCTGCTACCTGTTCACCGAGTTCGCACTGCGCCCGGTGGCCGCTCAGGCGCTGGAGGCGGGCGGGGCGCCGCGGCGATTGGCCCCCGGGATCATGGGCCGCACATTGACGGTGTGGCTGCTGGGTTCCGGTGTTCCAGTGCTCGGCATCATGGTCACCGCTCTGTTGGGCGGCGTGCTGCTGGACAATCTGAGCAAAACCCAGTTGGCGGTCGCCATCTTGGTGATATCCGGGGCCGCAGTGATTTTCGGGTTCGTGCTGATGTGGATCCTGGCCTGGCTGACCACGACGCCGGTGCGGATGGTGCGTGCCGCGCTCAAGCGCGTCGAAGACGGCGATCTGAGCGGCGATCTGGTGGTGTTCGACGGCACCGAGCTCGGTGAGCTGCAGCGCGGATTCAACGCGATGGTCAACGGGCTGCGTGAGCGTGAACGGGTGCGCGACCTTTTCGGTCGTCACGTCGGGCGCGACGTCGCCGCCGCCGCCGAGCGGGACATGCCGCAGCTCGGAGGCGAAGAACGCCATGTCGCAGTGGTTTTCATCGACGTCATCGGCTCGACGCAGTTGGTGACGAGCCGGCCGGCCGCCGAAGTCGTCGGACTGCTCAACCGGTTTTTCGCAGTGGTCGTCGAGGAGGTCGACCGTCACCACGGGTTGGTCAACAAATTCGAGGGCGACGCGGTGCTGGCGGTGTTCGGCGCACCCAATCATCTCGACCGACCCGAAGAGCAGGCACTCGGCGCGGCCCGCGCCATCGCCCGTCGTCTCGACAGCGAGGTACCCGAGTTCAGGGCCGGCATCGGGGTTGCGGCCGGTAATGCGGTCGCCGGAAATGTCGGCGCCAAAGAAAGATTCGAGTACACGGTGATCGGCGAACCGGTCAACGAGGCAGCGCGGCTGTGCGAGCTGGCCAAGCGTGAGCCGCACCGGCTGCTGGCGTCCTCAGACACCGTCACCGCGTCCACCGGTGACGAGCAGGCGCGCTGGTCATTGGGCGATACCGTCACGCTGCGCGGACACGATCAACCCACCCGATTGGCGACGCTCGCCTAGCTCAGTCGGTGGGTGAACACGGCGCGGCCGAGCCGGATGGCCCTCCGGCACCGCCCGAGGTGCGTAATTACATTCGCCTGTAGGGTGTTTCGACGACGGCGCTGAACAGAGACGCGTTGCTGCAATCCTGCAATTAGGTAGTGCTTAGGATATCGACGTGGATATTAATGGAGCTAGCGCTGTCGTCACCGGCGGCGCGTCAGGAATCGGTGCGGCGACTGCCCGTCAGTTGGCCGCCAAGGGTGCCCGGGTCGTCGTAGCCGACCTGCAGGCCGACAAGGGCGAAGCACTTGCCAACGAGATCGGTGGTGTCTTCGTCACCGTCGACGTCACCAACACCGACCAGATCATCGACGCGGTCAAGACCGCAGCGGACCTCGGCCCGCTGCGCGCGCTGGTCAACTCGGCCGGCATCGGCTGGGCCCAGCGCACCATCGGCAAGGACGGCGAGTTCTCGTCCGCGCATGACCTCGGCGCCTACAAGAAGGTCCTGGACATCAACCTCGTCGGGACCTTCGACTGCATCCGGATCGCGGCCACCCAGATGAGCAAGAACGAGTTCACCGAGACCGGTGAGCGCGGCGCGATCGTCAACATGACCAGCGTGGCGGCCTTCGACGGCCAGATCGGCCAGGCCGCCTACTCGTCGTCCAAGGGCGGCGTCGTGGGCCTGACCCTGCCGGTTGCCCGCGACCTGTCGGCCGTGGGTATCCGCGTCAACACCGTCGCCCCCGGCTTGATCGACACGCCGATCTACGGCGAGGGCGAGGCCTCGGAAGCATTCAAGGCCAAGCTCGGGGAGTCCGTGCTGTTCCCGCACCGCCTGGGCAAGCCCGACGAGCTGGCTTCCATGGTGGTCGAACTTCTCACCAACTCGTACATGAACGCCGAGGTGGTCAGAGTCGACGGTGGCATCAGGATGCCACCGAAGTAGGGCGTCCCAGCAGGAAGGCTCTCACCCCGGCCGCGCCGCGGGGGGCCTTCCTGCTCGCGACGGCCACGTCGCTTTCCCGCTAGAAATGTCGGTACCCGGGTGTAACAGTCGAATCGTGCACGAAGACTTCGACGGCTGCTTCGTCACCGCTGTGCGGACCACCGGGATTTATTGCCGCCCCAGCTGTCCAGTCCATCCACCGTTCGCCCGCAACGTCTGCTTCTACCCGACCGCGGCGGCCGCACAGCGCGCTGGCTTTCGTGCATGCAGACGTTGTCGGCCGGACGCCTCGCCTGGCTCGCCGGAGTGGAACATGCGCGACGACCTGGTGGCCCGGACCATGCGGCTGATCGCCGATGGCGCCGTTGACCGCGAGGGCGTCACCGGCTTGGCCGCCCGTCTCGGCTACACCGCGCGGCAGCTTCAGCGTGTGCCGCAGGAAGAAACTGGCGCGGACCCATTTGCCCTGGCTCGCGCGCGGCGCGCCCAGACCGCGCGAATACTCGTCGAAACCACAGCTCTGGGTTTCGGCGACATCGCCTTCGCCGCAGGATTTTCCAGCATCCGTCAGTTCAACGAGACACTGCGATCGGTATTCGACTGCACCCCAACGGATTTACGCCGACGCGCAAACACTCGCGGTGGACTTCAGGCAGCAGCTGCTCGCACGCCGGGCACGGTGACGCTGCGCCTGCCGGTGCGGGTCCCGTTCGTCCATGCAGGAGTGTTCGGCCAGCTGGCCGCCAGCGTGGTACCCGGATGCGAAGAAGTGCGCGACGGCACCTATCGGCGCGCGTTACGACTGCCGTTCGGAAACGGGATCGTCGAGTTGACCGCACGGAGCCGACGATGGCGTCCCTGGCGGTCCTATGCAACCCAGCATTTATGGACCACGCTGGAGTCGTCGGTGAACCACGGGCCAGTCAAGGAGACCGCATGACTTACTACCGGTCCATCGACTCGCCGATCGGGTTGCTGACCCTGGCCGGCCACGACCAAGCGCTGACCAACCTGCGAATGGCCGACCAGAGCCATGAACCGAACCGCGCCGGCTGGTCAGCGAATCCCGCCGCATTCAGCGACGCTGTCGACCAACTCAACGCGTACTTCGCCGGCGAGCTCACCGATTTCGAACTCGAGCTCGATCTACGCGGCAGCGAGTTTCAGCGGCGGGTGTGGCAGGCGTTGCTGACCATCCCGTTCGGCGAGACCCGGTCCTACGGCGAGATCGCCGAACAGATCGGCGCCCCGGGGGCGGCCCGTGCCGTTGGACTTGCCAACGGCCACAACCCCATCGCCATCATTGTCCCGTGCCACCGGGTGATCGGTGCCAGCGGAAGCCTCACCGGGTATGGCGGCGGCCTGGATCGCAAACGGTCGCTGCTTGCTCTGGAGAGGCGACGTTCTTCCCCGACGTTGCCGCTTCTCGACTGACCACCGACCGAGCCGCTAGAAGCCGGGAAACGGCCCCGGTTGTCCACCACCAGGGTTGATACCCGGCAGCAAAGACTGCGGTCCCGGCACCCCGGGTAGGCCGAGCGGCAGTCCGGGGCCGCCGGCGCCCGGGAGCGGGAACGGCATGTTGCCGTTGGCGACCGATGTCATGAATCCCGGGCATTGCGTCTGGATCGCCATGCTGGCCAGGAAACCAGCCATGGACGGGGCCAGGCCACCGTTGCCGCTGATCTCGGCCGCGCTGCTGGCCAGGCTGCCGCCCGGCTTGACCAGCATCGGACAGATCGACTGACCCATCTGGGCGATGGCGCCGCTCATAGGTCCGTTGTTACCGATACCCACACCATTGAGAACCGGCCCCATCGCGTCGTTGACCGCGTCGGCATGCGCGGGGGGAATCGCCCCCAAGACCGCGCCGAAGACCGCCACGGTCACGACAACCGGACGCACAATCGACGTCGCCACGATCTCCACGGTGTCCCATGTGGTCCGCCCGGCATCTGAACGCGTCCATGACCGGCGTGGAACGCCGGCCGACTTGCTCGCGGTCATGTAAAGCTCCCCTCCGTCAGCACTCCATGCACATGAAGCGCAGATTTCACTTTGATAACGTTAGGGTACTTTTGTCACATTTGAAACACGGTACGGTAACTGTTTGCAATCCCGGCGTTGCGCTACCGCGATCTGCGAGACCTGAATGCAACAATCGCGGGTTTGCCGGCAGATGTGCGCTGAGGGCCGGCGCCGGGCGGTGCGCGCACGGCGGTACGGGGCTCTCGAACTCGGCGGATTAGGTGCCCAGATGCATAAATGCCCGTGCCCCCCAAGGGTTTTGGGGGGCACGGGGCTTGTTGTGTGTGTTCGGCGGTGTCCTACTTTTCCACCCGGGTGGGTAGTATCATCGGCGCTGGCAGGCTTAGCTTCC
>Ga0080006_1244768_pt1 | contig 43319 bp, 43 predicted proteins | sample RS3BMetagenome_FD_69209 | JGI IMG/M metagenome (GOLD analysis project Ga0080006, IMG submission 69209) | Ferric oxide microbial mat and aquatic microbial communities from Rainbow Spring, Yellowstone National Park, USA - RS3B (SPADES... ... | reverse complement strand
CCGGCTGTTGCGCATGAAAACCCCGCCGCAAGGGCGGATAGGCATGCAAAGATAGTTGGTGGCTGGGTGTCCTTGGCGGCCTGACCCACACTCTGATCGACGTAACTGTCATTCCGTGGACACGTCGACCGTCAGGGGCACTTAGCTAAAGTGTAATGCCTCCTAACAGGGGAAATAGGCACGACAAGACCTAAGCACCCGACGATGCGAAGCTTGTCTAGGTGTTGTGAGATGCTGGGCCCTACAGAGGTCATCACCGAACGAAGAGCCGAGGTCTTACGCGAAGCCTACGAAAACCACCCCGAGCGCTTTGTGCGAAAGGTTCCAACTCCACCCACCCTTAACACCCAAGTCTGGATCAACCGACCAACTGAGGAAGAGATGAAAGAGAGTCCTTAGCCGGCCGGAAGTTAGCGTTTTGACTACTATATTAGTATGCGGCTAGCACATGTTTTGTAGAGACCTTCCGAGGGAGTACCTGTCAACGCTCGTGGATCGCTCGATCGACACCGAAGGAGTTATCTCAGCTCTCGACGGGATAGTGGCAGAACGTGGCACCCTGGTCTACATCAGAATGGACGATGGACCAGAGTTCATCTCACACGCTCTTTCGAACTGAGCCAAAGAGATGAGCGTCACTCTTTACTTTGTCGACCCAGGATCACCCTGGCAGAACGGGAAGTGTGAGTCGTTCAACTCGAGACCACGAGACGAGCTCTTGAATGGTGAACTCTTCACCTCAGTCATCGAGGCGCAATTGTTGACCAATAAATATTGCCATGACTACAACCGGACCCGAGCGCATAGCTCGCTCGGTTACCTGAGCCCCCACGAGTTCTTGGCCCTCGACGTGGCTACCCAGAGAATGGTTCTCACTCGATCAAGCAAACACCGAGGATTTTACGGCGATAACTACTTCCGGTCCGAAGCACCATAGGGCCGAGACATGTAGAGTGAGCGTGGTAGTCTCACAAACGAAGTGGACCGGGCTCAAGGGGCCGTCCACTGCCTCACCGACAGGTTTCCACTCTCGACGAGTCTGACCGCGTCTTTTTTGAATTCGTCGTCAAATTGTCGACGAGTCTTCTCTTTCCTAGTTTTCTGTTCTTCCGTTTCACCCATACCTATATTCTCCTCGTTCTAAGGGTGAACCGTGTCCCGTGGCGTGGGTAGTTTCAATGTGATGCTGGATCGCTGGCGCAGGCGTACCTCACGGTCATTACTACCGAGCTTCTTCCGACTCATCACCGACCATCCGCACTCATCAAGACGGGATATTTGGCTCCGCCATACTTGGGGTATCCAACGCAAAAGGGTCGGGGGACCCGACGCATGCGCTTGGTCCATCATTGCCCACTCCTCTGGGTTCCACTCTGCCAAGCCTACCCCCGCACTGGTGATGCTAGCTTCTCGGACTGATTGACTTGAAGCTGTGCTGGTAAGCGGCAATTCCATCCACATGAATGTTAATAGAGCCCTTCAGCGTGGATGTCGTCGGAGGTTTGGAACCACTTGATTGTGCGTCTAAGGCCCTCTTGAAGGTCGATGGTGGGTTGCCAACCTAGCGATTCCATGGCTCTTGAGATGTCAGGACACCGTCTTGTGGGATCGTCAACAGGGAGGGGTTCGACTATGACCTTGGAAGACGATTTGGTCAGGTTGCGGACGAGTTCGCAGAGATCCTTCACGGTGCATTCAGCGGGATTGCCGAGGTTGACTGGACCGGTTAGTGTTGGTTCGTCAAGCATGGCGATGAGACCCCTGACAAGATCGTCGACGTAACAAAAGCTGCGGGTTTGGCTACCGTCGCCATAGATCGTCATCGCTTGACCGGATATCGCCTGAGTGATGAAGTTTGACACCACTCGACCGTCCCCGCCTTGTAGCCGGGGGCCATAGGTGTTAAAGATGCGCACGATTCCTACATCGACACCTCGGGCTCTGTGATAGGCCATGGTGAGTGCCTCTGAGAATCGCTTGGCCTCGTCGTAGACGCTGCGTGGTCCGATTGGGTTGACGTTGCCCCAGTAGGTTTCGGTTTGTGGGTGGATCAACGGATCCCCGTAAACCTCGCTGGTAGAAGCTAGTATGAAGCGTGCGTGATTCTCTGCTGCGAGGCCAAGGGCGGCCTCGGTCCCTCGACTCCCGACGGCGAGTGTTTCCAGTGGACGGCGAAGATATGCGGGTGGTGAGGCAGGGCTCGCCAGGTGCATGACCGCATCAACCTTGCCAGCAACCTCGATGCCATCGCAGATGTCGGCTCGAATGAACTGGAATCCTGGCTTTGCCAACACAGCTTTGAGATTGTCTTCATTGCCGGTGGATAGATTGTCGATGCAAACTACTGCATCGCCGCGTGTTACGAGCGCTTCACAGAGGTGCGAACCGAGAAATCCTGCACCACCGGTGACGACGACTCGGCTCATGCGAGACCGATCCCTTCGTACATGAAGCCAAGTTCGTAAAGCATCGATGGTTCAAGGAGATTTCGGGCGTCCATGATTGTGCGAGAGGCCATAACTTCGCCTACTTTGGCAAAGTCGAGCCAACGGAGTTCATCCCATTCGGTTGCAACTATGAGGACCTCCGCGTTCGCACACGCACTGTAAGGATCGTCGCAAATCTCTATGTTGTCAAGCGAATGGCGCACCGTCGGATCGTAGGCCCGGACGCGAGCCCCCTGGGCGCTGAGCTTTTGAGCGATGTCGAGAGCAGGGGAGTCTCGAAGGTCGTCAGTGCGCGCCTTGAAGGTCAATCCCCAGAGGGCCACCACTTTCCCGTCAACCGAACCACCCGCCATGCGGATGGCCTTAGCTACGACGCGTGCGCGCTGCTCTTGGTTGACAGTGATGACGCCCTTCAAGAGCCCAAAGTCGTAGCCAACATCTTCAGCTATACGGACCAGTGCGGCAGTGTCCTTTGGAAAACAGGAACCACCCCAGCCGGGTCCAGGGCGCAGGAAGTCCGAGCCTATGCGGGGGTCATAGCCCATGGCTCGGACGACTTGGCGGACGTCGGCGCCGGCCGCTTCGCAGAGCGCGGCGATAGCGTTTGCAAAGGAGACCTTGGTTGCCAGGAAGGCGTTCGAGGCGTACTTGATTGTCTCTGCGGTTGCTGGATCGGTTGCGATTATTGGAGCACTGGTGCGTATGAAGAGTCCTGATACCTTCATGGCAGTTCCTTCGTCGTCCGCCCCGATAACGATTCGATCGGGGTGAAGGAAGTCGTGCACCGCAGAGCCTTCACGCAAGAATTCAGGATTCGAGACCACTGAAATGTCGGATCGTTGGAGCACTCGCTCTACAACACGGGTGGAGCCCACTGGCACTGTCGACTTGTTGACGACGATTGAATCGGGCGCCAGGTGGGGGCCGATTTGTGTCGCCACTTGTTCGATATAGCTCATATCGGCGCGTCCATCGTCCCCTTGGGGGGTGGGTACGCAGAGAAAAGTGAATTCTGCATTGCGTACAGCTTCGATATTATCGGTCGAGAACAATAGGCGACCAGAAGCCAAGCCCTGACGAAGCAACTCGCCCAACCCTTCCTCTACGTTGGGGGTCATCCCAGACCGAAGGGTGGCGATCCGATCAGCGACCACGTCGGTGCAATGCACCTGGTGCCCAAGATGGGCCAAACATACAGCGGTGGTCAGGCCGACGTATCCTGCTCCAATGACGGCGATACAACTCATGACTGCTCATCGTAGTCCAGGCTCACTCGTCGCGGGATAGACTTTGGTCACATTCTTGTCGATAGTTCCATCCTTGGATCAGGCTCGTGCTTCCAGGGAATCCCTTTTGGGTGTGTCTGGAGTTTTGCCATTGGCTGATCGTTCCACGTTGTGAGACTCGTCTATCCGGTTGGACAACGCCGCTTCTTACGATGCCCAATGCCAGCGTTGCCTTGGATGAATCCATTTGACGCCTCGACAGGTTTGAGTATATCATCATTCAAGTTCCCGCTCGAAGCGTTGTTTCTTGCCCCGTGACCTCTCCCACACCTATCAGCCTCCTTATTGCAAAGGAGCAGTGTGCGCCGTTGTGGGCGTTTCCTCTTGTTTCTCGGCCGGTGGATCGCCCCCTGGATGTGATTGAGTGGCGTGAGCGGGAGGACGAAGGGGATCGATAGGCGGGGTTCTGTCCAGCTTTCGCTTGGGTGATCATCCATCTACGCGGCCTACCACGAGTCATAACGGACGGGCAGCCCTAACTCAAATTTGGCCTTGCTCCGGGTGGGGTTTGCCAAGCCGAATCCGTCACCGGAATCGCTGGTGCGCTCTTACCGCACCGTTTCACCCTTACCTCCACAACACGTGCTGAGGCACGATTGCGGCGGCGGTCTGTTCTCTGTTGCACTTTCCTGCGAGTCACCTCGACTGGCCGTTAGCCAGCACCCTGCCCTGTGGAGCCCCGACCTTCCTCAGAGCTTGCGCTCCGCGATCACCTGATCCCCTTCGTCAGATTATTCTAGGGACACTGGTTTGGCAGGCGACCCTCCTGTTGGCTAAACTGGCGGATGTGGTACCGAAGGGAAGTGGGGCGTAGTGGACACTGAGATCCATCGTATTCCAAAGCCAATTGCAGCGTTGCTCGTGTTGATAGCCGTCATCGTCATCGTGATGATCGGAGGGGCGTTAGCGCAGCAGGGGTCACTGGGTGAGCGATCGTGGCAGTACCCAGCCGTTGGACATACCGTCAACGGATACGCCGGTGCTCCGGTTGGTTCGCCTCTCTATCGTCCGCAGCAGTAGACGGTAACGCCACAGCTGGGATGTCGCCTGCTCCGAGGGGTGGGCAGCGGTTTGGTGCTTACGTTTGTTGGTCCTTGCAAGTGGGAAAGACTCGACAGCCACGCTTCGTTTATGTGATGGTTCTTTTCCGGTGTGACCCTGGGATTGATCTAGGGTGACGAGGCCCGTTGGCTTTATCTGCCTAGGTTGTGCAGCTGCTGTAAGTCGACCTACAGTGCATGCGTGCGGGTTTCGTGATCAGATTGACACCGCGGTCGCTGACCAGACGTGTAGAGCTGGCCAGGGTTGGTTGTTGCGGCTTCGCGATGTTGGTTGGTGTGAAACCCGACCTGGCAGGGTTAGCGCCTTGATCAATCGGTTTGCCACGGTGGCTGGTTCTACCGTCTGAGGAAAATCTTGGAGCACGCGTTGGCGTCTTATAGCGATAGCATCTTATAGGAAGTACGTCGGGAAAGCTGTTGGATCCGTGTGGGAGTTTGGGGATGGATGGTCAGGTCGGCCGCAACCACGAGGAAGGAAATGAACGGTGAGTAGTGATTCTCTGTCAGGCTTCAGCTTCGTTCCACCAAGCATTGGTGCTGCCGGTCCTTTAACCGGTCGACGATTCACTCTGGCCGATGCGAAACCGCTCTACGATGCGGTGATCGCATCGCAAGCCGAGTTGGTGCCATGGATGGCTTGGGCAAAGAACTATCGACTTGACATGGCGACAGCGTTCGTTCGAGACAACACCGTAACAAAGGACACAAAGGTTAATGAGGTCTCCTATGTTGCCTGTGATGACCAACATCCGTTCCTTGGCTCCTTTGGGTTCCATGGTCGCCTGGGTCCTGGCGAGCTTGAAATCGGCTACTCGGTGAATTCACGTTGTACGCGTAGAGGCATCGCCACCACGATGGCAGCCCTCCTGAGCGAGGCTGCCTTTACGATTCCTGGGATCGAGGCGATCGAGATCCACCATGATCGAGCCAACCACGCCTCTGGAGGCATTCCAATGCGACTCGGCTATCAGCGTATCGGATTCCAAGAACGCGAACCAGAGGCTCCAGGTGAAGAGGGCATCGAGGTGCTGTGGCGCATGAAACGCGGTGATTGGCCAACAAGCCCCGGTGCCAAGCTGTTGACCAGCATCCGACAGAGTGCTTAGGTCGTACCCCACGGCTTGTGATCCCCGATGTGTTGGGTGTTGAATGTTGAGGACCAACCGGGGGCTACACGCTGTGCCGATCACACACGCGCCGTGTACCAATGCGTCACGGGGGCAGATTCCGTATACGACGACATCACACATCCCCATGGCTCAAAGATGACGCCATAGCCTCCCAAGCTGACATGGTCGGAACCCTGATCTCAATCGGATCTGATCGTCGACGACGGTTCGAGGGTGGCCGTCAGAGAAGCCCTCGATCCCGAGCTGTCGATCGATTCTCCAGGAGCGGCGCCACGAACACGGTCAGAACTTGTCCTCAATTGGACCAAGGACGTAAACAGCTCAGACACATGGGCCACGAAATGTACCGAACCCCCAGACCCTACACGAGCGTTGGCCCCTCTTTCATGCGATCAACTCCGCCTAAGGGTGTCACTTGCCGTCCTGGCCGTTCAACATCGCTCGTCGGTCGAGCGCTATTCGCTCGTTGGTGGTAACACCTTGTTGCGTGAGTTTTCAGCGTTTGTGGCCTGGTACTCGTTCATCGCTCGAGCAAGCGCTGGGTTGTGTGTGGCCAAGATCCGGATGGCGAGGAGGCCCGCATTGGCCCCATTGTTGATGCCAACCGTAGCCACCGGAACACCTCGGGGCATCTGCACGATCGAGAGGAGCGAGTCAAGACCCTCAAGAGATGCCAAACGGATTGGCACGCCGATGACCGGCAGGACAGTGGCGGATGCAACCATCCCTGGGAGATGGGCGGCACCCCCAGCACCAGCGATGATCACCCGATAACCAGCCTCATAGGCGCTACTGGCGAAGGCCAGCATGTCGTGGGGGGTGCGATGGGCCGAGAGAACCCGTGCCTCGACGCTGACACCAAAGGCCTCGCAGGTCTCAATTGCCTGGGCCATGACCGGGTAGTCCGAGTCTGAACCCATGACGACGGCGATGTCCACGGGATTAGTCACTGGCGATGATCCTTTCACGAACGCGATGTGCGAGCTGTGAAGCCGCTGCCACATTGGCGGCGGTGGCGGTGACGTGGCCGACTTTACGTCCCTTCCGCCCCGTCTTGCCGTAGAGATGGAGCCGTGTGTTGGGAGCCACCTGGTAGTCGGCCAGCCGGTTGATGTTGCCAATCAGATTCACCATCGTGGCAGGAGTGATGAAGTTAGTTGGGCCCAGTGGCAGTCCTGCGACGGCACGAAGGTGGTTTTCGAACTGTGAGGTCGAGGCAGCTTCGATCGTGAGGTGTCCACTGTTGTGGACGCGGGGAGCGATTTCGTTGACGTAAAGCTTCCCGCCGACAACAAAGAACTCCACCGCCAAGACGCCAACGGCGCCAAGCTCGCGCGCGATCGCAGAGGCCATCGCTTGGGCTCGCTCATCTAAGTCGGCGGTGGTCGCTGGGGGCCACTGCACCTCGACGCAGATGCCATCGCGTTGGATGGTACGAACCGGAGGGTAGGTGGTGACGTCGCCATCGATGGAGGAGACGGTCAAAACGGCTAGTTCGTCCTCGACATCAAGGAGGTCTTCGATGAGCCACTCTACGTTGTCGTTCACGAGCGGTTCAAGATCTTGCGCCTCGTTGATCCAACGGACCCCACGGCCGTCATAGCCACCGGTGATGGCTTTGGCGATGCAGGGATCAACAAAGGCAGTGTCTCGGTTCAGTTTGGCAAAGCGGGGGATCGGGAGTTTGAGGCGGCTAAAGAGCTCTCGCTGGGCGAGTTTGTTGGCAGCGACCTCCATCGTCTTGGCCGATGGCCGTAGGCAGACGCCGGCATCTGCGAGTTTGTGCAGTGTCTCGATGGGCGTGAGCTCGTGTTCGAAGGTGAGGACGTCGACGCCGGAGGCGAACTGGGTGATGGTCTCAAAGCCCAAGTCCCCAACGACCACGTTGGCTGCGAGCCCGCGGATACCCTCGTCGGTCTCGCGCACGAGGAAACTGACCTCGATATCGATATCGACGGCCGCTTGAAATAGCATGCGAGCGAGTTGGCCACCTCCGATGATGCCAATACGTGGCGTCATCGCAACAGGCTCCCCCGGGTCGTCAAGCCTGGCTCAACGGCGAGCAGTACCTGAGTTGGGGCTGTGCATTTGGCCATGAGGCCCCTTTCGTTTTGCATCGGCAGGTACGAATATAGCGTCACTGGATCTGCTAGCCTACAAGGAAGATGGGTTGAGAGGTCGGGGTCTGGCGTGTATCTGATTGCCATGTCGATGGTTATTGTGAAAGCGGGGTCGTTGCTCGGCTACGTCGTCGACAACTGGCATATCGATTGGTATGCAGTAATTCTGTGTGGGCTGCCGGTGGCGGCCTACTGGCGAGGTCACGTCCGTCGAATGCGCCAGTCGATGGCTCCGGAGATCCGGGCCGGTTATGAGCGACGTGCACTCGCGATGGTGGCGGCGAACGTGCTTATGGCCATTGGGTTTTTCTCGCCGATCCCGGTGTGGGCCATGGTCTATCAATGGGTCCATATGATCTGGCACCTTGACCTTATGGTCTTTGCTCCGCCCTTCCTCATCATGGCAGACCCATGGTCGGAGATGGCCGATGGTGTGCCTGCACCGCTCATGCGGTGGATGCGTGCTCACTATCGATCGTTGGCCGCCAGAGAGCGAGTGGCCAAGGTCGCACGGGTTGTGAGTTCGCCATGGGCTGCGGTGGTGGCCTTCGACGCAGCCATGTGGATTTGGCACATACCTGCGCCATTCGATTGGGCCATGCAGTCGTCGGGGAGGATGGAGTTGATGATGTTTTCCTTCTTCTTCGCTGGCGTGTTCATGTGGTATGTCGCGATTGATCAGGGTAAACGCCGATATCATGAAAACGGAATTCTTCGATTCGCCCACATTGCCTCGGTGTCGATGTCGTGCATGATACTGGCGATCTTGCTGGGACTCTCCTCGGGAGCCTGGTACTCGGCCTTTGACTGGGCGATGGGAACGTATCGCACGATGTCACTCCTGGCTGATCAACAGATCGCGTCAGGGATCCTTTGGGTCTTCGGAGTCATCCCCTGGTTCCTTGCCGGTGTCGTTGTCTTGCGTGACACACTCAATGACGAGGAGCATGGAGTCAATAACTTCTCGGATACCTTCCGCAGCTTTGTTCTGCGCCGGGTTCGGGTGGCCAGTGCTGCCAGAGTGCCAGAACGCCAGAGTGCTACGCTGGACGCCAACTCGGCGGATTCGTAACGCCAGGGTCGCCTCGAAAATCCACACCTGGGTGATCGTTGGCCGTGGGTGCGGGTGAGGGTGTGAACTTCGCAGGGCTACTCGGTCCGACTGGAGGTTGGCCGAACGCGAGGGTTGGTCGAGTTCGTAGGACCCTCCAAGATAGCGAGGCGGTTCCTGTCGAGGCGATCTGATCCGTCCAGTGCACCATCCCCCTCGACGGTGGCTGGGCCGCCAGCGCCGCTGATTCTGCGATCGGCAGCAGATCTCGGCTTAGCAACCCACCGTCGCCGGGGCCAACATGTTGACCAAGCGCGCCGATGCACCGAGGAAAGCCGTAGGCCGTGTCTTTGAAGCCCACCCCAACGATCAACGTGTTGTGGCTTCATCTCGTTACCTCGCCCACGGGGCCTGTGACAGCGGTCCTCAGCACCGCCACCGTCGAGACTACGAGAGACGTTGATGGCCCTCATTGAGGGAATAAGGGGCTGAGCGACAAGAACTGCTCTGGGTCCTCCTCTCCGGGTACTACGCCGGCACGCTACAGCACGTGCCTGATGAACGCACAGACTCTAACACTCACAGAAGTACCCACGGATAACCCTTCGCTATTTAAAGAATTGGCCAGGAGGGTCGAAAAGCTACTAGAGAAATGTCGAACTTGCGATCGGAGAGGAGCGGGCATGAGTAGCAATGGCGTGAGATCGGACGGAGGAGTGGCTCTATGTTCAGTTGGCGTGGGCCCTCATGCGGGACTTCTCAGATTGGCTCAGCCGACACTTGAACTGTTCGCTCAACGCCATAACTATGATCTCCATCTGAGCTTCCATCCGCTTCAGCGCCAGCGTCCACCTGCGTGGGATAAAATACCAGCCTTACAAACCCTTCTTCAGGATTATGCAACAGTGATCTGGATTGATGCTGATGCTGTGGTCGTCAATGCAGATGAAGACATAACAATGTCTGCACCCTCCTCCAAGTCGATCTGGATTACTAAACATCACTACGACGGTGAGGAGCAACCAAATACTGGGGTAATGGTGCTCCATAGAAGCACCGACACCCTGCGATTACTCGAGTCCATCTGGAATCAGCGTCAGTATATCCTTCACCCCTGGTGGGAACAGGCGGCACTCCTAGATCTAATCGGGTACGATGTAAGTCAGATTGGACACGCGAAGTTCATGGAGCCGACAGAGTTCACCCCAAAGGTTGGCTGGCTGAGTAACATGTGGAACTCCATTCCACTGGACAGTCACCCCAATGCAAAGATCAAGCACTACGCCGGTGTCGACCACACAACTCGTACCAGTTCAATGTCTGAGGATCTCCGCAAAGTTCTGAGAACCAACGTGGTCACAAAAGTTGAAGAACCTCAAAGTGCCTCTGTAATTTTTCCCTTGCTGGGAACTGGCCCAGAAGCAGCGTTGTTGAGCCTTGCTCAGCTCACGACGAGCTCGAAAACCATCGAAGTAATCCTTGTTGATAATGGTTCGCACCTGAAGTGTGTTGATAGTGCTCTCACCGGCTCCTCAAAAATGCTCACGTTTACCCAGGCCATCGGACTTGCAGGCAGTTGGTATGAGGGTATCAGAGAGGCCACTGAAGAGGTGATAATTCTCTTCTCTGAACCTGTGCGCACACAACCGGACAGTATTGGGCGACTTTTGGCCAAGGCAGAGCCTGGATCGGCTACGACGGGCACACTCCCATGCGATGCTGGCTTGCAGCCATCAGCAGCGCAAGTCATCGCGGTATCGCGACAAGATCTGTTGCGTGTCTATGATCGTCTTCTGGGCGTAGACGACAACAATGTCATGGCAGCACTATGCATGGAGTTAGCAGCGATTGGCTGCTCCATCTCCAGCGATCCAACAGCAGTATTCGAGCGCGCTTTACCCGTTCCACCCCCTCCGTCCCCTCAGAGTGTGATTCCCCCCTGGCTTCTTGGTCTCTCGCGTGGTACGTATGCGACGGCCTGCCCTCGATTACCAATGCGCGAAGACTTGCCAAGACTGTTGGAGGCACTATCGTTAGGAGGAACCGGGGCAGAGATCGGCGTCCAGGAGGGGCTGTTCTCTCATTACATCCTCACGTACTGGGGTGGCAAACGGTTGATATCGATCGACGCATGGGAACATTTCGACGACGGCTCGTATGTTGACATAGCCAATGTTGAACAAGATATGCAAGACAAGAAATATCTCCTGACGCAACAGCGGCTAGCGGTGTTTGGCAGTCGCAGCGAGATCTGGAAATGTCGATCGACTGAAGCGGCCTCTAGGGTAGCAGACGGTGCGCTTGATTTCGTATACTTGGATGCGCGCCATGATTATGTGGGGGTACTCGATGATTTGGCTGCTTGGTTCCCGAAAGTTAAACCGGGAGGACTCATCGCTGGGCATGATTACCTTGATGGGCATTTGGCAGAAGGTGAGTTTGGAGTTAAGCGAGCTGTTGATGACTTCTTTGGTATGATGAAGTTGACTGTTCAATCGACAATGTTTGACGAGCCATGGAAGAGCTGGTATATTCTTGCACCATCTGTATAGTTCCGGTGTCGTTGACTCTCATGTGGATCTGCACTGGTGAACCGTAAGCGTGCCGGTGTGTTCTATGTGATGCACCCGAATTAAGAAGAATTTCCAGAATGGAATATTGATGGGAGCGTATGCAGGGTAAGGAGGACATGCTGGATTCAGTTACCACAAAGCCGTGGAGGGATGATCGTTTGCGCGAATGGCGCTAGAGCGTCAACCGGATTTCTTGTTGAGCTTTTCCAGTCACCAAGAGCACAGGTCATGAATACAACGGAGATCTCTCGTGATGCAAGGCAACGATAGTACGCCTGCCAGAAGTCGAGGTCAATGAGGCGGCACCTCATGACGGTCCTGGCTGCACTAGCAACGGGTATGGCTATGTTGAAGGTAGCTCTTCCTGAGAAGCTGCCGCCTGAATCGTGAGGTGGGCACGCTCCCTAGCTGAGAGCGCCCCACCGCTTGGGGTCTATGAGGTGAAGGGTTAACGAGGTCATTGTTGAACCACGATCCACTCAAAGAGGGGTGGAACGTTAAGGTCAAGGCGCGATGCTGAGATCGTCGTGGTTTCGGCGAGATCGGTTGTGGTGGTCCTCGCTATAAGGGCCTCGCAGTGGGTAACGTGGGGTGTTGGAGAGCGAGGTTGCGCAAGATCGACCGCCAATGGTGGCGGTGGGGCCTGAGCGTCCGCTTGGGCAAACGCTAGAATAATCGAACAGGTCACGGTGTCCCACTGAGGGGTCATTAGCCGTCTGGATGCAATAGCACCTAGGCTTTTGTCTGCTACGTTCGACGGGACGATAGACGAGAAGACGCCAATGTCCCAAAACTTCATCGATGACTGCTATCACGAGGACCTCGGCGCCCTTGTTGATCGTTCGATCGATGTCGATGAGATCATCTCGAGTCGCGTTGGAGTCGTCGCAGAGCCTGAAACTCCGGTCGATTCCCGAATGGACACAGTGAGCCGGCGTGCGGTTTGTACGTAGTGGCACCCACGTGGGATGGATCCTCAGAATGACACTTTGCTCAGAGCAGGTAACGCCTCTTTGGCGAGTTCCATGTGCTCGTGATAGCGCTCATGATAGGCGCGTGCGAAGTCACGGTCACCAGGCTCAATGACCGTTCCGGTAGGCAAGGTGTCCTTGGCACGACCAAGGGCCAGGCGGGCTGCGCCGAGCGTTGTGGCCTCGGCGGTGGGGGAGGCGATGACAGGGGCTGACGTCAGCGATGCGAGCGCCGAGTTGACGATCGCGTTGGTCCCGACCTTGCCATCGAGACCGATCGATGATAAAGATTGCCTGCTATCGTCGGCGATGGCTGTGATGAGGTCTGCCGCGGCACAGGCGATGCCGAGGAGGAAGCCGTGAACGATCTCCGGTTGGCCGGCGTCGGGGACGAGATCCCCAATGACGCAACGTCCGCCAAAGTCCCACACTGGAGCGCCGATGCCAGAATGGGCGGGGATAACGGTAGGTATGGCGTATCGTTCGGCCCTTTGGGCGATTGCCTCAGCCTCAGTGGCGCTTGCGAGGAGACCATTGCGCTCGAGCCATGCGATGGCCGAGCCTGCGTTCATCCAGAACGCCTCGATGCCAAAAGTCGCTTGACCACCCGAGCCATCGGTCACGATTGGAAAGGTGCCAGATGGGCCGCGACGAACGAATCTTGGACGTCGTTCATCGAGTTCGATGTCGGCCACCGCTGAGGTACCGAGCGTCACCTTGGCACGTGGCCGCTGACCGGCCAGTGAGGCCTGCTGGTCGGCGATCGTCACGGTGATGGGCACGGGGCCATGGGGTGAGAGATAGGTTCCGCGATCGGTGACGACATCGACGATCGGAGCGAGTCGATTAGGGGTGAGGTTGAGGAGTTCGAGCTGTGCCAGGTCCCATTGTCGACCTGAGGTATCGACAAGACCGGTCATCGCGGCGTTGGTGGCGTCGGTGGCGAGTGAGGCTCCTTGACTCAGTCCAAAGGCCAACCAGGTATCGATGGTGCCGACCATGAGGTCTGGGTATTCGGAGTCGAACTCGTTGATCAGCCAGGTGAACTTGGTCGCCGATTGGTTCGGGGCGAACGTCGCACCACGCTGTGCAAGTGCGAGACATTGGCTCGCGGTTCGAAGATCCTCCCAGCTGATCCCTGGCCCAACGGCCTGGACTCTATTGCGGGTGAAGGCGACGGCGCTGGCTCGTTGGTTGGTGATCGCAATACGGTCATACGAGCCGGCTTTGCTCAACTTCTCGAGGAGGGTACTGGCTGTCGTGAGGAGCTCCATGGGATCGAAGGTGACGTTGGCGGTTCCATCTCGCATCACCTGCAATGTTGCGGACAAGCTGGCAGTGATCGAGAAGGTCTCATCAACTATGGATGCCCGTATTGAACTCGAGCCAACGTCAAGGACGGCTACACGTTCCATTTGTTGACCTCTGATGCTTCAATGCGACGGCAAGCCTTGGCAGTTGGTGCGAGCCTTCCTTCTCCTGGATCATCTCGTCGATGAGTGGTGAGACACGGGGGTCCCGGGGCGAACTGGCTAACCCTGATTGGCCATGGCGTTACAGTGCGCATGCTCGTACGCGGCCCGTGAAGGTTCGCTGGGCTCGAGCGAGTCGAACCCGGTTGACGTTGTTGTGCTTGATGAGGTGCGGCCGTCACATTGAGGACGGGCAGCCCTTGAACCGTGGTGCCCTCATGAGACACCAAGTGGGTGGTGGTCGATGAGTTTGTCGGAGCACTCGATTGGCCCGGTGTTGCTGGAGCATGCACGCTGACAAACTAGCCGTTCTTATACCAGAAGTGGGTTCAAGCGGGCCGGGTGACCTTCCAAGCGAAGCCCAATATCTTGCCAAGAATCTTGATGAACGTCGTTGTCAGGGTATGGCGATCGCAGCAAGCCCCACACGGGTGGTCGCTGTGCATTGTTTACCAGTTTTGTTACCAGTTGCTGCACGCGGCCACCTGGCTGTCTTTGATGTGCTCGTGAGATAGGCGGGGTTGGCAGTCGTCTCGCTAAGCCAGCCATCCGACGATGCGCATCGCTCAGACGGTGCGTTCGTGAGAGGCAACAAGTAGCGATAACGATCAACCGGTGCAAGTGGGTCGGTTGCTTCCCGCGGATACGTTGGCGATGGAGCACGGCATGGTGTGGCGGCGTCGTCCTCGTTCGCTGTCGTACTTTCCAATACCGGACGCACGTGCAGTCGGGTGCACGTGCAGTCGGGTGCAAGTATCGCGCGCAGACAGGGTCGGTCTGGTGGTGAAGGGGTGGGTGCGTCGGCGGCTAGAATCGAAGAGGTCAACAGGTTAGAGATCTTCCAAAGCTGGAATTGTTCTAGCTTTGTCGGTTCTTTGGGAATCAGGATCGTAGCAAATCAGGTTGACCATCGTGAGACGTGAGGGTGTGGAACCGTGCCTACGGGCGCGAGCCATGTTGATAGAAAATAGAAGGAGCGCACAATGGCGGAGCTGAAAACATCAAAGACTGCGGAAAACTTGAAAGAGGCATTCGCCGGGGAGAGCCAGGCGAACCGACGATATCTCTACTTTGCGCAGAAGGCGGACGTCGAGGGCTACCCAGACGCCGCCGCTTTGTTCCGCTCGGTTGCCGAGGGAGAGACCGGACACGCGTTTGGTCATTTCGACTTCCTGGCTGAGGTCGGCGATCCGGTCACCGGGGCCAAGGTTGGAGCAACCGAAGACAATCTCCGTTCGGCGATCGAGGGCGAGACCTATGAGTACACAGAGATGTACCCAGGTTTCGCACGAACCGCTCGTGACGAGGGCTTTGATGAGATCGCTGAGTGGTTCGAGGTACTTGCTCGTGCCGAGAAGAGCCATGCCGGTCGATTTGGTCAGGGTCTCGAGGCGCTCGCCTAGACAGGCGTCCATCAGCCAGGGCCTTTCCGTGTTCCTTTGTAGTGAGTTACCCAACGCCCTCTTCAGAGGGCGTTGGGGGTTCATTGGTGGCAAAAGGTAGCACCTCTCCTCCCGGGACGGCCAGCCAGCTCACTCTGGCCTACGTAACTTTTGGGCTGGTCGATTGTTGATGCGGCGTTGAGGGTTCTAGCTTGATGAGGGACTTAGCTTTCACATTGACCCCCGGCCTCGACATATTCGTGGAGATCGCTCTGTTAGCGATGACGGACATCCTTTTCGCTCTCAAGCCGCCACAGTGAGCGAGCCCAGGGTGACACCATCGGTACTGCTTTGACCAACAGGTGCACTTGTGACACATGAGCTTTCTCGGCAGCGGGGTTAGTGACGAGTGGCACGGTTCCAGATGGAGTGGTGCGACTTGGAGCGATAGGCTGTGGACCCCTCGCCAGGGACGTGGTGCGGAGTCGGCTCACGGATTGGATCGCTCAGACGGTGTGACGCAAACAGGATGGTTTGTTGCGTGATCGGAGGTGGGTGAGCATCGCCGATAGCGATGGGCATCGTTAACTACGACATGGTCAAGTAGGGCACAGTGAGGCGGGATATCGTCAAGGGCTTACCGTCGATGCAATGGTCGCACCACTCCCCAGGGGTCGCGCGTTGACGGTCAGCGCTTCGCACATTGAACGTTGGTTGGGTGAGCGATTGTGTCCCGTTGGACGGCCCCTTGAGTGTGGCCTGGGGCTCATCGTCTCCAAGGTGCGAAGCTACTCACTGGCCATAGTGCCTGCATCGCGAGGTTGGCCCGCTGTTCGGTTGCGGGCTTTTGAGCCAACTTGGATGCGATCGGGAAGCGACGGCCACATCGGTGGAACCTTTAGGGTGATGATTGAGAGGGGAAGGTGTGGTCACCAGAATGTATCCACTGATGAGACGGCAAAGGCAGGCCATCCGATTGTGTGCTAACAGCGTTAACCCAAGTGTTTGAGGACCCGACCCAGGAGAAGCTCGTTGGCAGGCTCTCGGGTTGGCCAAAGAAGTCTGTGATAACTGAACGATCTATGGAAGCGAGGTAAGCAGGTGACAACCATCTACGACCCGAATGATCCCACCTATTACGACGAGACCGACCTGCGTGAGGAGCTCGGTCGGGTCTTTGAATTGTGTCACGGTTGCCGGATGTGCTTTAACTACTGTGATTCGTTCCCCATGTTGTTCAACTTCGTCGACTCGAAAGATCAACAACACGCAGACCTTACCGCGTCCGAGCAGGATGCGGTCGTTGATGCCTGCTTTGGTTGCAAGATCTGCTACGTGAAGTGCCCCTATATCCCGCCGCACGAATGGGCGCTTGATTTTCCGCGACTCATGTTGCGAGCCCAAGCTGTTCGCACCGCTGAACACCAGCGTGACCTGCGCGCTCGAGTCACTGACCAGGTGCTGGCCCGCACCGATCTCGTTGGCTCCATCAACCAGTCGATCTCGGGTCTGGTCAACCCTGTTGTCGCTCGTCCCAACACGCCGATACGGCGGGTGATGGAGCGGGTGGCTGGCGTCTCGAGTCAACGGCTACTGCCAACCTATGGCAAAGTGCGTTTTTCTCGCTGGTTCAAGGATCGGCTGCCACGCTTCATTGCTACCCCGAGGGCCAAGGCGGCCATCTTTCCTACCTGCTTCATTGAGTACATGTCCCCAGAAATCGGTGCCGATGTGACCACGGTGTTTGAGAGTCAGGACATCGTCTGCTCACTTCCAGAGGGTGTCAAGTGTTGTGGTGCCCCTTGGCTACATCAGGGAAACGTGGCCGAGTTCACCCGTCAAGCGCGAGCGAACGTCGAACGCCTGGATGAGGTCGTCCGTCAAGGCAAAGATATCATCGTTGCCCAGCCGACCTGCGCCTATGTCGTCAAACGCGACTATCCGATCTATGTCCCTGGCGAGCAGGCTGATCGGGTGTCTGAGCACACCTTCGATCCGAGCGAGTACCTGGTCAATCTCATGCGCAAGGATCGCTCCATGAGCCTGGGGTCGGTGACCGTGGATGAGGAGGTGGTGTTTCATGCTGCCTGTCACACCCAGGCACAAAATGTTGGCCTGAAGGGTCGCGATCTACTCAAGAAGCTTGGTCTGAAGGTCCGGGTTGTCGCCAAGTGCTCGGGTATCGACGGAACATGGGGATACCGGAGGGAGAACGCGACCTCATCACGAAAGATGACCCAGTCCCTCGCTGACCAGATAGCAAAGACCCACTCGACGACGGTCGTTGGGGACTGTCACCTGGCCAATACCGCTATCGATGAGGCCCTCGGCGTTAGAGTGGAGCACCCGATCTCGTTAGCTCGACGGTTGATGGGCCTTGAGAACCAACCACCATTGAAAGGACAATAATCATGCGTACGCTTACGACTGACGATATTCTCGATCTTCGAGCCTACGAGAAGGTTCGAAGCCAGCTTCGCCAAGAGGTGATCGATCTCAAGAGGCTGCGTCGGGTAGCTCTCGGGCCGATGATCTCGGTGGTGTTTGAAAACAAGCTCACGATGCGCTTTCAAGTACAGGAGATGGCTCGGGCGGAACGGATGATGCGTGATGAGGACATCCAAGCGGAGCTTGATGTCTACAACGAGCTGATCCCGAACAAGAACGAACTCGTCGCGACGCTCTTTGTCGAGCTCACCACCAAGACCGAATTGGAGGAGTGGTTGCCCAAGCTCGCAGGGGTGGAGCGAAGCCTGCAGCTGGTGGTCGACACGGTTGTCATCCCTGGGAAGCTTGAAGCCTCACATGAAGAGCAGCTCACCCGATCGGATGTGACGGCGTCGGTGCACTACCTACGCTTTGCGATACCAGACCAAGTAGCCAACGCCTTACTCGAGCGTGAGGTGCACCTGATCGTGCACCACAGCTCCTACGAGGCCGACGTGGTGTTAGGTGACGAGCTCAAGCGATCGCTTGTCAATGATTGGCAAATAAGCTAGCCAAGGGTGGGAGATCTCGATCTCTGTGATCGAGCATCACGCCACCACGAGTGGTCTTGGCCCCTTGGCCAATGTTGCGAACGCACCCGCGTTATGCGAGGATGGTCTTACAGGTTTTGGTCGCCAAGGCCGGGCACCGCTCGAGGTGGTGTAAAGGTCCAACAAGTCAGGTCGATTGAGGGAGGTAGTCAGTGGATTTCGAGTTCAACGAGGAGCTCACCCAGCTTCGCGATACGGTACGCCGTCTCGCCAAGGAGAAGGTGGCGCCTCGGGCGCGTGAGATCGATCTGACTGGTGAGTACCCCCAGGATCTCTTCGATCTCTTCGGGACGACCGGCCTCTTCGGGCTCTGCATCCCAGAAGCGTACGGAGGATCTGGGGCAGGCATTCTCGGGCTCACCATCGCGATCGAAGAGGTCGCCAAGTACTCGAACACCGCAGCGTTGATGCTGTTGCTCTCACGACTCCCCACGGGCCCGGTGATGATCGCAGGCTCGGAGGAGCAAAAGCAGCGGTACCTCCCGGGCATCGCCAGCGGAGAACAACGCGCATCTTTTGGTCTCTCTGAGGTCGGCGCGGGCTCCGACGTTGCTGGGATGCGCACTACCGCCATTCCTGACCCAAAGGTCGAGGGTGGCTGGATTCTTTCCGGCTCGAAGGTCTGGATCTCCGGGGTTGCCCAGGCCGACTGGTACACCGTCTTTGCCAAGACGGGCGACCCGGCCTCTCGCCGTCACGACTCCATCACCGCGTTTATCGTTGATCGCAACCTCGAAGGGGTTTCGGTGCCAAGGGTCGACAAGAAGATGGGTGTCAAAGGTGTTGACACCGGTGAACTTCTGCTCGAGTCGGTGCATGTGCCAGCCGAGAACGTCATCGGTGAGGTCGGTGGGTTCCGGCTCGCCATGCTGGGGCTGAACTCGATGCGTCCAATCGTCGCCGCCCGAGGTTTAGGCCTTGCTGAGGGAGCCCTCATGTATGCCGTTAACTACGTCAAGGAGCGGGGTGCCTTCGGCCACACTATCGCTGACTTCCAGGGTATCCAATGGGAGATTGCCAAGATGGCAACCGAGATCGAAGCCGCCAGACTGTTGACCTATCGGGCGGCGTGGATGGCGGACCGTGGCGAGTTCACCCGTGAATTCGTCCCCTTCCTCTCGATGTCCAAGTACTATGCCACCGAGATGGCCGTGCGGGCCTCGTCGCTGGCGGTGCAGCTCTTAGGGGCCGCGGGTTACATGCAGGATCACCCGACGGAGATGTATTATCGGGACGCCAAGCAGCTCACGATCGTTGAAGGAACCACGCAGGTGCAGCTCGGTCTCATCGGGCAAGGGGTGCTGCGCGGCGACCTGTGGTGGGATTAGCCACCAGCATCGCTAATCTCCACCGGCATCGCCAGTCCCTACGGTATCAGGTCGATTGTGAGCTCGAGCGTGCCGCTCTGCTTGCCACCGTCTCGCCAACCTGACCAGCTCTATCACGAATACCCTCTCGACCACGACAACGCGGTGGCCATCAGCGCAGTGTCGTCGGCACCGTCATCAACCCACCACGGTTTCAACTCCAGCACAGTGCCTCAGCGTGCCAGCGGTTTTCTGATGGTGCCGACGGGCCCGAGGAGGGGCGTCTATGTCTATGGCACCGCCTGTGGTGGGTGGAGCATCGTTGGTGACCGGCGGCACCGGCGGGTTTCGCTTACCTGTCAATCGACACCTATCACCGCCGATGGCGTCAACTGAGATCCCATAGACACCTCGGTGCTTGGTTGAGCTTCGATGTTGTCGTGTCGCTGGTCAGTGGCGCACCAACACATCGGGCAACAGCTCGCGAAGCCGTGGGGACGTCAGGAGGTTGAGAAACCGTTCGTTGGGATGGAGAAAAGCAACCTCAACGTTCATCGCCCGGACAAAGGCCGTGAGGCCAAAGCTGAGTTTTCGCGTGGGTGGTCGGTCGACCCACCCGGCCACATCGATCTGAGCCTGATCCGGGTGGAGGTAGCCGAGGTGGGCGACCTCGCCGCCTTCTCCTGAGGCCCAGCGCAGGGCGATGCTGATACCAAGCACCCGGGCTCGTCGCACAAGCACCAAGGCCTCTTCGACGGCTTGGTCGGTCACCAGCTCCCCAGAGCGCAGGACGATCTGAACGTTATCAGGCTTGATGAGCTTGGCTCGGCTCAGGCGCTCAAGCCGTTCGATAAAGCGATTTGTGGGTGCTAATGGCGAGACACCGATGCGGCCCACGATGGGTTCACGTCTCAACAGATGGTGCAGGAGAAGCCAGTTGTATTCGCTTTGGAGGTGGTTGCGCATCGCGTAGTCACGGGGCGTCTCGGGAATTGAGTCGCTCCATGTCAGTGTGAGGTCGCTGCCGAAGATGCGGTTGTCATGAACCCTGAGCCAGGGTATCTCGAGGGCGACGACTTGGTTGGCGTCGCGATCTCGGAGAAAGTCAAAAGCGTTGGGGTCCACGAGTTGTGGCTCACCCGAGAATGGCTCGTCCTCACCCCGTGCAAGGTGCAGTGTTCGCCCTTCACGCTTGGCCTCGTACATCGCGTGATCGGCTCGGCCAAGGAGTGCGTCGAGGCTGCCGGTGAAGGTCTCGAGTGCGGCGCCCATCGAGAGTGAGATGGCGAGCTGACGATCACCGACGTCGATGGGCTGCGTGGTGATGGCACCCACAATACGTTGGGCTACGCGTTTGAGGTTGTGAAAGTTGGCGTCGACGGGGGCGACGACCACAAACTCGTCGCCGCCGACCCTGGCAACGACGTCGTTGGGTTTGGTGGCGCTGACGAGCCGCTGGGCGACGGCAGTGATGACCCGGTCGCCTCCTTGGTGGCCAAGGAGATCGTTGATGACTTTGAATCGGTCGATGTCGAGGAACAACACCATGGCCGAAGCACCGATGAGATGGCGAACACCTTCGGCTAGGCCATTGCGGTTGAGAATGCCGGTCAGTGGATCATGGCTGGCGTGCCATCGCCACTCCTCGAGTTCAAAATGGGATCGGCTCGTATCGACCAAGGTGACGAGATAGCGATAGCCATGTGCACCGTCGACACGTCGCACGGCGATTGAAGCTGGTTGTGGCTTGCCGCTTGGTTTTCTGAGGATGGTGTTGGTCATCAGCCACGGCGTCGGTGACGTTCCGAGTGAGAGCAAAAAGTCACCAAACTGTTCCGAGATCGCGCTCGATCGAGATTGGATGAGTTCACCCGGTGTGTGTCCGAGGAGCTGGGCCGCTTGTCGGTTGGCGAAGACGATCGTTGAGTCTTCGGTGAGGCCGAGGACACCGATATCGAGATTCGAGATAATTGTCGTCATGATAGAGTCTTGCTCTGACCGCTGCCGTTGATGTTGGACGAGGCTCAGACCCGTGACGTAGATGCGCAGACAGTCTTGGACGATTGCGAGGGTTGCCTGGTTGAACGTCGCCTCGTTGGTGGCCCACACCGTGATGGCTTGAGCACTCGCTTGGTCGACGGCGGCGACGGCGGCGATGACTGGCTGGCCATGGTCACTGATGGTGACGCCACGGCCCGGAAGGTCATTGAAATACAGTGATTGGCGAACTTGCGCGACCCAGGTGGCAATCGGGGTAATTGAGGGTGGTTCGTTGAGGGAAAAGACGGCAACGTTCCCTGGAAAGAGGCGGCCAATGATGGCCTCGGTCACTTGCTGCCATCCAATGCTGTCGTAGTCGAGGGTGAGCAAGGCCATGATCATCTCATTGGTGGCGCGAATTGCAAGGAGCGCTGTTTTTGCCTTGCGCTCATGGTTTAATTGGTGCGAAAGCAGGCCATAGGCGTTGACGAATGCCTGAGCAAGCCTGGTTTGAAGGTCATCGAGATTGACGGAGCCTTCGACAAATCCTGGAGCCAGCATCTGACAACCACGGAGACGATTGATGGCTAACGGTGTGAGTTCGGTCGTCGCTGATGATGGGGCCGGTGTGGCCTGGTCCAGAAACAAGGCTCCCTCAAAGTGTTCGTTTGCAAGCCTGGTGAGCCGTTCGAGACGCATTTCGAGGGGCTCTTGGGATGCGATGATTGCGGAGATCTCGCGGAAGGCGATGCTGGTGTCAGCCACGTCAGTCATTCTCGGAGCACGCAAGCATAGTTGGTACCAACATACACTCCCTATGTCGTCGAAGGTCCCAAAGTCTAGCAACAACGGTATCGGGCTATGGTAGCCACCGCAGATCGGCGGAGATCAACATTTGTTGAATCAATTCTTACGAAATATGGGTCCCTCGCACACACAAAGTGATATTTGTTGCTAGGATCAGAGCTGTGGTGGGTTTCGATACGAAGGTCCGTTCGCATGCATGGGATGTGACGGATGTTCGTTAGTGGGGATCGTGATCGTGGTGATTCGGTATTGGGGGGCTGTTTCGGCTGTGCGTAGGGGAGATGCTCCTTGGCCAGTCGGCATCCGCAGTGGGTGCGTCGAGGGCACCGATGCAAGGTGTGTTGGTCACCCGTTGTTGATGAACGTAATGGCCAGAGGGTCTGAGCAACGGCTGCCCCGTGGGGCGTGGCCTTTAGCAGATTGGCGCCCGGTTGATTGGCGCCTGGCTCATTGGCGCCCAATTGATTGGCGCTGGGCGTCCGGGCCCCGGTTGGCCGCAGATGTGGTTGTCACCTTCGCCGAAGCTCTTCAATCTTCGCCTGCCTTTGACGGGAGGCGTCGCGCGTGAAGACGAACGCCAATCACTCCCAAGTCGTTGGCGTATCATCTCATCGTCTGGTCGACGAAGTCGAGTCAAAGGCGGCATTACTGCGTCGGGTATCGACGATCCTCGCTGGGAATGTTGGGTCTCGCGCGACCTTGGGGGACTTGCTTAAGTTACTGGAGACCCACTTCGGTGTCGCAATTTCGGTCTTTGAGATCGAGGAAGCCTTTCATCGTTTGCGACCCCTTGTGCCGGACTCGATCGCCGGTTTTGCCGATTATGTCGGTCTCGAGGTTGACCCCTACGTTCCAGGTACGATGCCTTGGTGCGAGCGGCGGGTGCTCGGTACCGAGTTGACGTTGCTGAGGCTCGAGGAGCACCTGCTCTTCGGCGTGATCGACCCTGACCGCCTCGGGACAAAAGACTACGAACTGCTCGAACAGGTTCTCCCGGCGCTCCGGGTGGCGAGTCAGGGCTATCGCCAGGAGCGTTCGAGCCGATGGCTTCATCGACGTGTTCGGGCCAACCAACGTCTTCTGGATGGATTGGTGAGTGCTCGCGAGACAGCGATCCCATGGACGGCGATCGCTCGAGAGGCCAGGGTCCTGGCTGGGGCGCGCAGTGCCCTTGTGCTCGAGGTCGGCACTCGCAACTTGACAGTGATGGCGGCTATCGGGGACACGCTGCGAAAACCTGGTGATCTCATCGATCGCACCACTGGTCTGCTGGCATGGGTTGCCAACAGCGGTGAGGCCGTGCTCATTGGATCACTCGCCGATCGGACGAGTACGAACACCCAAGCCTTGTTGACCATTCGAGGTGAGAGCCAACATGATTCGGCCGTTGTCGCCCCGATCTTTGACTTAACCGATTCCTTGGTGGCTATCGTGGCAATTTTTAGCCCTGAGCCTTATCGATTTTCTTTGCGTGACCTTCAGGTGGTTCGAGAACTCGCACGCTTTGGCGGGGTCATTGCAGCTCAACGAAGGACACTCAACTTTGTCGCAAGCGGGCGCGAGCGCACCGATTTGGCCGCCGAGGTGCTTGAACTGATGCCTGATGGAGTGGCGATCCTTGACGACCAGGAGATCATCACGTTGCACAACCGAGCCTTCGCCGAGCTCCATGGTGCAGGTGGGGTAGTATCGCTGCGCGGTACCAGCGTCGCTGACTTTGAGGGTCAGCGGTTGCGCCAAGTCCTGAACCAGGATGTACTTGTCCAGGAGGAGGAGCGTCGACGCCTCGATGGATCGACCTTTGTGGCCGAGTCGTATCGCCGTCGATTTGTCGATTCGGCCTCCGGTATCACCGGTGTCCTACTGGCCATCCGTGATATTCAGGAACGAACTGTTGAGCGCCAGCGGGTCCGCCAACTGGCGCACATGGATCCATTGACCGGGCTCAACAACCGTGCTGGCTTCTTTGATCTTGCTATGCAGTATATGAAATCAGACGACGAGGTGCTCGTTGGCCTGCTGTTTATCGACGTGGATGGGCTCAAGGTGGTCAACGATCAGTTTGGGCACGCCATCGGCGATCGGGTGCTGGCCGAGGTGGCCAACCGCATTCGCAAAAGCATGCGACCCCTCGACGTGATCGGTCGCATTGGAGGAGATGAGTTTGCGGTGCTCATCGTCGACCTCGAGGGACCACGGGTTGCCAGACAGGTGGCCGATCGTCTCGCAGCTGCGATCTCGTCGCAGCCGGTCGCCGTAGGGACGGTTGAGCTGCGGGTGACGGCGGCGGTAGGCGTCGCGACCGGCACGACATCGACGGTCGACCTTGATCAACTGATGTCGATCGCCGATTCGGCGATGTACCATGACAAGTTCTCACGGCGCCGCCCGGACCTGATGAACCTGCATCGGGGAACGCGCGATGCCGTCGAGATCGGTCTCGGGCCAGACCTCGTGCGGGTCCTGCGTGGCGACGAACGCGGTGGCACCCTGTTGCTGCGTTTCCAGCCGATCTTTGATGCCACGAGTCGATCTATCACCGCAGTCGAGGCGCTCGTACGCTGGCAGCATCCGAGTGAGGGGTTGCTGTTGCCCGGTCGCTTCCTCTCGCTTGCCTTGCAGTACCGTCTCATGGATCAACTGGATGCCTTTGTGCGGGCTGAGGCGATGGCGCGCTTTGCTCGCTGGCGCGAAGCTGGCCTTGGCACCGACATGCGATTGTCCATCAACTTAAGTGGCGTCAATGCCGCTGAGAGTCGTACCGTGCGTGACTTTTGCCAGCTGGTGGACCGGTTTGGGATCCCCAGTGACACGGTCGTGATCGAACTAACTGAGACAGAGCTTTCCGATCTGTTGATCGATCGGATTGCTCGGGTGATGCGTCGGCTCAAGGCCGAGGGCTTCAAGATTGCGTTGGATGATTTCGGGGTTGGAACGTCGTCATTTCGGCACCTGCAGATCATCCCGGTTGACATCGTCAAGATCGATCGTCAGTTCGTCAAGGATCTTGGCGCTGGTGGCGATCGTGGGCTGGTGGCGGGATTGGCGGCGCTTGCTGGGGAGCTCGATATCGAGGTGGTCGCAGAGGGTGTTGGCGATCAGGCCTGCCTCGATGTCCTGATCGAGCTTGGTGTCCCTGAGGTACAAGGCTTTCATCTTGCTCGACCGCTGCGTGAGGCTGCACTCTTGAAGCTTCTAGGGAAAGAGGAGCACACCGGGCTCGGCTAGCATGGCTAAATGCCCCTGTCAGCCTCTCCGGATCCTGTCGTACCCGCGGCCCGTGTCGATCACCATGGTGATGATGCCCCCTTGCCAAAAACGGTTGTAGATAGCCGCCCATCGCCGGTACCAGCCACCGGATCACTCATGTGGGCCGACCTTTTGGCTCTACTGATGAGTGGGGGCTATCTCACCGAGGATGAGGCGAGTCGTGTGCTCATGAGTTTCTTCACCGACGAGGTGCCCGCGCCAGTGGTGGCGTCGGTGCTCGTCCTCATGCGCCGACGGGAGGAGTCGGTCGACGAGCTCGTTGGTTTTGCCAAAGCGATGGCGGCCAAGATGTTGGTCGTCCCCATCGATGGTGAGGTGCTCGATACCTGTGGTACGGGAGGCGATCGGCATGGGACCATCAACGTCTCGACGGCCGCTGGACTGGTAGCGAGCGCAGCAGGCGCCCGGGTGCTCAAGCACGGTGGCCGAGCGGCTAGTTCGAAGACAGGATCAGCGGATGTGCTTGAGCATCTTGGAATCGACATCGAACTCGATCCAAATGGCGTGGCACAGATGGTGCAGACGTTGAGATTCGGCTTCGCACTCGCGACTCGCTTTCATCCAGCGATGGCCGCTGTCGCGCCGGTTCGCCGGGCGTTGGGGATCCCAACGGCCTTCAACTTTCTCGGGCCCTTGGTCAATCCGGGCCGCGCAAAGTACCAGCTGGTTGGCGTCTTTGACCGCCGGCTGGCACCGTCGATGGCCGAGGTGCTACGAGCCCAGGGCTCGGAGCACGCATTGGTGGTCTCGGGAGACGATGGTATGGACGAGGTAAGTCTTAGCACTCCGACGATGGTGTGGGAGGTACGCAGGGATCGCGAGGTGACCTGCTATGAGATCTGCCCAGGTGACTTCGGCCTTCCGACGGCATCGCTCGCCGAGCTACAGGGCGGCGACGCCGCCGAGAATGCCGACGTGCTGCGAGCCATCCTCGCCGGGGCGATCACCGATGCCAGGCGGGATCTGGTTGCGCTCAATGCTGGTGCGGCCTTGTACGCTGGCGACAAGGTTGGCTCCATTGCTGAGGGAGTTGCCTGTGCGATGGAATCGCTTACCAGTGGTCAAGCAGGTGTTTATCTCGATGAACTCGTCGCATCACAGCCTCTCCACAAAACAAGGGAGCACTGACGTAGCGCGCAGTCCTGGGTGATCCCAGGCGATCCGGCAAGGATTTGCGCTGCCCGCCCAGACCAGCTGTGCCCAGACTGACCCAGCCCAGACCACGGCGACTAAGGCCACAGGTGATGTCCAGGCGCATCGGTATCCGACCTGGTGGATCTTCGACCGTTGATCAGCGATCCGGTTGGTTCCTGACTGGCCGGCTGCTGCTTTGCAACGTGTTGGTTCGATGGGCCCCAGAGTCGGCGTCTGGCTCGCCGTCGCCAGCGCGTGCCGACGACGTTTTGCGTCGGCACAATCTGTATGCGTACCAATGGCACCCTCTAGATTCGTGTAGGGGGATGGGTCGATGCTGATCGTCGATTACGAAGTGACAACCGGCGCCATGTCACAGGCGGTTGCCAGGTTGGCGATGCCAACGTTTTTCGATGCCCACGTTTGACGATGTCGCTGGATTATCGCGGCAAGGCCCAAGCGGTGGGTGCGGACCGGGGCGCGCTGTCGGTACTTGGTGTTGGTACCGTCGTGATGTGTGCGTCCTTGGTCGAATTGGGTTTGTAAGTCGTTGGATGTCGGTCGCATGAGCTCCATCAACCGGGCCAACGACTCAGCTGGAGCGCTCGATGAGGGGTACGCGGCCCTGCGAGGTTGTCCTTGCCCTCCGTGGAGCCGACCAGCGCTGGAGATCGTCAAGCGTCGCGATGCCGAGCGAGCCGAGACGTTCGATCAATGTGTGAAGGAGGGCAGTCGTGGTAACGACATCGGCGAGTGCACGATGGCTGGGTGAGCGCAGCTGCAGGTAGTGAGCTAAGGTAGCGAGCTTGAAGTTGTCGACTTCATCTCTTAGAAGTCGACGCGCCAAGAGCAAGGTGTCGACGGCGTGATTGTCGATCGATTGCCCGAGACCTCGCGTGCATGCCGCATTAAGGAAGCCAAGGTCGAATCGAAGGTTGTGTCCGACGATGACGGCGTCGCCGAGAAAGACCCGAAAGGCATCGATGACGTCGGCCTCAAACGGGGCGCACCTACGCATGTGATCATCGATGCCGGTGAGGCTGACGATGAAGCCGGGAATCGGATCATCACCCCAGACCAGCGAGCGAAAGTGCCCCAATACCTCCCCGCCACGGACCTTGAGCGCGGCGACTTCGGTGAGACGATGAGCGTACGGAGAGGCTCCGGTCGTTTCAGTGTCGACGACGACAAAGGTCACCTGCCGAAGGTCCTGAGGCACGCCATCGGTGACGTGAGTGGCCACTGAACGATCCATAGTCAGCCAGCCTAGGCCGAGTTCACGACACCTTCGTTTACGAGGTAGAATCCATGGCGTGGATAAATCATTGGACCAAGCACACGCGGTTCGCCTCTATCGCCGTGTTCTCTGGGTTCGCCTGCTGTTCGCGGTTGCCATCGGTGCTTTTCTCGGAGGGATGGTGTCGCTCCCGCTGGTGTTGGTCGGTCTCACCGAAGCGTCAGCGCTCGTGGTTGGGGCGGGTCTCGGTCTCGTCTTAGGCGTCATCGTGGTCGTTGCCTCTCGGGTCCAGCGTTCAAGTAAAGCCCCATCAGCGTGTGGAGCGCAGTGTTCGAACTGCGCCGCTGCTGGCACCGAGGGCTGCCTCGCTGGTTTTGATCGGGATCTTGAGGGACGCATCGCCGCCTATGACGCTGATCGTCTCAAGCAGCTGGGCTTTCGCATGCGTGGCGTTCTCGTTCTCCCGATACTGCTCGGAATTCTCGATGTCGTGGTGCTTTCGCGGAGCGCTGGAGTTGGGCCGCTCATGTTTGCACTCATCGCTTTTGTCGCAGCGACGTTGGCGATGGTGTTGATGGGCTCGTGGTCGGTGAGCCGTTCGTCGTGACCCGGTCTCGCACCGCTGTGGCTGTTGCTGGCGGTGTGGTCGTGGTTGCCTGGTTGGCACTCGAAGCTCGGACCCATACCTTTACGCGAGGCGCTGAGGTGATCACCGGTGTGGCCATCGTCGTGTTCGTCCTGGTCGCTGCGCCAAAGGTATTGCATGAACGCGTCCGTCCATTCGATATCAAGGGTGTCATGATCTGGGGCGTCGCGGCGTTGGTGGTGGTGGGTGTTGAGTTGTTCAATCTCTTTGCCGGTCCTCGGTCGCAGTTTCCGACGATCTCTTCGATGACGAATACGTTGGTCGGCCAGACGCCTTTTGGACGGGTGATGCTTGCTCTAGCCTGGCTTGTCCTTGGTGCTTGGTTGGTACTATGCGGGTCGTGAGTCTGGTGCTCTGGCTCGTGGTGGCGGCGGGGCTCGTGGTGACCTCCGTCATCGCTCATTGGCACCATCATCGTCTCACCCAGGTCGTGGCTGCCATTCGTTCGCGTCGGGTTGGTGCTGTGTTGCTCGGGCTTGGTTGGGCCTGGGTCGGTTGGCACTTCCTTGTTCGATAGGAGTGCATCGATGTGGCCCGTGATTGCCCGCAGGGGACGCCAAGTCCAACGGGTGTGTACCAACCAGGAACTGCTTCAGCGGTCATGGCAACCACCACCACCGGTGCAGGGTGATCGACACCCCGTGGTGCCGATATGAGTGGCGCCGACATGGGTGGTGCCGACATTGGCAGTACCGACATGAGTCTCGGCCGATGTTTGGTCGCGGGAACACTTTGGTGAGCCACCGCCGCCCACGAGCCCCTCGACGCGGGCCGGATTATGGGCGCCACCAAGTTCTACTTCTCATGCCGAGGTCGTGACTGGCCATCGTTGTGTTCTTAATCGTATGGGATTTCGTTGTGCTCGTCTAAGCCGACGCTATGACATGTGGTTGTAGCGTCGCCGCAGCGCGCTCGACGTCGTCGGAGGTGTTGTACAGGTGGAATGACACGCGGAGGCGGCCATCGCGAACCGAGACGGCAAAAGGTATCGCGTCAGGGGTGAAGTCGGGTTGAACTCCAAGTGAGACGATCGCCGAGGGTCTCGTTGGTAAGGGCTGTCCTAAAATGGTGAGGAACCGTGTCGCGAGTGCGGTGTCATGGGCGTGAATGGCGTCGATGCCGATCGAGTTCAGCAGCGTCAGCGACTGCACAGCGCCAACCCACGACAGCCATGCCGGTGATGGGTCGAGCCCTCTTGCGGTCGCTGCCAGCCGTAGGGGAGGGCCATAGAACGACTCGCTGATGTTCTCGCCGCCGTACCAGTTGGCATACAGTGGGGTGATCATCCGTCGGAGCCGGTCGGAAAGGGCCATGTAGGCCGCGCCACGCGGTGATAGGAGCCACTTGTATCCGGAGCAGACGAGCGCATCTAAACCATCGAAGTGCAGCGGGAGCCAGCCGGCGGCTTGGGTTGCATCCACGGCCAGCAGTGCGCCGACTTCATTTGTTCGAGTCCGGATTGCCTCGAGGTCACAGACTTGCCCAGTGGCGCTCTGCACTGCCGATAGCGAAACGAGGGTGGTCGATTCGTCGATGGCATCAAGGAGGTCCTCCTCGGCGACGGTGATGACCTCGACTCCTCGATCCTTCTGCACCAGATAGGGGAACAGGTTCGAGGTGAACTCGATGCTAGGGGTTACGATCCTAGCTCCTTGGGGTAGGGAGTGTGCGATGAGGGCGACCAGGACCGATGTGGAGGGACCGGTAACGACCTGGTCGGGCGACGCTCCAATCATGGCCCCAAAGAGTGCACGAGCGACATCGGTTTGGGTAAGCCAGTCGTTGAACCAGTTCACCTCTCCGCAGGCCCAAGCATCAACGGCCCTGTGGAGGGCATCTGCGGTAACTTTGGGTAGCAAACCAATGCTGGCAGTATCGAGAAAATCACGGTGGCTCATAAAGTGCTGGCCGAAGTCTGACTCGTTGGCGATGTGCATTGCAAGAACTCCTTTGTTCCTAAAGCTGTCGTTGTCGTTTCGGCGTCGTCAAAGTATCGTGTCGTTGCTGTCTGGGTCGTGGCTACCTATGTGACTGTTCGGGAGTGCTGTCTCCCCTGGGGTCCGATCGCTTGGTTGTCCAGCCGACGGCTCAGCCTATCGGCTCTTAACGCCGCTTACTGTTGTTATCGTCGGGGCACTGGGCAAAGGGCGCCCCCGGTGGGCCAAGGTGAGGCATTGGCTGGATCCGGAACCGAGACAAGGTGCGGCTGATGGTTTCAGGATGCTGTTTGTTTGTGGTGATGCTGGTGGCCCGGGGTGTCGAAGTCGCCACGTATCACGGGGTGATCATCTATCAGCGACACAGCCCCATAGCGGGCAGATCGGTGGCGATAGCGGCAGTGCCAGATCGCCGATACCGAGAGCACCGACATTGTCTGCCGTTCTGCGTGATTGGATCGCTAATCGGGTCCTTACGTGTGGCTGGGGATCAATCTGGCCGGTATTACCGTTGCTCCCGCTGGCGCGGACTTTGGGCAACGAGACTGGATCAATCGGGCCTGGATCAAACGGTACTAGATCAAACGGTACTGGTCAGTCGCCCGCTTGGTCAAGGTCTGATGTGCCAAGGACGTAGCGGCGATCGCAGTGGTCGGCTAGGAAGCCAAAGCGTTGGTACAGGGATTGGGCTCCCTGGTTGGTTCGTTCAACGTAGAGCATGATGGAGGGAAGCCGGCACACATCGCCGAGGTAGTGCATGCCTTCGGCCAGCAACACGCGACCAAGCCCCTTGCCAGCCGAATCGGGGTCCACGGCGATCACATAGATCTCGCCGATCTTGGGGTGAGCGTCGTGATGGATCTTGGTCCAACAAAATCCCTCGATTCGATCGTGATCGCCAACGACAAAGAAGCCTGCGGGGTCGAACCACGGTTCACGCTCGCGTTCTTGGAGGGTCTCGAGGTCCCAGTCACCTTGATCGGGGTGCCACTCGAAGGCTCGGTTGTTGACGTTGAGCCAAGCCGACTCGTCGACGCCCGGGGCAAAGTTCCGAATTGTGACCGAAGGGTCCGGTCGATACTCGGTGTACGGGAGCGTGCGGCGCATTTGGATGACCTCGCGGTCCGAGTGGAAGCCAAAGTTTCGATACAGTCGGTCTCGCTCCTCGGTTGGATTGGGAATCCATAGGCTCACTCTGGGTGTGAGATATGTCACAGCATCGGCTAGTGCACGTTGCAGGAGTTCTCCGACCACGAGGGTGTACGGGTAGCTCGGGCGAATCGCGAGTTCGAACTCGACTCCCTTGCTTGTTTGGCTGCGGGTCAAAATACCGGCCACGACCTGCGTATCGACGTCGAGTGCCATCAAGCTGGTGAGGTTTTGGGCGTTATAGTTGGTCAGGTTAATCCATCGATGGTCGGCAAGAGCTCGATGATGCTCCACGGCCTCGACCTCTTGAGCAAGCGAGATGATCGACGGTAGATAGAGATCGGAATTGATTGTGCGTACATCGAGTTGAGCCATGATACTAGGCTAATTTGCGCATGGGTCGGGGAGGGCGTTCGTTAATGGGAAGACAACAGATAGAGCAGATTGCCAAGGAGCTCGAGGTGCTCTACCCAGGTGATGCAAAGACTCTGTGTGCACTGAATTTCGAGAGTCCATTCCAACTATTGGTGGCGACGGTCCTCTCGGCCCAGACGACCGATGTGGTCGTCAACTCGGTGACCCAAGCACTCTTTGCCAGATACCCGACACCTGAAGATCTTGCAGCCGCTGCGATCGAGGACGTCGCTCAGCTGGTGTATTCGACGGGGTTTTACCGCACCAAGGCCACCCATGTCGTGCAGCTTGCCGATGAGATTGTCAAGCGGTACCAAGGACAGGTGCCCGAATCGTTGGAAGAGCTCATCACGCTCCCTGGCGTGGGGCGCAAAACGGCAAACGTCGTTCGTTCCGTGTATTTTGGTAAACCCGGACTCCCGGTGGACACCCATGTCCTGCGGCTCTCAAACCGGTTGGGGCTTTCAGCCTCGCAGTCGCCCGAGGTGGTCGAAGCCGAGCTTTGCGAGCTGCTGCCGGCCAGTCGCTGGGGAGCGTTCTCACTGCAGCTCATCTTGCACGGTAGGCGCATCTGTCGCGCTCGAACGCCATCGTGTTTTCGTTGTGAGCTCGCTGCCTACTGTGATTTTGCCCCCGAGTCCATGAAGTGAGTGATCGCTCTGGCGATAGGAACGCGCGTAGCATACAGACACGTCGCGTTGCTGACGTGATGCTGGCGACTTGATAGCCAATGGGCCCAATGAGAGCTCGCCAGTGTTGGCTTGTCGTCGAGAACGATGGACCCATCTGACCATGATTGTGGCGTTGGTCTTGGCCCGTGGTGAGCGTTCGGGTGTCAGGCGTCGTCGCCACGAGCAATACGTGTCCTCGCCGGTCAATCACGATCGTCGTCGCCTCGGTACCTATTGGCGCGAACGTGACTGATGGCGCTGGCTACACCGGCTCACGGGCATGGTGCCATGGTCTTATCGCACGGTAATGACACACTGCCCTGCGATGCCGTGCTGTCGTGGCGCGCGGTCTCGAGGGGTGGGGGCGTGTGGCCAAGTCCACGACAAAATGGTTGATTGAACTACATCGGCTGAGCCACCTCGACGGTATCGGAGGTGCCCGAGGTGGTGATTGAGAGTTCTGGGAGTGTCAGAATAGTCATGCAGTGCTGCGCTTGGGTGAGTCCGTCCTACGTGGTAGCGTCGACCACCAGGCGATGCCAGCCGGACGGTTCACCACGATGGTTGGTATTGGTCGTGTCGTTGGTGATCAACGTGCCACGTTGGGGCTGGTCGTGGTATCTTGGGTGAGTTTGCCGAAGGCCTGGGCGAGACCGAGTGCGCCACCCTTGTCGATCACCTCATCGTCGCAACGAGCATCGAGGACACAAAAGGGGCACCCGTCGGCGCAGGCGCACGATGCGATCATCCGCTCGGCCAGCTCCAGGGCCTCGTTCAAGTGCTCGATGACCTTCGTGATCATGAGGGCGGGATGCGAACGGGTGAGGTAGTAGATAACCATTGAGGGGAGGTCGCTGTTGCGCAGCGTCAAGCTGGCGAGATCCGAAGCGCCACCGAGCGTCAAGAGTGGGAGTACCTTGGCGAGTGCATGCTCAAGGGCATGGAGTGACGCGAAGTACTCCTCGGGTGCGATACCGACGGCGATTGGGTCGGTGCAGGTGATGACGACTGCTTCGGCTGGACTCGAGATGACGGGGCTTGTCACCTTGCGCTTGGCGACCTGGCGCGACGTCGCATCAAATTCCTTGTAGCCGGTGACCTGTTCGACCACGAGCGCGTCGATCCGATCGAGTATCAGCCATGGGTGAGGCTGTACTCGTTCAAGCCTTGGGCCTTGTGAGAGCGAGCGAAAGAGCGTCGGTTGGGTGTGATGGCCTTCGGTCTCAGGGATGCAGTAGATCTCGCGGCGCTCGTGGTCGAGGCGCTGCACCCGAAACGGAGAGCCGAAATGCAAAAAGACCGCTCCCTTGTGCGCTTCGCGGAGTGCCGCCCGGATCGAGATCTGCTCGACCCCTCGGTGCTCGCCGACCTTGGGAAAGTGAATCTCGTAGCTGGGCTCGCGTTCGATGAACGGTGTGCCAAGGTGTGGCCGCTTGCGATTCGAGCGATACAGGGACCCCTCGTGGCTCAAGGTGTCGCGCGCCACGAGATCCTCGAGGACGGCATCGGCCTCCATGTCGGCGATCGCTGCCGCGTCAAGGGGTAACTCGGCGGCGGCCAAGGAGACGTGACGTGCGAGGATCGCGGTGTCGTCAGTGGCGGTAATGGCGTGCTCTGGTGTGCGCTCGAGTAGTTGGCTCGCGTTCGCCAGTAGCGATCGAGAGATTGGATCGCCACCTACCATGACGATTCCGACCGCATCAAGATCGGTGCGACCGGCACGACCAAGGCGTTGCCAGAGCGAGGAGATCGACCCGGGATAGCCGTTGAGAATGACGGTGTCGAGTGAGCCAATGTCGACACCGAGTTCAAGTGCGCTGGTTGCCGATACGCCTCGGATGATGCCGGTGCGCAGTTCGTGTTCGATTCTACGACGCATGTCAGCTGAGTACCCAGAGCGATAGGGAAGGATGCGATGGCTACGATCGGAGCCGGCCATCGCCACGTACTCGGCCTGGGATCGGGTGTTGGAAAACACGACCACCGAGCGGCGCATGCGTACGAGGTGGCGCGTGAGATAGGCCGCCTGGGTCGACGGTGGGGTCTTCAAATCCTTCGTGCAGTCCCAGAACACGATGGTTCGCTCCGATTGGCTGGCACCATTGTCGTTGACTAAGACGAATGGCTGGCGGGTGAGGTTCTCCAGATGCTCCTTTGGGTTGGCGATGGTGCCTGAGGCGCCGATGTAGACGGGGTGAGCGCCGTAGTGAGCGGTGAGGCGCTCCAGACGCCACAGGAGCCCCCGCATGGAGGCTCCAAGACCGCCGACGTAATAGTGAGCCTCGTCGACGACGATCACCGCCAGGTTCGTCAGAAACGTCTCCCAGCTGGCGTGCCAGCCGAGGTACAGGTGAAGGCCATGCGGGTTGGTGATGATGATTCGGGCGTTGGCTCGGATCTTGGCCCGCTCTGCTTGTGGTGTATCGCCGTCGTAGACCGCGGGTCGCAGTTGATGACCAAGGCGCTCATCGATCTCGCGAAGTCGTTCGAGTTGATCATAGGCGAGCGCTTTAGTGGGGTAGAGAAACAGGGCGGTCGCGCCTGGGTTCGCGAGGAGTCGTTCCAGCGTGGGAAGGACGAAGGCGAGCGTCTTGCCTGAGGCGGTGGGTGTCGACAACACGACATTCGACCCGACTTGTACGTGGTCAAAGACGTGCGCCTGATGGGAGTAGAGCTCTTGACCAGGCGAGAGCAGCGCTTGGGCGGTTATGGCCGAGAGGGGAGTTGCAGTCCGTTCATAACGAGCCTTGCTGGCGGGGATAATGATGGCATCAACGATCTGATCACGATAAAAGCCAGCTCGTTCGATCGCCTCAATGGCCGACGTCCCCTTGGTTTGGTCTTCTACCTCGGCAACCGGAGCCTTGTTCGAGAGCGCTCGAAAGCGAGCCTCAAGGTCGCTTGACAAGACTTCGTGATGGTCGCTCGATGTGGATCATGGTTCGTTTGATTCTAGCCGTTGGCGCGCACACCCCTCGAATCTCTCAAGATTCTGCACCCAAATTTTCCTCAGGACTGGCTCGGCAACGTAGGCGGTGATGGAGCCACCGACAATCGCTCGAAAGTGTAGCTCCTCCTTCCAGGACAGATAGCAGGCATCTTGTGTACCATCGGGGCGCAGCGAGAGCACGCCCTCACCCTTGATCAGCCCACGATGGCGGACCCCAATCGAGGTGCCCTCCTCCCAACTGGTGATCTCCATCTGATCACGGGTGTGCAAGGGGCCCACCTTGGTCAGACAGGTGAATCGGGTGCCGAGGCCACGGTGTTGATCGGTACTAAAGTCGATCGATTCGGCGTCGGCCATCCAGTCGATGTGGTGGGCGATGTCGGCAAGCTCAAGCCATGCAATGGCGATCGGTACATGGATGCGGCGTTCGATGTCAATGGTGGTCACGACAGATACAACTCCTCATACTCTGAAAGCTTCCGTCTTGGTGGACTGGCATACCCTGATGGAGATCGTGCAGGTTCGCCAAGGGCACCCTCGGCGTGTGGCGGGGGTGGTAGGGATGTCGGTTTCGATGGCACCAGTTGCGGTGCTGGCGGTTGGGTGGATGTCATTGTCCCGATTCCACGTACGCTAGGCCATCGCAAGTGTGTGTTGGACGGTCTCGGCCTCGGCGAGAAGCGCTAAGTCGGTGTGAGCCCGACTGATCATGGTCATGCCAATGGGAAGGTTATCGAGTTTGCCGATGGGCAAGGTGAGCGACGGGTAGCCGGCCACGGCGGCCACCGCCCAGTTCCCTTGGATGTTGGGGTCGCCGTTGACGGTGTCGATCAGCCATGCAGCATTCATCGTTGGTGCCAACATGATGTCGGCGTCACCCGCGCGTAGGGCGGCATCGATGCCGAGCCTTGCCGTTTCGAGGATGGTGTCGCGTGCCTTCTCGTAGGTGGCTAGGTCCCAGGTGCGCTCGAGGCTCATGGCGAGAAGCTCTTGCCCAAAGAGGGTGAGCTCTTGGTCGACATGTGCCGCGTTGAAGGCGACGATGTCGGCCAGCGATCGTGAGATGGCATCGTTGCGATCCTTAAGGTAACGATCGAGATCGTCACCAAGCTCATGGGCGAGCACGATCAACTCCGCCTCCTCGTCTGGTTGTAACGAGCCTTCGTTGACCGTTGGCACGTGGGTGATTTCGACTCCCTGGGCTTGCAATGCAGTAATGGTCATCGCAAAGAGAGCGAGCGTCTTCGGGTTAAACCCCTCAAGCAGTGACTCGACGATAACATAACGAGGCCGTAGCGCTTGATGAGGACCGTCAACGAGGTGGGTTGCCACCGTTCGAGCGTCACTGACTCGGTTGGCAAAGATTCCAACCGAGTCTTGACTGTGTGAGAGTGGTATCACCCCAGTGCGGTCGATAGCACCCGGAGTAGATTTGAAGCCGACGACCCCATTCATGGCGCCAGGGCACAAGACGGAGCCATCCGTCTCGGTACCGATGGCGACCGGTACGTAACCGGCTGCGACCGCGGCCGCAGATCCGGAGCTCGAACCACCGGTCGAGCGGGTGGGGTCGTGGGGGTTGCGGGCGATGCCGCCTCGCGCACTCCATCCGGAGATCGACGCAAACCCACGGAAGTTTGCCCACTCCGATAGGTTTGCTTTGCCAATGATCGTTGCCCCGGCCGCTCGCAGGCGAGCCACCACGGCGGCATCGCGTCGTGGGGGATCGAGCGAAAGCGCGAAAGACCCAGCGGTGGTTGGGAGATCCATGGTGTCGATATTGTCTTTGATGAGGATGGGAAGCCCACCAAGAGCGCCGGAACGGGCGAAGGGTTGATCGGGGTTGGCGAGGAAGAGGAGCGCGGCTAACCCATCGGTTTCCTGACGATGGGCAAGGTCACTGATCAGTGTCGGGCCCCAGTCGGACTGGGAGGCGAAGTCGGCAAAATCCTGGATGGTTCGAAGTTCGATCATGGTGTTCACCCTAGCAACCAAGCCTGCGGTAAAGTTGTCGAGTGACCAGCTTTGGAAGACAGTTCGGGCTCAATGCCACCACGTATGATGCGGCCCGCCCTGGATACCCGGATGTGCTGTTCGACCAGATCGCTGCCGCGCTCCCACCTGGTGGGTCCATCGTTGAAATCGGGGCTGGAACTGGTATCGCCACCCGTGCGCTACTTGCGCGTGGTTTTCGGGTTACGGCGGTCGAGCCCGACGCCGAGATGGCACGGCAATTGCTTGCCAGCAGCGTTGGTGACCTGGAGGTGGTGATTAGCGACTTCGAGCACTACCAGGGACCACGTCGCTCCTTTGACGCTGTGGTGTGTGCTCAGGCATGGCATTGGTTCGCCAGTGCGTACGCCCTACGCGGTGTCAAACGTCTGCTACGCCGAGATGGAGTCTTCGCTACCTGGTGGAATATTGGGAGCATCGTTGATGAGCAACGTGCGGGCGCCCTGGCAGCGGTCTTTCGTGACACAAGCCATCGACTGCCGGTTCTCTTTCGCAGGCCTGATCTCAATGGAACGATCCAGGAACTCGCGCGCCTCCTCCAAGGAGATCTGGGCTTTTATCGAGTGGAACGACTCGCATTCGAATCGTCGGTGTCCTATACAACCGAACGCTTTGTTGCCCTGATGTCGACGATGTCCGAGGTACTGGCCCTCGACGAGGTAGACCGACGAGAGGTACTCAAACGGCTGAGTGAGGTCATCGACGAACAGGTGGCACTGACCGGTTTAGCCACCGAAGTTGCCTACGCCACCCTTGGTTTTATGGCGTTTCGCTGTTGATTGACCATCATCGCTGGTGCACGTAACGCACCGCCACCGATCCAACTTGGACAATCGATCTCGCGCAAGAATCCATCCGTGGTGGTGTTGATGACGAAGCGCTCACGCTAGGTGGGCTGACTCGTGGGTGCGTCGGCTACGAGACAAGGTGGTCACAACGCCAAATGCCTTGCACTGAAGCTCAGGCAAGGCATTTGACATGATCATTACGACACAGGGCCCATTACGACACAGGGCCCATTACGACACTGCACCCATTGAGACATTACGCCCGTCATGACTTACAGTGTTGACGACCTTACTGCAGTTCGGCCGATGAAGGCGCGAGCTGCAGCATACGTCGACTTGTGCAGTGGTTTCTTGGTTCTACTTGCCGTCGAGGATCTTGGTAATCTCGTCGCGTACCTCAGGGGTGATGCGCTCGTGGGCCGCAGTCGCACCCAGATTCTCCTCAAGCTGTCCACGATTGGATGCCCCTAAAATCACCGTCGAAACCTTGGGGTTGTCGAGGCACCAACCGATGGCTAGCTGGCCCATCGTGACATCGAGCTTCTTGGCGATTGGCTCAAGCTTTCGTACGATGGCGGCACTCTTGGGATCAGTGAGCATCTCCTTGAGCCATTCGTAACCCGGAAGCGATGCTCTCGAACCAGCAGGAATGCCGTTGGCATACTTGCCGGTAAGAAGGCCTGAGGCGAGCGGACTCCAGGTCGTGAGGCCAATGCCCTCCTCGTCGAGCAGTCGCTTGTACTCGACCTCAACCTTGTTGCGTGCGAGCATGTTGTACTCGGGTTGTTCGACCACAGGGGCGTGTAGATGCTGTTCTCTCGCCACCGCGATTGCCGCACGAATCTCATCAGCTGACCATTCAGAGGTACCCCAGTAATGGGCCTTGTGCTCGGAGACCAACTCGTGCATGGCGTAGACGGTCTCTTCGATCGGTGTCTCAGGATCGGGTCGGTGGCAATAGATCAGATCGAGATGATCGAGGCCAAAGCGCTCGAGGGAGGCGTTGACCGCCTCGATGAGGTACTTGCGATTCAAGGTGAACTTTGCATTGACCGTGTCGTGGATTCCCCAATAGAACTTGGAAGAGACCAGGTAGCTGTGACGGGGCCAGCCCAGTTGTGCGATCGCCGCTCCCATGATCCGCTCTGACTCGCCGCTCGAGTAGGCCTCGGCGTTGTCGAAGAAGTTGATCCCCTGCTCGTAGGCGTAGCCGAGGATCTCGGTCGCCTCGCCGACACCGATTTGAGGTCCGAACGTTACCCATGACCCGAATGAGAGTTCGGATACCTTGACTCCTGCACGTCCTAATCGTCGATAGTTCATCTGCTTCCTTTCGCTTGTTGGTTCTTCCACTCTACCAGTCAGCGCAACCAGTTCTGGTTTGGGCGGCGCCAGAAGGGGTTGTCGCCCACTTCAACGGGGCTTGGTTACCCAACGGCAATGATGCCAGGGCGTGGATCGTGGCGAACGGACAGCTGGTGACCACCCAGCGATGCAATTGATCGCAGGTTCCGGGGCGCATGCGCGATGTGACCGTTCGAATCGATCGTTCAGGCCATGGCGGGCGCCGCTCCAGGATAGGTCCAGCGCCAGGGGGCTGGGTCCAGTGCAACGGCTCGGCTCGTGCGGGCCAAGTACAATGGGTGACGTGATTGACCACGAATGCCAGGATCAGGCCGTGGCGAGCCAGACACCGCTCGCTGGCCTTCGATGGCATCGCGTGGGCGTTCTCGGCGACGCGTCCAACACTGCTCATAGGGTACCGTGCGCTCTCGTCGCCAGCCCTGTAGAACCCCTTCGCTGTAATGTGGAGCCACGATGGTGTCCACAAGACCCGATGTGGCCTGTGGGCGTTGGCTCGCGATCAGTAGCTGAGTGTTGTCCGTGTTCGCGCACCTCGCGCGCGGTGCTGAACCAGCGTCTGGCCACAAGGCCCTGGTGGGTCACAGCGAGCCACGTCGGAACGGGTCATCCTTTGCCCTCTGACGATGAAGCTGTCAGTGATGGAGCCCGTCGTGATGTTCTGACCCGTCGGCCCGTAACGACGAAGTATTGGGCGTATAACCAGGTGCTGGTTGGCGATACCGACGGCGTCGATGTTGACCCTGTTCATATGGATGCAGATCAAACAGGTACAGATCAAGTAGGTGGCGATCAGTTGGCTGACGAGCCAACCGATGGTATCCACTTCGATGGCGTCACGGTGCGTCGACGAGGTCGATGATCGTGGAGGAGCGACTGCAACAGGCATTCGAAGAGAAGTGTCATCGTCGACACTTCAAGATCACGCGCGAGCGCCAACAGGTCTTTGAGGCACTGTTGCGCCAGGAACACCCGGTGACGAGGTCGTACCTCTTAGCAGAGCTGACCAGCGAGGGGATCCATCCACCGACGCTGTATCGCACGATCGATGCGTTCGTGGCGGCGCAGATCGTGCAGGCGATCTCGCTCAATGGAGATGTCGGGTATGAGTTGTTGCCGCCCTTTGCCCCTCATCACCATCATTTCCATTGCCTGAGCTGTCAGAAGGTCATCGGCTACGAGGTGTCACCAACGGCAGAGCTTGATGAGTCGAACATGCCGGGAGAGGCGAGATATCACCAGGTTGACGTCTATGGCGTTTGTCGCGAATGTCTACAGGCAGGCGAAGGTGCTATCGATGTGGTGACTCCCGCGGTCTGTGTCGTTGACGGATCGCTATGAATCGCTGGGGCGCCGCTTGTAAGGTCAGCGAGCAGGGTGAACCGTGTTGGAGCGCCATGAGAGGAGACTTGCGATGAGTTGGTCACAGCGCGAAGTGACGGTTCGACGATGACAGGCGCCGACCGTCTCGTCGCTCGCCTGGGTGAACTCGGCGTCAGCCATGTGTTTACCAATCCTGGTACCACGGAACTCGAACTCGTTCGCGCACTGACAACGTGTGAGGCGGTGACTCCCGTGCTCGTCGCGCAGGAGTTGGTCGCGACGGCTGCAGCCGATGGTTTTGGCCGTATCCGAGGTGTTGGTGCGGCGCTGTTGCACCTTGGGCCCGGCTTCTCCAACGGAGCCGCCTTTGTCCACGATGCTAGGCGTGCCCACACGCCGATGCTCGTGATCGTCGGCGAGCATCCAGCACCCCATGTCGAACTCGATGCGCCGCTCAATACCGACCTGGCGGCCATCATGGCGCCCTTCTGTGTAGCGGTCGTGGTGATCGATGATGTCGCCACGATTGATGCTCGTTTGGATGCGGCCATGCGCTGTGCCCATTCACTGGGTGGCCCCGTCGGTGTCATCGCACCCCAGGACGTCATGGCCGCTGAGGTGCCGCCGTCATCATGGGTCACTCCGGTTGTGAGCCCCGCAGCTGGGATCACAGCCTGTTCCCAGCCAATGGCGCTTGCCCACCCACACGATGTCATCACCCCACATGTCACCACCGTCGACGTCACCGAGCTCGATCAGAAAATCCTGGGCGACGATCCGTTGTTCATCGTTGGCTCCACCGCCTTGTTGGGGGCCGGTCCTGCTCAGATCGTGGCGATCGCAACCAAGGTCAAAGCGCGCTGTGTGGCGGAGGTTTTTCCGGCCGTGATGGAGCGGGGTACGGGCATCCCCTACCTGCCACGGCTGCCCTACTTCCCTGATCAGGCTCGGGCGGTGATCGGCACTCCAAGCGCCGTCGTCTTTGTCGGTGCCGGAGAACCGTTGGCCTATTTCGCCGAGGAGGGTCGTTCTGGGTACCTGATCGATCAAGGGGTGCCACGCATACAGGTTGTGGCGATAGGCGGCGACGCCGAAACCATCCTTGGGCAGTGGTGTCGACATCTCGGATTGAAGGACTTGGGAGAGGTGCGCGGCGTTCTTGACACTGAGGCGGCAAACGAGTTGGCTGAGGCTCCACCATCATCTCTCACGGGTGGTGACGAGGTCTTGACGATTGAGCGCCTGGGTGAGGTTTTCGCGGCCGCTATCTGCGAGGGTGATGTCATCGTCGACGAGGGGAGGACGAGTTCGGCGCCAGCATTTCTCCATGCACGCAAGGCCCCACCGCATCGATACCTGGCTCATCCTGGTGGTGCGATCGGCGGCGGACTTGGCTTGGCACTGGGGGCGGCGCTGGCCAGTGGTGCCCGGGTGCGCGCGTTGGTGGCCGATGGTGGCTCCTTGTATGCACCCCAAGCGCTGTGGACGATGGCTCGGTGCAATCTCCGTTCCATAAATCTTACGCAAATCTACTCACACAGATTTGCAGTTTATTTACTGCTTCGTTGAAGCCAGTTTCACCATCCACCAAACCAAGGCTTAGTGGATGGCCAGTGCTTTCTTCTCCACAGTCGTTACTTCCGGCGGAACTCGCCGTAGGGCAACTTAGGGTTGCCAGACCAACTCTCTCAATGTTGATCGCAGCATTGGTATCTCGGTCGTGAGTTACGCCACAACCATCACATGTCCATTCGCGGACACTCAACGGCATGGACGCAGCTACTTGTCCGCAGGTGGAAC